>Ga0335079_10006713_pt1 | contig 13158 bp, 17 predicted proteins | sample Lox_Sample_33_FD_206719 | JGI IMG/M metagenome (GOLD analysis project Ga0335079, IMG submission 206719) | Soil microbial communities from Loxahatchee National Wildlife Refuge, Florida, United States - Lox_Sample_3.3 | ecosystem: Environmental > Terrestrial > Soil > Wetlands | place: USA... | reverse complement strand
GTGGACGCCGGGCAGACGCGGGCGGCGGCCATGACAGACAGCGGAGCCGGTGGCCGGGTAGTGCGGGTGAACGGCCCCCTGCGGACGCCGGGCATACGCGGGCGGCGGCCATGACGGATAGCGGAGCCGGCGGCCGGGTAGTGCGGGTGAACGGCCCCCTGGTGGAGGTCGAAGGGCTGGCCGGGGTCGCGATGTACGACATCGTCGAGGTGGGCGCCGGCCGCCTGCCCGGCGAGGCGGTCTCCATCCACGGCGATCTGGCCACCGTCCAGGCCTACGAGTACACCGGCGGGCTCGCCCCCGGCGATCCCGCCTACGCGGGCCGCGCGCCGCTGTCGGGACGGTTCGGGCCACACCTGCTCGGCGGGATCTTCGACGGGTTGCTGCGCCCCCTCTCCGGCGAGCCAACCTGGCTCCGGCCGGGCCGCGTCGGCTCGCATGACGAGACCCCGTACCGTTTCACCCCCGAGATCGCCGATGGGGCCGCTGTCCACGAGGGTGACCGCCTGGGCTCGGTGACCCTGCCGGGTGGGGTCCCCTATCGGGTGCTGGTCCCGCCCGGGGCCGGCGGCACCGTGACCGGGGTCCGCCCGGCCGGCCCCGCCGATGGCCGGGCCGTGGTCGCGACGGTGGGGGGCACCGCCGTTCGGCTGACAACCACCTGGCCGGTCCGCCGCCCGCGCCCTTTCCGCGAGCGGGTGGAGGGCGACGTCCCCCTGCTCACCGGGCAGCGGGCGGTCGACATGCTGTTCCCGGTCACCCGGGGCGGGACGGCCGCGGTGCCGGGCGGGTTCGGCACCGGCAAGACCGTGCTGCTCCAGCAGATCGCCAAGTGGTGCGACGCCGACGTGATCGTCTACGTGGGCTGCGGCGAGCGGGGCAACGAGCTCGCCGAACTACTCACCGAGCTGGCCGATATCACCGACCCGCGATCCGGCGGGCGGCTCGCCGACCGGACGGTGGTGATCGCCAACACCTCCAACATGCCGATGATGGCCCGCGAGGCCAGCGTCTACAGCGCCGCGGCCGTGGCCGAGCATTTCCGCGACATGGGCCTGGACGCCGTGATCATCGCGGATTCCACGTCGCGGTGGGCGGAGGCGCTGCGCGAGTTCGCCTCCCGCACCGGGGAGCTGCCGGCCGAGGAGGGGTACCCGGCCAGCCTGTCCTCGGCGCTGGCCGCCTTCTATGAGCGGGCGGGCCGGGTGATCACCGCCGGCGGCGGGCTGGGCTCGGTGACCATCATCGGGGCGGTCTCCCCCGCGGGCGGGGACATGACCGAGCCGGTGACTGCCCAGACGCAGCGTTACGTGCGGTGCCTGTGGTCGCTGGACCGTGATCTTGCCTACGCCCGGCACTATCCGGCTCTGTCCTGGGCCGGCTCGTTCTCACGTGACGCCCCCACGGTGGGCGCGTGGCATGCCCGCGAGCGGGACCCGCAGTGGACGGCCCGGCGCGCCCGGCTGGCCGCCATGCTCGCGGAGGCGGACCGGCTCGGGGCGCTCGCGGAACTGATGGGACCCGGCGCGCTGCCACCCGGGCAGCGGGTCACTCTGCTGGCAGGCCGGCTGATCAGGGAGGGCGTGCTGCAGCAGAGCTCACTGAGCCCGGTGGACAGTTACTGCGACGCCGCGCGGGGCGCCGCCCTGGCCGGTGCGGTGCTGGCGGTCGCGGATGCCTGCCAGGAACTGGCCGCGTCCGGGGTGGCGCCCACGGCGATCGAGGAGGAGGACTTCTCGACGGTGCTGCGCGCCCGGGAGGAGGCCGCTACCGCCGCCGAGGTGGACCAGCGGCGGGATGTCATGCTGACGCGGCTGGCCGCGCTCGCCACCGGGCATGGGCCGCCGGTCACCCACCTGCCCGCGGCGGATACCGCTCCTGTCCGGGAGGCGCCGGCATGACAGACTGGGCACGGCCGGAGTACACCAGCGTGGCGGAGCTGCGAGGCCCGCTGCTGGTGATGCGCGGCGTGAGCGGGGTGGGCTGGGACGAGTTCGCGACCATCAGGCTGCCGGCCGGCCCACCCCGGCATGGGCTGGTGCTGGAGGCCGACCGTGACCTTGCGGTGGTCCAGGTGCTGGAGGGCACCGCGGGAATGGAGCCGTCCAGCGTCCGCGCCTCGTTCGCCGGCAGCCCACTGCGGATCCCGGTGGGCGAGGGCTGGCTCGGCCGGGTCTGCAATGGGCGCGGCGAGCCAGCCGACGGCGGCCCGCCGGTCACCGGGCAGGCGAGCGCGGCGGTGGCCGGCTTCCCGCTGAACCCGCTGAATCGCGACCCGCCCGCCGAGGCGGTGCTGACCGGGATCTCGGTGATCGACGCGCTGACCACGCTGGCGCGCGGCCAGAAACTGCCCATCTTCTCGGTGGCGGGCCTGCCGCACCTGGACCTGGCCGCGCAGATCGCCGCGCAGGCATCGGCGGGTGGCGAGCCTTTCAGCGTGGTGTTCGCCGCCATGGGCCTGACCCACGCCGACGCAGCCGCGGTCCGGTCGGTGCTGGAGGAACGTAGCGCCGCCGGCGACCTTGTCTTCCTGCTGAACCTGGCCGACGAGCCGGTGATCGAGCGGCTGCTAACTCCCCGCCTGGCGCTGACCATCGCCGAGCATCTGGCCTTCGGGCTCGGCCGCCACGTGCTGGTGGTGATGGCGGACATGACCAGCTACTGCGAGGCTCTGCGGGAGGTTTCGGCGGCCCGGGGCGAGATTCCGGCCCGGCGGGCCTACCCCGGGTACCTCTACAGCGACCTGGCGTCGCTGTATGAGCGGTGCGGGCGGATCAAGGGGAAGCCCGGGTCGGTGACCCTGGTGCCGGTGCTCACCATGCCGGCCGGGGACATCACCCACCCGGTCCCCGACCTCACCGGGTACATCACTGAGGGCCAGGTCGTGCTGGAGCCCGGCCTGCACGCCCGGGGGGTGTACCCGCCGGTGGACGCGCTCTCTTCGCTGTCCCGGCTGATGCGCCGGGCTGGGGGCGCGGGCCGCACCCGCGAGGATCATCTGGACGTGGCGGCGCAGATGCTGGCCGCGCTCGCCGCCGCCCGCCGCGCCCGCGAACTGGCCGAGCTGATCGGGGCCGCCGCCCTGTCCGATACCGACCGGCGCTACCAGGCGCTGGAGCGGGCCTACGAGTCCGTCCTGGTCAACCAGGGCCCCGACGAGGACCGCAGCATGGGCGACACGCTGGACCGGGCCTGGCAGGTGCTGGCCACTTTGCCGCGCCAGCAGCTGACCATGCTGCCCACGCGCACACTCGACGCCCGGTATCCGGCCGGGCCCGGCGACGGGGTTCCGGCCCGATCCGCAGCCCCCGGTGGTGGCCAAACGTATCCCGTGGAGCGGCCGTGAGCACGATGAGGCTTGCGGTGCCGCCGGGCCGGGCAGGCCGGCTCTGGCTGGTGCAGCGGCTCGCGGTCGCCCGCCGGGCCGCCGACCTGCTCGACCGTAAACTCCGGGTGCTGGCCGCCGAACTGAACCGGGCGCGGGCCACGGCGGAGCGGACCGGGCGGGAATGGGACACCGCCTGCCGTGAGGCGCAGCGCCAGCTGCTGCGCGCGGTGCTCCTCGGCGGCGAACGAGCCGTCAGGCTGGCGGGCGGCGGGCCGGCCGCGCAGGTGACGATCTCATACACGGTGACGATGGGTGCACGCCACCCAGCGGATGCGCGATATGCGGCCGGTGAGCCGGAAGGCTGGGACGGCGCTGCCATCGCCGGGGCCAGGCAGGCCCATCGCGCCGCGCTGGCGGCGGCGGCCCGGCACGCGGCCGCCGCCGCCGCGCTGGCCGTGATCGAGGCGGAGACGACAGCCACCCGGAACCGGCTGCGGGCGGTCCGTGACCGCTGGATCCCAGGCCTGTCCCAGGCGCTGGCGGAGGTGCAGTTCGCGCTGGAGGAGATGGAACGGGACGATGCGGCCAGGCTGCGGATCGTGCGGCGCGAGCCCGCCCGCCGCGGTGGTCAATGAGCTATCAGCGATGCCCGGGTGGCAGGGACGCTAGTCCCGCGGCCAGTGGCCTTCGCCTCTGCAGCCGCGGGCCTGCGGGCGCTGTGATGATGATGTCGGGAATGCGCGTTATTCCCGGCCGGTGAGGAAGCAGGAGGAACCGTGAGCCGTCGCGAAGCTCATTTTGACGCCATGCTCCGGCGTCTTGGTGCCGCGTACTACCAGGCGCTGCAGGAAGAGGCTGCCGCCGCGGAGGTGGCGCGCCGTGACCGTGGTACCGAGCCCGGCCGCGACGGTGTGGGCGGAGCACCGGAGGCTGGCCGGGGCCTCCGCCGGCGGGGCCAGTGGCGGGTGTGCGACGTGATGACGACCGACGTGGTGACCGCCGACCGGAACATGTCCTACAAGCAGACGGCCAAGCTGATGACCGACCAGCGCGTGAGCGCGATACCGGTAGTGGCCAAGGGCGGCCGGGTGGTCGGGGTGGTATCAGAGGCAGACGTGCTCCGCAAGGCGGAACGGCGGCCGTCGCGTTGGACCGTCCTGTCCGGCCGGGCGCGTCGTGACCGGGCCAAGGCCAGAGCTCGCACCGCCGGACAGCTGATGACGTCCCCGGCGATTACGATTCACCCCGACGCGTCGCTCAGCGCCGCCGCCAGGCTGATGAACGCACACCACATGCGGCGGCTGCCGGTGGTGAACGCCGCAGGCGACCTGATCGGCATCGTCAGCCGCCGCGACCTGATGAAGGTCTTCCTGCGCCCCGATGAGGAGATCACCGCCGAGGTCAGCGACGAGCTCGCCCAGATCCTGCTGGACGATGCGGGCCAGGTGACGGTCTCTGTTCTCGAGGGGGTGGTGACCCTGGGCGGTGGGCTAGACGACGAGGACCTCATCCCCGTCGCAGTAGGCCTGGCCTCCGGAGTGGATGGAGTGGTGGCGGTCGTCAACAAACTGACCCGCTAAGAAGCACATGACCGACAGTCATTTGCCAGCGCCTAGCGGGATTCCCCGGGTGGCATCGCCGGCTGCGCGGCTCATGAAATTCGCGCTGGCCGATACCCGTGGTCATGTCCGCCGCCGTCGCACCGGTTCCCCGCGCATAAGGTGGATCCGGCGTGTCGGCGGAAGCTGCTGGTCACCTTCCGTGATATCCCTGCGCACCTGTTGGCAATGCAGGCCGTGATCGGCGGGGTACCTGGCTCAGCCACACCCGGGCACTGACAGCGCCGTTCAGCGACGGCTCATACCCGTCCTGCGCACGGCTGGGCTGGGCTACCGCCAGGTGGCGCCGCAACTCCGGAATCGGGGCAGGCAGCGAGCCTGCGAGGCGATCTCCCTTCGCCGGCATTACCCGGATCAGGTGCTAGGGGTCGCTTTCTGGGCCTCTCAGCCTTCCGTGAATCCGCTGCTGCAGCAGGGCCACGACCTCAGCTCCCTCGCCGTCTCGCAGGCTCACCTCCACTCTCGCGCGGCTGCCCCCCGAGTGGCAGGGCCGAAGGTCCCGGGCATGCAGGCATTCGGCCCGACGGCCAGCAGTCACCGGCCAGGAGCCGACGGACCCGGACCTTCCAGACCTTCGGCCCTGTCTCCCCGGGACCATGTTGTCGCAATCTTGATCTTGTGGAAACCGGGTTGAGGGAGGACAGAGATGCGCGCGGATGTCGGCGATGAACTGGTCGTCAGAGGACGCCATGTGGGTGATGAGGACCGCGAAGGGGTGATCATCGAGATCCACGGGGAGCAGGGTGCGCCGCCCTACCTGGTCCGGTGGGAGGACGGTCACCAGAGCGTGTTCGTCCCTTCTTCCGACACCCTGATGGAACATCGCCGTACCCGGCAGAGCCACGAGGGCTGAGCTTCGTTGCGGCGGGTGCGGAGACGGTTGGGCTGACTGGCCCGCGGGACCAGGACAGGCTGGGATGAGCGCAGGATCGCGCCGGCCGCACGCTGGCACCGTCATGCATCTGGCGAGGGAGCGTGCGGCTGGGCGTCTGGTGAGCGTGGCTCGGCCGTGAGCAGCAGCTCATAGGCCCGCCGGGCGGCTTCGGCGGCGGGCCGTCCGCCCGGCTCGGCCATGGGCGCGTCCTGGAGCCCATGGGCGAGCGTGCGGACCGCGTCGGTAACCGCGGTCAAGCGCTCTTCCAGAGCGTGCACGCGCTCTGCCAAGGCGGCCGCCGACGATTCCGGGTTGCGCTGGCCGCTCTGCTTGATCATCGGGGCACCTCTCCCTACTAGGTTCATGCTTGCTGTCACCACAACGTCCGTGGTCTTCCCGGCTGGCCCGGCAGGGCGCTCAGCTGGCCTTGGTGATCGCGACCCGGCGGCCTTCTGCCTTGGCCTCCGGGACCGGGACGCTGACCTGAAGGATCCCCTTGTCGTAGGTGGCCGTGATGTGCTCGGCACCTGCCCGGTCCGGCAGTACAACCGACCGGGTGAACGAGCCGTACCGGAACTCTGACCGGTGCGCCTCCCGCTCCTCCTCGCTGCGCTCGGCGTGGATCGTCAGTGTCTGGTCCTCAACGGTGATCTCGATATCCTTCTCTGGATCCAGGCCGGGCAGCTCGGCGCGGACGACGTAGTTGTTGTCCTTGACGTAAGTCTCGACCCGGAACGTGCCGCCCGGGCTGAATGGCAGCAGCGGCGCCCACGGCGCTTCCAGCCAGTCCAGCAGGTCCGGAAGACGGTGGAGTCCTTGTCGGCGCGCAGGCGGTTTGGCCATGACAATCCCTCCCTGGCTCGTCGGTTCCCACCTTCCATCCCACACCTGTCAACGCGGCTGGCCCAACGGGTCGAATGCCCCCGTGCCCGGGACTTTCGGCCCGCAACCGCGCCCGGCCGGCAGCCATGCCGTGGCCTGGCTAGGCGTTATTGCAGGTGAGCGACGCGCTCACATCGTCAACGTGGCTAATCCACCCGGGCCGTCACCCGCCTGCTCGATGACGATGCGGGTGAGCTCGACGCGCGAGGCGATGCTGAGCTTGCGGAAGGCCTGGCGGAGGTGGTGGGCGACGGTGTGGGTGCTGATGTACATGCGGGCGGCGACCTGGTTGTTGTTCAACCCCTCCGCAACGAGGCCGGCGACCGCTTGCTCGGTGTCGGTCAGGCTGCCCCACCCGGTGACGGGCCTGGCCAGGGTCGTGCTCCAGTGGCGGTGGCGGATGCCCAGCTGGCGCAGCCGCCGCCGGATGCGGGCCTGGTCACGCTCGGCACCGACCTGGCGGTATCCGCCGAGTGCGTCCTTCAGGTAACGGATGGCCTGATCCCGGTCGCCTTGTCGGCCGCGCAGGACGCCGAGGTCTTCTGCGGCGGAGGCCCTGGCCCACGGATCGGGGTGTCGAGCCGCGGCTTGGGCCAGGCGGGCCAGGTCGCGGCGGGCCAGGCCGCGGCTATGGGCCGCGGCGGCGGCCAGGGCCGGCTCGGACCCGTGCCCGGAAGGCCGCTGGGTCAGCGCTAGCGCGCGGACGGTGCGAGCAGTCCCAGGGCGCGGGCGCGCTCGACGGCCTCGGCCCGGCGGTGCACGCCTAGCTTGGCGTACAGGTTGCGCAGGTGGGTCTTGACGGTGGTCGTCGAGACGGACAGCTCACCGGCGATCTCCGGTGCCGACAGGTGGGTCGGCAGGTAGCGCAGCACGCGGATCTCGCTCATGGTCAGCGGCTCAAGAGGCGGCCACACCGCAGCGGATGCCGGCGCGGGCGTGTTCCCGGCCAGCAGGTCGAGGATCTGGGCGATCAGGGCGGCGTGCGCGGTGCGCTGCCGGGCCTGGCGTTCGAGCAGGTCACGCCGCGCGCCGACCCGCCTGATACGCACGCACGTCGTCGCCGTTTTGTGCTTTTCGTTGGAAGGCCCGTCTCTGGTCAATCTGTCGTTCCAGGACCTGGGTCCATTGGGCGCAGGCTAGATTGCCCTGGCCTGGCCGAGCAGCAGTGGAAGCCTGAAATCAGGGTCAGCCGGACTTGCCTGGTTCAGCATGACCAGGGTTGCGTGCTGTGAGCACGTGGAGGTGCGGCATGGCCAAGATTGAGGGCGAGATCCTGATCGGCCGCCCGTGGAGGAAGTGTTCGATTTCGTCACCGACTCGCGCAACGAGCCGTCGTTCAACCCGGCGATGACTGGCGTGGAGTTGCTCACCCGGCTGCCGATCGGGCGGGGGACACGGTTCCGTGCAGGCATGGGCCGGGCGGGCACGCCGATGCTGGTGGAGCTGACCGAGTTCGACCGGCCGCACCGGCTCGGCTCGCGCACTACCAGCTCGATGATGCAAACCTCCGGGACGCTGACCTTCGCCGCCGACGGTGACGGCACGGTCATGAGCTGGGGCTGACAGGTGCATCCGAAGGGCTGGATGCGGATGCTCGGCCCGCTGTTCGGGCCCCTGGGCGGCCGCATGGAGCGCAGAATCTGGGCCAGCCTCAAGCGGTACCTGGAGAACACCGCGGCCCGGCCGGTCACCCGGCCCGCGCCCTAGCGCGGTCACGGCGGGCCCTCGCCGGACGTGCTCGGCGAAAAAGGCCAGGACCCGCTGCCAGGAGTCCGCCGCCGCGGCGGGGTGGTAGGCGCGCCACTGGTCGTTGAAGAAGCCGTGCTTGGCGCCCGGGTAGATCTTCAGGTCGTGCGCGATGCCAGCGGCGGTCAGCTCGGTCTCCAGCACCCCGGCCGCCTTGGTGGTGAAGTCCTTGCCCGGCCACGACCCCACCACCGGGCACATCCGGCGGATCGCCTCCCGCGGCTTGGGCGCGGTTCCGTAGAACGGGGCGATCGCGGCCAGCCGGTTATCGGTGCACGCCCAGGTCAACACGATGGAACCGCCCAGGCAGAAACCAATGGCGCCGATCCGGGCGGCATCGACCTCCGGGCGGCTGCCAGCTGCCCAAGCGCTTCCTTCAGGGCCGGGACACCGTAGTAGTCCAGGTTCCCGGCCATCCCGCCCACGAACATGCGTGCCATGCACACGGCCCGGCTGCGGCCCTCGAACAGATCGACGCCCAGCGCGGCATAGCCCTCCCCTGCGAACCGGCCGCAGATGTCCCGGATGTTGTCGTTCAGCCCGGAGGCCTCATGGACGACCACCACGCCAGGAAACGGCCCGGGGCCATCGGGGAGAGCCAGATACGACCTGCCCAGCGATTCGGTCCTCATGATCCCAGTCTCGCCTGCTGGCACCCGACCCGCCTGGCTACCGGCTCGCGACCGGGCACGTGAACCCGGGTCATCCCGGACGCGGAGATTGCGGACTTCACCGAGCTTTCGCCCGCCGGATCGCAGCCTTCGGCAAGGTCGCCGTCGTCGGTATCAAGAAGCCGGTCGACGTGGCCACCCTGCCCGAGAACGACGAGTTCGCGCCCCGGGCGGCAGGCCTACTTCGCCGCCGGCAGCAGCCGCTGAGCGGCCTGCGCCTCGGATAGGCGCCATCAGCGTTGGTGTAAGGGGGTACCACTAGCTGGCTAGGCTGCCTGGTTCTGCGCGGCCGGCGGGGTGGGCGATGGCACATGCCAGACGGGCTAGGAAGCGGTGGATCGTGGCCGCGGCGCACTGCTGTACGGCCTGCTGGCCGGCCCGGGCTGCGAGGCCGGGCGGAAGCCGGTACGCCCCGGTCAGCGCGAGCACGGTGGCGTCTTCCCCGGCCGCGGTCAAGGTGATGTCAGCGTCCAGGACCGGGAACTGCCCGGTGGGCCCGGTGGTCTCCCACCGCAGCGGCAGCCGGGCGCAGCTGTGCTGGACTGTGCGATCTGTCAGCTCTCCCAGCCGCACCCCGGTCAGGCCCCGGCCGGGCAGATGCCTTACCGGCCCACCATGCACCAGTGCCGTGACGCCCTCGCTGTAGGCATCGTTTGACACCCGTAGCAGCAGCCCGCCATCGGCCAGCTTCCCCAGCCTGACATACAAGGCTGGGAACCCGCCCTCCAGCATGATCTGGTCTGCGATGAACACAACACCAGTTCACCGGGCCCGCGTGTGGCTGCGCCAGGGGCGCTGGTCCTGCCCGCTCTGGCCAGACGTCCGGGCCCTCAGCCCTGGCAGGCGGGCGCTGAAGGCTTGCTTTGGCGCCGCAGCGGGCCACCGGCCGGGACGAGGGGATCATCTGGCCTAGCGGCGGCTGGTCACGACGGGCAGGACGGCGGTGCGGGCCTAGCGGTTGCGGCTCACGCCCGGGTTTGGTTTGGCCGTGGACAGCGCCCCGGCCGTCCGGACACAGGAGGCATGATCGTGCCGGCTACCGCCCCCGTATGGAGGGCGAGAGAATGGCGGGCGTGATCTCCTTCACGCTCGCCGTTGTGGGCGCAGTGATATGTGTCTCCCGGCGCGCCCGGCTGGCGGCCGGGGCGGTGGGGCGGGGCGGGCGGTATGGGCGCGGATAGTGTTTACGCGCTGCTTGCCGATGGCATCACGGTCGAGATCCGGCCCGCGGCTGCTGGCGACTTCGAGGCGGTGGCGCAGATGCATCGCGCCATGTCGCCGGACAATTCTTATTTCCGGTTCTTCAGCTGGGGCCGGGCGGTGGCCGAGCGGGAGGCACGCCGGATCTGCCGGGAGCCCGGCGCCGACCATGTCGCGTTGCTGGCCTGGCAGGCGGGGGAACTGGTGGGTGTCGCGGGCTATGAGGCCGGGGGCAAGCCCGGCACGGCGGAGATCGCGTTCGCGGTCGCCGACCATGCCCAGCACCGGGGGGTGGCGACGCTGCTGCTGGAGCACCTGGTGTCGGCTGCCCGCGACCAGGGCGTGCGAACCTTTGCCGCGTCGGTCCTGCCGGAGAACTTCGCGATGCTGAAGGTGTTCGCCGATGCGGGGATACGGGCCCGGCGCACACATGCGGAGGGTGTGACCGAGCTGGTCATCGACCTGCCCGGCGATGTGGCCCACCCCCGGGTGGGGGCCGTACCTGGATGCGGTGGCGACGCGGGAGGGCCGCGCCGATGCGGCGAGCCTGCGGCATGTGTTCGCGGCGGAGTCGGTGGCGGTGGTGGGGGCCAGCCGCCGGGCGAGATCGGTCGGCTGGGCGGTCTTGCACAATCTGGTCACCGGCGGGTACCGCGGGCGGCTGTATGCGGTTCACCCGCACGCCCGTGAACTGGAAGGCATCCGGTGCGTGCCCTCGCCGGCTGCGCTGCCCGGGCCGGTCGACCTCGCGGTGGTGGTGGTCCCACGGCCGGCCGTGCTGGGAGTGGCCGGGGAATGCGGCGAGCGGGGAGTCAGGACGCTGGCGGTGATCACCTCGGGGCTGGATCAGGCTGACAAGGCAAGCCTGCTCGCCTGCTGCCGCCGGTACGGGATTCGGCTGATCGGCCCGAACTGCTTCGGCGTCGCGGTGCCGGGCATCGGCCTGGACGCGACGTTCGCCGCCCGCCATCCGGCGGCGGGCATGGCCGGCCTGGCGGTGCAATCCGGCGGGGTGGGCATCGTGTTGTGTGAGCAGCTGTCGCGGCTGGGCATCGGCGTCTCCTCGTTCGCTTCGCTGGGCGACAAGTGCGACGTGTCCGGCAATGACCTGCTGATGTGGTGGGAGCAGGACCCGGCCACCCAGCTGGCGGTGCTGTATCTGGAGTCGCTGGGCAACCCGCGCAAGTTCGCCCGCATCGCACGTCACGCCGGCGCCACGATGCCGGTGCTTACCGTGCACGCGGGCCGCTCAGAAGCCGGTCAGCGTGCCGCCGCCTCGCATACGGCGGCAGCCGCCACGCCGCTGATCACGCGCGAGGCACTGTTCGCGCAGGCGGGCATCATCGCCGCCCGCGACCTGGGCGAGCTGGTGGATGCGGCGGCGCTGCTGGCCAGCCAGCCCGTGCCCGCGGGCGGGCGGGTCGCCATCGTGTCCAACGCCGGCGGTGCCGGGCTGCTGGCCGCGGACGCCTGCACTGACGCAGGCCTGCACGTCGCGGCGCTAGATGGCCCGATCCAGGAAGAGCTCCGGCGGCTGCTGCCAGCCGGCGCCGAGGTGACCGGCCCGGTCGATGCCACCGAGGCGGCGCCACCCGACACCTTCCGCCGCTGCCTGGAACAGGCCGCGGCCGGCGACGGCGTGGACGCGGTCCTGGCGCTCATCGTGCCGACCGCCATCGCCGACCTGATCCCGGTGGCGTGCTCGGCCGAGCTGGCCAAGCCACTCGTCTTGTCGGTGCCCGGTCAGGCCGAGACGGTCCGGCTGCTGCCGGGGCGGCCATCGGGCCCTGGCCCGGTCCCCGCCTACGCCTACCCGGCCAGCGCCGCCCGCGCGCTGGCCCACGCCGCCCGCTACGGCGCCTGGCGCGCCCGCGACCACGGCCGCATCCCCGAGTTCGGTGACCTGCGCGCCGATGACGCGCAAACGCTCATCGCCACCTTCCTGGCACGCTCGCCAGGCGGGGGGTGGCTGGAATCCGCACAGACAGCTGAGCTCGTGGCGTGTTACGGCATAACGGCTGTGCCCACCAGGGTGATCGCCAGCGAGGACGCCGCGGCGGACGCTGCCGCCGAGCTCGGCGGCCCGGTCGTGCTCAAGGCCGACGTGCCCGGGCTGATCCACAAGAGCGACGCCGGGGCCGTCCAGCCCGGCCTCCACAGCAGCGACCAGGTGCGGGCCGGCTACCGGGCATTGGCGCAGAGGTTCGGCAGCCGCATGTCCGCCGCCCTCATCCAGCCCATGATCACCGACGGCACCGAGGTGATCATCGGGGTGGTACAGGAGCCGGTGTTCGGGCCGCTGGTGGTCTTCGGCCTGGGCTGTGTGGCCACCGACGTGTTCGGCGACCGGGCCGCCCGCCTCACCCCGCTCACCGGCACCGACGCCGCCGCGCTGATCCGCTCCATCCGCGCGGCCCCGCTGCTGCTCGGCCACCGCGGCACACCCGCCGCCAACCTGGCCGCCCTGCAAGACGTTCTGCTGCGCGTTTCCCGGCTCGCCGACGACCTCCCCCAGGTCGCCGAACTCGACCTCAACCCCGTCGTCGCCCGCCCCGACGGTGCGCACGTGGTAGACGCGCGGGTGCGCCTCGTGCTCACCCAGCCCGCCGACCCCTACCTCCGCAAGCTCCGCTGACCCGCCCCGGCGCCGGGCCAGCGAACCCGCGCGAAGGCCAAATTCGTAACGACGCCTGCGGGGATGGCGATGGTGTGCGCAGGGCTGCCGTGAGCCATCCCGGGCGGGCCGTGACCATCGTTGCCACCTGGCCCTGTGCGGTGAGTGTTGCCACAATAATGATGGGTGGACAGCCCGCGGCGGGCCTGATGTGCACAGGTGGA
>Ga0335079_10006712_pt1 | contig 13158 bp, 11 predicted proteins | sample Lox_Sample_33_FD_206719 | JGI IMG/M metagenome (GOLD analysis project Ga0335079, IMG submission 206719) | Soil microbial communities from Loxahatchee National Wildlife Refuge, Florida, United States - Lox_Sample_3.3 | ecosystem: Environmental > Terrestrial > Soil > Wetlands | place: USA... | reverse complement strand
CGCCGCGCTGACGGGCGCCGCGATCAGTTCTGTCTGCAGTCCCGCGCGCTCGGTGTCATCGTGGATTGCCACGGGCGAGTGAGCGCAGCGCGCCGCCGGGAACGGCGAAAAGGTGTGTTAAAATAATGTTTTAGCTGGCGCGCCCGCGGACGCGCCGCATCCCCGGAGCCGCATCTCATGGCAGCAGTCAAGTACAGCCCGCCCGCCGGTGGCGAGCGCATCTCCATTCGCAACGGACGCCTGGCAGTGCCCGACCAGCCGATCATCCCGTTCATCGAGGGCGACGGCACCGGACCCGACATCTGGCGCGCCAGTGTGCGCGTGCTGGACGCGGCGGTCGCCAAGGCCTATGGCGGGCGGCGCAAGATCCACTGGCTCGAGGTCCACGCCGGGGAGAAGTCGAACCGGCTCTACAACACGTGGCTGCCCGACGAGACCGTCGCCGCCTGCCGCGAGTACCTCGTGTCGATCAAGGGTCCGCTGACGACACCGGTGGGTGGCGGCATCCGTTCGCTGAATGTCGCGCTTCGCCAGATGCTCGATCTTTACGTCTGCCTGCGCCCGGTGCGCTGGTTCAAGGGCGTGCCCTCGCCGGTCAAAGCGCCGGAGAAGGTCGACATGGTGATCTTCCGGGAGAACACGGAGGACATCTACGTGGGCATCGAGTTCGAGGCGGGCACCGCCGACAACAAGAAGTTCATGGAGCTGTTCCAGCAGGCATTCCCGAAGCAGTACAGCAAAATCCGCTTCCCCGGAACCTCGGGGATCGGCATCAAGCCCGTGTCGCAGGAAGGCACCGAGCGGCTGTTCCGCGCGGCCGTCCAGTACGCGATCGCCAACAAGCGCAAGAGCGTGACGATCGTGCACAAGGGCAACATCATGAAGTTCACGGAGGGCGCGTTCCGCAACTGGTGTTACGCGCTCGCCGAACGCGAGTTCTCCGGCCAGACCTATGGTTGGGAGCAGTGGGAGCGCACCAAGGCCGCCAAGGGCGAGAAGGCCGCCAACGCCGAGATGGACGAGGCGCGCAAGACCGGCAAGGTGATCATCAAGGACGCGATCGCCGACATCACGCTGCAGCAGGTGCTGACGCGGCCGGACGAGTTCGACGTCATCGCGACGATGAACCTCAACGGCGACTACCTCTCCGATGCGCTCGCCGCGCAGGTCGGCGGCATTGGCATCGCGCCCGGCGGCAACATCAACTACCTGACCGGGCACGCGGTGTTCGAGGCAACCCACGGCACGGCGCCCAAGTACGCCAATCTCGACAAGGTCAATCCGGGCTCGGTGATCCTGTCGGGCGAGATGATGCTGCGCTACATGGGCTGGACCGAGGCGGCCGACGCGATCATCCGCGCGATGGACCAGGCGATCGGCGCCAAGGTCGTGACCTACGACTTCGCGCGCCTGATGCAGGGCGCGCGCGAGGTCAAGTGCAGCGAGTTCGGCGACGAGCTGATCAAGCAGCTCTGAGCGCGGCGTGACCGCCCCGGAAGCGTCCCCGGCGCTGGCGCGCGACTGCGCCGCGAATGCCGTCGACGCGTTCGAACGTTACAACGCCGAGTTCCGCGCCATCACGCGGCGCGCGCCGATCCACTTCGAGGAGCGCGACTGGCACGGCAGCCAGCGCGACGCAGTCGAGCGCATCGAGCTCTACGGCCGCTACGTCGAGCGCACCGTCGCGTCGCTGAAGCTGCGGCTCGGCGGCGAGAGCACCGACCGCGCGCTGTGGGCTGACATCAAGCACGAGTTCGCACGCCTGATCGACGCGCTGCCGGACGCGGAATTTCGCAAGACCTTCTTCAACTCGCTGACGCGGACGTTCTTCGGCACCGTCGGCGTGTCGCCGGAAATCGAGTTCGTGGCGCTCGATCTCGACCCGCTGGCGCGGGTCGCCGAGTACGACTTCCTGACGACCTACGAGAATCGCGGCTCGCTGCAGCTGCTGTTCGAGGAAGTGCTGTCGGCCTTCCGCTGCAAAGCGCCGTGGCGCGACTTCGAGCGCAGCGCGCGCCACATCGCCGAGGAGGTCGAGCGCCACTGCCAGAGCGTCGGCGAGGGCCGCGCGGTACAACGGGTCGAGATGATCCGCCCGCCCTTCTACCAGATGACGCGCGCCTACCTCGTCGGCCGCGCCACCGGCCGCGACTGGCATATACCGATCGTGGTCGCGCTCAAGAACACCGAGCGCGGCGTGCTGGTGGACGCGGTGATGACGCGCGACGCCGACGTCTCCGTGCTCTTCAGCTTCACGCGCTCGTACTTTCACGTCGACCTCGAGCGGGTCGGCAAGGCGCTCCTGTTCCTCAAGCAGCTGATGCCGCACAAGCCCGTCAGCGAGCTGTTCACGGTCATCGGACGCGCCAAGCAGGGCAAGACCGAGCGCTATCGTGAGCTCTTCAGGCACCTGCAGTCCGCCGGTGACCAATTCGTGCTGGCGCCCGGCGAGCGCGGCCTGGTGATGGTGGTGTTCACGCTGCCGTCGTTCGACGTGGTCTTCAAGCTGATCCGCGACCACTTTCCGGTGCAGAAGAACATTGTGCGCGACGACGTGCTGCGCAAGTACGAGTTCGTGTTCAAGCACGACCGCGCGGGCCGCCTGGTGGATGCGCAGGAGTTCAAGCGGCTGCGCTTTCCGCGCCGACTGTTCGAGCGTGCGCTGCTGGAGGAGCTGCTGTCGGAGACCGCGGGCTCCGTGCACGTCGACGGCGATGACCTGATCATCGATCACTGCTACGTCGAGCGCCGCATGACGCCGCTCAACCTGTACCTGCGCGAGGCGAGCGCGGAGGACTGTGCGCTCGCGGTGCTCGAGTACGGGCAGGCGATCCGCGACCTCGCCTACACCAACATCTTTGCCGGCGACCTGCTGCTCAAGAACTTCGGGGTCACGCGCAACCGGCGCGTGATCTTCTACGACTACGACGAGCTGTGCCTCGTCACGGACTGCCGCTTCCGCGAGCTGCCGGCCGCGCAGTCGGACGAGGACGAGATGCGCGGCGAGACCTGGTACTACGTCGCCGACAACGACGTGTTCCCCGAGACCTTCATCAACTTCCTCGGCTTCGACGATGCGATGCGCGAGGTGTTCCTGAAGGCGCATGGCGAGGTGCTGACGGCGGAGTGGTGGCGCGGCGTCCAGGACCGGCTGCGCGCCAACGACGTCATCGAGGTGCTGCCCTACGGCGCGCACCGCGTGCGGGTCGCGAGCAGCGCCTGAGCGCGCGCTCAGCCGAAGGCCGCATCGAGCGCGGCCTTGAGGTCCGCGATCAGGTCGTCGGGGTCCTCTAGCCCGATCGACAGGCGCGAGGTCGTCGGGCCGATGCCCGACTGGGCGCGCTGCGCCGGCGTCAGGTCCTTCGGGTACAGCAGCGGCGGCGGCACGATCAGCGACTCGGAGGACCCGAGACTCGCCGCGATCGCGAAGTACTTCAGCGCGTCGGCAAACCGCCGGCTCTGCTCGGCCTCTCCCGCGAGATCGATGCAAACAATCGATCCGAAGTCGAGCATCTGCGAGCGCGCGAGCGCGTGACCGGGATCCGCCACGAGCCCCGGATAGCGCACCCGGGCCACGCGCCGGTCGCCGGCCAGGAAGTTCGCGACGCGCTCGGCCGCCGCGCACTGCGCAGCGCGTCGCAGCGGGTAGGTCTTGAGGCCGCGCTGGATCAGGAACGCGGCGTGCGGGTCGAGCACGGGTCCGAGTGCGACCGCCTGCGTGCGCAGGCGCTGCACGAGGTCGGCCTGACCGATCACCGCCCCGCCCATCACGTCGCCGTGCCCGCTCGCGTACTTCGTGAGGCTGTGCACGTAGAGGTCGATGCCGAACTCGCCGTGCGCCTCGAGGCCCGCAAAGGTGTTGTCGATGACCGTCAGCGCGCCGTGGCGCTTGGCCGCGGCGACCAGGTGCGCGATGTCCGGCACCTTGAGCACCGGGTTGGTCGGCGACTCGAACCAGACCAGCCGGGTCGGACGCTCGCCCAGCGTCCGCTCGATGCCAGCGCGATCCTCGATCGACAGCATCGTGTGCGAGACGCCAAAGCGCGACAGCGTGCGCGTGATCAGCCCGCGCGTCGGTCCGTAGGTCTCGACGAAAGCGAGCACGTGCTCGCCCTGGGACAAGAGGCCGATCAGCGTCACCGCGACCGCGGCGAGGCCTGAGCCGACGGCTACGCAGGCCTCGCGCCCCTGGAGCTCGGCGAGCAGCATCTCGAGCGCCGCGACCGTCGGGTTCGCGACTCGGCTGTAGTGGTAGCCGTGGCCGGGGCCGCCCCAGGCGCGCTCGGTCTGCGCCAGGTCCTCCAGTTCGAACTTGACGGACTGGTAGATCGGCCCCACCAGCGGCTGATTGCCGGCGGCGGGCAGCACCGGCGTCGGGTGGTTCACCCGGGTGCGGGACTTCATCGCGCGACTCCCCTCTCGATGAGCATGGCGGGCCATTCAAGCACAAGGGCAGCGCGCGAGCCACGCGCCCCAATTGCAATGCCCGCCCCCGGCGGGGACAATCCCGCGGCCGCGGAATGTGCCGGTTCTGCCGCGGGATCCAGAGGCCCCGATGGACTTCAGTCTCACTGACGATCAGTTGATGATACAGGCTGCGGCGCGCGACTTCGCGAAGCGCGAGATCGAGCCGGTCGCCGCGAGACTCGACGAGAGCGGCGAGTTCCCCGCGGACACCATCCGCAAGGCCGGCGAGCTCGGCTTCATGGGCGTCGAGGTGCCGGAAGAGTACGGCGGCGCAGGGCTCGACGCGATCAGCTTCTGCTTGATGATGGAGGAGATCGCCGCAGTCGACGCCGCGCACTCGACGATTATCTCGGTCAACAACTCACTCTACTGCAACGCGATCCTGCAGTTCGGCAGCGAGCAGCAGAAGCAGAGCTTCGCGCGCCCGATCGCGACCGGCAGCGCGATCGGCTGCTACGGACTCACCGAGTCCCAGTCCGGGTCCGACGCCAGCAGCATGCGCACGCGCGCGGTGCTCGCCGCGGACGGCTCGCACTACGTCGTCAACGGCAAGAAGTCGTGGATCACGTCCGGCCCGGTGGCGCGGTACATGCTGCTGTTCGCGACCGTCGATCCCGCCAAGGGCGCCCGCGGCAGCACCGCGTTCATCGTCGACACCCAGGAGCCGGGCTATTTTCACGGTAAGACCGAACCCAAGCTCGGAATCCGCGCATCCGCCACCTGCGAGGTCGAGTTCGCCGACTGCCGCGTACCGGCGGCGAACCGGCTCGGCGCCGAGGGCCAGGGCTTTCAGATCGCGATGACGGTCCTCGATGCCGGCCGCATCGGCATCGCGGCACAGTCGGTCGGCATCGCGCGCGCCGCCTACGAAGCGTCGGTCCGGCACGCTCGCGAGCGCAAAGCGTTCGGCACGGCGATCGGCAGCTTCCAGATGATCCAGTCGAAGCTCGCCGACATGAAGTGCCGGATCGACGCCGCGCGCCTGCTCACCTGGCGCGCGGCCTGGCACAAGGGCGAGGCGGCGCGACGCGGCGGCCGCAACACGACCGAGGCCTCGGTCGCGAAGTTGTTCGCGTCCGAGACCGCGATGTTCTGCGCCCATCAGGCGGTGCAGATCCACGGCGGCATGGGCTTCAGCAAGGAAATGCCGCTCGAGCGCTACTTCCGCGACGCGAAGATCACCGAGATCTACGAGGGGACCAGCGAGATCCAGCGGCTGGTGATCGCCCGGCAGGAAACCGGGCTGCGCTGATCAATAGCCGTCGACGATCGCGCGCACGTGCTCGGTGTGGCCGCAGAGCGCGGCAATCTGCGGCTGGCCCCAGTCGAAGTGCGCGAGCACGGGATCGGCGGCCAGCGCGTCGGCGGCGAGCGGCCCCGAGTTCGCGAGCATGTGTTCGGACAGGTGGTGCGCGAGGTAGACGATCGCGCACACGTCCTTGCGGTCGCCCGCCTGCGCCCAGTGCTGCCAGCCCGAGATCACGCTGACGACGGGGTCGGGCATCTTCCAGGTCTCGGCCAGCTGCGCGCCCACCCGGGTGTAGAACTCCGCGACCAGCGACTCGATCTCCTCGTCGGCGAGCGGCGCCGCCGCGCGCCGGGAGAGCTCGGCGATCGCCTGCAGCGCGGCCGGCTTGCCGACCTCGTGCAGCAGCCCCGCGAGGTAGTTGGGCTCGCCCTGGCAGCCGGCCGCGTCGGCGACGAGCCGCGCCCATTGCGCGGTGCCCACCGCCTGCTTCCACATCCGCTGCGCGCGCGCCTTCTGGCCGCGCACGTTGAGGAGCTTGCCCTGCACGGCGACCGTGAAGGCGATGTCGGAGACCTCGGCCATTCCGAGCCAGCTGATCGCGTGCTGCAGAGACTCGATCGGGTGCCGGGGCTGATAGACCGCCGATGTCGCGACGCGCATGACGTGCGCAGCCAGCGCCTGGTCGCCGGTGATCAGCCGCGCGAGGTCCGATGCATCGGTGTCGGGGCTGCCCGCCAGCGCGACCACGCGGGCGGCGACCTCGGGCAGCACCGGAAGATCGAGCTCGCCGCGCATCATCTGGCCGATGAACAGTCCGCGGATGAACTGGCAGTTGTCCGCGGTGATCAGCTTCCGGACCGTTTCGATCGACAATGGACTCTCCGCAGGGACGGCGCCCCTAGGACAGCGTAGCGGCCGCGGACGTCCGATCTTGAACGCCCCGCCGGCACGGCGAAACGTGACGCGGGTCACGCCGTCGCGCACCGGAACGGGGCGCCGGGCCGCCTATAGCGGAACGAGCCGCTCGGCGGCTGCGACCAGCGTCGCATCTTCCTTCGCGAAGCACAGCCGCACGAGCCGCTCGCCGCGCGGCGGCGCCTCGCAGAACGGCGAGACGGGAATGCTCGCGACGCCGTGGCGCCGGATCAGGTCGAGGGCGAACTCGGTGTCCGCAAGCTCCGAGATTGCCGAATAGTCGACCAGCTGGAAGTAGGTCGCGCGCGCCGGCGTGAACGCAAAGCGCGAGCCCGCGAGCAGCGCGCCGAGCCGGTCGCGCTTCGCCTGGTAGAAGGCCGGCAGTTCGTCCTCCCATTCCGGGTGCTCGCGCATGAAGTCGGCGATCGCGTGCTGCAGCGGCGTCGCGATCGCGAAGGTCACGAACTGATGCACCTTGCGGAGCTCGACGGTCAGCGCGGCCGGTGCCACGCAGTAGCCGATCTTCCAGCCGGTCGCGTGGTAGGTCTTGCCGAAAGACGACACGACGACCGAGCGCTCGGCAAGCTCGGCGTGCCCGTTGAGGCTCTGGTGGCGCGCGCCGTCGTAGACCATGTGCTCGTAGACCTCGTCGGCGATCACGTAGGCCGCGGTGGATCGCAGGCAGAGCGCGAGCCGGTCAAGGTCGTCCCGCGACAGGCACGCACCGCTCGGGTTGTGCGGCGAGTTCACGATCACCGCGCGGGTGCGCGGCCCGAGCGTCGCCGCGAGCCGTTCCCAGTCCACGCCGAAGCCGGGCCGCGCGAGCGGCACGCGGCGGGCGATCCCGCCGCACAGCTCCACAATCGGCTGGTAGCTGTCGTAGGCGGGTTCGAGCAGCACGACCTCATCGCCCGGGCCGACCAGCGCCTGGATCGAGATTGCCAGCGCCTCGGTTCCGCCGCAGGTGACGGTGATCTCGCTGTCGGGGGCCGCGCGCCGGCCATAGTGGCGCGCGAGCTTCGCGGCGATTGCCTCACGCAGCGGGACCGCACCGGCCATCGGCGCGTACTGGTTGTGACGGGCCCCGAGGTGGTGGGCGACGAGCTCGCGCAGGCGCTCGGGCGGCTCGAAGTCGGGAAACCCCTGGCCGGTGTTGACGGCGCTCAGCTCGGTCGCGAGCTGCGACATCACGGTGAAGATCGTCGTGCCGACCCCGGGCAGGCGACTCTTGATCGGCGGGAGCGGCACGGCTGGCCTCAGCCGCTCGCCGTCTCGGCGGCGTGCAGCGCGGCGCCGACGACGCCCGCCGTGTGGCGCAGCTTCGCCGGCACGATGCGCGCGCGGGACTTGAGCATGGCACCGAACTCGTCCCAGCGCTCGCTGACGCCTCCGCCGACGATGAACAGGTCCGGCCACAGCAGCGTATGGAACGCCTCGAGCACCCGGTTGACCCGCGCGCTCCACGCCCCCCAGTCGAGCTGCTCGAGCGTCCGCACCCGGGCGCTCGCGCGATGCTCGGCCTCCCGTCCGTCAACCTCCGCGTGACCGAACTCGGTGTTGGGCCACAGGCGTCCGTCGACGAACAGCGCGCTGCCGATGCCGGTGCCGAAGGTCAGCATCATCACCAGGCCGCGCTCGTCCCGCCCTGCGCCGACGCGCATCTCGGCGACGCCCGCGGCGTCGGCGTCGTTGACGACGACGCCGGTGCGGCCGGCCGCAGCGGTCAGCAGCGCCGCGGCATCGGCACCGATCCATCCCCGGTCGATGTTGGCCGCGGTGTACGTGATGCCGTTCTTGACGACCGACGGGAAGGCGAGCCCGACCGGGCCGCGGCACTGCGGAAAACGCGCCACGAGCGAAGCGAGCGCCACGCGCGTCGCCTCGAGCGTCGCGCCCGGGGGTGTCGGCACCGACTGCAGCTCGCCGACGACCTCGCCGGCGCCGACGTCGACCGCGCCGGCTTTGATCGCCGAGCCGCCGAGATCGATGCCGAGCGTCAGTCTCATGAGGCGGTGTCGAAGGCCGCCTGCGCGTCGCGCGTGCGGCGCCGCTCCAGCCGGACCATGTAGACACCGGCAACCACGACGCACACGGTCACGATCAGCACCAGGATCGTCGCGAGCGCGTTGATGTCGGGGCTGACGCCGAGCCGGACCTTGGAGAACACGAGCTGCGGCAGCGTCGTCGAGCTCGGCCCCGACACGAAGCTGGTGATGACCAGGTCGTCCCACGACAGGATGAACGCCAGCACCCAGCCCGAAGCGATCGCCGGCATGATGAGCGGCAGGGTGATCACGAGGAACACCTTCCACGGCCGCGCGCCCAGGTCCATCGCCGCCTCCTCGAGCGAGCGGTCGACGGTCGCGAGCCGCGCCTGGATCACGACGATCACGTAGGCCATCGAGAACGTGATGTGCGCGATCGTGATCGTCGTCGCCCCGCGGCCACCCGGCCAGCCGATCGCCTGCTCGAGCGCGACGAACAGCAGCAGCAGCGACAGGCCGGTGATCACCTCCGGCAGCACCATCGGCGCGGTCGTCAGCAGCCCAAACAGCGCCCGGCCGCGGAACCGCCGGTAGCGCTCGAGCGCGAACGCCGCGAGCGTCCCGAGGATCACCGCGCCAGTCGCGTTCACCGACGCGATCCTGAAGCTCAGGCGCGCCGACTCCATGACCGGGGCGTTGTGGAAGAGCTCGACGTACCACGCGAGCGTCGGGGAGTTCGCCGAGTCCCAGACGGTCACGAGTCGCGAGGCGTTGAACGAGTAGATGATCATCGCCAGGATCGGCAGATACAGGAACGCGAAGCCAAAGGCCAGCGCCATCAGCACGAACAGCGAGCGACGGCCCGGCATCAGCCGTCACCGGCGCGGGCCTGGACGCGCTGCAGCAGCAGCACGAAGCCCGACAGTATCGCCAGCAGCACGATCGCGAGCGCGCTCGCCACCGGCCAGTCGCGGTTGCCGAAGAACTCGTCCCAGACGACGCGCCCGATCATCAGCGTGTCGGGCCCGCCGAGCAGCGCGGGGATCACGTACTCGCCGACCGCCGGGATGAAGACCAGCAGGCAGCCCGCGAAGATGCCCTCCTTGGTCAGCGGCAGCGTGATCGCGAAGAACGCCTTGGTCGGCCGGCAGCCGAGGTCGGCCGCCGCCTCCAGCAGCGTCAGGTCGAGCTTCTCGATCGCCGAGTACAGCGGCAGCACCATGAATGGCAGGTACGAGTAGACCATGCCGAGGTAGACCGCGAAGTCGGTCTGCAGCATCTGCAGCGGCTCGTGAATGACGCCCAAGGCGAGCAGCAGGCCGTTGATCGGGCCGTTGCGGCCGAGGAGTCCGAGCCAGGCGTAGACGCGCAGCAGGAACGAGGTGAAGAACGGCAGCACGACGAGCAGAAACAGCACGTTGCGCCACGCGCCCGGCGCGCGCGCGATGCCGTAGGCCATCGGGTAGCCGATCAGCAGCGCAAGCAGCGTCGAGACGCCGGCGACCTTGAGGGAATTCAGGAACGCGGCGACGTACAGCTCGTCGCCGAACACGAACGCGAAGTTCGAGAAGTGCAGCCGCAGCTGCAGCACCTGGTCGGCGGTCCAGGTCACGACCGGTTCGACCGGCGGCATCGACAGCTGGATGTTCGCGAACGCGATCTTCAGGACGATCAGGAACGGGACCAGGAAGAACACCGCGAGCCACAGGTATGGCAGCGCGATCACGAGGCCGCGGCCGAGCGCCGGACCGTGCGCCGTGCGCAGCCGGCTCAGCTCCGCGCCGAATGCGCCGCTCGGAAGCCTCACCGCATCACCACGACCGCCGCCGACGGGTGCCAGTGGAGCCACACGCTCTCGTCGTGGGCGTGCCGCTCCTCGCGCCGGAACAGGTTGGGCGTCGTGACCCTGAGCACGAAGCCGGTCGGCAGGCGCACGAGGTAGCGGGTCGCGTCGCCGAGGTAGGCGATTCCGGTGATGACCCCCTGCAGCACGTTGTCGGACTGCGCCGGCCGCTCGCGCGACAGCTGGATTTTCTCCGGCCGGATCGCGACCGAGAGCTTCGCGTCCGGCGGCGAGCTGACGCCGTGGTCGACGTAGACGGTCGCGCCCAGCGTCGGGCAGTCGATCCGCACGTGATCCGGCTCGTCCTCGACCAGCGTCCCCTCGGTCAGGTTCACCGAGCCGATGAAGTCGGCGACGAAACGCGAGTTCGGGAACTCGTAGATGTCGGTCGGTGAGCCGACCTGCAGGATCTCGCCGGCGCGCATGACGCCGATGCGCGATGCAAGCGTCATCGCCTCTTCCTGGTCGTGGGTGACGATCACGAAGGTGACGCCCAGCTTGTCCTGCAGGTTCACGAGCTCGAACTGCGTGTGCTCGCGCAGCTTTTTGTCGAGCGCGCCGAGCGGCTCGTCGAGCAGCAGCAGCTTCGGGCGCTTGACGAGCGCGCGCGCGAGCGCCACGCGCTGGCGCTGTCCGCCCGACAGATGGTGCGGCTTGCGCTTCTCGTAGCCGTCGAGCTTGACGAGCGCGATCATCTCGCGCACCCGCGACTCGATCTCATCGCGCGCCGTGCCGTCCTGGCGCAGTCCGAACGCGACGTTCTGCGTGACCGTCATGTGCGGGAAGAGCGCATAGGACTGGAACATCATGTTGACCGGCCGTTCGTACGGCGGCACCGCCGTGACGTCCACGCCGTCGATGTAGATCGCGCCCTCGGTCGGCGTCTCGAACCCGGCCAGCATCCTGAGCAGCGTCGTCTTGCCGCAGCCCGAGCCGCCGAGCAGGCAGAAGATCTCGCCACGCGCGATCTCGAGCGTCACCTGGCGCACGGCGACGAAGTCGCCGAAGCGCTTGGTCAGGCGCTCGATGCGCACGTAGGGCGCGCCGGCCGGGGTCGCGGAGGCGGCGCGCGGCGCCGGAGCGGTGTTCATCTCGATTCCCCTAGCGTCCGGTCCGGATCCGCGTCCACGCGCGGTTTGCATAGCGAGTGTACGACAGCGACTCCGCGCGGTGCGGCTTGAGGCGCGCGATGACGTCGGCAGGCGGGAACACCATCGGGTCGGCGCGCAACTCCGCGTCGACGAGCTTCTCGGCCGCGAGATTGCCGGAGGGGAACTTGCGGAACTTGGTGAAGTCGGCCGCGATGTCGGCGCGCATCAGGAAGTCGATGAACTTGTGGGCGTTGTCCGGATGCGGCGCATCGGCCGGGATCGCCAGCATGTCGAAGGACTGCAGCGCGCCTTCCTTCGGCACCGCGAATGCAAGCTCGATGCCCTTGCCCGCCTCGGCGGCGCGATCGCGCGCCTGCAGCACGTCGCCGCTCCAGCTGATCGCGATGCAGGTCTCGCCGTTGGCGAGGTCGTTGATGTACTGCGAGCTGTTGAAGTAGCGGACGAAGGGCCGCACCTTCAGCAGCATCGCCTCGGCGGCCGCTAGGTCCTCGAGCCGCTCGGAGGCGGTGTCGATGCCGAGCCAGATCTTCGCCGAGAAGATGATCTCCCCTTCCTGGTCGAGCATCGTGTAGCCACAGTCCTTGAGCTTCGCCGCGAACTTCGGGTCGAACACGATGGCCCAGCTGTCGACCGGCTGGTTGCCGAGCACCTTCTTGATCTTCGCGACGTTGTAGCCGATGCCGGTCACGACGCCGGCGTACGGCACGCCGTAGCGGTTCCCGGGATCGGCGCCCTGCAGGTGCCTGAGGACCTCGGGGTCGATGTTCTTCAGGTTCGGGAGCTTCGACTTGTCGAGTGGCAGCAGGATGCCCTGCTTCGCCTGGCGCTCGAGGAAGTAGTCGGTCGGCACGACGACGTCGTAGCCGGTGCGCCCCGTCAGCAGCTTGGTCTCGAGGACCTCGTTGCTGTCGAAGACGTCGTAGTTGACCTTGATGCCGGTTTCTTTCTCGAACTTCTCGATCGTGTCGGGCGCGATGTAATCGGACCAGTTGAGGACGTTGACGATCTTGTCCTCGGCGACCGGATGGCTGGCGACGGTGGCCGGCGGCTTCGGCCCGCAGGCGGCGAGCGCGAACGCAGCCGCGCACGCGGCCAGCACGAGTCGCCTGCAGCTCGGAATCATCGCGGCCTCCCCCTCAGACGTTCAGCAGCAGGTGCTCGCGCTCCCACGCGGAGATCACCTGCAGGAAGGCCTCGTGCTCGCTCTCCTTGACCGCCGAGTAGGCGGCGACGAATCGCTCGCCGAACACGTCGACCAGTGGCCGGCACTCGCGCAGCAGGCGCAGCGCCTCGGCCAGCGTGCGTGGCAGCTGGAACGGCAGGTCGTAGGCGCTGCCGGTGATCGGCTCGGTGGGCTTGAGGCCCTCGACCATGCCGAGGTAGCCGCAGGCGAGCGACGCCGCCATCGCGAGGTACGGGTTCGCATCGGCGCCGCCGCAGCGGTTCTCGACGCGCCGCGCCGCGGGCGACGACATCGGCACGCGCAGTCCCGCCGTGCGGTTGTCGTAGCCCCAGTGCACGTTGATCGGCGCCGAGTTGTGCGGCGTCGTGCGCCGGTAGCTGTTGACGTTGGGCGCGAACATCGAC
>Ga0335079_10006709_pt1 | contig 13159 bp, 10 predicted proteins | sample Lox_Sample_33_FD_206719 | JGI IMG/M metagenome (GOLD analysis project Ga0335079, IMG submission 206719) | Soil microbial communities from Loxahatchee National Wildlife Refuge, Florida, United States - Lox_Sample_3.3 | ecosystem: Environmental > Terrestrial > Soil > Wetlands | place: USA... | reverse complement strand
GACCGGCAAAACCTTCATCATCGACAATCGCGGCGGCGCCGGCGGCAATATCGGGATGGAATACGTGGCGCGCTCCGATCCCGACGGTTACACGCTGCTCCTCGCCACCAACGCCTTCTCGGTGAACTACGGGCTTTACAATCAAATCCCCTACGATCCCAAGAAGGACTTTGTCGGCGTCTGCGAGCTTGCCACCTCGCCGAACACCTTCGCGATCCGGTCGGAACTGCCGGTAAAAACCATGAAGGACTTCATCGCGCTCGCCCGCGACAATCCGGAAAAGTACAACTGCGCGACGCCGCCGATCGGCACCACGGCGCAGCTGCAGCTGGAGCTGCTCAAGCTCCGCGACAAGCTGCCGAAGCTCGCCGACGTCGTGTTCAAGGGCGGCGGCGACGCCATCACCGCGCTGCTGAGCGGCACCGTACAAATGTGCTCCGGCTCGCTGGCGCCGGCTCTGCCGCACATCCAGAGCGGCACGCTGCGTTGTCTCGCCGTCAGCGCCGCCGAGCGCTGGCCCGAGCTGCCCAACGTGCCGACCATGGAAGAGGCCGGCTACAAGGACTTCGTCTTTGCCGTCGACTGCGTGCTGCTGGCACCGGCGAAAACGCCGCCGGAAAACGTCAAGTGGCTGGAGCGGGAGACCCTGAAGGTCCTGAGCACGCAGGATACCAAGGACAAGATGTTCAAGGCCGGCTTCCAGGTGCGTCCGCAAGGCGCCGACGCGGCCTGGAAGCGCGTGATGAAGGAAATCGACACCTTCAAGCAGATCATCGACCAGGCCGGCGTGCAGAAGCTTTAGGCGGACCGCAGGTGCTGCGACGAATGAGGACGTGGACCGCGATCGCGGCGTTTGTCGCGTTCGGTGCGCTCATCGGCGTGCAAAGCCGCGCCACGGCCGCGGACTATCCGACGCGGCCGATCACGCTGATCGTTCCTTATCCGGCCGGCGGCGGCAATGACGTGATCGCGCGGCTCGTCGCCGCCAAGATGAGCGAAGCCTTGGGCCAGCCCATCGTGATCGAGAATCGCGGCGGCGCCGGCAGCACCATCGGCACCCGCGACGTCGCTCGCAGCGCGCCCGATGGCTACACGCTTTTGATCGCGACGAGCTCGCTCGCCATCAATCCGTCGCTCTATCCGGACGCGGCCTACGATCCGAAGAAGGACTTTGCGCCGATCGGCCTGATCGCCACCAGCCCGAGCTTCGTGCTGGTCAATCCGGCGGTGCCGGTGCATTCGGTCGCCGAGCTGATCGCGCTCGCGAGGAAAGAGCCGGGCAAGCTCGACTTCGCCTCGACCGGCATCGGCACCAGCACGCATCTTGCCGCCGTGCTGTTTGCCGCCATGGCCGACGTCAAGCTGAATGCGGTGCCATACAAGGGCGTGGCGCCCGCGGTCACCGATCTGCTCGGTGGCCAAGTGGCGCTGATGTTCTGTCCGTTGGCGAGCGTGGTCGGTCAGGTACGCGCCGGAAGCTTGCGGGCGATCGCGGTGACCGGCGCCAAGCGCTCGCCGCTGTTCCCGGATTTGTCGACGGTGGCCGAAGCCGGGCTGCCCGGCTATGCGGCCGAGCTGCATTATGGTCTGGTCGCGCCGGCCGGCACGCCGGGCGAGGTCATCGCCAAGCTCAACGGCGCGCTCAATAATGCGCTCAACGAGCCGCAAGTCCGCAGCCGCCTTGCCGCCGACGGCACCGAGACGCTGCCGGGCACGCCGGACGCCTACGCCGCCGATATCGCGAATGAGGAAGCCAAATGGGGCGCCATCGTCAAGAAGACCGGCGTGACAACACAATGAGCCGCTCATGAATTTCGATTTCACCGACGAGCAGAAGCTTTTCGCCGAGTCCGTGCGGCGTTTCGCCGAAACCCATCTTGCTGCGGGTGCGCTCGAGCGCGCCCACGATCCGCGCTTTCCCTACGACGTGGCGCAGCTCATGGCGAAGCAAGGTTTGATGGGCATTTCGCTGCCGGAGCATGACGGCGGTCAGGGCGGCACCTTGATGGACGCGGTGATCGCCATCGAGCAGGTCGCGGCCGTATGTCCGCGCAGCGCCGACGTGGTGCAGTTCGGCAATTTCGGGCCGATCCGCACGTTTGCCGAATACGGCAGCGAAGCGCAGAAGAAGCGCTGGCTCGGCGATCTTCTGTCCGGCCGCATGGTCATGAGTCTCGGCATGACCGAGCCCGATGCCGGCTCGGCCGTGACCGACCTCAAGACCAGCGCGCGCGCCGACGGCACCCATTACGCCGTCAACGGCAGCAAGGTGTTTTCGACCTTCAGCCCGGATGCGCAGATTTTCCTGGTCTATCTGCGCTTCGGTCCCGGCCTTGGCGGTATCGGCTCGGTCCTGGTCGAGCGCGGCACGCCCGGGTTCACCATCGGCGCGCCCTCGGAATTCATGAGCGGCGAGGAATGGTGCGAGCTGCATTTCGCCGACTGCCGCATTGCGGCGGAGAACGTGCTGCTCGGCCCCGGCGGCTTCAAGAAGCAGATGGCGGGCTTCAACGTCGAGCGGCTCGGCAATACGGCGCGCGCGCTCGCCTGCGGCCGCTATGCGTTTACCGCGGCGCGCGACTATGCGGCGAGCCGCGAGCAGTTCGGCCGGCCGCTGTGCGAGTTCCAGGGTCTGCAATGGAAGTTCGCCGACATGGCGATCAAGCTCGATGCCGCGCAGCTTCTGCTCTACCGCGCCGCGAGCCACGCCGATAACGGCCTGCCCTCGGCCTATGAGACCGCCGTCGCCAAGGCGGCCTGCAATCAGGCCGGCTTCGACGTGGCGAGCGAGGCGGTGCAGATTATGGGCGCCATGGGCTTTTCCCGCGAGACGCTGGTCGAATACTGCATGCGCCGCACCCGCGGCTGGATGATCGCCGGCGGCTCGGTCGAGATCCTCAAGAACCGCATCGCCGAGCAAATATTCGACCGCCGCTTCGAGCAGCGCAAACGCCCTGCCGCCGCGGCGGAATGAAAAACGCGAAGCGATCAGTCGCGGCCGTATTGGTCGGTCAGCCGCACGATGTCGTCTTCGCCGAGATAGCTGCCGACCTGGACTTCGATCAGTTCGAGCGGGATTTTGCCGGGATTGGCCAATCGATGCACGCTGCCGATCGGGATATAGGTCGACTCGTTCTCGTGAAAGGTGCGCACGTCGGCGCCGATGGTGACTTCGGCGGTGCCGCGGACCACGACCCAATGCTCGGAGCGATGGAAATGCTTCTGCAGCGACAGCGCCGCGTTCGGCTTCACGACGATGCGCTTGACCTGATAGCGCGATCCGGTGTCGATGCCCTGGTAATAGCCCCACGGCCGATACACCCGCAAATGCCGCACCGCCTGTTCGCGGTTTTGCGCTTTGAGCTGCTCGACCAGATCCTTGACCTGCTCGGCCTTGTCGCGCGAGGTCACCAGCACCGCGTCGGGCGTCGCGACCACGACGATATTGTCCAATCCGACCACCGCCGTGAGCATGGCGTCCTCGGAATAGGCCAGGCTGTTGCGGCTATCGAGAAAGGCGACGGCACCGGTCGCCGCGTTGCCGTCGGCATCGTGGCCGAGCGCCTCCCACACCGCGCTCCAGCTGCCGACGTCCGACCAGCCGCAATCGAGCGGCACCACCGCGGCGCGTTCCGTGCGCTCCATGACGGCGTAGTCGATGGACTTCCTGGGCGCCGCGGCGAACGCTTCGGCCGGCAGGCGCAGGAAGTCGAGGTCCTTGGTCATGGCGGCGGCGGCGGCCTTGGCGGCCGTGGCGATGTCGGGCTCGAAGCGCGCGATTTCCTCGAACATCACGTCGGCGCGGAACAGGAAATTGCCGCTGTTCCACAGATAGCCATCCGCGATGTAGCGCTCGGCGGTCGCGGCATCGGGCTTTTCCACGAACGACGCGACGGTCAGGGCCGTTTCTCCGGCGCCGGCGGCACCGGGCCGGATGTAGCCGTAGTTGGTCGCCGGAAACGTCGGCTTGATGCCGAAGGTGACGATGCGGCCGGCGGCCGCGGCGGCGACGGCGTCGCGACACGCCCGCGCGAAGGCGGCCTGATCGCGCACCAATTGATCGGCGGCAAGCACGATCACCGTTGCGGCCGGATCGCGCGCCAAGGCGAGCACCGCGGCGACGGCGACCGCCATGGCGGAATCGCGCCGCGCCGGCTCGATCACGATGTCGCCCGAGACGTCGCATTCGCGCATCTGCTCGGCGACGACGAAGCGGAAGTCGGAATTGGTGATGACGATCGGCCGCTCGAACAGCGCGTCACCGCCGATGCGGCCGAGCAGCTCTTGAAACGTCGAGCGCTCCTCGACCAGCGGAACAAACTGCTTCGGCATGCTTTCGCGCGAGACCGGCCACAGCCGCGTCCCGGCACCGCCGCACATGATTACCGGTATCAGCACACGCTACCTATGGTTCCGTCATCGCATTGCCAGTATTTCGGGTTCCTAGCACACAACGATGCGTCCGCTAACGGCCTTTGCGGTCGATTATTCGGCCTTTTCCGGCCGGCGGATTGCAGTCATAGTTCGCCGTCGTCCTGTGAGCCTGACGCTTAAATGCATTTCGACACGATCGGTAACGCAACCGCCATCTGCTACGAGGACAAGCCGGTTCTCGCCACCGATCCTTGGATTACGGGCTCGGCCTATTTCGGCAGCTGGACCTTGAGCCACGAGATTCCGGCGGCGCAGCGCGAGGCCGTGGAGAATTGCCAGTATTTGTGGTTCTCGCACGGTCACCCCGACCACATCAATGCCGAGTCGCTCTTGGCGCTGTCGGACCGGACGATCCTGCTGCCCGATCACGTTGGCGGCCGCATCCGGCACGACCTGACGGAGCAGGGGCTGCGCACCGAGGTTCTGCCCGACCGCACATGGGTGCAATTGTCGCCGCACATCCGCGTCATGTGCGTCTCCGACTACAATCAGGATGCGCTCCTCTTCATCGACATCAACGGGCAGCTCCTCGTCAATTTCAACGACGGCAATGCGCTCGGTTCGGAGCGGTTCGTCAAGAGCATCATCCGGCAGTTCAAACGCTCGTTCCTGCTGCGGCTGTTCAGCTACGGCGACGCCGACATGATCAACTATTTCACCGAGGGTGGTGAGCGGATTTTGCCGGCGGCCGCGCAAAAGCGCCCGGTCGGTCCCATCATCCAGGGTTATGCCGAAATGTATGGCGTCACCGACGCCATTCCGTTCAGCTGCTTCCATGCCTATCAGCGCCGCGACAGCGACTGGGTCAACGACTACACTACGCCGCCGGAGGCCTTCACGTCGGGCTTTGCTTCGCGAACCGTCCGGTTGCTGCCAGCCTTCATCAGCTACGACTGCGTCACCGACCGCTACACCGAGCTTCGTCCGCCGGTCACGCCGCGCAAATTGATCGACCCTTCCGTGTTCGGCGACGACTGGACCGAACAGCTGTCGAAGTCCGAGGTCGCCGAGCTCGCCGCCTATTTCGGCCGCATCGAAGGGCTCCAGGGCCACATCGATGCGATCCTGTTCCGGGTCGGTGGCAAGGACGTGCCGATCGATATTCCGGCGCCAAGGACCCCGCCGAAGCGGCAGATCGTCTTCGAAGTGCCGCGCGCCTCGCTGATGGCGGCGATCCGGCATCAGGTTTTCGACGATCTTCTGATCGGCAATTTCATGAGAACCACGCTGATCGGCAAATGGCCGGCATCGCGGCTGCATCCGTTCTTCACGCCGGTGGTCGCCAAATATGCCGACAACGGCCACGCCTATTCGCGGCACGATTTGCACGCCTATTTCCACGCCTACCGGTCGCGCGACACGTTCGGCTTCGTCCTGCACCGGCTGCAGCAGAATTCGGTCCAAGCGTTCCGCAATTTCGTCAGTCCGCAAAGCCGCGCGTTCGACTACGGCAAGCGCACCTTCTTTTTCCTTAAGCGGTTCGCCTGAGCGCGGCGCACGGCCGCCTCAGGCCGAGGCCTGGCTATTTGCCGCCTGTTGCGCCGCCGCATCCGGCTTGCGGTACGCGGTCAGCACGTTTTCGATCTCGCCGAATGCCATCAGGCTGCCGTGGCTGAGCCAGGCCGCCTTGTTGCACAGGCGGCGCAGCATGTCGTCGTTGTGTGCGGCAATCATCAGGATGCGCGAGCGCTCGACGAGGCCGAGGAGCCGGGCGAAAGCCTTCTTGAAGAAGCCGGTGTCGCCGACGCCGATCACTTCGTCGATCAGCAGGATTTCCGGATCGCGGATGGTGGCGATGGCGAACGCCAACCGCAGCAGCATGCCGTTGGAATAGGTGCGGATCGGCATCTTCAGATAGTCGCCGAGCTCGGTGAAGTCGACGATGTCGTCGACGCTGTTTCTGATCTGGGCGCGCGACATGCCCCAGATGGTGCCGGCAATCTGGATATTCTCCATGCCGGTCGCGTCCCAGCTCAGGCCGATCGTGGTGTCGAACATCGGCGATACTTTGCCGACGATGTGCACCATGCCGCTGGTCGGCGGATAAACGTGGGACACGACCCGCAGCAGCGTGCTCTTGCCGGCGCCATTGTCGCCGACGAGCCCGATGCGGTCGCCGTCGCTGGCTTCGAAGTCGAAGTTCTTCAGCGCGCTCACCAAGAGGTAGTGGCCGGACTGGGCGAACCGCCCGCCGATGGCGCGGCCGAGCAGCGCATTCTTCAGCGAGGCAAGCTTCACGTCGAAGATCGGGATGTCGACGCCGACGTTTTTCAGGACAATCGTGGCCACGGCGCTTCCTTCGATCAAACCCAAAAGACGATGCGGCGCGCCGCGCGCACCATGAGCGCGACGGCGAGACACGAGCCGACGACGGCCAGGCCGATTGCCACCAGCCAAGACTCCAGCGGCGGTACTTGGCCGAGAAACGGAGCGCGGGTCACCTCGATGAGGTGGTATACCGGATTGACATCGGCGACGAGCCTGGCGTCACCCAGCGAGCTGATCTGCCACATGATCGGGGTGGCGAACATGCCGAGTTGTATGACGGTGTTGACGATCGGCTGGATGTCGCGATAGCGCGTACTCAAGATCGCGACCACTGTCGTCAGCCAGATCAGGTTCGCCGTGACCAGGATGAGACCTGGGATTGCCAGCAGCATCGACAGGTTCGGCTCGATCTTGAAGACGATCGCCATCGGTATGAAGATGACGATGGTGTGCAGGAATATGATGAAGTTCCGCCACACAACGCGCAGGATATAGACCGAATACGGCAGCTTGACCTGCTTGATGATGCGCGCGGTATCGGTAAATGCGATGCAGCTATCGTTGACCGCCGCCGACAGGAAACCCCAGACGATGAAACCGACCGCCAAGTACGGCAGGTAATTCTCGATCTCGGTGTGGAACAAGCGGCTGTAAATGACGCCGAGCAGCACGATGAAAATGCCCATGCTGATCGTGATCCAGAACGGGCCCAGCACCGAGCGCCGGTAGCGCTGGCGAATGTCGTCCCAGCCCATGATGCCCCAGACCCGCCAGATGCGGAATCCGGCCAGGATCTCTTGCGCGACGGTGTCCGCGATCCTGGTCTTGAGCGTCGGGTTCGACAGCGCCACGAAGTCGACAGGCACGGAGCCTGAGCTGTGCGGCGCTGGCGCGTCCTCAACTTTGGTCAGCATGTGGCGCGGGGACCTTGCAATTTAACTCGCGTCAGGGCTCGCCGGGCGGGCGGTGGGCGCCGTCATAGCGGGTATTTGGCCGGATCGAAAGCCAAAAGCCAGCCGCAGGCCGCGCATCGCCAGCATGGTCCGCAACAACGCCGTCAGCGAGGTCGGCCGCAGCCGGAACCACAGCCAGGCCAGGATCGCCAATCGCGCGGCCTTCCGCGGCAGCCAGTCTAACATCGACTCCAATTTGGTCTTCTCCGCGGCCGAGCGCGCGCCCATTTGCAAAACCGTCGCTCGGTCGATCGGGTCGGCCTGCAGCGCCAGGCGGCATGTGGCAAATCGCCAACGGTCGCGAAATGCCGCGGCATACCAGGGCGGGAAGGCGGGATCGGCGGCGATCAGGCGGGGAACCTCCTCCAGCGTATATCTGGAACGTTCCAGGTCGCGGGCGGTCTGGCCCGACACGCTGTCGGGAAACACGACCCAGGCGGCGACGATCTCCGGCTCGAAATAAACGCCGTAGCGTAACGCGATCTTGCGCGCCATCAGGCCGTCGGCGGACGACGTCAGGCGCGCGTCGAAGCCACCGGCCCATTCCACGGCTTCGCGCCGAAACAGCGTGCTGCCGGTGAGGATCCAGTTGTCGGCCGTCCGCAACCTGCGGGCCACGCTTGCGGCATCGAGCGGTCCGCCGGTCATGCGCGGCCGTACCGCTGGGCGAATGGCGAACGGCCGATTGTTGCGGCCGTCGATCAGCATCGCCTCGCCGCAGAACAGGCCGAGGCCGGGATTGGCGTTGAGACGGCGCAGCGCCAGGTCGAAAAATCCCGGAAACACCCAATCGTCGGATGCGGCGAAATAGACGTGAGTGCCTCGCGCCTCGCGCAGGCCCCGCTGCAGGGTCGCGATCACGCCGATGTTGGCGTCATTGCGGAACAGTCGAATGGAAGGCGCCGTTGCGGCGATCCGCTCGACGACGGCAACACTATCGTCGGTCGAGCCGTCGTCGACGACGACGATCTCGTCGGGCGCGCGCTCCTGCGCGAGCAGCGCCGCCAACGCGCGGCCGACGAATTTCGCGTGATTGTAGTTGGGCAGAACGACTGAAAGCCTGGGCGTCGCCATCCGAACCTACAGATTAGAGTGTGGCCTTGTTCCGCCAAATCCAGACCACCTTTGACCAGCGGGCTGCCATTGTAACGGCGCACATTTCACTAGGGTACTCAGGCAACTGCTAGCCATCGCATACCGAGACGAGTTGACGGAAGATTTAAACAGAAAAATTTAAACTCACCCTCACCGTCAGCTCCGTCGCAGCCTTGCGGCTCAGGTCGACGCACTCTTCACCCGCCCGTCAAATGAGCGAAGCAGGAGGCCGCGCTCGGCAACGAGCTCGATCACCTCGGCGTCAACCAGCGCATCATGCTCGAGCCGGCGGTACTCCGAAGCCGAAAACGCGGCGAAATCGTCTCCGGGAGGAAGTGCGGGTCGATCGGGCAAGCCCGGATGAATGCATATTTCCACCGATCTATCCGCAGGCACCGCCCGCAAGACATTGATCAATACGCGCTTCACAATGACGCCGGAGTGAAAAACACCGAAGAAGAAGTCAGGGCTGTCGAGCCGCGGCCCGATTTGCCAAGCACAGGCTCGGGTAACCAGCCACTTTGACAGATTATTTCGCTCCAACATGCCCAAGTAGCGGCCGGCGCACCAGAGAAAGCGAAGCGGCTCGTAAGAAAGGCGGATGCGCCGAATTCCGAAGCTCGATGCTTCATCCTCCAGAATCCGGAATATTGTTGGGTTCATGTGAACGTGCTGGTGAGAATCGACATGCGTCAATGGCAATCCAAGATCGAGCGCCTTGGTTAGCTGGGCTCTGGTCTCGGCTCTGATCTGTTCGATCAAGGCCACATCTTGTCGGCGAGCTGTAATGAAATCTCGGGCGCGCAGTTTGAAGCGGCCAGTTTCGTCGACGAGGCGCGTCAGGCGGGGACCAACGATGGCACGCCCCTGGGTAAGCGAGAGGTGCAACCCGACCGGCATTTCAGTCGTTCGCACGGTCGCGACCGCGTCTTCGACGGCGGGCGTTGTCACCATCAAGGACGCCGAGCTCACGATGCCGTTTCGGTAGGCTGATGCTATTCCACGGGTGGTCGCGGCATCGACGCCCAAATCGTCCGCATTTACGATAAGTCCGGGACCCATTTATTTTCGCTGCCGCCGTTTTTCACTTACACGCCAGTGTGACGCGCACCCGGGGACGATCGAACATCGGAATCAGGAATTCCTGCTGGGCACCATCGGGACCGCAGGCATACAGGACCTGGAACTGCTTGCCACAGCCGTCCGCGGGATCCCTCAGCTTGTAGATATCGTAATCGAACGCGCAGGTCGCCCTGCCATTGCAAACGCGGCGCATCAGGCCGAGCACATTATCGTGCAGCTTGGCGTCGCAGTTTTCGCCGAAGCTTGCCGACGACACGGCGATGCGTCCGGCGGGCTGACTGGTTTCCGCGTTGGCCAAAGCCCGCATCTGGACTGAAATCAACACGCTGAACAATGTCACCACGGCAAACGTCGCCGGCAGCCAGATCTGCATGCGCAGCGGGCGGAAATTGGCGCGGACCCACTTGAGCGCCGGACGCTCGATCAGCGCGTACGAAACGTAGGAGAGCACCAACGCCAAGGTCATCATGCCGAAATAGATCGTCCAGCGCGAAACCCGCGGATGCTCCACCGCCAGCCGCTGCGCATAATCGTGCAGGATGAAATAGTGCAATAGATAAAGCGAGTAGCTCGCGTTACCGAGCTTGACGAGTAACGGGAGAGAAAAAATACGCGATAGCTGAGATTGATAGTGCGCGGTTGCGTAGATGATCACCGCCACGACGCTCGCGCAACACTGCGTCCCGATGACGCTGAGCGGACTTCTGCTGTGGCCGTAGATTGCCACCGTCAGCAGCACGAGACCAGCGAAGCTGCCGTATGTCAGCCACGCGCCGGTACGCCCGCTGACCGGGCGGTCGCCCCCGAGCAGCACCGCCTGCGCCGCGACCGCTCCAAGCAGGAACTCGGAAATCCGTCCCCACGGCGACTGAAACAGCATCCAGTGGGTGAAATCGTCGGGTTGCGCCTCGGGGTAATGTGTCGCGACCCATTGGGTCATAGCGCCGGTGTGCAGCCAGCCAGCGATATGGTAGCCCAATCCATACAGCGCCGCGGCGACCGCGACGGCTCCAAGACGCCAGCCGAACAGGCGACCAAGCACGCCGGCAAGAAACAAATAGGCAAAGTAGAAGAACGCCTCTGTCGAGAGTGACCACATTGCTCCGGTCGCTCCCGTCAGCCAAGTGCTGTAATAGGCATAGGCCGTCGTCGAGCCGATCGGCCACCACCACCAGGTCTGCGTGAACGTCAAATACAGCGGCAACGGCTTGAACGGGTCGTACGTGGTAAATGCGTAGCCCGAAAAATATCCTTGCGACCACAGCAACGTCAGGAAGTCGTAGCCGAACACCAGCAGGAACAGCGGATAAAGCCGGGCAAATCGCGCGATGAAAAAGTCGAGCTTCCCCGAGCGACCCGACGGCACGGTCTTGTGATAATTGAAGTGAATGACGAAGCCGCTCAGCACGAAAAACAGCGTCATGCCGACGCCCGCCCCCGACAGCATCAGATTGTCGAATGCCGTCACCGGATTGGGCATCTGCTGCATCAGCACGACGTACCAATAGCCGTGTGCTACCGTGACGCTGAACGCGGCGAGGAACCGGAAGCCGTCGAGTGATGGAATGTGCGGATGAAGCGCCGGCGCAGCGCGGGCTGCTTGCGCGACGGGCTGCTGCGTCGAGGCGGCGGTTGCCGCAGCGCCGTGCTCGTCCAAAGCGGCAATCGCCGGCATCCGCGTCTCCGCCTCTCTTCGCCGCTGTCGGCTGCAGCACTATCGGCTTGTAGCAACGCCAGTCCCACTCGCGCAACCAACAACCCGATGAGACACGCATCGTCGGCACATTGCGCCGCGCGGTACAGCCCGATAAAAATGCACGTTCCGAATCGGGCCGAGCATGCCTGGACCCCGGCCGCGATGATCCGGCCCGGCGGCGCGGCGGCGGCAAAAAATTCCCCGCAATGGAGCAATTAACGCTGTGACGGCACCCGACGACAGCGCGGCGCGCAGGAACCGGCCGAATAGGATCGAGGCGCTCACCGGTTTGCGGTTTCTTGCCGCGGCGTCGATCCTCGTTTCACATACCTCGGAGTGGACCGCACCTTTCACCTCGGCCAATCCGATCAGTTCGGCCGCGCAGATGATAGGCGTCTACGGCATGCCGCTGTTTTTCGTGCTCAGCGGCTTCGTCATTCACTACAACTACGCCAGGCTGTTTCGAGAATGGTCCTGGCGCGCCGCCACCGCCGAATTCTTCGTCGCGCGCTTCGCCAGGCTTTATCCGCTGTATTTTTTCTTTTTCATCGTCGGCATGGTCAGCGATTTCACGGTCAACTGGATCCACGATTATCTCGCCGACTTCGTCAAGCTTGTGATCACGTCGCTGACGCTCACGCAATCCTGGTTCTATATCATCGTCGTCAATCACAAGATCCTACTGGAGAACGCCTTTGGGCTCGGCTGGTCGGTCTCCACCGAGTGGTTTTTCTATTGCGTCTATATCGTGCTGGTGTTCGCCGTATTTCGCCTGCGCCGCCCGAGCACGACGCTTGCGGCAATTGTCGGCTTTTCTCTGCTGGCATTCCTGCTTCTCGGCTACGCAGAAATTCACGCCGTCCGCATCGTCGATCTTGCCCGCCGCTATGTGACGGACGACCCGGCATTGACGTCGCAAGCCTACGGATTTCATCGCTGGCTGTTCTACTATTCGCCCTATATCCGCGTGATGGAATTCGTGCTCGGTTGCCTGACCGCCCAGCTCTACATGCTCTTGATCGAGCGGCCGGTCGAGCCGCTCGAGCACGCGCTGGGCTCGATGGCGCTATGGATCGCGCTGCCGGTTCTGCTGCTGATAGGCATCTTCCACGTCACCAGCACATCGATCGCGCCGCTCGACCACTACATCCGTTTTTTCACGCTGAACTTCGGCTGTGCCGTGCCGCTCGCGACGCTCTTGTTCTGCGTGTCGCGCTACGACAGCCCCGTCAGCCGCTTGCTCGCAGGGCGCTCATTGGTGAGTTTGGGTGAGATCAGCTACTCGATCTATGCCGTGCACACCTGGACACTGCGGGCGTTTCTGCGTCCCGCGGTGGACTTCAATCTTGCCAACGGCACCGAAGCCCTCGTCCGGATACCGCTGGCGATGATCTTCTCGACCATCATGGCGACCGCGACTTATCGGCTGATCGAGATGCCGTGCCGGCGCTATATACGCAACAAGTGGTCCGGGCGCCTGCAAGCGTGGCGCGACCGACAGCTGCAGCAGAACACGCTTTCCGGCGCGCCCGCCGGCTCGGTCTAGGTCACATACCCATAAAGGGGATTCCGTTTTTTAGCGAACAGTGATTCAAGCTTCCAAAGGCTGGAGGTTTGGATGGCCCGGTTT
>Ga0335079_10006708_pt1 | contig 13159 bp, 9 predicted proteins | sample Lox_Sample_33_FD_206719 | JGI IMG/M metagenome (GOLD analysis project Ga0335079, IMG submission 206719) | Soil microbial communities from Loxahatchee National Wildlife Refuge, Florida, United States - Lox_Sample_3.3 | ecosystem: Environmental > Terrestrial > Soil > Wetlands | place: USA: Florida... | reverse complement strand
GGGCGCTGGGCTGCGTTTGCGGCGGCGCGGCAGGTTTGGAATTGCTGTCCTGAGCGGCGGACAAACCCAGCGCCAGGGTCGCGGTGAATGCGATGCCAAGAACCCTTCGTACCAGCATGGAAATACCACCCTTCGGGAGCACAGCGAGGCCCTTAAAGTTTATTTCGCAACCCCGTCCAAGGCAAGGGCGGGAGCCTGATGGTTAGAAGTTCTTCCCCTTGATGTACGGGAAGAAAAAAACCGGGGCACTCGGTAGAGTGCCCCGGGAAACTGATGAAACCAGGTTCATCAGAAGTTGAACTTCAGGGCCAGAATCATGATCCGGGGGTTGCCCGAGAACACGGTGCTGGCCTGGTCGAAGCTTGCGTTGTTACCGTTCGCCTGCACAAAGGCTCGGGTAAGGGTAAGGCCTTGCGTCGCAGAGACGTCATACAGGTTTCCGGCAATGAACTGCGGGTGGTTAAAGAGGTTGAATGCCTGAGCTGCGAACTGGAGGTTCAGCCGCTCAGACAGCGCAATCCTCTTCGCCACGGACATGTTGACGTTGTCGGTCCTGGGCAGTGCAAGCGTGTTGCGTCCGATGTTGGTCAGAGCTCCCGAGCCGGCCTGGATGTACTGGCCGCAGAGAGCGGCCGAGGTACACGGCGTGCTCTTGCTTGTAGAAGTCCCAACACCGGCGCCAAACGCCATGCTGGCTACGTAACCCACAGTGGTGGCGCCAGTGCAGACAGCTCCAACACCTGCAGCGCACACGGGAATGGCCGCGCTGGTGGTTCCCGGTACACCTGAGGGATTGAAGATCGCCCGATCCGGAGCCGAGTCGTTGTTCAGGTTGGCATCGACCGCGCTCTGAACGGTGGCGTACTGCGGGCTTTCAAGCACGTAGCTTGGAGAAATCTGCCAGCCTCCAAGAATGGCCTTCATCGCCCCACTGGAGCTCTTGAAGAACGGGAGCTCGTAGACGGCCGCGGCCACGATGCGGTTGCGGCGGTCGAGCAGTGAGTTCGCTTTCTCCGCCTGCCCAGTACTGAAGAAGTCCTGGGGACGGCGGGGATTCAGAGCGGTGGTGTTCAACATGGCATCGCTGTTGTCGATGTTGTGGCTCCAGGTATAGCTGCCGAGCACCTGAAGGCCGTTGGTGAAGCGCCGGTTCACCGTCAGATCCATGGCATGGTAGTCCGACCACCCTCCAGGTATCTCAGCAGTGATGCCGCCGGCTCCGGTGAAGCCAGCCGCCGCATAGGCAGGCACGATGAAGCATGATCCTGGGATCACGCATCCCGCCGGCGCCTTCAACCCGGCCAGAGTAGTGGTCAGGCCCGCGATCGTTGCCGGTGAAGGCACTGAGGTAAACGTCGGCAGGAAGTGATTCGAGTTCACCAGACTCTGAATGTCAAGCCTGTCCTGGATGGGAAGGTGTACGCCGCGCGTGCCCACATAGTCGGCGCCGAAGGTCCAGACCTTGTGGAAGACGTGCTGCACACCGAGGTTCCAGTTTATCGCGTAGGGATTCTTGACATTCGGTATGAACTCGGAGGTAGCGGCCTTGGAGGTGCTGGCGCCCCCACCGGCGGGGCCGGTGACGCCGCCGTTGGCTAGGAAATTAGTACCCACGCCAAGCACCGGGCCGGTTGTGAATTGATACTCCTGAGGCAGGGAGTTGGTGAAAAAGTTGTCCAGGTACTGGTCGTAGGAAATGCCAAACCCGGCACGGATGGAGGTGTTGCCGCTCGTACCCGGCGAGTAAGCGATGCCGATACGGGGCATGAACTGATTGTTCGGCACGGTGGGTTTGCCGAATGTGATCAGACCGGGAACGTTATTGATCGCGTTCAGGGTCTGCAGGGCTGCCCCACTGGAAAGAGTCTGGTACTCATAGCGCAGCCCGAGGTTCACCGAGATGTTAGACCTGAGGCGGAAAACATCGTTTACATACCAGGCATAGGCCCAGTTGTTGCCATGGAAGTTTCCACCGCTGGTGAACCCGCGGAGAGCGAAGACGTCAGGAGTGTTGTCGTGCAGGTATACATCCAGGCTGCCGTACTCGTACTGGCCGCGCAGGTACTGCACGAACAGGTAGGGTGACAGGTCGCGAGCAATGGAACCTCCGAACTTGAAGTTGTGCCGTCCCTTAACCCAGCTCACGTTGTCGCTCAGCTGATAGGTACCCTGCGTACCACCCTGCGGATAGTTGCCGTTCGGACCGATCTGCAACTGGTTGAGATCGTCGAACAGCAGGGTGGGGAACGCAGAAAGGCCGGGGAAGTTGTAACTGCCGATGGGGCGCACCTGGTTCAAGTGGTTAAAGCCCAGCCGCAGTTCATTGGTCACGTGCGGATTGAAGGTGTGAAATTCAGTGATGGCAACCGTCTGAGCCCGTACCGTGACGTTGGAAAAGAAAACCGGCAGACTGGCAGCGCTGTTGTCGACAAAAAGGTCGCGGTTGTAAATCCAGCGGCCGCGGATCTGGTCCTTGCTGCTCATGTTGTAGTCGATAGACCCGACCGTGTTGAGGTTGTTTTCCCAGTTTGGCGAAGGCACCGAAAGCACGGCCAAGGGAATCGGGGTACCGCCCACTGTCGTATTAGGTGAGCAGCCAGTGTTGTTTACATTCGGTGGCTGTGGAACCGGGGTGCTGGGGAGGCTCTGCAGGTATTGCTCGAGAACCGACAGGTTCGTCTTGTTAAGCCCGGCGATACCATTCAGGGCGGTAAATCCCGCTGCCGATGGCGTGCACAGCGTGGTAGCCGGAGGGGCCGCCTGGCCGAGCGGGTTGTACTCCGCCAACCCGAAGAAGAACAGCTTGTCCTTGATGATCGGTCCGCCGACCGAAGCGCCGAAGCGGTTCTGGTCATAGCGGGGATTCGAGGTGAATCCCTGGGCCGCCAGCGCGGGATCGAGGGCATTCAGATCGCGGTTCTGGAAGTACTCGTACAATCTTCCATGGAAGTTGTTCGAGCCGCTGTTGACCACAATATTGAACTGGCCGCCGCTGGAGTGCCCGAACTCGGGGCTGAATTGGTTCTGCAGCATCGAGAACTCAGCCACCGCATCGTTGGGAACCGTGGTAATCGGACCGCTTACGCTCTTGTCGTTGTTGTCGACGCCTTCGAGCGTGAAGCTGTTGTTGGTGGGGCGCTGGCCTCCGACCGAGGGGCCGGTGCCATAACCCATCGCGCTGCCGCTGGTAACGCCCGGCGCCAGCAGAGCCAGGTTGTAGACGCCAGACGCACCTCCAGCGGCTTCGCCCAGGTTCTCAGTCAGCTTTGAGCTGTACTCAGTGCCGAGTTGGGCCGTGGTCGTGTCGATGGCCGGAGCCACTCCGGAAACTTCCACCGTGGTCGACGCCGAACCCACCCTCAACTGCACGTTGGTGTTGTTGACTCGGTTCAATTCAACCGGAACACTTTGCAGGGTCGTGCTGCTGAAATTAGCAGCGGATACGACCAGCACGTAATGCCCGACGGGCAGGTTGGTCAGGCGAAACTCGCCGTTTACAGTCGTGGTTGTTGCCTTGAAACCGGTAGCGGGGTTGGTAGCCGTCACAGTGGCGTCATTGACGATGGCGCCGGATGTATCAGTCACCGTGCCCGTCAAATCGCCGCTGGTGGCCTGCGCGAAGCCCGAAACCGGCAGCAGGCTGACGAGGAGCGCAAGCACAATCGCCAGCACCAGCTGTTTAAATGTAAATCGAACCATTTGCTTTTCCTCCATGCCTTCTGTCAAAAACTTTCGTAGCAAAATCCGTCCGCTCTTGCACTTCTAACTGAGAGCCGCCCAATTTGTTGGAATCAGTCCATGCGGCAGGCCAACGCGGCTGCCAAAACAACTTGAGCACAACTCTAGTAAGCGCATAGGTTTTTGCAATTTCGCTACCAAGGAGGACCTGTGAGCGCGTCTGCTGTTTACCAGTTAAATCGCTGTTTCTTAAACGAGTTACACCACACCTGCGCAACCGCGATTTGTAACAGAGTTGTGATTGATATGGATTTTTGAAGATTCCGCCGACGAATCTACGAAAATCGGGAAGTCACCCTTGCAAGAAGCGCTCTGCCGACCGTGGAAAGCCATAGAATGCGCCCTTGCCGCTGGAGCGTCCAGTCAGAGTTTTGAGAAATCAGTTCAGTTGCGGAGACAAGTCGTCACGGCGGTGCATGCACCGGCGACCGAGCCAATGAGTACCAAACTAGGCACAGTTGATTGACTTCAGTAAGGCGGTTGAGTAGCCTGCCGTAGAACAAAGTTTCACAACGGCGATGGCTTTGCCTCGCCCGCATGAGGCCTTCGCAGTGCACGGACGGGAGTGGGACTGAGTCGGCGTCCCGCGCGCTGTACAAGAAATTAAGATCTTTAAGGAGGAAGGAATGCGCAAGGTTTTACTCACTATGGTGGTGTTGCTTTTCGGCGGGGCTTACGCGATAGCACAAAAGGCCGAGGTTTCGGCTGGCTACAACTACCTGCATATCGACGCTGGCGCCGGCCGGACGGATAACAGTCTGACGGAGGGGTTTTACGTTGACGGAACCTACTATTTGCTGAAGAGCGCTGTCGGCGCGACCGCCGATTTCTCTTACAACACGAAGACGTTCGCGGCTGGAGACTTTGGCCTGACTTCGGTCGATGCGCACGCCTACGGCTTCCACGTGGGACCACGCGTGAAAGCCCACATCGGCCGGGCCGAGCCCTTCGGCCACATTCTCTTCGGGTTCACGCACCTGAGCGCGACGCCGGCCGGCGGCACCAACCTTAACGACAATGCCTTTTCGCTGAAGATGGGCGGCGGTCTGGATATTGGCATCACCCACCACTTCGCCTTCCGTCTGGGTGAGTTCAACTACTGGATGACAAAATTCGGCGTGACGTCGCCGGTGAACTTGAATGGAAGCGGTCAGCAGAACAATTTCACCATTTCTACGGGCATCGTCATACGATAGACTGCGCTGAGCAAAATACGGTAAGCAACGGGAACAGCGGCTGATCCACATTCATTCCCTCTCGCAACGCGGCCGGGGATGGAAGGAGAAAAGCCGCTGGTTTCTCAATGCAGCGGGGATTTGTTATAAGCAAGAGCCAGAGGTCTTCCCTTCTGCAGAAGCGCGTCAGCACGCACGCAGACCCTTTATCACCCGCCTTCGAGGCGCAGGACCAGGTGTTCGCGCCTGCCTTCGCGGTACTTGATCAGGCCCTCTACGAGCGCGCCTTCCCGGGCGCTTCTCTGGCAGTCACAGCCGCAGGACATCTGGTCGCGCTGCGCGGCATGGGACGATTCACCTGCGAACCCGGCTCGCCCGAGATCACGGCGGAAACCATGTTCGACCTGGCCTCGGTGTCCAAGGTCGTGGGCACCACGGCCATGGCCATGCTTCTGTACGAGCGCGGTCATCTCGACCTGGATGTTCCGGTAGCAGGAATCATCCCGCAATTCGCGCGCGGCGATGCGCGGCGTCACGACGTGACAGTCCGCATGCTCCTGGCGCATTCTTCCGGACTCCCCGCATACGTGCGTCTCTACCGTGATGCGCAGACTCGCGAGCAATTGCTCGAGGCCGCGCTGGCCGTGCCGCTCGAGGCCGATCCCGATACGCGCGCGGTCTACAGCGACATCGGCTTCATCATTCTGGGCGCGGCGCTGGAGCGCATCGCCGACGAGTCGCTGCAGAGTTTCTGCGCGCGCGAAGTCTTCGGGCCGCTGGGCATGCATCGCACCACCTACTGCCCGCCCGCGCACATGCAAGCCGGCATCCCGCCCACGCAGGACGACCGCGAATTTCGCCGACGAATCATTCAGGGCGAAGTCCAGGATGAAAACGCCAGCGTGCTCGGGGGCGTGGGCGGCCACGCGGGGATTTTTTCCAGCGCCGCCGACCTGGCTGCATTCGCGCACTGCATGTTGCAGGGCGGCCGCCCGATTCTGCGTCCGGACACGATTGAGCTGTTTACGCGACGCCACGGCACAAGCTCGCGCGCGCTGGGCTGGGACACTCCCAGCGCTCCGTCGCAGTCAGGAAAATATTTTTCGCCCCGTTCCTTCGGCCATCTGGGCTACACCGGAACATCGCTTTGGATCGAGACCGAGCGCCGCGTTTCCGTCGTGCTGCTGACAAACCGCACCTGGCCGGACACGCGCAATGACTCGATCAAGCAGGTGCGGCCGCGGTTTTACGATGCCGTGATTGAAGCGCTGGAGGCCCGAAAGAGATAAAGGCGCTCTTGGCTTTTGGCCGTTGGCCCTTGGCTAGAAACCTGAACCTCGCGAGCCAAGAGCCAAAAGCCAACAGCCAAGGGCCGCTTCTTTGCGATACTAGCTGCTTGCCACGACCCAAGAAATCCGAACTTCGAAAGCTCGGTACCGAGCAGGCCAACCTTGCCACCGCCGGGCTCGACACGCGCAGCGCGCTTGAGATCACCAGGATCATCAACGCGGAGGACGCGCGCGTGGCGCCCTCGGTAGCCCGCGCGGCGCCTGACATCGCGCGAGCTATCGACGCCATCGCCCATGCGCTCTCGCGCGGCGGGCGGCTCATCTATGTGGGCGCCGGAAGCAGCGGCCGCATCGCCGCGCTGGACGCCGCCGAATGTCCTCCGACGTTCAACACCGCTGCGGATGTGGTCCAGTTCGTCATGTCAGGCGGCGAACGGGCGCTGGGCCGCGCGGCTGAATCGCAGGAGGACTGGCCTGCCCTCGGCCGTCGGGATATTGCCAAACGCAAGCCCGGCAAGGGCGACGTGGTGGTAGGCATTTCTGCCAGCGGACGCACGCCTTACACAGTGGCGGCGCTCAGGTATGCGCGCAGCCACGGAGCGGCCACGGTGGCCGTGACCAATAACCGCGGGTCATGGCTCGAGCGTGTGGCAGAGATCGCGATTGTGGCCGACGTCGGCCCCGAAGTCGTCGCCGGGTCCACGCGGATGAAAGCCACCACCGCGCAGAAGATGATCCTGAACATGCTCTCCACGGGGGCCATGGCGCGGCTGGGCTATGTCTATGGCAACCTGATGGTCAACGTGCATGTAAGGAACAAAAAGCTCTTGGAGCGCGGAGTAACGGTGCTGGAACAGGCGGCAGGCGTCAGCCGGGAAGCAGCGACGCGGGCGCTGAAGGCCGGCGGCAGCAGCGTGCCGGTGGCGCTGGTGATGCTGAAGGCGGGAGTCAGCAAAACCGAAGCGCGCCGCCGGCTGAAAGTCGCACGCGGAAACGTGCGGCGGGCGATAGAATCTTGAACACCTGAATTCGATGGTGCCCCACATCTGCCCGGGTTTGGCAGATGTGGTGCACCCGAGCGCCTGCGTAAGGTTTGGCTTATGGACAAATTCGTAATCCGCGGCGGCAACCCTCTGGTGGGAACCATCCGCATCAGCGGCGCCAAGAATGCCGCGCTCCCTGCCATGGCCGCGGCGCTGCTCACCGATGAGCCTGTGGTGCTGGAGAACATCCCCGAGGTGCGCGACATTCAGACCATGCGCAAGCTGCTGGTCGAGATGGGCGCCGAGGTCGAACTGGGGTACGGACGCGCTCACCACCGCACCACGATTGAGTGCCGTGAGCCCATCCGTCCGGAAGCGCCCTACGAGCTGGTGAAAACCATGCGCGCTTCAACGCTCGTACTGGGACCGCTGGTAGCCCGCACCGGTTGCGCGCGCGTCTCGCTGCCGGGCGGATGCGCGATCGGCGCGCGTCCGATCGACCTGCACATCAGGGCTCTCGAGCACCTGGGCGCGACCATCACCCAGGAGCACGGGTACGTGGAAGCCCGCGCCAAACGGTTGCGGGGGGGCCATATCGTTTGGGATCGCATCACCGTGACCGGCACCGAGGAACTGATGATGGCAGCGGCGCTCGCCGAGGGCGATACGCTTATGGAGAACTGCGCGCGCGAGCCCGAGGTCGCGGATTTGGCGGCGCTGCTGACGCAGATGGGAGCGCGCATCGAAGGCGCCGGCACGGCGACGATTCGCATTCAAGGCGTGCCACGGCTCGGGGGAGCGCGTTACCGCATCATCCCTGACCGCATCTCGGCGGGTACGTTCGTGGTTGCGGGGACGATGACAGGCGGCGAGCTCGTCATCGAGAACTGCGAACCCCGGCATATCGGAGCCCTGCTGCAGAAACTCACGGAAGCGGGCGCCGTACTTCAGGTTGGGGGCGACAGCGTCCGCGTGATCGGCGACGGGCGCCTGCGCGCCGCTGACGTCAACACCGAAGAGTACCCCGGCTTCCCGACAGACATGCAGGCGCAATACATGGCGCTCGCCACTCAGGCCGAGGGCACTTCGGTGATCACGGAAAATATCTTCGAGAACCGCTTCATGCATGCCCAGGAGATGATGCGGATGGGAGCCAGTATCAAGCTCGAAGGCCGGCGGGCGATCGTGCGCGGCCGGACCCCGCTGAGCGGGGCCGCCGTGCTGGCCTCAGACCTGCGCGCCTCCGCGTCGCTGGTGCTGGCAGCGCTGGTCGCCGACGGCGAGACCATCATCGACCGCGTCTACCACATCGACCGCGGCTATGAGCGGATAGAAGAGAAGTTGCGTAGCGTCGGCGCCCAGGTGAAACGCGTAGGAGAGCTGCTGCCGAGAAAGGCCGCGCTCGCGCCGGCACAGTAACAAAAGAACCCTTGAGCCCGGTCCTCCAAATCACGATCATCGGAGCGCGCAAGCGCGACAGAATCCAGCCCGGCACGTAAGTGCCGGGTGAGGGAGAAAGACACCCGAGTCCCTTCAGGGACGGCAGAATCAATCCTGCATATTGTGCCGTTCTAACATCCGTGCGAATTCCGCGTCGAAACCGCGCTTCGCATGATGCTCGCGCTGGTTTCGGATGTACGCTACGGTTGCGTCCGTCTGCGAAATGCTTACGCTGAAGGCCGCGTATCCCTCCTGCCATTCGAACGGCTTGCCGGTGGTTTCATGCAACCAGCGTGAGGAATTAGCCTTGAGGGTCTGAACCGCTTTCGCCAAGGCCATGGTCGCGGGCAGCAACAACAAAATGTGCACATGATCGCACATGCCGCCGACGGCGATTGCTTTCATCCCAATCCGCCGGGCGATCCCGCCAATGAATGCCCACAGGCGCGGCTGGATTTCCTCAGGGATCGAAGCGCGCCGTTCCTTGGTGCTGAATACACAATGAATGCGGATTGAGACATGGGTGTGGCGCATGTCCGGCGCACACTACCATCATTTCGGCCGTCCCTGAAGGGACTGATCTTCTCTATGCGGCTTTCCCGGCACTTACGTGCCGGGCTGGATTCTGCCGCGCCTTTCGGCGCTCTGCACAACGGCTCTCTCGGTCAGGGTTGGATGGTTTCGAGAGGCCAACTATTGCCCGCCGCCGCCTTCAGCTTGCCAATCAACCGACCTCGGATCGTCAATGGAATTGCAACTTCGCGGCCTAAGGTGAGCGTCACGCGTTCTCCAAGAAGCCAGGACCGCCGCGTTCGTACACTCACTTCGCTCCAAGGGACAAACAAAGGCGGGTGCATCAATCGGAACGGGAACAGGATCGCCAAATACAAGCCGTTGGAATCCGCGCCCACAGTGAGGCAGTTGTTATAGCCCGCAATCCAGCGCATTTGCCCGCTCTGGAGATACCGCTTCGCTCCGGCGAATGGCTCGGTTGCGCGAAAGCTCCTCGACAGTGTTCGCCAGCCCCCGACGTAGCTAATAAGAGCAGAAATTACCATCCACAGCAGAACAAAGAAGATGGGGAAAACCAACGCAAAATGCTGGTCAATCCACCTCTGCGCGTCCATTTGGGAAGATCATAGGCGCCTTGAAACAAAAAGCCACGCAATATGCGTGGCTTCAACCAAGAATCAAAAATTCTAGCTACCGCCGTGGCCCTCTGCCTCCGCCGCCCCCGCCACCGCCGCGGCGTCTGCGTCCGCCTCCACCACCGCCGCCATGATGGCGGCCGCCATCGTGACGCCCGCCGTCGTGGGGACGTCCCCCGCCGCCGCCGGACGCATCAACGCGATTGTAGTTGGGCTCGTCAGAATCGGTGGTGCCGCCTTCGATGGTCAACGTGGAGGTAGCAGCCGGAACGGTGGCAGGCGCCGCCGCTGCGGCTTCGCCGCCGCCCATCTTGGCGCGCTGCTCTTTCAAAATCGCTTTGCGCGAGAGGCGAATGCGGTTGCCCTCGACGGCCAGCACTTTGACCAGGATCTGGTCGCCTTCTTTCAGTTCGTCGCGCACATCGTTGATGCGGTGCTCGGCCACTTCGCTGATGTGCAGCAGGCCGTCGGTGCCGGGGAAGATTTCGACGAATGCGCCGAAATCGGCCAGGCGCACGACCTTGCCGAGGTAGGTCTTGCCGACCTCGGCGGTGGCGGTGATGTCGCCGATCATCTGCAGCGCCCGGTTTGCCGAAGCCTCGTCGTTCGACGCGACGTTCACGCGCCCGGAATCCTCCACATCGATCTTCACGCCGGTCTGCTCGATGATGCCGCGGATCACCTTGCCGCCCGGCCCGATCAGGTCGCGAATCTTGTCGACCGGAATGTTGAGCGTGTAAATGCGCGGCGCGAAGGCAGAAATCTTCGAGCGCGCTTCCGGCAGCGCCTCCGCCATCTTGTCGAGGAGAAACAACCGACCGCGGCGCGCCTGCTCGAGAGCCTCGCGCATGATCTGCGCCGTGACCTTGGGAATCTTGATGTCCATCTGCAGGGCGGTAATGCCCTCGCGTGTCCCGGCCACCTTGAAGTCCATGTCGCCGTAGTGGTCCTCGGCGCCGGCGATGTCGGTGAGGATCGAGTATTTGCCGTCCTCGAGCACCAGGCCCATGGCGATGCCGGCAACCGGGGCCAGCAGCGGCGCCCCGGCATCCATCAATGAAAGCGTCGCACCGCAGACGGTCGCCATCGACGAGGAGCCGTTCGATTCCAGAATGTCCGACACCACGCGCATGGTGTAGGGCCAGGCGGTTTCATCGGGAAGGACCGCCGTAATCGCGCGCTCTGCCAGCGCGCCGTGCCCGATCTCGCGCCGTCCGGCGCCGCGCAGGAAGGCCACTTCGCCTACCGAGAACGGCGGGAAGTTGTAGTGCAGCATGAAGCGCTTGTTCTTCTCGCCTTCATAGACTTCCATGCGCTGCACATCGTCGGAAGTGCCGAGCGTGGTAGTGACCAGGGCCTGGGTTTCGCCGCGCGTGAAGATAGCCGAGCCGTGCGTGCGCGGCAGCGCGCCCACTTCGATGGAGATAGGACGAATCTCGTCGAAGGCGCGCGCATCCGGGCGCTTGCGGTCGTTCAATACCTGCTCGCGGAAGATGCGTTCGCGCATGGCTTCGTAATAATGCTTGAGCTTGGAGCGGCCTTCCTCGTCGTCTTCCGGCAGCGCTTCGAGCAGCTCCTTCTTTAACGCGCGCACAAGCTCGTAGCTTTCCGCCTTGGGATGCTTGTGGGTATCGAGCGCGTCACTGAGCCGCGTGCCGATCTTGCGCTTGAGCCCGTCGTAGTAGGCCTGGTCGAATTCGACCGGCGCAACTTCGCGCTTGGCCTTCCCCAGTTCTTTCGCCACCTGCTCGATCGCGGCGCAGATCTTTTTGATTTCGGCATGGCCAAACTCGATGGCGTCGACCACCGTCTCTTCCTTCACCTGCTTGGCGCCGGATTCGACCATCACGATGCCTTCGGCCGTGCCCACCACCATGATGTTGAGCAGGCTGTCGCGCATCTCCTGATAGGTGGGGTTGACCACGAATCTCCCTTCGAGCAGCCCGACGCGCACGGCGGCCACCGGGCCGTTAAAAGGAATGTCCGAAACCGCCAGCGCGAGAGACGCGCCATTGATGGCCGCCACGTCGGGATCATTCTCGGTATCCGCCGAAAGCACCAGGGCGATGACCTGCGTCTCGCAGCGGAAGCCCTCGGGAAACAGCGGCCGGATGGGGCGATCGATCTGCCGGCTGGTGAGAATTTCTTTCTCGGTGGGCCGGCCTTCGCGCTTGATGAAGCCGCCGGGAATGCGTCCGCCGGCATACGTGTACTCGCGGTAATCCACCGTCAGGGGGAAGAAGTCGATACCCTCGCGGGGGTCGGGATTGGCGCAGGCGGTGGCCAGCACCACGTTATCGGCGGCGCGCACTACGCATGAACCATGCGCCTGCTTGGCCAGATGGCCGGTTTCAAAAGTAATCGCCTTACCGCCTGCAAGCTCCACGGTGACTGTTTGTTTCATGATGGGAATCCTTTTCTGGAGGAGCGTCTCCTGGACGTTTCGCGAAGGACCTTCACAGGTGGGAAGCGCAAATTTGGCTTCAATCAAGAACTCAGCCGACAGCTACACCTGTAGCGCGGCAACCCGTACGTTGCGAGCCTGGGTAAGACTACTTACGAATGCCCAGCTTTTGAATAACGTCTTTGTAGCGCTCGGAATCGTAGGTCTTCAGATAATCGAGCAAGCGACGCCGCTTGCTGACCATCATCAATAAGCCACGCCGGGACGCGTGGTCGTTCTTGTGGGTCTTGAAGTGCTCCGTCAACTCACCGATCCGCTCACTCAATATGGCAATCTGGACTTCCGGACTGCCCGTATCGCTGGCGTGGGTGCGGAACCGGCCGATGACGTCCTGTTTGCGCTCTCTCGCTAACACTGATCCTGATGCACTCCTGCTCTTTTCTTTTTCTCCTTCGTGTCGTTAGCAGACTAACATGGGGGCGGAGAAACTGTAAAGGCAGAGGGTTCGGCGCGCCGGCTGCCGCGGCGTTGCCGGCCGATGAAATGTTTAATAGCCATTCGCGCAGCCGCCGCCTACAATCTTTAGTCGCACTCATGCGGCCAGAGGTATGCACATGAAAAAGAGCACGATCGTAGCTCTTCTCGGAATAATTTTCTTTATTTCCGGCATCCCCCGCCGGATGGCAGGTCAAGAAAAGGCAACTCCGCAGGAAATCCTCAGCACGGTGCAGGAAGCAGCGGCCGCGCTGGCAAAGTCGCCTGAAGCCAAGCCGGCCCTCGATCAATTCAATCACAAGCAAGCGCCGTGGGTTTGGAAAGACACCTACATTTTTGTGGTCGACTGCGCTCAGGCCACCATCGCGGCCCACCCGATAAATCCGGAGCTGATCGGCAAGGATGCCATGTCGCTTCTGGACACCAAGGGGCATCCGTTTTTCTGGCAGGTTTGCGACGCGCTGAAGAAGCCCTCGGGCATCTGGCT
>Ga0335079_10006707_pt1 | contig 13159 bp, 10 predicted proteins | sample Lox_Sample_33_FD_206719 | JGI IMG/M metagenome (GOLD analysis project Ga0335079, IMG submission 206719) | Soil microbial communities from Loxahatchee National Wildlife Refuge, Florida, United States - Lox_Sample_3.3 | ecosystem: Environmental > Terrestrial > Soil > Wetlands | place: USA... | reverse complement strand
AAGCAAGCGCTGCAAGGCGCCGGACTGGTGAAGCGGCGCAAGCGGCGAGGGCCACATCGCAGACGGCGGGAGCGGAGGCCGTTACCGGGGAGGCGGCTGCACATCGATGGCAGCACGCACCGCTGGCTGAACGATGATCGCTGGTACGACCTGATTGTGATTCTGGATGATGCCACCGGCGAGATTTACTATGCGCAGTTGGTGGAGGAAGAATCGACGCGAACGGTAATGGCGGGCCTGCGAGCAGTGATCGAGCAGCCAGGGCTGTTTTGCGCCCTGTACAGCGATCGGGCCAGTCATTTTTTTGTGACCCCCAAAGCCGGCGAGCCGGTGGATAAGTGCCGTCTGACGCAAGTGGGCCGGGCGTTGAAAGAGCTGGGCATTCAGATGATACCGGCCTATTCGCCGCAAGCGCGGGGGCGGAGTGAGCGGAGCTTCGGGACTTGGCAAGGACGTTACCGCAAGAGTTGCGGCTAGCCGGCATTGGCACTGTGGAACAAGCCAACCAGTTCTTGAGGGAGCGCTACCAGGCCGAGTTCAATCGCAAGTTCGCGGTGCCGGCGGCCGAGAAGGGGAGCGCGTTTCGGCGCTGCAGCCGATCGGATCTGGACTGGATCTTCAGCATTCAAACCGAGCGCACGGTAGCCAAAGACAATACCTTCAGCCTGCAACGCCAGATCTGGCAGCTGGACCAGACCCGCTGGCGCCACACGCTGGCCGGTTGCACGGTGACCATTCACGAACATCTGGATGGAACGATTTCGGTCCGCTACGGCCCGCACCTGGTGGGTCGCTACGACCGGGAGGGAAACCCCTTGCCAAGAACCGAGCGCCGTGGAAAAGGCGGAGTTGTGGAAGCCCTGGAAAACCAAGAGCAGGTTTTCCACCGCTCCCACCGCTCCTTGGAACCGCGCCTACCACGACTTCTCCTCCTAAACCTAAAAAGTCACAACCGGGGAAGAGAGCTGCGTGATGAAACCGGACAGCTCATGTGCTAACAAAAGCGGACAGATTCACTTGTAACGACAGGCAGGGAATGACCTGCGCCAGCCCCAAATTAAGCCTCCTGCGCCGGGCCGGTTGAGAAACCAGGAAGCCCTCCGCAACGCCTAGATCATTATATGGGTGTTACCTCTCCCAAATAACCATGATTCGCGGGAACTAATTGCCTCCGAAAAGCAATGCAACGTGACGGCCGGATGGAACTGAGCGACGAGGAACTCTACCGGCGAATGAAGAAAGGCGACCGGATGGCCTTTGCCGGGCTTTATGACCGGCGAAGCACGCCGCTTCATCGCTACGTGACGCACATCTCGGGAAGTCACAGCGCCGCCGAAGAAGTGACGCATGAGGTCTTTTTCCGCCTGATCAAGGGGAATTCGGGTTTCGACGAGCGGCGCGGCAGTTTGGAAGCCTACCTCTATGGCATGGCGCGGAATCTCGTCCGTGTCATGCGCCGGCATCAGAGTGTAGAAGCATCCCGCGAACCGGTTGCGGAGCACAACATTTTGGGAGATCTCATCAGAAACGAGAGGATGACCGCGCTGCATGCTGCGCTACGCGAGCTGCCAGAGGTATATCGGGATGCGGTCATCCTCTGCGATCTGGAGGAACGAAGTTACGAAGACGTGGCGCGGATTATGGCGTGCCCGGTGGGAACCATTCGTTCGCGGCTGCATCGCGCCCGCCTGCTACTGGCCGCGCGATTGAAACCGCTCGCGACGTTTTCCGGAGTGGCAGCGAGGTGATGTGTTGACTTGTCGTGAATCGGCCGTCGAACTGGTGGAATGCGCGCGCGCCGGTCAACTCCCAGGCGCGGAACTTCAAGCCCATCTGGTAGCCTGTCCACGCTGCCGGGAACGGTGGGAGGATGAGCGCCGCCTGACCGCCCATTTTCGAATCATGCGCGATGCGGTTGCGCGCCGGCCCTCCATGGCCCGGCGGGAACAACTGATGCGAGAGTTCGAGCACGCGCATGCGGGCGGTTTCCGTGCCGTGTGGCGGTGGGCGCTGAACGCTGCCGCCATCCTGCTGGTGGTGGTTGCGGTGGTTTACGATTGGCACCATCATCGGCGGCCGGCCGGAAACGTGGCGCATCAGGCGGCGGATTTTGTTTGGGACGAGAGCGACTTCGTCGCCGTGCCGTACGCCCTGCCGCTGGCGCCCGGCGAATTTGTGCGCGTGGTTCGCACCCAGCTCGATCCGGTGGCTCTGGCTGGCATGGGCGTCGATATTGAAGCCGCCGACGGAGCCGAGATCCCGGCGGATGTTCTGTTCGGAGAAGACGGCCTTCCGCGGGGGGTTCGTGTGCTCCCGGAGACCGGGTTCTTGAATCTAGAGTGACGAAAGGACCGTTATGAAAAGATGCGCAACGCTTTGCACCGTGGGACTGTTTGCCTTGCTGCTGTCCGCTCAGGACTCGCCGCGAGGCGAGGGCCGCCACGGGTTCGACCCCAGGCTAGGCATGATGTCGATGGCTCCGGGTTCGAGAACGCCGGTCACGGGAGCCCCCTATTCGGCGGTTCAGGTGACCGAGACCCAGCAGGCCCTCGGCGACGGCAACCAGATCGCGCGTCAGGAGCAGTCCAAGGTCTATCGCGACAGCCAGGGCCGCGTGCGCATGGAGCATACCGCCAAAGGCTCGCAGGCCCCTGCTGTCATTGCCATCTTTGATCCCGTGGCCGGCGTCGCGCATGTGCTCCACCCGTCGACTCTGACAGCCGTCAAGACCCCCGTTCACATGCACAGCGAGGTGGAGAGTGGCCGCGCTCCGCGCTCCAGGCAGAACCTGACGTCCGATGTGCAGACCGAGGACTTGGGAACGCAGATGATCAACGGTTTGGCGGCGACGGGAACGCGAACCACCCGGACCATTCCAGCCGGGGCGATCGGAAATCAGCAGGCCATTCAGGTGGTCCGTGAAGCCTGGGTATCCATTGAACTCAAGGTTCCCGTGATGATCAAGAGTTCCGACCCACGTTTCGGCAGCAGGGTGATGCAATTGACGAACATTGTCCGCGCGGAGCCCGATGCGTCCTTATTTCAGGTCCCAGCCAACTACGCGGTGACCGCCGGGTCGTCCAGAATGAACCGGCCTTCGCCCCGCCAGTAGTGGTCTCCTATTGGGGGAATTGGCACAAGATTGAGCGAAATTCCCCCCTGGTTTCATGGCCGTAAGGTCGTAGATCGAAGCAACTAGACAGTGGCCGTGCCGGTGCAGGGAGATGGGGAAGGGGGACGCCATGGCCGCTGTGGATGAATTCTTTCGGACCACGATAACAGCGCTCTATACGCTGTATGCTCTGGCTGGAATTGCAGTCGTCGTAGGGATCGTATTTGCAGTTCGAGCCTTCCTCCGCACCTACCTGAATTATCACGGTACGCGCATCGTGACATGCCCGGAAACCGAGAAGCTTGTGGCGATCGATGTGGACGCGCCGCATGCCGCGGTCAGCCGTTTGTTCGGCACGCCGGACTTGCGCCTGGAGGACTGCTCCCGCTGGCCGGAACGGCAGAACTGCCCGCAGGATTGCATCTTGCAAATCGACCTATCACCCATCGGGTGCAGCCTTCGGGCAATGCTGAACGGCTGGTATAAGGGTAAGCAGTGCGCCTTCTGCCACCGCACCTTCGAGGAGATCCACTGGATCGAGAAGCCTGCGCTGCTTAGCCCGTCGGGCGCCATTGTTGAGTGGAACGCCATTCTTCCCGAGGCCATACCCGAGGCTTTCGCTACCTACAAGCCAGTATGCGCGCAATGCAAGATCGTCGAGACCTTCCGCACAGACCATCCTGAACTGGTAACGGATCGACCCTGGAAACGGTGACTCTCTGAAGAACCACGGGGGCCATGGCAACCATTGGCCCCCGTGGATTGAGTTACCTGCCAGCGGCTTCACCGCCTTCACATGCAGGCAACTCGCAACGGCTCCAGCCTGGTCTCCGTCACGGGTATCGAGAACACAAGCCGGCCGCCGCAAAACTCGTGCGCCCGTTTGATCTGGGGAGCGGCAGCCGACCGGCCACCGCTCTCTCAGAAGGCGTGCTGGGAGCACGCCGTTGATCGTCGGGGGGCGCCCCCTTGATACGTTGCGTTGTCGGTAGTTGCCAGAATCGTCTGCACGAACCTTGCCGTAACGGAATCAGCGGAAAGTCGTTCTTCAACCAACTCCTGGTGCGCACTATTCCTCAAATATGTGGGTGAGAGTTCCCAGTAGCGCAGTTTGGCTATGGTCGAACGTGAGCTTCCCGGCGCTGTTCGCGGGAGATGAGCTTGGCCAGCTCGGTCATCTCTTCCGCCAGTAACTGGATCAGGTCGTCGATGGACAGAATGCCGACCAGCGCGCCGCCCTTGGTAACGACCGGAAGACGGCGCACACCGGCGGATCGCATCTGGTTGATGGTTTCGAAGACGCCTTGATCCTCGCGAGCGGTCTCCAGGTCCGGACTCATAATGTCTTCCAGAGTCAGCACGGCCGGGTCAAGATCCGGGGCTACGACGGCCACGACAATGTCGCGATCGGTCACAATACCGACGGGTACGCGGTTTCCGTTTGACCCTTGCATCACCACCAGGTCGCCCACATGGTTCTCCCGCATCAGTTGGGCGGCCTCCTGGACAGTCGTATCGCGCGCAGCCGTCACGACTTCACGAATGCAGATGTCCCCAATAGGCATGGCGAGGTTCCTTTCCAGAGGCAACGATTAGCGGGCAATTCGGATGCCAGGAAAAATCATCCAAAAAAGTGGAAGACAGCTTGCACGGCAAAGCGCAAAAAAGGGAGGCGTGTATGCTCCAGCTGGATCGAATCTTATTTCCGGTGGATTTCTCCCAACGTTGTAGCGCCGCAGCGCCCCACGTCATGACCATGGCCAGAGACTTCAACGCTGAGGTCATCATGCTGCACGTTTTGCAAATGCCTCCGCTATGGTACGGAGAATTTGCCGCGACCGAGTTGGAGACGCTGGACGCGCAGCAACTGGTGCGATCGCGCACCACGGCGCTCGACCAATATCTTTGCTGCGAGCTGCCGGAAGAAGCCGGGGTGCAGCGTGTGGTGGAAAAGGGGGAGCCGGCCACCGTGATCGCTGACTACGCGCGCAGGAACGGCGCCCAGTTGATCATGATGCCCACGCACGGCTATGGACCCTTTCGCCGCCTGCTGATGGGGTCGGTCACCGCCAAGGTTCTGCACGACGCGGAATGCCCGGTTTGGACCGACGTGCACGAGGAAAGTTCGTTCGAGCGAGATTCGCGCGATTCGGTGCTGTGCGCGGTGGATTTGACCGAAGAGAGCCTGCCCTCCATCCGCTGGGCGTCGTCGTTCGCGCGCTCGTTCGACGCGGAATTGACGTTAGTCCATGCCATTCCCGCACTGGCGGGGCCGGTCTCGCCGGGAGAAACGCGCTTTCGCACTTTTATCGCGGATCACGCACGCGAGTACATTGCCGATCTGCAGCACAAAGCGGGCACCTCGGCGCGGGTCTGCGTGGGAGGCGGCAAGATCGCCGACGCCGTGCGCGGCGCCGCCATCCAGCATGAGGCCGAAGTGGTAGTGATCGGCCAGGGCCACTTGCACGAGACCCTGGGCGGGCTGCGGTCGAACGCCTACGCCATCATCCGGCAATCCCCGTGCCCGGTTGTCAGGGTGTGAGCCCGCCATCTCCCGACTTAAATAATCTTCGTGCCGTAGCGCCCGAGCGCCTTTTCGTTGAACGCGACGCCCAGGCCGGGTGTGTGGTCGAGGTATAAGATGCTCTTCTCAATGCGGGGTTTCTTGTCGTAGATCTCGAACCAGAAGGGATCGCGGTCGGGATTGGCGAAGGATTCGAGAATGTAGCCGTTGGGCACGGAAGCCAGCAGGTGAGCGTGCAAGGCCGGCTCGTGGTGCGGCGCCATGCGGATGTGGCACATGGCGGCCATACCTGCGATCTTGCGCCACTCCGTGATACCCGCGTGGGCGTTGGCGTCGAACTGCATAAAGTCGATGGCGCCGGTGTCCATCAGCCGCCGGGCGCCCCATCGGGTGATTTCGCTCTCGCCGGACGCAAGCGGAATGCGGGTGTTGAGCTTGATCTGCTTGAACGGCTCGAAATCGTCGTACCAGTGCAACGGTTCTTCGAGCCAGGTGATGTCGAGATCGTACATCTTGTTGGAGGCGCGAATGGCGGTCTCAACGTCCCAGCCATTGTTGGCGTCAAGCATGAGTCGCACGGCCGGTCCCACGGCATCGCGAACGGCTTTGACGCGGTGGTAGTCATCCTCAATCGAGTAGCCGCCGCTGATGCCGCCGACCTTGAGCTTGATGGCGTTGAAACCCTGATCGGTGTAGCCGCGGATCTCCTGGACCAACTCCGGAATGCCCTTGCCCTCGCGGTAGTAGCCACCCGTGACATAGACGGGGACGGAATCGCGGTAGCCGCCCAGAAACTTGTAGAGCGGCAAGCCCGCGGATTTGGCCATGATGTCGTAGAGCGCCGCGTCGACGGGAGCCATGGCGCTGATGATGCCGTGCTGGGACCAGCCGCGCGTCGAGGGTTCACGGCCGTAGGTCGCGGCGAACATCTTTTCCCAGACGCGACCGACCATGAACGGATCTTCGCCGATGACCAGGTCCGCGAATCCCTGGCGGAAAAGTTCGGCGCCCCCCGAGCCTTCGCCCTCGCCGGTGATTCCGGCATCCGTGTGGAGCCGGACAATGAGCCGCGAAGCCTTGGGCTCGAAGCCGCCGATGGGCGCGTTGGCCATCCAGAAACGCTCTTTGAGCGCCTTTTCCAGATACAGGACTTCGACGCCGGTGACCCTGGTTGGCTTGGTTGCGGCGCACGGGCGATCCCCTTGCGGCGTATTGGCCAGTGCCGCGGCAGGAGCGGCGAGAAAAGCAGTAGAGAGCGCCTGGCGGCGGTTCATAGACTTCACTGTAATACGTTTCAGGCGCTTCTACTCTAGCGTCCGAACTTCTGCATCCCGATTCTTTCCTTGCCCTCTTCGATCACGTAAAACTTGTCCGGTTCCACGTCTCGGAAGAGCTGGTGAGCGCCGCTGGGCCAGGTGACCTCGACGGTCTCCGCCTTGGCGCTTCGGCCCAGGCCGAAATGCGCACGCAGGTCGCTTTGTGAAAGATAGCTGCCGCCACCGGCGATTTCGCGAATCTGTGAGACGCCGCCGGACGTAAGCTTGATGCGCGCGCCCATCGCGTCGCGGTTGCTCTTCGTGCCCACCAGCTTGAAGTTGACGAAGTGGTTGCCGGTGCCGCCGCTGTTGTGCAACAGCAGCGGAGGATCGCCCACATTCGCGACCACGATATCGACATTGCCGTCGTTATCGAAATCGGCGAAGGCCGCGCCGCGCGCCGCGTAGGGTTTGCTGAATCCATCCCCCGATGCCTTGGTCACCTCCGCGAATTTGCCGTGGGCCTCGTTGTGGAACAGCGAGTTGATCTGTTTGTAGTGAATGTCGGGCGTGACGCGCTCCACTTCTTCGTAGACATGGCCGTTGGCGATGAAAAGGTCGAGCCAGCCGTCGTTATCGTAATCGAAGAAGCCGCCGCCGAAGCTCAGCACATTCCGGGTGGGCACGGTGATTCCCGCCTGGTCGCTCACCTCATCGAAAAACGCTTTGCCATCGTTGTGCCAGACGTGGTCCGACGATAACTGGAAATCGGAGATGTACAAGTCGAGGTTTCCGTCGTTATCGTAGTCGCCCAGCGACATGCACATGGCGGCCATGGCCGCGCCGTTCACGGTCAGCGCCATGCCGCTGGTGACTGCGACTTCGGTGAACGTTCCGTTCTGGTTGTTGTGATAGAGATATGCCTCGATGCCGTCATTGGCGACGAACAGGTCGGGCCAGCCGTCGTTGTCATAATCAGCGGCGGCCACGGAGAGATTCAGGCCCTTGGGCTGGAAAATCTTCGCGGCCTTGGTGACGTTGGTAAAGGTCCCATCGCCGTTGTTGTGATAGAGCACGTCAGGCGTGCCGCCATACACCGAAGGACGGCAACTGGTGGCTACGCTGTAACCGATGGTGCAGGTGCGCTGGCTGGCGGGGCCGAAGTTGGCGTAGCCGCCCACGTAGAGGTCGAGCTTGCCGTCGCGGTCGTAATCAAAGAACGTCGCGCCAGTGTGGAACACCGTGCCGAAATCGGCGCCGCCCACGCCAGCCTTGTCGGTGACGTCGGTGAAGGTGCCGTTTCCGTTGTTGTGATACAGGATGTTTTTCCCGTATTGCGTCACGTAGAGATCGGGGAAGCCGTCGTTATCGTAATCGCCCCAGACGCAGCCGAGGCCATAGGCATTGCCGGGCACGCCGGCCTTTTCGGTGATGTCGGTGAAGGTGCCGTCGCCGTTATTGCGGTAAAGCGCGTTGCGGGTAGTGATGCCGCGCTTGTAGAGATCGCGGCCGTTGACGAAATAGATGTCCTGGTAGCCATCGCCATCAAAGTCCGCCACGCAAACGCCGGGGCCGGCCTCTTCGAGGATGGTCGAGGTCCCGTTGACGCCTTTGAAGTGCACGAAGTGGATGCCTGCGGATTTGGTGATGTTGGTGAATTGAACGGGCGCGGCATGGAGAGAGAGGGCGAGGAGGGCGACGGCGAACACTCGTACAGAAGTGGGGCGGGCGCCCTCGCCCGCTGCCGACGCCCTCGTCGACACAGTGGCGGGTCCAGGGGGACCCGCGCGGCTCAGGGGAGCCGCCCCACAATGCACCGGATCGTTACGCACGAGGCACTACGGTTCGGCCTTTTGCGGCCCGAGCACTTCCTGCGGTCCGGCCACGCCGGCCTGGATATTCTGCTGCGACTGCCGAGCCCTTTCGGAGGTCTGTTGATGGAGATTGAACTCCCGGTCCGCATCCTGTTTGCGGCCCGACCGGCGGTACGCGGTGGCCAGATGGAAATGCGGCACGGGATTATCCGGCTGCAGCTTCTCGGCGATCTCGAGCGGCGGAATGGCCTCGACGGCGCGGCCTCCGGCAATCAGCGAGCGCCCCAGGCCGATGAAGGCGTCGGCAAACCCGGCGTCAAGCTTGGCGGCGCGCCCGAAGTGGTCGATGGCAGCGGGCCACTTCTCGTCCTCACGCGCCAGCTCACCCAGCACGTACTCGGCGCCAGGGTTGGTCGGATTGATTTTCAACTCCTCTTCGAATTCGCTCCTGGCTTCCTCGCGGTTAGTGGCGGTTTTCGGAGCGGAGAGCAGCAGACGTCCAATACGGTAATGAACGCCGGGCAGGCTCGGATTCTTCTTTAACACTTCGCGATACTCTACCGCCGCGTCTTTCCAGTTGCCTTGCGTTTCCAGAGCCTCGGCATTCAGCTCGTGCACCTGATACGAACCGGGAGCGGTGAACAGCAAAGCCTGCGACGCCCGGATGGACAGGTCGGAGAAGACGTGCGTGGCGAGGTAGAGGACTTCGGGGTCCTTGGGAAATTCGTGCGTGAGCAAGCGAACGAAGTCCAGGGCGGGATCCATCTGGTTCATGGCCATGGCGCAGCGCACGCCGTAAAAGCCCGCTCTCTTTTTGAGTTCTTTGTCAGCGACGTGTGAAACCGACTTAGCCAACAGAGGCACCGCCTGCCCGCACTGGCCGGCTTCGGCGAGCTCGGTTCCGCGACGGGCAGTGGCCGCGGGATCAGGCGCCGGGGCCTTCTTGGGAGCGTCGGCGGCGAAGGCGGAGCTAATGAAGAGCGCCATGGCCCCAACCGTCCTGAATCGAAATCTGACTGAAGAAGAATCTGTGATGTGGGGCGGTCCCCCTGGACCGCGGCCGACGCCCACGTCGGCCTTTAGCTCTCGTGTGATGGCAGAGCCAGACCAGGGGGTCTGGCGCGGACGAGGGCGTCCGCCCCACCGTGGCGACCCTAGTAGTCTGTTGAAAAACGTCCGGCTCTTCATCATGGTTGCCGAATTCCAATCGTAGCGCAGATGCGTTTCCCGCAAAAAACTACGGGGCCGCGAACAGTGTCGCGGCCCCGCCAAACCAGCGTGATTGACTCAGGACGTCAATAGTGGAACTTTAAAGCGAACTGGATCTGCCGGGCTCCTTGACCGCTTTGCAACAGACCCATGGTTGTGCCCAACCCGGTGTTCGGCGAGTTCAAAATCGGCGTGTTCGTGAAGTTGACGAACTCGGATCTGAACTCGACCTTAAACCGCTCGGTAAGGTTGAAGAATTTTGCCAGGCTCACGTCCAGTGTGTGTAACCCTGGACCGCGAACTGTACCCACACCGCAGGTACCGAATGTGCCAGTCGCCGCGGGACCGAAAACGTTGGCGGCGGCATTGAACCATTGGTATCCACCTAGCGGCGAATTCTGCGTACCGAACACAGATGTCGGGGAGAGGCAGTCGGGGCGCGCGCCGCGAGAGTTGGTACCGGAAGCATCCGGCCCGGATGTCGTGAGAGCGTAGCCGGTGTGCAGGGTCAGAATTGCGTTGGCCTGCCAGTCGCCCGCGACCGCGTTGACCACCGGATTCAGGTGCTGGCCGAACTTGCGATCGCGTCCGAAGGGAATGTCGTAGGTCGCGTAGCTGGTCAAAATATGGGTGACATCGTAGTAGCAAGGCCCCCACTCCGACCTCTTGTCGTACAGGTTTTGCCAGTACGGCGATACCGGTGTCGTCTGACCACCCCAGGAGCCGTAGTAGCCGCTGGAGTCGGTCATGCATTTGGAATAGGTGTAAGCGACGTTGTATTCCAGCCCGTTGCTGAAACGCTTCTGCAGCACGGCCTGCAACGAGTTGTAGGCTTGATTGCCGTTGGAGGCAGTGCCGGAAATCTGGCTGATCTCGCTATGGAGCGTCGCATTGCCCGACAGGTACGGGCTAGGTGTGACCGTTCCATCCGGGTTGAGTTGCTCCTGGAAGTACGGCATGGGGACCATCAAATGCGTGGTGCGCTGGCCCACATAGCCGACTTGCAGCGTGGTGTTATTGGCGAACTGCTTCTGGATGGTCAGATTCCACTGATTGGAAACCGCCGGTCGAATGTTGGGATCCCAGAGGCGGATCAGGGCGCCAACGAATGGATCCGCCGGATTGGCTTCGAGCGGCAGGAAGCCGTCGCTCAGCGTGGAAGTGGGGAGCGACTTTGACGTGTAGTTGGCATCCGTTTCGTGGGCGAACGGGGGATTAATCGTCAGCCGGAGATTCGTGCCGGTCCCCTCCAGATACGAGGAGAGGGTATATGCCGCCCGAACCACCAGGTCTTTCTTCACGTTCCAGGCCAGCCCGATGCGCGGCTGGAAATTGGTGATGCCGTTGTACGTGTTGTAAAGGGCATCGCTATTTCCATTCTGGCCCGGGAACTCTACGGCGCCGGAAATCAACCCGAAGTTGGACTGCCGGTTCTTAACCTCAACCCAGGGGGTGTGCAACTCCCACCGCAAGCCGAGGTTCAGAGTGAGATTGGGCAGGACGTGCCAATCGTCTTGAAAGAACGCCGCGAAGACATTGGCGCGTTGGCCCCAGGTGCCGCCGTTGACGCCGCCACCGATCTCGGAAGGCAGCCCGAGCATGAAGTCCGCTTCCGCGATGCCGCTGCCGGCGCCGGCGGTTGCCAGAGGATTCGGACCGGCGGTGTAGCGCCCGTCGAACGTGAAGGTGCCGGCACGGCCATTATTGCCGGAATAGAACGTGTCGACGCGCTGGCGCCAGCCCTGGAACCCAAAGTGCAGGTTGTGCGGGCCTTTGGTGACGTTGACGGTGTCTTCGTACTGAATCACCGTGTCGGCAAATAGCTGGTAAATGTCGCTGTTGCCGATGCTGCTGGCGTTGCCTCCATTAAAGCTCATCGAAGGCAGATTGCTCGACACCACGCCGGGCAACCCGACCGTCTGCGGGAAGTTCGCCAGCCCGTTCGCTGCCGAGCCGTTATTGACGAACACATAATTCACACCCACGCGAGCCTCGTTGACGATGGTCGGTGAGATGGTGCGCGTCCAATCCAGCAACCCGTTATGCGTCGGAAATAGGTTGAAGGAGTTGTAGAAAATCGGCACGTTATTCGTGTTGGGATTGGTGAGCATGCTCTGCGAATAGCGGCCGGAGATGCGGTCTTTATCGCTGAGATTCCAGTCCACCTTGGCGTCGCCTTGATCCCCGTTGGTGTAGGTGTGCGAGGCGTACAGGTAATTGTTGATCAGCGCCGAGCTGGTCGGCAGCGGATAGGCGCTGGTATCGCTTACGATCTTCTGCGATACCGGATTCAGCAGGCTGGTGGGAATCTGGTTGCCTGCAAACGGCGCGCGCTGGCCGTTGACGATGTTCATCGGATTGTAAAGCTGGACACTGGGAAGGAGGGCGGAGAAGTCGCCCCCGCGCTCCGCTGCAGTCATCAGGCTGGTGGTGCCGATGCTGGTGGGAGTATCGTAGCGCTCCCCTTGATAATCCACGAAGAAGAAGAGCTTGTCTTTCTTGATCGGCCCGCCCAGGGTGCCCCCGAATTCGTTCCACCGCAACTTGGCTCGCGGCGCATCGTTGAAGTTGTTGGACCAGGAATTGGCATTCAACGCATCGTTGCGCAGGAACTCGAAGACATCGCCGTGGAATTGATTGGTGCCGGACTTGATGGACGTGCTGACGATGGCGCCCATGAAGTTGCCGAATTCCGCCGGCGCGTTGTTGGTGATCTCGTTCAGTTCCTGAATGGCGTCTACGCTGGGTGCATAGCCCACCAGGTTATCCGACACCTGGTTGTTGTCCAGACCATCGAGGATGAAATTGTTGGCCTGCTCGCGGTTTCCGTTCACGTAGGGGCGGCCGCTGTTGGCGGTCGTCTGCCCGTTGGTGAAAGTGGAGGGATCCGGATGAGTGCTCCCCGCGGCCAGCAAGGTCAACTGCACATAGTTGCGCGAAGCCAGAGGCAGCGTGGTGTTCGTCCTGGCGTCGACAATTTGGCCCAGCAGGGTCGCCTCCGTCTGCAGCACCGGAGCCGCCGCCGTCACTTCAACGGTCGTCTCGACATTGCCGACCTGAAGCTGGAAATCCAGCTTGGCAATCTGGTTCATTTGCAGCACGATGTTGGACTGCGTGGCGGTCTGGAAACCGGCGTTCTCCACCTTCACGTTGTAGGTGCCTACCAGAAGGTACTGGAGATTGAAGTAGCCGTCCGCGTTGGTCGTGGCCGGGTATTGGATCCCGCGCTCTACGGACGTGGCCG
>Ga0335079_10006705_pt1 | contig 13160 bp, 12 predicted proteins | sample Lox_Sample_33_FD_206719 | JGI IMG/M metagenome (GOLD analysis project Ga0335079, IMG submission 206719) | Soil microbial communities from Loxahatchee National Wildlife Refuge, Florida, United States - Lox_Sample_3.3 | ecosystem: Environmental > Terrestrial > Soil > Wetlands | place: USA... | reverse complement strand
TCGCCAAAGCGACGACGCTCTGCTGGTAGAAGAAGGCACGCTCTATCCCGCGTTATGGAGGCTTGAGAGCAAGGGACTGCTCTCCGCCGAATGGGGACTTTCAGAGAACAATCGGAAGGCGAAATTTTACCGGCTCACGACTGAGGGCCGCCGCAGCCTGCGCCAGGAGATCAAGACGTGGCAGGCTTATGCCGCCGCTGTGGCCAAAGTCCTAGCCGCAACGCAACTGCCCGAACCGGAGGAGGCCTGATGACGACCATACCCTTCTGGCGGCGTTATGCCCGCTTCTTCGGCCCGGATCCTGCGGCTGATGTGCAGGACGAGCTTGCATTTCATCTTCAGGCCAAGACGGACGATCTGGTCCGGCAGGGCTTGTCCCCCGATGCTGCGCGTAAGGAAGCCGAGCGCCAATTCGGCGATCTTCGCGCCGTGCAGCGCGTTGGTCAGCAGATTGGACAGAAAACCGAAAAGCGCAAACGCATCGCTGACTATTGGAGTGACTTGCTCCATGACGTGCGCTATACATTTCGCACGCTTCGCCGCGATCCCGGATTCGCCGCCGTATCTCTTCTGATTCTTGCTCTCGCCATCGGAGCAAATGTCGCGGTATTCAGCGTAGTCAACACGATTCTCTTACGTCCACTGCCCTTTCCGCATTCGAACGAACTCGTCTGGATCGCCCCACCGCCGTCGGACTGTGGCTGGTCTTGCGCAACCTATTCCGCCGACGCCTATGAAGAATTCAGTTCGATGAGCCGTGCGTATCAGGGCGTTACCGGATACGAGGCTTTCACGACTCCAGAAAATTTTCGCCTCACAGGCCACGGCGAGCCAGTACCAGTAACGGGCATGGAAGTCATCGGAAATTTCTTCCAGGTTCTCGGCGTTCAGCCCGCTATGGGTCGCCTCTTCACTGCGGAGGAAACGCGCTCGGGCGCCCTGATCGGAGGATCGTCAGGCGAATCGGTCGCACTCCTTGCCAATGCATATTGGAGAAGGCAATTTCATTCTGATCCGAGCATCGTTGGAAAGGCGATCGAGTTGAGCGGTACACCGGTGACCGTGGTGGGAGTGCTGCCGGAGAGTTTCGACTACGGAGCGGTATTCTCTCCCGGCGCGAAAGCCGATCTCTTTGTGCCAGTGAGCCTCGATAAAGAACGCATGTGGGGCAATATCGTCACGCTCATCGGCCGTCTCAAACCGGGCGTCACGATTGCGCAGGCACTCGGCGACACCAATCGCGTCACGCCGGACATGTATTTCAATACGAAATATCCGCAGAGCAAGGGGCGCTACAAAGGCGACCTCGTTCCGGTGCCGCTGAAAGAATATGTGACCGGGAAGTTGCATCGTTCGCTGATCGCGTTATGGTTCGCCGTAGGGACGATTCTTCTAATCGCCGGCGTGAATCTTTCGAACTTGCTTCTGGCACGAGCCGCTGCGCGCGCGAAGGAGTTCGCGATGCGCGGCGCATTGGGCGCGAGCCGGGGACGCATCATCCGGCAACTTCTGATGGAGAGCCTGGTTCTCTCTGGCGCGGGCGCAATCCTTGGCCTGGGCTTGGCCTTTGCAGTGGTCCGCTGGCTTGCGCATCAGGGATCGCTGGCTCTGCCACTGCTCAACTCGTTGCGGATCGACGGACAGGTCGTGGGCTGGACGGTACTTGTCGCGATCCTCACGGCAATGATCTTCGGCTTGCTACCGGGACTTCGGATGGCGAGCGGCAATTTGCAAGAAGTACTCAAAGACTCCGGCGCCGGAGCAGGTCTTGGCCGCAAGCACGAGCGCATCCGCGCCGCGCTGGTCATTTCGGAAATCGCGCTCGCGTGCGTCTTACTGGTAAGCGCTGGTCTGCTGCTGCGCAGCTTTTCCAAAGTGCTGGAAGTCGATCTCGGCTTTGAGCCCGATCACGCCTCGTCGATCAATGTTGCGTACGACGAAAGCGCCCCGACGGACGAAGCCAGAGTGCTCAAACGCACGGCAATCTTTCAGGACGTTCTCGCCCGCGTAAGCGCGATTCCCGGAGTACAAGCGGCCGGAATTTCCGACTATCTCCCGCTCGGCCCGAACCGCTCATGGGATACGCCCGTTCCAAAAGGAAGAGTCTTTGCACCCGGCGAATTGCCGGAGCCGCTTGTGTATGTCGTCAGTCCAGGCTTTATTCGCGCGATGGGAATTGGGCTGCAGGGACGTGACTTCACCTGGGCGGATGGCCCGAAAAGCGAGAAGGTGATCATTATTAATGCGTCAATGGCACGGCGCTTCTGGCCTGGGGAAGATCCAGTGAACAAAATTCTGATGCGCGGGGATGAGCAGGATCGTGTTATTGGCGTTGTCGATGATGTGCATGAAGAGAGTGTCGAAAGCAATCTGGGCGCGCAGGTCTATTACCCGTGTACTCAGCAAGGACCATCGCGCGCACAGCTGGTGGTGCGCAGCAGTTTGCCGGCATCAAGTCTGGCACCGTCGGTGCTGCGAACGTTGCGCGAATTGAATCCGAACCAGCCGGCGTCGGAATTCCGCCCGATTCGCACGATCGTGGATCACGCGGTTTCTCCGCGGCGATTCTTTATGCTGCTGGTCGCGACTTTCGCGGGACTTGGACTGCTGCTGGCAACGCTTGGAATCTATGGCGTGATTTCATATTCGGTAACGCGCCAGACGCCGGAGATTGGAGTGCGCATGGCGCTCGGCGCAACCGCTGGCCGGGTTCAACGTCAAGTGTTGGCCAACACTCTTCGTTTGACTGGGATTGGCATTGCGATTGGCACCGTGATCGCGATCGTGGTGTCGAAGGCGATCGCGTCGCTGCTGTTTGCGACGTCGCCGTGGGATTTCGCGAGTTATGTTGGGATGGCCGTGGCGCTGCTGGTGGTGGCGGTGGCGTCAGGGTATATTCCGGCGCGGAGGGCGTCGGGGATTAATCCGATGGTGGCGCTGCGCAATACCTGAACAGCCGTTTGAAGGAGATGGGTAGTCAACGCCTACCTGACCGCCTTACAGTATTGTCTTTGCGCAGTCGTCTGACTTCCGTGATTCCTCCTCTGGTGCCGATTTCAAGGGGAGGTGTATTCTTACGTGTGAGCGTGGGATTTCTTGGCGAATAAGAAGCGAAAAAAAGTATTTCAGCCGATTTTGAAGTTGAAGTTACAAGGCCCCGGTGTGCGCCGAGGACGAATCTCCATTCCCGACCTTGTCAGGATCTGCACGGAGGCCCAGAAAGTCGTCAACAAACAGGCAGAAGTGATCAAAGGTAAAAAGACCATCCACCCCGGTCCGTCCGCTAATGCGATACAGCAAGAATGCACGCTTGAGCTAATTGGTATCGGCAAAGGAAGCACGGTATTGGAATTCGATCTCGCTAAACCGCAGATGCACCTGTCGTTTAGCGAACATTTCGGGGCGAAGGTTGTAACGGAAGTTGCTGGCACGATCCGTTCCCTTAGCAAGGGGAAAGCGGAGTCCATTGATCCTGGGCTTCTGCTCAGCTTGTATGGATTCAGCGGACTGGTAGAACAAAAGGGAATCACCGGCATGCGATGGATTACGCCGCAATGCAATGGCTACAAGCCAGCTTCGGTGAAGATTACGAAAACAGTCCACGATAGGGCGGCGCAGCGCCTAAGCAGGCCGCAGAAGGTGATCGTGCAGATTGACGGCATTCTTGATATGGCTGACTTCAAACCCGGCGACTTGAAATGCCGCATCGATCCGCCTATAGGAACGTCGATCATGTGCTTCTTTGAAAGGGACCGCGAAGGCCAAATCCTGCAATTGTTGACAAAACCAGTTAGGGCGAGAGGAATGGCTACTCTTAAACCATATACTGACCGGATCGACTCGATTCACATCGACGAGATCACCCCGCTACCGTCCCTACATCTTGGCGAGGGTAACTTTTTCGCAAATCCGTCAATCGTGGAACTCGCCTCTGTGCAGAAGGTAAAGCCACTCGATGACATTTCAGTTCTTGCCGGTGGGATCCCAGACGACGAAGACGTAGACGAGTTGATAGATAGGATCTATGCAGCAAGAAAGTAGGACACCTGTACGGCAACTTCGACCGAATCTGTTTTGATTGACACAGACGTTTTCTCCTATTCGCTGAAAGGCGATACTAGGGCTGCACTATATCGCTCCCACCTGCAAGGGCGCTTGGTCGCCCTTTCCTTCATCACTGTCGGCGAGCTCCTATTCTGGGCCGAAAAGAGGAAATGGAGCCCTCGCAGAATAGCCGACCTACATTCGCGTCTCCGCTCCACTGTCATCGTTCCTTACGACCTCGCTTTGTGTGAAACTTATGGAAGACTTAAAGCAAGATTGCAGGAGATTGGGAGAGTTGTCGCTGACAATGATCTTTGGATCGCAGCCTGCGCGATTCGACATTCAATACCTCTCGTAACGAATAACAGATCACACTTTGAAAGTATCCCTGACCTCGTCGTTATATCGGAAGCACCGAAAGTCGCTGAGATAAAGTCCCAAGCGGGATTTCACGAAGTGGAGGGATGGCTCGCAGAGGAGCGGGACCCGCCAAAGAAATCCTAAAGCAGGACTCTACACGGGCGGGAACTCCCGAGTGCCTTGCCTTTCCGGCTAAGCTCCTGCATAATAATAGTTTGTCTTGATCTCGCCGGACTCTTCCGGAACAAGGATATACGTCTCGTGTTAATGATTCGACTGGCGCGCATGGGTGCGCGCAAACAACCGCATTACCGCATTGTGGTGATTGAGAAGGCGCGGGCGCGCAATGGGCGTCCGGTGGAAGTCGTGGGGACGTATAATCCCCGGACCAATCCGGCGAGCATTGAGCTGAAGCGCGAACGTGTGGACTATTGGGTATCGAAGGGCGCGCAGATGTCGGAGCGGGTGAACAAGATTTATGCGAAAGCCCCAGCTGCGGCGCCGGCTCCTGCCGCGTAAATCTGAAGATTCAGGATCGTCCGATGGACGATCGTCAGATTCAAGATCTTGAGATTAAAGATCGTCCGCGGATTTCCGAGTTACCATCTCGTTTCCACAGTGAGAATTTATGCCTGAGCCGTCTGGAGATATTTGTGCGCTCCTTGAGTTGATCGCGAAAGAGCTGGTCGACTCGCCCGAGGAAGTCTTCGTCGAGAAGTTCGACGATGGCGTGATCGAACTGGAAGTCGCCGAGAACGATGTGGGCAAGGTCATCGGGCGCCAGGGACGCACGGCCCGCGCGCTGCGCGCACTGCTGGGCGCCGCCGGACACCGCGCGCATAAGCGGTATCAGCTCGAGATCATCGAGTAGCGGCATGGACTCGTTCTGGAATTCCCATCCTTCTCGCCAAAATCGCGAGAAGGATGGGGCACCCAAAGACATGGGGCATCCAACAACGGGCGGGTTTGTGACGTTGGCGCGGGTGGTGAAGACTCAAGGGCGCATCGGAGAAGTGGCCGCCGAGATTCACACGGATGTTCCGGATCGATTCAGCGTTGGGATGAAGCTTTCGGCGCTGGCGAAATCGGGCGATGTGCGGCGCGAGGTTGAGATTGAAGATCTCTGGCCGCATAAGGGCTTGGTGGTTTTGAAGTTTGTTGGGATTGATTCGATCAACGATGCCGAGCCTCTGATTGGATCGGAATTGCAGGTTCCAAGCGCGGATCGCGCGGAACTTGAGCAAGGCTGGAATTACATCAGCGACCTAGTGGGCTGTACGGTGTTCGATGCGGGCCGCGAGATCGGGAAGATTGAAGATGTGCAGTCTGGCGCGGGTGAAGCGCCGCTGCTGATCGTGGCAGGCGTGGATGGGACAAAGTTTGATGTACCCTTCGCCGAAGCTTATCTGGAGAAGGTAGACCTGAAGGAACGGCAAGTTCGCATGAAGCTTCCCGAGGGCATGTTGGAAGTGAATGCGCCGCTGACGGCCGAAGAGAAGAAGCAGAGTTCCAAGCCGCGGCGGGAAAAAGCTTAAACCACTAAGGGCACGAAGGTACACGAAGGAAAACGGCGCTGGGTTCGTAACATGAAGGCCGATATTGTCACGATTTTCCCGGACTTCTTTCGCGGGCCTCTGGATTACGGCATCACCCGCCGGGCCACGGAAATGGGCCTGGTGGAAATTAAAGTCCACGATCTGCGGGAGTTCACGCACGATCGGCACCGCACCGTGGATGACCGCCCATTTGGCGGCGGCGAAGGCATGGTCCTGAAGCCGGAACCGATCTTTGAATGTCTGGAGAAGTTGCAGGTTGCTCCGCGGGAGCAGCGGCTTTCGGGTGCAGCGAAGGAGAGCGTGATCGTGCTTTCGCCACGAGGAGAGCCCTTCACGCAGAAAGTCGCATCGGAACTGGCAGCACTCGACCGCATGGTCCTGATCTGCGGACGCTACGAAGGAGTCGATGAACGCGTTAGCGAATTTCTCGCCGATCGTGAGATTTCGATCGGTGACTACGTGCTGAGCGGCGGTGAGTTGGGTGCAGCGGTGATCATCGAAGCTGTTACGCGTTTGCTACCCGGTGCTGTGGGCAATGAGGCTTCAGCGCGTCAGGAAAGCTTCACAACGCACGAGGCGGGTGGCGAGGTTGCAGAAAATGACGGTCGTCCGGATTCGACCTGCGGATCTGGAGGATTGCTCGACTATCCGCACTACACGCGCCCTGCGGATTTTCGTGGGATGAAGGTGCCGGAGGTGCTGATCAACGGCAATCATCAGCAGATCCGCCGCTGGCGCCGCGAGCAGGCATTAAAGAAGACGCTGAGAAGCCGTCCGGATCTGATGGAGGACGTCAAGCTCAGCAAAGAAGATCGGCAAATTCTGACGCGTATCAAATAAACATTGGGAAGGCGAGACGCCTTCCCGACAGCCGGCGAGACGCCGGCGCTACAGTTCAAGAACAACGAAGGGTAACAACATGTCAAACCTGATTATCGAAAAGCTGCTCGCGAAAACACAACGTACCGACCTCCCGGCGTTCCGCCCTGGAGACACGGTCCGAGTCCACGTAAAGATTAAAGAAGGCGACAAGGAACGCGTGCAGGCGTTTGAAGGCGTCGTGATCAAGCGCGACAACGGTCCGCAGGCCAGCTTCACCGTGCGCAAGATCAGCTTCGGACAGGGCGTCGAGCGCATCTTCCCCATCAATTCCAAAGTTGTCGACAAGGTCGACCTGATCCGGTCGTCGAAGGTACGGCGCGCCCGGCTGTTCTATCTCCGTGGATTGCGCGGCAAGGCAGCACGTCTGCGTGACGTCGAAAAGACTGCGCAAGCTTAGCCCGAGCTTCAGGGCGGATCGCCATTCAGAGCGAGTGGAGATCCGCTCGACTACGCCGCTGCCGCGCTCTCCGCCCCGAGAAATCCGCCCGATTTGTTCTTTTTCTGCTGCTCCGCGTCGAAGTCTTTCTTTGTGCCTACGAAGAACTCGATCTTGCCTCCGATCGAGATTCCATCACCAGTTCTGAACACTCTCTCGGAAAGTCCCCAGACCTGGCCATCGCTCGAGTTCTTGAATGTGACCTGCGCATTGTTCAGCAATGTTGACGTCTGTGCTTTCCCGTCTCGCGGCACCACTAACAAGTAAGAGTCCGCCTGCCTGGGGAGTGGAGCAGCGTCGCGAACTCCCATATCGAGAACGAAGTTCCCGCTAAATCCAGCCGGGATCTCCACCACCACCTGATCAGCCGCTGATTTCTTTGTGCAGGCAACTGTTACGGCGAAGACCGCTGCCAGCATGCAAGCTGTACCGAATCTCCACATCATCCCCTCACCTCTTCAGCGGGTATAGGAAAAACCTTGGGATCAGCCGATGCACGGCGCTGAACCGGAACCTGAACGATCACTTGAGTACCTTGCGCGGACGAATTGATTTCCAGTTTGCCGCCGATCTCGCGCAGCCGTTCCCTCATTCCCGTGAGACCGACTCCGCCGGCACTGCCTTCTTCCTGCAAACGTTGTAAGGCCTCGGCAGAAATGCCGCGGCCATGATCTCGCACAGTAAGCATCACCCGATCTGCGGAACTCGTCAGGCTGACGTCGGCTTGACGAGTTCCCGAATGCCGATGGACGTTCGTCAAGCTCTCCTGCAGTGCGCGGAATAATACCAGCTCGGTTGTCTGTTCGTAACGCTGAATACCGTCCTGAATGTGAAGGTTGACCTGAATACCACTGCGGCTCGCGAATCCGTCCACAAACCAGCGCATGGCCGAGTTGAGGCCTGCCTCGTCGAGAAGTGGAGGATGCAGGAGATGCGAAATGGTTCGGGTTTCGGTGATGGCATCGTCGGCCAGCTTCAGGCAATCTTTTACGATCGGATCGGCCGGCAGTTTCGGTTCGAGCATCGAAACCGCCATCTTGATTGCAGCAAGGTGTTGGCCGACCGAATCATGTAATTCGCGCGCGAACCTGCGCCGTTCCTCATCTTGCAGAGTCAGCAGCCGCGCACTGAGATTCCTTTGCACGTTCTCGGCGCGCGTCCGTTGTTCAACCTGTTCCATGATCATCCGGTGATGAATCAGGAAGAACACCAGCGCCAACAACAAGCTGGTAATCAGCACACCGGCAATCATTGAAAATGCGGTTCGCTCGCGCCTTTGGCGTTCTCCCAAAAGCCGAGTCTCTTCTTCCTCCATTGCGCGAACCAGGGTTTCCGTGTCGTCGGCCGCTGCCATCATCTCGCGATTCATGGGGGCCTGCAGTTCCAGAGAGGATTTGCCCGAATGTTTCAACTGCACCGCCTTGTCCATTAATCCAATTCGCTGGTCCGTAATCTGCGCCAGCTTGGTCCACATCGCCTGCTGGTTCACATTGTCGGCCGTCAGTGTGCGGATGTCTGCCAGGGCATTCCTCACTTCAACTACGACTTCTGCCTGCCGCGAGAGCAGTTCCGGATTCCCGGAGTCAACGTATTCCGAGCGCAGCCGTCCTGCCTTGCCGAAGATTGTCGAAAAGTGGTCCAGACTGTGCTGCACGTCGAGAGTATGCCTTACCCACACCGCACTGGTCTGTAGGCGAGCCAACGCAAAATATGCAGCCCCACTCGTCAGCACAAGAAAGACGATTGCGGCGGCGAGCACCAGGTTAGCTTTTCGGGTGGAAGGCATAGGAGGCGGGTTGGGGTCCGCCTATTTTATATGAAACGTGCCAACCAAACGTTCCCTAACGCTTCAATCACAAGGATCCACGTACCTTCAGTCAAATTTGGGGCGAAAACGTTGACACCTGGTCAAATTTTTATGCAGCCTTTTTTCGCGGGACCTTCGCGCCTTTCTTGCGTGCCTCGGAAAGCCCGATCGCAATGGCCTGCTTACGGCTCTTCACCTTGCCACCCTTACCGCCGGGACCAGATTTTAGCGTCCCATGTTTCTTGCGTCGCATTGCGCTCGCAACTGTCTTGCTGGCTCCCTTGCTATACCGGCGCCCCGACGACTTTTTCCGGCCGGACGATTTCTTTGTTCTCGCCATAGAGTTCCTCCTCGAAGCTTAGAGAAGGCCTGCCGGAAAGAAGGTTGTCGGGAAACCATTGAGCCGTTGAGTGATCGGGCAGTGGGGGCCTTTATTGATGAAATGCTTCAATGACTAAATTGATTAAATGAATTCATGCCGCCGACGTTCTCCGACGGCCCTCAATCAATTCGGCAACTCGCCCGAGGTCCCGCACAAACTCTCTTCTCGCCTGTTCCCGTGCCGTACTGTCGGGCGCGCGCAAAATCGACGCCGGATGTGTCGTCGCCATCACATTCGGCGCCAAGTCGCTCTTGATCAGCTTGCCGCGATCGCGCGTCACCCGAAAATCCCTCCCTAGCAAAGCCTGCGCCGCGCTCGCCCCCAGACACACCAGCACCTCCGGACGCACCACTTGCAACTCCGCGTCCAGCCACGGACGGCACGCCTCAATCTCCGACTGCCGCGGCTTCTTATGAATGCGCCGCTTGCCGCGCTGCGCCGCCTCCCACTTGAAGTGCTTCACGACGTTGGTGACGTACACTTCGTCGCGATCGATCCCAACTTCGGACAGCGCCTCATCGAGCATTCGTCCCGCAGGTCCCACAAACGGATGCCCCGCGCGATCCTCGCTATCCCCCGGCTGCTCCCCGACAAACATCACCCGAGCCCTGGCCGGCCCCTCGCCAAAAACCGTCTGCGTGCCCAGCTTCCAAAGATCGCAAGCCTTACACGACTTCGCCGCGCTCTGAAGCAAAGGCAACGTCGGCGACGGAGGAATCAACGCCGCAGCCCCCTCGGACGACTCAGGTTGCAACTTGGGCTTGCGCAGAGATTTCACAAGGGCACGGGGCACGAAGGTTGGTTGTGACGGAAAGGGCCAAGGTTGGCCGAGGAATCGCGGCGAGGACGCATCATCGCCAAATCGCCAAACCACCCGATCGCCAAGTCGCTAATTGATTAAATGACTCAATGGTTCAAAAGCGCCGCCGGAAATCTCCCCACGAGCTAGCGATTCACACCCACGCCGTTGCTCTCCTAGATTCCGTTACTTCGGTTACGTTCCCAATTGGGAAGCGACCCACTACATTCCCGAAAGGGAACTGTGGCCGTTTTGATCCCAGACCAGTTTTCCAGTTCTTCCTCGTAACGACGTCGTGGCGCTTGCACGTTCGCGCTTGACCTCAACCCATTAACTTCGACTAGGAGCTGCTTCGAAATTATGAAATACTTCGCGTCACTTTGCGCCCTCCTGCTTGTGGGGTCGCTACCGGGGTTCGCTACCTCGGTCCATCACACAAGCGTGAATCCCCAAAATCAATTTCACTTCAAACCCAGCAAGCGTCGCGCTGCACAGGTTGCCGCGCATAATGGTTCTGCAAAACGTGCTCAGGCTATGAGTAAGAGGCCAGGGCCAACGCCGAAAGGCGGGGCTCCGAACGCACAGCCTCACCGGGCGTCCGCGAAGAACGTTCGACGGCACACTTCGAATCCTCCGAATGGCAAGGTCGGCTTTCTCGCAGCGACTCAGATTGCTTCTGGAGGCAACCTCGATGGGTCAGCGGTTGTCGGCGACTTTAATGGCGATGGCATCCCCGATCTTGCATCCGAGGCCTACGGGTATGTCAGCCAAGACAGCACCTACGAGTATGCGATTTCGGTTGTCCTGAGCAATGGGGATGGAACTTTCAAGGCGCCCATCATGACCCCCGTTACTGATACTTGCGCCGCGCTGATCGTCGCGGATGTGAACAATGATAAGAAGGCGGACCTGATCGTGGGGCATGCGCCCAGCAATTGCGGCAACTCCAATACACAACCGACCTTCGACGTGTGGCTCAGCAACGGCGACGGCACATTTGCGCCTAGCTCAAACGTGTACAACACGATTCCGACGACCGGTCTGGCGGGTGGAACTCTCGCCGACGTGAACGGCGATGGTAAGCTCGACATCATCGTCGTCGATGACAACAGTCCTGCCAACGTGTTTACCCTGCTGGGTAACGCCGACGGCACGTTCCAGGCTCCCACGTCGGTGGCTCTCAGCGGTGAGGTCGGATATGATGTCGTGATCGCCGATCTCAGCGGGCACGGCAACGGCCTGCTCGACATCGCTGACAACGACTACAACACGGACCAACTGACGGTCTACCTAGCGACCTCGCCTACCACCTACGCGTCAGCCGCTACTTACAATGCTCCCGATAACACTGTCTCTCCTTGCAGCTTGACTGCTGGGGATCTGAATGGAGACGGCTATCCCGAACTCGTGAATAGCAACTGCAGTTACGCGGGGAATGACATCACAGTCTATGTAAACAACAAAAACGGCACGTTCGGAGACAATACCGGAACCGGCGTTTACTACAACGCTGCCATGAGCGGAGGAACAAACTCGGGAACCGTCTCGCTTTACACCAATGCCGTAACCATCGCGGATGTCAACGGCGACGGAATGGGTGACATTGTCGCTACCAATATCCTTAGCGGAGACGTCACTATTTTGTTGAGCAACGGCGATGGTACGGTCAGTGTACCCACGTTCGGATACGCAAATGGTGGAATTCCGATCTACGAGGGCTACACGCTGCCCGCCATCGTTGCTGATTTCAACGGCGACGGCTTTGCCGACATTGTCGTGCCTGACCAAGAGTTCAGCTTCGCGTACTTGCGTGGCTACGGCGATAGCAAGTTCCGCGCAGCCGTGGACTACTATGGCCCGACAACAACGAGCGGTTATTACACATATACGTACGGAGTGGCCACTGGAGATTTCAACGGCGATGGTCACCCCGATGTCGTTATCCCCAATTTTTGCGACTATTGCACTAACCCCGTTGGAGTTACCGTGTTTCTGTCGAATCCGGACGGTAGTTTGCAAGCGGGCATCAACTACGGTACCGGCTCAGATTATTTCTTCGTGGCTGTCGGTGATTTCAACGGTGATGGAAAGCTCGACATCGTCGCAACCGACTATTACAACGGACTCGTGCAGATCTTCAACGGTGATGGCACCGGCAACTTCGCTGTTGGATCGACATTCAACACCGACCTTGCCAATAATGAGCCGTACGGAGTATCTGTCGCAGACTTCAACAACGACGGGCATCCGGACTTGGCGGTCGCCAACTGGAACGGGAACGATATTGGCATTCTGCTGAATGACGGGGCGGGTAACTTCCCAACCCCAATGCCTATTGCACTTAATGGCTCGGTCTGGCAAGGAGTCGGCATCGCTGACCTGAACGGGGATGGCAATCTCGACCTAGTTGTACCTTACTACTACGGTAGTGGAATCGGGGTGCTTCTCGGGAATGGTGACGGAAGCTTCCAGGCAGAGCAGGATTTCTCAACTGGAACAAGTGATCAAGACGCTCTGGTATTGGCTGACCTCAACGGCGACGGTAAGCTCGACGTAGCGGTCACCAACGAGCAAGGCACTGGTCAGGATATCGCCATAGGTTTTGGAAATGGCGACGGGACCTTCACCACGCCATTTACCCTCGTTGCCAGTTCGCTCCAAGACTATACGCTTTACCCCTACGGTCCGGAACCGCAGTACATCCAGGCTGCAGACGTGGATGGAGATGGCAAAATCGATCTCGTATACGCCAACTCCTATTACGGCACAGTGGGCGTTTTATTCAATCAGGGCAACGGAACCTTCTTTGATCCGGTCGAATATCCGGTCGGCCAATTTGATTGGCAGCTGGTTGTGGCTGACGTAAACGGTGACGGTACGGCTGATGTCATAAC
>Ga0335079_10006700_pt1 | contig 13164 bp, 9 predicted proteins | sample Lox_Sample_33_FD_206719 | JGI IMG/M metagenome (GOLD analysis project Ga0335079, IMG submission 206719) | Soil microbial communities from Loxahatchee National Wildlife Refuge, Florida, United States - Lox_Sample_3.3 | ecosystem: Environmental > Terrestrial > Soil > Wetlands | place: USA: Florida... | reverse complement strand
CCAACGCCTGGCTCGACCTGGCAGGCGAGGCCGGGATGAAATACATCTGCCTCACCACCAAGCACCACGACGGCTTCTGCCTCTGGGACACGAAGCAGACCGCGTACAACACCATGAACACGCCCTATGGCAAGGACGTCCTGCGCATGCTCGCCGACGCCTGCCATCGCCGCGGCGTGCCGCTGTGCCTCTACTACTCCATCGCCGACTGGCACCAGCCGAATTACCCCAACCAGGGCCGCAGCCACGAGCTTCAGCCGCAGCCCGGCGACCAGCCCGACTGGTCGCGCTACATGGAATTCCTCAAGGCGCAGGTGCGCGAGCTGTGCACCAACTACGGCCAGATCGCCGGTTTCTGGTGGGACATGAACGTGCCCAAGTTCGTCGACCCGTCGGTCAACGACATGATCCGCAAGCTGCAGCCCAAGGCCGTGATCAACAACCGCGGCTTCGACCCAGGCGATTTCGGCACCCCCGAGCGCGACTACGACGCCGGCGGCGAAGAGGCGCTAGTCTTCAGCCAGCGCACCGAGGCGTGCCAGAGCGTGGGCAGCGAAAGCTGGGGCTATCGCAAGGACGAAGACTACTACGACGATCGCCACCTGCTGCGCAGCATCGACAAGTACCTGGCGCGCGACGCCAATTACCTGTTGAACGTCGGCCCCATGCCCGACGGCACGATCGCGCCGCGCCCGGGCGCTATCCTGCGCCGCATCGGCAAGTGGTACGCCTCGGTGAAGGAGTCGTTCGAGGGTACCGTGCCCGCCTCGAACCTCACCACCAATCGCAGCGTCTTCCTCACCCGCCGCGATAACACCATCTACGTGCATCTGAACAAGGACCCCATCAAGGAAGCCGTGCAGTTGAAACCCATGGCCACGGCGCCGCGCCGCGCGACGCTGTTGAACACCGGCAAGCCCGTCGAGTTCGCGGTGGACATGCTGCCCACCGATCACGTCGAGCACAAGCCTTACTTGCGGCTGCGGAATCTGCCGGTGGACGAGATGGCGGACACGGTGCTGGTGGTAAAGGTGGAGTTTGCCTGAACTACCGGATGTCGTAGTCTACATCGAGGCCCTGCGCGAACGGATCGCGGGCCATCGGCTCGAGCGCGTCACCATCCGCGGGCCCTTCCTGCTGCGCACCGTAGATCCGCCTGTCGAAGCTCTCTATGGCCGAACGGTCACCGATGTCCGCCGTGCCGGCAAACGGATCGCCATCGGCTTCGACGTGGATCTCTGGCTCGCCATCCACCTGATGATCGCCGGCCGGCTGCACTGGCAGAGCAAGCGGCAGGCGATCGCGGCCTTCGAATTCGATAACGGAACGCTCACGCTCACCGAAGCCGGCACGCAGCACCGCGCCCAGATCCACGTGCTCGACGCCTGCCCTACCGCCTCCGGCATCGAGCCTCTCGAAGCCGGCGAAGCCGCCTTCGCCGCCGCCCTGCGCGCCGAGAACCACACCCTCAAGCGCTCGCTCACCGACCCGCGCCTCTTCAGCGGCATCGGCAACGCCTATTCCGACGAGATCCTGCACCGTGCGCGGCTCAGTCCCGTGGCGCTGACTTCGAAGCTGAGAGCCGACGAAATCGCGCGCCTCTACGCCGCGACGCAAGAGGTTCTCAATGAGTGGGTCGAACGCCTCCGCGCCGATGCCGCGGGCAAATTCCCCGAGAAGGTCACCGCCTTCCGGGACGAAATGGCCGTCCACGGCAAGTACAACCAGCCATGCCCGCGCTGCGGCACGAAAATCCAGCGCATCCGTTACGCTTCCAACGAGACGAACTACTGCCCGCCATGCCAGACCGGCGGCAAGCTTCTCGCCGACCGCGGGCTCTCGCGCCTCCTACGCGAAGACTGGCCGCGCACGCTCGAAGAGATGGAGAATCTGAAACGCCGATAGCGCCCGCGTCACGGCGCTATATTGAGCGTGTGATTTTTCGTCTCCTGTTGCTCGCGGCCGCCTGCTATGCCGCGTCGGCCGCCGATGCCAACCGAATCCCGCTGGAAGGCACGTGGAGCTTCCATCTCGACAGCGCTCCCGCCGGCGCGGACACCATCTTCCTCCCCGGCAGCACCGACCAGGGCGGCTACGGCACCAAGGTCGCCACTCCCGACAAGGGATGGCTGACGCGTCCTTATAAGTATGAAGGGCCGGCCTGGTACGAGAAGCAGGTCGTGATTCCCGAATCCTGGCGCGGCCAGCGGCTCACGCTCTTCCTGGAGCGGCCCCACTACCAGACCGAAGTCCTGGTGGACGGGAAGACCTTCGGCAAACAGAACAGCCTCTCGACGCCCCACGTCTACGACCTCACGCCGGCACTCGCGCCCGGCTCGCACCGCATCGCGATCTGCGTGGACAACACCTACCGCATCGACGTGGGCCGCGACGCTCACAGCATGACCGAGCACACGCAGACCAACTGGAACGGCATCGTGGGAAGGATCGAGCTGCGCGCATCGCCGCCGGTGTGGATCGATGACATCGCAGTCTACCCGGATCTCGCCGCACGCAGCCTGCGCGCCACGGGGACCATCCGCAGCCTGAACGGCGCGCCGCCGGCGGGCGAACTCGTCGCCACCGTGCCCGATCTCCCGGGCGCCCGCGCGTCGGCGCGCGTCTCGGGCAAGTTCGAGATCGCGGTGCCTGTCTCCGGAGCGAAACTCTGGGACGAGTACGAGGGCTCGCTCTACACCTTTGTTCTGCGCTTCGGCAACGACACCGCCGAGGTGCCGTTCGGAATGCGGCAGATCGCGACCCGCGGCACGCAGTTCCTCCTCAACGGCCGCCCAATCTTTCTTCGCGGCACGCTGGAGTGCAATATCTTCCCCCTCACCGGATACCCGTCCACCGGGGAAGAAGATTGGGCGCGGCTGTTCCGCATCGCCCGCTCGTACGGGTTGAACGCGTTCCGGTTCCACTCCTACTGCCCGCCCGAAGCGGCCTTTCGCGCCGCCGACCGCGCCGGTTTTCTGCTCCACGTCGAGCTGCCCGTCTGGAGCCACAACGCCGGAAAGGATCCCGCCCTCAACGACTACATGCGCGCCGAGGGCTACCGCATCCTGAAGCAGTACGGCAACCATCCTTCGTTCACCATGCTCTGCCTCGGCAACGAGCTGATCGGCGACGACAAGTTCCTGGATGGCCTCGTGGGTGAATTCAAGGCCGCCGATCCGCGGCGCCTCTACACGTTCTCCGCCGACCATCGCCGCCGCGCGCCCGGCCCTACTTCGAATTATTACGTCACGCAGCAGACTTCCGCCGGGCGCCTGCGCATCAACGGCACACGCTTCGGGCGCACCGAAGACGGCACCGATCACGATTTCGCCGTCAGCGTCAAGGCTGTGCCGGTGCCCCTGGTGGCGCACGAGCTTGGCCAGTGGGCCGTTTATCCCAGCTTCGACGAGATCGCGAACTACACCGGAGTGCTGAAAGCGCGCAATCTCGAAGTCTTCCGCGACCAGCTCGCCGCGCGCGGCATGATCGCCCAGGCGCGGGATTTCCAGCACGCCTCCGGGCGCTTCTCCTGGGCCATCTATAAAGAGGATATGGAGGCCGCGCTCCGCACGCCGGAGCTCGGCGGCTATTTTCTGCTGCAATTGGAGGATTTCCCGGGACAGGGCGAAGCGCTGGTCGGCCTGCTGGATTCGTTCTGGAATTCCAAGGGAATCCTCACACCCGAGGAGTTCCGCCGGTTTTCCGGCGAGACCGTGCCGCTGGTCCGCATGAAGAAGTTCGTCTGGAAATCGGGCGAGAACTTCGAAGCGCTCGCCGAAGTGGCGCATTACGGGAAGCAGCCGATCGATGCCGCGGCGCCTCAGTGGCGGCTCTCCGCGGACGATGGCAAAGTTGTGCGCAGCGGCGCCTTTCCATCTGTGAGAGTCGCGACCGGCTCGGTCACGCCCTTCGGCAACATCGCCGTGCCGCTCAGCGGAATCGCCGGCCACCTGACTCTCACGCTGGAGATTCCCGGCACCGCCGCCCGCAACGACTGGAACCTGTGGGTCTATCCCGACACCGTCGTAACGCAGGCGCCAACCGGCGTCACCGTCGCCACCACGTGGGACGCGGCGCGCGACGCGCTCGCGCAGGGACGGCGCGTGCTGCTGCACTCCGTCAGCGGTCCGGCGCTGGAGGCCAATCGCTTCCTACCCATCTTCTGGTCGAAGGCCTGGGGCGGGCAGAGCTTCCGCGATCAACCCAGTCACCTGGGCATTTTCTGCGACCCCAGGCACCCGGCGCTGGCGCACTTCCCCACCGCCAGCTACGAAGATTTCCAATGGTGGGAGCTGACCGAGGGCTCGCGCGTGTTCGTCTTCAACGACACGCCCGCGGATTTCCGCCCCATCGTGCAGGTGATCGACGACTTCCATCGCAACTACAAACTGGGCGCCGTCTTCGAAGCAGCCGTGGGAAGCGGTAAGCTGCTGGCCACCTCGTTCGATCTCGCCGGCAACCTGGACCAGCGCCCCGTGGCGCGACAGTTGCTCCATAGCCTGCTCAGCTATGCCGAGACGTTCGATCCCAAGCCGCCGCTGACACCGCAAGATATCGACAAGATCATAGGATCGAGATGACCCCCGACGACCGATTCGAACTGCCGTCCGCACCCGACGCCCAGAGCGGCCCCGTCAAGGCCTGGATGCAGCCCGTAGTCATTCCCACATACGAGCCGGCCCCGCCGGACCCCAATCCGATGTTCCTGGAGAAGCGCGTCTACCAGGGCTCGAGCGGCCGCGTCTATCCGCTGCCGTTCATCGGCCGGGTCTCGACCGAGAAGCGCGATCGCGCGTGGCAGGCCGCGCACATCGAGAATGAATACGTGCGTGTGATGGTGCTGCCGGAGATCGGCGGGCGCCTGCACGTCGGGCTGGATAAGACCAACGGCTACGATTTCTTCTACCGGCAGAACGGGATCAAGCCGGCGCTGGTAGGCCTGGCTGGACCGTGGATCAGCGGCGGGGTCGAGTTCAACTGGCCGCAGCACCACCGACCCGCCACCTTCATGCCGGTGAGCACGCACATCGAGCAGCACCCCGACGGCTCCCGCACCATCTGGTGCAGCGATCACGATCCCATGAACCGCCTCAAAGGCATGCACGGCGTGTGCCTGCATCCGGGCAGGGCGTACATCGAGCTCAAGGTGCGCCTCTACAATCGCACGCCGTTCGTGCAGACGTTCCTGTGGTGGGCGAACGCCGGAGTTCACGTTCACGAGCGCTACCAGAGTTTCTTCCCGCCGGACGTGCACTACGTCGCCGACCATGCCGGCCGCGCCATCAGCAGCTTCCCGTTGTGCAACGGCGTCTACTACGGTGTCGATTATGCGGCGCGCGCCCATAACGACCTGAGCTGGTACGCCAACATCCCGGTGCCCACGAGCTACATGGCGCTCGGCAGCACGGGCGATTTCGTCGGCGGCTTCGACCACGCGCGCGAGGCCGGCCTGGTACATGTCGCCAACCACCATATCTCGCCCGGCAAGAAACAATGGACCTGGGGCAACCACGAATTCGGGTACGCCTGGGATCGCAATCTCACCGATTCCGACGGCCCGTACATCGAGCTGATGGCCGGCGTCTACACCGACAACCAGCCGGATTTCTCGTTTCTCGCGCCCTACGAAACTCGCACATTCAGCCAATACTGGTATCCCATCCAGAAGATCGGGCCGGCCTGCGCGGCGAACCTGGACGCCGCGGTCAGCTTGCAGGTGCGCGATGGGAAGGCGCGCGTGGGCGTGAGCGTTTCGGGCGAGTACCGTGGAGCGACCGTGTGCCTGGAGCCCGTGGCTCGTTGGCAAGCCGATCTCGCTCCCGGCCACCCATACGTCGCAGAGGCCGCCTGCGATGCAGCAGCGCCCACCGTAATCGTTGAAGCTGATGGCCGCGAGCTCATTCGGTATGTAGGACAGGCTTCAGCCTGTCCAGACATGCCCCACCCTTGCACCGAGCCTCCCCTTCCCGCCGACGTCCCCGGCACAGACGAGCTCTACCTCACCGGCCTGCATCTCGAGCAGTACCGTCATGCCACCCGCTTCCCCGAGGACTACTGGCGCGAGGCTCTGCGCCGCGATCCCGGCGACTCGCGCTGCAACAATGCCATGGGCCGCCGGCATCTCCAACGCGGCGAATTCGCCGAAGCCGAGCAGCACTTCCGCCGTGCCATCGAGCGCCTCACCCGCCGCAATCCCAACCCCTACGATGGCGAGCCCCACTACCACCTCGGCCTCACCCTGCATTACCTGGGCCGCGACGACGAAGCCTATGGCGCGTTTTACAAGGCCACCTGGAACTACGGGTGGCGCGCCGCGGCCTACTACGCCGTCGCTGAGATCGACTGCAAACGCTCGGATTGGGCGAAGGCCGAACAGCATCTGCATCTCGCCCTGCGCGTCAACGCCGATCTCCTGCAGGCTCGCGACCTGATGGCCTCCGTCCTCCTCCGCCAGGGGCGCACCGAAGTGGCTGGCCGCTGGATCGCGGATACGCTCGCGCTCGATCCTCTCGACGCCTGGGCGCTCTGGCTGCGCGACCGCGCTATCCCGGGCGATAACCAGACCCGCCTCGATGCCGCCCTCGATTTCCGCCGCGCGGGCCTGGACACCGAAGCCGCCGAGGTGCTCGAAGGCGCCGATTTCTCGGCCCGCGATGGCTCCGTGCCGATCGTTCAATACGCCCTGGGCCGCCCCGCAGACGCATCGCCCGATTACTGCTTCCCCAGCCGCCTGGAGGAGTTGCTGATCCTGACGCAAGCTCTCGATCGCAATCCCGGCGACGCGTGCGCCCACCTCTATCTCGGCAACTGGCTTTACGATCGCCGCCGGCATCGCGAGGCCGTCCGCCACTGGGAGAGCACCGTTGCGCTGGAGCCTTCCCTGGCCGTCGCCTGGCGCAATCTCGGTATCGGCTATTACAACGTCCTCGAAGACCCCGCCAAAGCACGCGCCGCATTCGAGCGCGCCTTCGCCGCCAATCCCGCCGACGCGCGCGTCTTCTACGAGCGGGATCAGCTCTGGAAACGAATGGGCGTGAGCCCCGCGGAGCGCCTCGCCGAGCTTGAACGGCATCGCAACCTGGTAGACCAGCGCGACGATCTCTCCATCGAGCTCGCGGCGCTCTACAACCAGACCCGTCAGCCGCTGAAAGCCCGCGGGGTGCTTCGCGGCCGCCGCTTCCAGCCGTGGGAAGGCGGCGAGGGCCTGGCGCTCGCCCAGCACGAGCGCACTCACCTCCTGCTCGGCCTGTACCAGGAAGCGCTCGCATGCCCCGAGAACCTCGGCGAGGCGCGCCACTACCTGGCGCATCCCACCGAAATCTACTTCCGGCTCGGCCAGTTCGGCCGCGCCGCCGAAGGTCAGGGCCTCTACCGCGCGCTGGCCCTTCGCGAGCTCGGCCTTATTGAGGAAGCGGACGCATATCTCCGCGACCTCCTCGATCAGGCCCGCCGCCAAGCAAGCCAGCAGGTCCAGATCGAATACTTCACCACCTCGCTCCCCACCATGCTGCTCTTCAACGACGACCTGCAAAAGCGCAACCTCATCGAGGCCCGTTTCCTGGAAGCCCAGGCCCTCTACGGGCGCGGCGAGATCGACGAATCGAACCGCATCCTCGACGAAGTCCTCGCCATGGACCCGAACCACGGCGGCGCGATGGACTTGAGGCATCCATGACCCACACCTACAACGCCCGCTACGTCTGGAGCATCTCCGCCATCGCCGCCCTCGGCGGACTGCTGTTCGGCTACGACTGGGTCGTGATCGGCGGCGCCAAGCCCTTCTACGAACGCTTCTTTCAGCTCACCACCCAGCAACAGGTCGGCTGGGCCAACAGTTGCGCGCTGCTCGGATGCCTGCTGGGATCCATCGCCGCCGGCGCCCTCAGCGACCGTCTCGGACGCAAGAAGCTGTTGATCCTCTCCGCGTTCCTGTTCGCCATCTCCTCCGTCCTCACCGGCTGGGCTCCGACATTTTCCTTGTTCGTCGCCTGGCGCATCCTGGGCGGCGTCGCCATCGGCATGGCCTCCAATGTCTCGCCCATGTACATCGCCGAAATCAGCCCCGAGCAGTGGCGCGGCCGCCTGGTGTCGCTCAACCAGTTGACCATCGTGGCAGGCGTCCTCTCTGCCCAGATCGTCAACTGGCTGATCGCCCGGCCGGTGCCCGACAACGCCACCGCGGAAGCCATCCGGCAATCCTGGAACGGGCAGCTCGGATGGCGCTGGATGTTCACCGCCGTCGCGGTCCCTTCCGTCATCTTCTTTTGCAGCGCGTTCTTCGTGCCGGAGAGCCCGCGCTGGCTGGTGAAACGCGGATTCGCCGATGCCGCGCGCCGCATCCTGGGGCGCATCGGCGGCCCGCGTTATGCCGAGGCCGCCTTGGTGGAGATCCGCGCGAGCATCGGCTCGGAGCCCCGCGTCCGCGCCGCCGAAGTGCTGGCTCCCGGGGTCCGCCGGATCCTCGGCGTCGGCATCGTTCTCGCCGTCCTTCAACAGTGGAGCGGCATCAACGTCATCTTCAATTACGCCGAGGAGATCTACCGCGGTGCGGGCTACGGTGTCAGCGGCATCCTGTTCAACATCGTGATCACCGGTGCCATCAACCTGGCCTTTACGTTCGTCGCGCTCGCCTTCGTGGACCGCCTCGGGCGCCGCGCCCTCATGCTGGCCGGTTGCGCCGGCATCGCCCTGTCCCACACGCTGCTCGGGTTCGCTTATTACTTCGGACTGAAAGGCCTGCCGGTGCTGGTGCTGACCCTCTGCACGATCGGGTGCTACTCTATGTCGCTCGCCCCGGTCACCTGGGTGCTGATCAGCGAGATCTTCCCCAACCGCGTCCGCGGGCCCGCCATTTCCATCGCCGTCTCCGCCCTGTGGATCGCCTGCTTCGCCCTGACCTTCACGTTCCCGGTCCTGAACGAGGCGCTCGGCTCCAGCGGTACGTTCTGGCTCTACGCAGGCATCTGCTTCGCCGGCTTCCTGTTCGTCAGGCTGCGCGTGCCCGAAACCAGGGGCCGGACTCTGGAGCAAATCGAGAAAGAGTTAAGCCTATCGTAGCCGGACGCACTCTCCGGTGCTATCCTCTTGGGTTCGGAGACCCCATGGCCCTGATCCAATTCACCCGGAATCACACCGATCATTCCACTGACAAAGGTTATCAATTCGAGTTTTTCTGCGACCGCTGCCAAAACGGATTCATGTCGGAATTCAAAGCCTCGGCCATCGGTTTGGCCGGCAGCGCCATGCGAACGGTCGGCAATCTCTTCGGCGGCTTTCTCGGAAACGTAGGCGGATCCACTTACGAAATCGAGCGCGCGGTGCAAGGTCCGGGCCACGACTCGGCGTTCCGCACCGCGGTCGAGGAGACCAAACCCCAGTTCCGCCAGTGCCCCAAGTGTACCCATTGGGTCTGCCTCGCCACCTGCTGGAACAGCAAGCGCATGCTGTGCTTCGACTGCGCGCCCGACGTCGAAGCCGAGCTGGCCAGCGCACAGGTCCAGACCCAGGTGGACCAGATGAAGCAGAAGCTCCAGGAAATGGACCTCACCAAGGGCATGAACCTCACCGCCGAAGCCGCGGCGCTCTGTCCCGCTTGCGGCGCACGCACGCAGGGCTCAAAATTCTGTCCTGAGTGCGGCAAGCCGCTGCGGCCCAAGAACGAGTGTCCCCGCTGCGGCACCACGGTGGAGGCCGGAAGCAAGTTCTGTCCCGAGTGCGGCAATAAGATGGCCTGACCCGACATGCCCGCGTACTCCGGGAAGTTCCAGTACACCGGCGAAAACGGCGCCATCCTGAACCAGGGCCCCTGCCAGGTAACCTTTGACGCCGAGACCTGCGTGGTCGCCCCCGCCGGAGGCACGCCCCTGGCCTTCGATCTGGGCGACGTGGACCGCACGGTGCCCGCCGAGTGGGATCTTCAGCTGGTCCTCTACACCGGCCGCATCGTGACCCTCAAACAATTCGGCGCCGCGTTTAGTGACATGGCCCGCGAACTCCTCGCCGCCTGGCGCGATCGCACCGTGCAGTGCCTGCTGCTCGAAGATCTCGAAGAGGCGGGACGCTACCAGGGCATGGCCAACGGCGGGCCCGCCGAGATCCGCATTTTCAAGAGCAACATCGCGATCCTGCCCCAGGCTGCGACGCCGATTCAGTGGCGCTTGGCGGAGGTCGATACCGTCCGCTTCGACGATGCCGCCTACAACATCACCCTGACGCGCGGAGACGAGCGGCTGGTACTCTCAAAACTTGCCAAAAAGACGGATGAGGTTTTCGGCAAACTCACCGGGGTACTCACCGCGCTGCGCGAGCATGCGGCCACGGTCCTGCACGGCGTCTTCCCGTTTCTAAACGCCGATCAGCTCGCGCGCCTGCTCCAGATCATGCCCGAGGGACGCAGCGCCGGGCTGCCTTCGCTGGACGCCATCCATCCCAAGCTTTCGCAGGCACTCGTAGCGCGTGCCGTCGACGAGCATCTGAAGCCCTATTTCGACGACCTCCGCTTGCGGGCGGTTTTCGAGCCGCTGATGTCAGGATTCAAGTTTGTCCGGCCGGACGAAGAGGCGGAGGCGCCGGAGGGAGAGTCGGAGACAGAGACCGAGACTCCGGCGGAGCCCCTCTTCTTCTGGTTCTGGGTGTCTCTGCCGGGCAATCTCGCCGCCTGGGAATCGACCTCGGGAAGCGGGCGCGCCACCTACTTCTTCCGGGTCAAGCCGCCGTTTGCCGGATCGGTAGCCGGGCTCACCCGCGGCCTCGCGCTCGTGAATTTCCGCCGCGAGCCGGTCTATCTGTCGGACGACTCGCTCGATCAGCAGCAGCGTTATCATCGGTACGCCATTGGCGCCCGCAAACTGCCCGAACTCCGCCGCCTGCGGTCGGCCTATGTTGGGCGCGCCATTCACAGCTCGCTCGAAACCTGGCAGGGCCAGATAACCAACGTTATCAGCGGGCGGTGAGTTATAGTGGTTGCTTGCGTTGCCCCTATTGTTCAGCGTCCGGTGAAGACGCTTGGATCATCAACGAACACGCGGTTGCCATCCCGCCGGATCATCCTGTGGTCTCTTGCCACGTAGTGGTCGCTCCACGCCGCCACGTTCCCGGCTTTTACGACCTCGACGTTGAGGAACAGCGCGTCATCTGGGAGATGCTGGGCGAGCTCCGGCAGCGCATCCGCAGAACTCTCGACGTTGAAGGATTCGATGCCGGCTTCGTTGACGCCGGTGCCGGCGCCGAAGTTGCGCACACCCACGTGCACCTGATTCCCCGGGTGGCGGGTGAGCGGATCCAGCGTCCCGTGGGCGCGGAGTGGGTGGCACTAGAATAGGACGGATGCCGTCCGAGCCGCTGCTCGCAGTTCGCAATCTCCACATCGGACTGACCGGCGGGCGCGAAATCCTGGGCGGTGCATCCTTCGAAATCCCCAGCGGCAGTATCGTCGGTCTGTTCGGAGACTCCGGCTGCGGAAAATCCACCCTCGCCCTGGCCCTGCTCGCGCTGTTGCCGCGCGCCCGCTACCGTGTCGAAGGCGAAATTCTCTTCCGCGGGCGCGACCTGTGCCGTTTGAGCGCTCGCGACCTCGAAAGAATCCGTGGCGCCGGAATCTCCATCGTCTTCCAAGACCCGCTCCTCGCGCTCAACCCCGTGCTTCGGGTGCGCGCGCAAATCCGCGAGATCCTCCGCGCCCACAGCGTCAGCGCCGATCCCGGCGAGTTGCTCTTGCTGGCCGGGCTCCAGGATCCGCACCGCATTCTGGAAGCTTACCCGCATCAGCTCAGCGGCGGAGAACGGCAGCGCGTCACCATCGCACAGGCCCTGGCCTGCCGCGCACCGCTTGTGATTGCCGACGAACCCTTCACCGCGCTCGATGGCCCACGGGTTGTGGAGTTGGTTGGCCTCTTCAAGCGGCTGCGCACTGACCTCGGCACTTCGTTTCTTCTGATCAGCCATCATCCCGGAGTCCTGGCCGCGGCCGCCGATACGACCTTCCGGCTGCACGAAGGAGCGCTCACCAAACATGCCGCCTGAACCCCTGCTCACCGTGCGCGGCCTGTCCAAGACCTTTCACCGGCGGCGGCGGTGGGGCGCTCAGGCGCCGGGCGTCACGGCGCTGGATGACGTCAGCTTCACGTTGAACCGGGGGCGCACGCTGGCCATCGTGGGCCCATCCGGTTCCGGCAAAAGTACTCTGGCGCGCTGCCTCGCCGGGCTCGAGACCCCCACTTCCGGCGAAATCCGTTTTGCGGGCGCACCGGTCGAAATGCAGCTCATCTTCCAGCAGCCGGCCGCCAGCCTGAATCCGCGATTCATCGCCGCGGAGGTTGTCGAAGAGCCGCTCGTCATTCAGGGCCGTGGGTCGCGGGCGGATCGCCGCCGGAAAGCGGAGCTGGTCCTGGAAAAGGTCGGGCTGCCCGCCTCCGTGCTCGATCGCCGCTCGCAACTGTTGAGCGGCGGCGAAAAACAGCGGCTTGCTATTGCGCGCGCCCTGCTCGTCGAACCCAAGCTGATCATTCTCGACGAATCCCTCGTTGGTCTGGACGTCAGCCTTCAGCATCAGGTCGCGACCCTCCTCACCGATCTCCAGTCGCGGCTCGGCGTGGCTTACATCCTGATCTCCCACGACCTCGACCTGGCTGCGGGACTTGCGTCGGAAATCGCCGTCATGGACCACGGCCGCATCGTCGAGCAGGCACTTGCCGCACGACTGAAGGCAACGGCTTCCCACCCGCTGACCCGTGAACTGATCGCGGCAGCAGAGGTTCTGGCAACATGAGGTACCTGGCAAGGCGGCTGCTTCACGGCGCGTTCCTGCTGGTGGGCGTTTCGGTCCTGTCGTTCCTGTTCTCCGATCTGGCGCCGGGGGATTTCTATTCGGAGCTTCAGGCCGACCCGCGCGTCTCGCCAGCTACGCTCGCGGCACTCCGGGAGCAAAACGGGCTCGACCGGCCTCTGCCCGTCCGCTACGCGACCTGGCTTGAATCCATCGGCCGGGGAGATTTCGGATACTCTCTGGCGTACCAGGGCCCGGTAGCTCCGCTCCTGGCGCAGCGCATCCCGAGCACCCTCTTGCTGACCGGTCTGGCGACCGCACTCGGGTGGCTGTTCTCCGTCCCGCTGGGAATCTGGAGTGCCGCCCGCCGCCGCTCCTGGCCCGAATCATCACTTAAAGTA
>Ga0335079_10006699_pt1 | contig 13165 bp, 9 predicted proteins | sample Lox_Sample_33_FD_206719 | JGI IMG/M metagenome (GOLD analysis project Ga0335079, IMG submission 206719) | Soil microbial communities from Loxahatchee National Wildlife Refuge, Florida, United States - Lox_Sample_3.3 | ecosystem: Environmental > Terrestrial > Soil > Wetlands | place: USA: Florida... | reverse complement strand
GCTATTTTCGCTGACGGGATTTCTGTCGCGCGGCGAAGTCCCTTATCGTGCCTACTTCAAAAACGCGGGAGGACTGCGGCCGGGCGCGGAAGTGCGGTACGCAGGAGGGCCTCCGGTGGGGCGTGTGCGAGCGGTGCGGAGCGACCCGAAAGATCCGGCGCAGATGGAGATTGTGTTTCGCGTGGAGCCGGACGTGCCGGTGAAGACAGACAGCGTGGCCAGCATCACAAGCGTCAGCCCCTTGAGCGACAATTTCCTGTCCATCGCGCCGGGGTCAGGCGGAGCGCCGCTCGCGAGGCCTGGAACGGCGCTGAAGTCCGAGGAGTACGTGGGCTTCGCAGACATCGAAGCGGAGCTAAACGACCTCGGACCGAAAGCGAAGGATTTGCTGGATAATCTGAACGCGCGCGTGACGGAGCTGCAAGTGACTATCGCGCGCGTAAACGACACGCTAAGCGACCGGAACAGAGCGAATCTTGCGGCGAGCCTGGACAACGCGCGCGGGATCCTGGAAGAAAACCGGCCGGCGTTGCACGAGACGCTGACGCACATTGACACGGCAAGCGCGAAGATCGGGCCGTTGCTGGACGACTTCAAGAAGACCGTCAAGCAGGCAAACGAAGCTTTGAATCATGTGGATTCTGCCGTGGTGGAGAACCGGCCGGACCTGCGCGAGTCCATTATCGAATTGCGGAAGGCTCTCGCCAATGCAGATACACTGACGGACCAGTTGAACGGCACGCTAAACGCGAATAGCGGAAACATTGACGACATCCTGGAGAATTTCCGGCAGGCGAGCGAAAACTTGAAGGAATTTACCGAGACGATCAAGAACCGGCCGTACACGCTGCTGCGGAATGCAGCGCCGAAGAGCCGGAAACCGGGAGAGACGGATAAGCAGCCTTAGGGTGGAGAGTGAGCGATGCGCAGGCTCGGACTAACGATCGCTGTGGCGGGATTTCTGGCAATGCTGTCCGGGTGTGGAGCGGCGCGGCCGATGCGGTTTTACACTCTGGAAAAGCCGCCGGTCGGAACGCAGGCAGCAACACCCTATCCCGTGGAACTGATGGTGGGACGGTTGCGTGCCACACGGCTCCTGCACGATGACAGAATCGTGTACGCCATTAGCCCCGTGGAGATGGGAGTGTATAACGGACACCGCTGGGCCGAACCGCCTCCGGGTATGATCGAGACGATGCTGATCCAGCAACTGCGCGCGACGGGACAATACAAGTCCGTGGAACGGCTTTCCGGCGCGGCGCGCGGCGAGTATGTCGTGCGGGGGCGGCTGATTGCGCTGGAAGAATTGGACCAGCCGAGCGGGATCGTGGCGCGCTTTGCGATCGAGCTGTATTTGTTTCAGCTCAAAACCGGAACCGTGGTGTGGTCGCAGACGTATGAACATGATGAGCCCGTGGCGAAAAAAACTGTGAACGACGTGGTGGAAGCGCTGCAGCGAAACGTGCAGACGGGATTGCGCCAGTTGACGGCCGGCCTCGGGCAATACTTTGCTTCGCAAGCTGCAAAATAAACAGCGAGCGCCCATTCCTTCACAAAGTCCAGAGTCAGTCAGCGGGAATTTCCAGAATATAGAGCGCGTTGACGGGCAGCGTAAGATCGAGTTCTCCACCGCGAAGACGAAGCGTTTCTGGCGGAGGGATCGTCGCAGCGCGGTTGAGCTCTGCGATTTGCTTTTGCGTGGGATAGATTGGACTTCCCATAGCATGATAAGCGGCGAGGGTGTTGCCATGATCCGAGTCCAAGCGGTTCACGAGAACCTTTGTTTCGGGATTAACACCTTGGAACGCCAACCGCAGGTCTAAAGGCAAACCCACCTCATCCGGGTCAAGCAAATTCCAAGCGGCTACGACAAGCGTTCCATTCTCGCGTCGCGTGACGAGAAGATCGTGCGAAAGATTGGCGATGCGCTCACTTCCAAGTTTGTGTAACAGCGCGAAAGCGTTGTAGCTGGGCTTTTTGATACCGCCCAGGGCAATCAAGCCGAACATTCCGTCGAAAGGCTGGCGCAGCGGCCCGTTTTCTTCGAATACATCGCTGAAGGTCCAGAAAGACATCATGTTCACCAGGCCATCGCATTCGCGGATGGTGTTGGCGAGAGCGGGACCGACGTAGATGGTGTCTCGGGCGTGTAGCGGCCCGAAAGACGGAACGTTCCACTCCGTCCAGAAGAGCGGAAGATGCGGCTGGGACGAGGCCGCAATCTGGCCGCGGACCTTGGCAACGGCGCGGCAGACGCGGTTATCCATGGGAATGTCTTCATGGGTGTGCAATAGATTTTCGACGGTGTCGTCCGCGTAGCCGTGCGTGGAGACGAAATCCACGGGAACCTTCTCTTCTTCCGTGTGAGCGAGAAAAGCATCCACCCAATCGGCGGCCGCGGTGGCAGGACCGCCGACGCGAAGGCGTGGGCTCACGGATTTGAGGGCGCGCGCGGTGTGGTCGTAAAGTTCGAAATAGGTGGCTTGCTTGGGTACGCCAGCCCAGAAATCAATGTTGGGCTCGTTCCAGACTTCAAAGTACCACTGCGCGACCTCGTCAATGCCGTAGCGGTCTATCAAGTGTTGCGCGAAGTGGCGGATCAGATCGTCCCACTTGGCGTAGTCCTTGGGAGGAGCGACGTTCTGCTTGTACCAGAAGGGATGAATGGCTTTTGGGTTGGAGGAAAGTTTGTACGGCATGAAGCTGATTTCGACGCAGGGGCGGACGCCGTTCTTCAGCAAGCCATCGTAGATTTCATCCACATAGGAGAAGTTGTAGATGGGCTTGCCGGATTCGTCTTCGCTGTAGACGCCGTTGTCGTCGAGAAAAATGGCATGGAAGCGGACATAGCGGAAATCCGTGACTTTCTTCACTTCGCGAAGATCGCTGAGATAGCGTTCGCGGAGGGCCAGATTCGCGCGGCCTGAGCCGAACATCTCCTCCCAAAAATGCGGAAAAGGAGTGGCCGAGGCATGTGCATCAATGACGATTTTCTCGGGCGAGGCGTGTGATTGCGTGGCAGCGAAAGCAAAGGGCGGCAAAATCAGAACTGCCAGAACAAGAAGAAAGGGACAAGATAGGGATTTGGTTTTCATGACAGGATGAAGCTGCAAGGGCTCGCGCCGCAGTCCGCGGCGCGAGCGGGAAGGTTAACACAAAAACGGCTATTTGTTGTACTTAAACGATTTATCCGGATACGCCGGGTGCGGCGGCACCGGCCGGGGATCGGCTTTGATCTCCTGCTCGAGGTAACGCAAAGCCTCATCGAGCTGCGCGTCTTTCCCCTCAAACGTGGCGTGCGGAAGATCGTCCACCACGATGTCCGGATCCACGCCGTGGCCTTCGATGAGCCACTTTCCCTCGGGACCGTACACGCCCAATTCCGCCGCCGTGGCGATTCCGTGATCCGCCAGAAAGTTACTCGCCGAAAGCCAAATCTCGCCTCCCCAGGTGCGCATGCCAATGACCTTGCCGAGACCGAGGCGTTTAAAACCTTCGCTGAAAGCCTCGCCGTCGGAAGCGGTCAATTGATCGCAAAGGACCACGACGTGCCCGCGGAAGGCGTATTGCATGTTCCACACGGGATTGCCAACGCGAGGCTGCCAGTAGAACCACGCCTTGCGCAAGAGCTTCCCGAGCAGCCAGGAATCAATGTTGCCGCCCTGATTGTGACGCACGTCAATGATCAACCCCTGGCGGTTGAAGACAGGATAGTATTCGCGGGCCCATTGCTCGATGTCCGCCGGGCCCATTGCGCGCAGATGGACATAGCCTATCTCGTCGTGGGAAGCCTTATCCACTTCCATGCGGCGCGAATACTCCCACTCGCGGTAGCGCATGTTGCGGTCTTCGCTCGCGGAAATCGGCGTGACGAGAACCTCGCGCGTCTTGCCATCCGTGGACTTCACCTGCAGGAGGACCTTGTGTCCGGCTTTGCCGCGAAGAAGCTCGCGTTCATCCTGGACCTTGAGGCAATCTTCGCCATCAACGCTCAGGATGACTTCGCCTTCATGCACGAGGGAAACCGGCTTCGCGAAAGGAGGAGCCTGGTCGGGAAGGTCGGGATCATGAAGATAAATATGCTCGACTACGAAGCCACCGGCTTTTTCATCGCGGCCGAGAACGGCGCCGAGGGATGCGAGTGCTATGTCATCAGTGGGCTTTCTTTGATCGCCTCCGGCAACAAAAGTATGAAGTGCGGAAAGTTCCCCCACCATTTGCGCGATGACGTCGTTCAGTTCGTCGCGGTCGGCCACGCGGTCCACGAGCGGGAGATACCGGTCGCGCATCTCGATCCAGTTGACGCCCTGCATGTTGTGGTCGTAGAAGTAATCTCGCTCCAGGCGCCAGGAGTCAATGAACATCTCGCGGAATTCTTGCCTGGGACTGGTCATCAAGGACCAGTGCGACATGTCAATTCTGTCTTTGGCAAGAGTTTTGGGATCGGGAGACTTGGCGGCGGCGTCCAGAATAAAGAAGTCTTCGCCCTTGTGAACCAGAACTTTCTTGCGGTTCAGTGAGATTTCGTAGCTGCGGACGTCAGGCATGACGGTTTCCGGGGCGTCGCCCTTGTTGGCGATCTCCAGGCACTGCAAAGCGACTTTGGGAGTTGCCTCATCGTCGCGCGAGAGCCAGCACAACTGCGTTTCCGCGGCCTGCAAAGAGAAGTAGTTGCCGGGAGGAACCGGCACTTCGCTCAAGCGGTCGGCTAAATCCTTGAAATCAATATTGACGGTGACGGTGGGCTTCTTCGTTTCGGAAGCATTTTTCTGTTTATTCTCTTCCGCCTGACTTCCTTCTTTTTTGGTTTCGCCTCTCTTGGCTTCGTCTTTCTTGGCCTCGTCCTTCTTGTGCTCTTCGGTCTTGGCAGCTTCTTCGGGATGAAGTTCATCGGCCGGCTCGAACGGAGAGCGCAATCCCACGGTCAGCGCGAGCTGATAAATCTTCATGGAGCGGTCAAAATAAGGATCGGGCTGGCGAGGGCCCCAGGGGGAATGGACGACTGTCTTGAGCATGCGATCTGAAAGGAAATACATCCATTTGCCATCGGCGCTCCAACTGGGGCTTTCACTGTTGTAGTAATCCGAAGTGATCGTCTGGATTTCGCCGGTGGCGGCACGGAGAACCTTGATCTGGTCGAATTGATTTGCGGCGGTTTGAACAAAAGCGAGCCACTGGCTGTCGGGAGACCAGGAAAGGTCGCTGAAATCACCTTCCATGGACTGCGCGATCAGCTTGTTCTCCTTCGTTTTGGTATTGAAGAGCCACAGCTTCTGGTCCTTATCATAATGCGCGAGCCAGCGGCCATCGGGTGAGGGAACTCCATCCCAGCGCAGCACTTTGGCGTCGCTGGTCCACTGTTCAGGAGCGCCTATCCCGCTCGCCGGATATTTCCAGAATTCGGTTTCTCCGGTTTTGGTGGAGAGAACGACGATGCTCTTGCCATCGGGCAAGTAGCGCGCGTCGCGGAAACGGATCGATGAATCTCCCGCGACTTTAACGATGCGCCCGCTGAGCGCGGGCAGCGTAAAGACCTCGCCGCGCGCCGTGAAAACGGCGGCGCTGCCGTCGGGAGCAATATGCGCGCCGGTGAGATATTCGAGGGGCTTCTTGACCCAATGATCGCGCAGCTGATCGAAGTCGGAGACGAGCGTGATGGGAATGATGGAATCCTGGCCGGTTTTCAGATCGAGCAGCCACAGATCGGCCCCGCATTGATAAACAATGCGGCCATCGGAAAGCGAAGCAGACTGAACGTCGAAGAAATGCTGATGCGTGTGCAGTTTCAGGTCGTGCCCATCCGGATCCATCGAATAAACGTTCATGACTCCGTCGCGGTCGGAGAGGAAATAGACGCGGCCGTCCCAGTACATTGGATCGTCGGAAGTGCCCGGCCAGTCGGCGGTGAGTTCCACGGCCTCGGACCCGGGCGTGTAACGCCAGATATTTTCTGCGGTGCCGCCCTTATAGCGCTTCGTAACACTCGGCTGGCGAGCGAGTCGCGTAAAGAAAAGCGTGCGGCCATCGGGCGTGAAAACTCCTGATGCAGCTTGGGAGAGAGGCAAAACCTCGCGATTTCCCGATGCATCCAGGGCCACCAGCTTGTAATCGGGGAGTGTGGAGTAGCGACGCGTGCGGACGAGAAGCTTGCCATCGGGAGTCCAGCTGGCGACGGAGGCATCACCGTCCCATGTCCGGCGTTCCGGCAGCCCACCTTCGACCGGCATGGTGTATACATCCGTGGGGCCCTCATATTGACCGCTAAATGCCACGGTTTTGCCACCGGGCGAGATCGCGGCGTGATCTTCCATTCCGGCGTCGGTAGTGAGACGGCGTGCTTCGCCTCCTTCGGCCTTCACGGTCCAGAGATCGCCTTCGGCTGTGAAGATGACCGTATCGCCGTGAATCGTCGGGAAGCGGTAGTAGCCTGGGCGCGCCTTCGGCTTATCCTGCGCATGAAGCGAGAGCGCAAGAAGTACGGCGAATAGCGCGGCAAAAACGGCATGACGAGATACTGAAGGAATGTGTAGCTTGGGCATGGGCGGTCCGTCTCCGAGGCACAATCCAATCACGCGCGCAATGCAGTGCGAATCGGAACGTATGCGCCCGCAAAAGAGATTGGAATTTGCCCAAAGACAGGCTGCGGCGCTTTGGGCGGACGAAATCATAGCACCAGCCGCGCTTCGCGGGCGCGTCGATTTGGTGCGGCGCGTCGCGGACCCTTGCAGAAAGCGCGTTGACAAAGGGGAGTGCGAACCCTAGAATTAGGGTTTGTCTCTATGGGGAAAGGTGTGACTGGACGCGATGAGGACGTACGTAGCTAAGGGAAATGAAGCGGAAGCGCTGAAAGTGGGCGCAAACTGGTTCGTGGTGGATGCGACGGACCAGGTGTTGGGGCGGCTGGCCACCCGTGTGGCGCGGGTGCTGATCGGCAAGGACAAGGCGAGCTTCACGCCGTATCTGAATTCGGGTGACCACGTAGTCGTGATCAACGCCGACAAGATCCGGATGACAGGAAACAAGGTGGAGCAAAAGGTCTATTACTCGCACAGCGGGTACCCCGGAGGATTGAAGGAAGTTCCGGCGAAGCGAGTAAGGGAAACACGGCCGGAATGGATTGTGCGGGAAGCGATCGTCGGGATGCTGCCGAAGAACAAACTGCGCGCGCAGCGGGCGAAGAAATTGCGCGTGTACAAAGACGCCGCGGGGCTGGCCAGGCACAAGGGGCAGAATCCCCAGACTTTGGCGATTTGAAGAATTTGAAGTTGCCGGGCATGGGCCCGGCGCTACAGAAGTGATCCACACGTAGCGGTTCCTTCTTTCGTTGGTCAAAGGTGCAGGCCTTCGCAGGGAATCAGCCGGGCGTGAAGTTCGGGAAGGGTTTTTGGCCGTCGAACGGCCATGCTGTCTTTCGGCCTCTTGCAGGCCGGGTGGACGAGGAGGAAAGTTGAGCTCAGCGGCGACGCCCAATGTGGGCACGAAGACGTGGTTTCTTGGCACAGGCCGGAGGAAAGAGTCCGTGGCGCGGGTGTTCCTGCGGGCGGGATCGGGGAAGTTCACGGTGAATAAGCGGCCCGTGGACAAATATTTTCCGAATCACGCGTGGAGTCACGACGCAACCGAACCGCTGACGTTTACGAGCCTTGCGGATCAGGTGGACGTGTTGGTCACGGCTCATGGCGGCGGAGTCGGCGGGCAAGCCGGAGCGGTGCGCATGGGATTGTCGCGCGCGATTTCGCGCTTCAATCCGGAGCTGCGGCCAGCGCTGCGGAAGAACGGTTTTCTGACGCGCGATTCGCGGATGAAGGAGCGCAAGAAGTACGGACAGAAGGGTGCACGGAAACGCTTCCAGTTCACCAAGCGTTAAGGATTTGGGCGGGCTAACACCTGCTCTTTAGGGCTCCGTTCCGGATTTCCGGAACGAGATCACGGCCGGCGAGGATGCCGGCAAAAGGCTGTTGCGGGGCGATGCCAAGTAAACATCGCAACGAGAAACGGCTATTCAATTAGGAGGAAAAGTGGCAGTAGAAATTACGATGAAAGAGCTGCTGGAGGCCGGAGTTCACTTTGGCCACCAGACGCGCCGCTGGAACCCGAAAATGAAGGAGTACATTTTCGGCGAACGGAATGGGATTCATATCATTGACCTGCAGAAGACCCTCAAGATGTTTCGCGAAGCGAGCCGCTTCGTGGTTGATCTCTCGGCACAAGGCAAATCGGTTTTATTCGTAGGCACCAAGCGCCAGGCCCAGGAAGCCGTTGCCGAGGAGGCGAAGCGCTGCAATGCGTTCTTCGTGAACCATCGCTGGCTGGGAGGGACGCTGACGAACTGGTCCACACTGCAGAAATCCATCAAGCGTCTGAAGCTGCTGAAAGCGATGACCGAAGACGGACGGATGGAACAGCTTTCGAAGAAAGAGCGCGCGCGGCTGGATCGCGAGATGAAGCACCTCTTCCAGAATCTTGAAGGCATTGAGAACATGTCGCAGTTGCCGGACGCGATGTTCGTGATTGATTCCAACGCGGAGGAGATTGCCGTGAAGGAAGCGCGCCGGATGGGCGTGCCCGTGGTCGCGGTGGTGGACACGAACTGCGATCCGGACGTTGTGGACTGGATTATTCCGGGGAATGACGACGCGCTGCGGGCGATCCGGCTGTTTACGTCGAAGATTTCGGAATCGGTGATTGAAGGCCGCGCGGCGTACGAACAGTCGCAAGTGGGCGAACAGAAAGCTGCTGCGGACCAGGCGGCTCTTGAAGGTGTCGAGTACGTAGACACGAGCGCCTATGAACAGTACGAAAAGCAGGAAGGGGACTTCGTCGAGGGCACGGAGGATTTCGCCGCGGCCGCTGCTGCCGCCGAGACCACCGTACCTCCAGATGAGGATCAGCGTTGAGCACCGCACGGGGTTAGGGATTTGAACCCGCCCGCCCCGAACGAATCGGGGCGGGCATTCTTGTAAAGTGGTCAGGGAATCGAACAAAATTCAAATGACTGAGAAAAAAGGATGAGCACACAACAGCCAGCCATGCAGATTCCAGCACAACTCGTCAAAGAATTGCGCGAGAGGACCGGCGCTGGTTTCAGCGACTGCCGGGCAGCGCTCCTCGAGGCGGACGGCGTGATGGATAAGGCCGTCGAAATTCTGCGAAAGAAAGGGCAAGCCGCGGCAGCCAAGAAAGCCACGCGGGAAGCCACCGAGGGACTCGTGGGCAGCTACATCCACGCCGGCGGTAAGATCGGCGTGCTGGTCGAAGTCAACTGCGAGTCCGACTTCGTCGCGCGCACGGAAGCTTTCCAGCAGCTGTGCCACGATATCGCCATGCACATTGCGGCGCTGGATCCAAAGTACGTTCGCCGCGAGGAAGTGACGCCGGAAATGCTTGAAAAGGAGCGCGAGATATACCGCGCGCAGGCGCAGGCCACAGGAAAGCCGGAAGCCGTCGTCGAGAAAATCGTCAACGGAAAGATGGAGAAGTTCTACGAGGAGAACTGCCTCTACGAGCAGCACTACATCAAGGATGAGGGCGTAAGCATCGGGGAGATGGTGAAGTCCGCGATCGCCAAGCTGGGGGAAAACATCACCATTCGTAGGTTTGCGCGATTCAAGGTGGGCGAAATCGCCGAATCCTCCACGGGAACAGCGGGGTTTGGCAATCCCGTGCCCGAACCGGTCAACGTCTGACCGGATCGCCAATTTTGATGGCAAGTCAAACGCGTCCCGGTGATCCGGGGCGCGTTTTTTTTTGCTCGATGCGCAGGGACTCCGCGTAGGCGTGAAGGCGGGGAGTCTGCTACAATTCCGACGATTTTGGGGGGATGAACGCGAACGACATGGCTGCGAAAAAGAGCGCGTCAAAACGAGCGGCAAAGAAGAAGCCCGCCTACAAACGGATTTTGCTGAAACTTTCCGGGGAGTCGCTGCAGGGCCCGCAAGGAATCGGCGTTCACGGCGAAACGCTGCAATCCATCGCGCGGGAATTGAAGGAAGTGCATGACCTGGGGATCGAAATCGCCATCGTGGTCGGCGGCGGGAACATCTTTCGCGGCGCCCGGCAGAAAGGCTTTGAGATTGACCGCGCCACGGGCGATTACATGGGCATGCTGGCCACGGTGATCAACGCGCTGGCGCTGCAGGATGCTCTCGAAAAAGTCGGGGTATTCACGCGAGTTTTGAGCGCGATCGAAATGAATGAAGTTTGCGAACCGTTCATCCGCCGGCGCGCGGTGCGTCACCTGGAAAAGGCGCGCGTGGTCATTTTCGGCGGGGGAACAGGGAATCCCTATTTCTCAACGGACACGGCGGCGGCTCTGCGCGCCATGGAAATCAAGGCGGATGTAATTTTGAAGGCCACGCGGGTCGAGGGAGTTTATGATGCCGATCCGGAAAAAGTGGCCAGCGCCAAATTCCTGGCGCAGATCAGCTACCGGGACGTGCTGAGCCAGGACCTCAAGGTCATGGACTCGACAGCGATTTCTCTGTGCATGGACAACGGCATGCCCATCGTGGTGTTCAACATGAACCAGTACGGAAATATCAAGCGCGTGGTGATGGGAGAACGCGTCGGCTCGATGGTGTCTCCGGCATAGATCGAGCTTGCGGCTTTCGATTAGCAGGGATTGGTCAGACGAAACACCATTCATTTTTGCGCGACATGCAGGCCCCGGGGAGCGAAATTGGACTGCCCTGGTTGAATTGAGGATGCCATGACGACGATCGGAACGACGAAGGAAGCGATGGCGGCGGCCAAGACGCGGATGGAAAAAGCCGTCGAAGATTTTCGCAAGGAGCTGGCGACGCTACGCACAGGGCGCGCGAATGCTTCGATCCTGGACCATGTGCGCGTGGACTATCACGGCACGCCGATGCCCGTGAACCAGCTCGGCACGGTCACCGTGCCGGATGCGACGATGATCTTGATCGCGCCGTGGGATCCCGGAGCCGTACCGCTGATTGACAAAGCGATTCGCTCAAGCGACCTCGGCCTGAATCCCACAAACGACGGCAAAGTCGTGCGCGTACCGGTGCCCTCTCCCACGGAAGAGCGCCGCAAGGAGCTGGTGAAGCATCTCCACAAAGTTCTGGAAAATCACCGCACTGCGGTGCGCAATATCCGGCGCGACATCAAGGAAGCGATTGACAAGCTCGAGAAGGACAAGAAGATCAGCCAGGACGAACAGAAACGCGCCCTCGAGGAAATGGAAAAAATCTCGCACTCGGAAACCAAGAAAATCGAAGATCTGGGCGCCGCAAAGGAAAAAGAAATCATGGAAATCAAGTAGTTCCCGCTAATTCTTGGCCGTTGCCGCCGGTGCCTGCTTCTCCGGGCGTTCCAGAGTGAAATCCTGCGCTTCGTCGTTTTGCACGGCACGCACAAAGGCGCTGTAATCGAAAGCTCTCTCTCCGGGGAGTTCTCTCATCAGGAAATGAAGGTGGCGCGAGGCCGTGAGCGTATCGCCTTGCACGGCATACTCAGAGGAAAATTCCGCGTAGTCCCGCTTTACCGATGTGCCCGGAGGGACGCGAGCCGTGGCGCCAGGCGGGAGTTTTACGATTGCGCTCATATTTACCTCGAGAGGGGTGCCGAGCTCGATCTTCGCGGTGGAATCCCCTTGCGGCGGGTCCGGGAGCCCTACGAGCGGAAGAATTGCGGGAATCCGCACGGGTTTCTTCCCCCAATTGACGAATTTGGGTTGCGTGACTTCGTACTCGACGCTAAACGGATCTTTAGTGTCGTAAGGATCCGATGTTGTCACGTTCGTGACCTTCCCGCGAAAACCATCGGAGAGCGCCAGCAGCTGCGCAACCTCTTTCCATTTTTCACGGGGAGTCTTGTGAAATGCCACGCGCAGAAGCAACTCATTATCTCCTCGCATCAGATAGCGCACCTTCGCATTCAGAGCACCATCTGCGGCGAGTGAGGCGCTGACCTCGACGCTCTGGGCAGACGCGAACGGAAGATCCTCTGGAACCTTCTCCCAATACACCGCGGCTGGGTCCACCGACCGCGAGTCATCAAGAGCGAAAGCAGACTTACCTCGGAAAGATGCCGGTACAAGCCCAAAGGGTGCGACCTCTAAACTTGGATCGAGCCAAGAGCCATCCTTCCGATCAGTCGAAACTTGGACCAGCAAATGACCGAAAAGGGACGGCACAGGAATCAGTTTCTCTGCCGAAGGAGGCGCGCCTGTTAGAGAAGCCGCTGGTGGATAGCTGAATGGGCGGACCAGGGCGGCAAAAAGCTTGAACTTGTCTTCCGCAGTTGCATATCCGGATGAGAGCACTTCGCCAGCAGGCCGCGTGCGGAATCCCGTTGCGCCAAGAGGTAAATCAACGGTCTTTATCTTCTGCGAAACAAAATTGTAGATCGCCTGGACCTTCTCTCTGTCCGTCTTTGACTCCCGAGTGAGCAATGCGGCTTCGCGAGACACCTCCGCCGGAATGATCCAACTTCCTGATTCGGCGCGAGGCGGTTGGAGCAGGCCAGCAAGGCGCTCAGATAGCGAATCCCAGGAGCCAAATGTCGAGACCAGAAAATCGGGATCGGAACCCTGTTCTCCTGTCAGCTTCTCTTTATTTTCGGACAGTTCCCACTTGTAAAGAATTCTTGGATGCCCGCCATCGATCGTTCTTTTTGGCGAAGCGAAGGGAGCATCCGGTCGAATCCACACCCGCACTTTGCGGGACGCCGGGACGCTAAGTTCAAAAGCTTCATGACCGACTACTCCCGTGCGGTCGAACGAATGCTCCAGCCAGAAATTGGGCGCCAGTGGCGGATGTGTCGTCATGGTCACGACGCGATACTCCAGCAAATCACCAGGAGCAAGGCCCAGAATGCGCACGGATTTTTGGCGAACCTCCTGGTACGCGGGAAAATTCACCACAGCAGGATCGGGATTGTCCGCGATAGCGCTTGGAAGAATCTCCGCCGTCCCGCCTCGCGGGTGGATAATCTTGACCAGCGGAATCTCCACCGATTGAAAACTGCGGTTGTACTGAAACTTCAGCCGCGCGAACTGCTCCTCGCCGAGCGCATTGTTGATCTTCACGCGGGCATAGACTTCCTTCCGGGAGTCCCCATTCGTTTCGAAACGGTATTTCGTCTCCAACAATTCAATCTGGGCCGGAAGTTCGGGCTCTGCCTTCGCTTCCGCTTTTTTCTT
>Ga0335079_10006697_pt1 | contig 13168 bp, 10 predicted proteins | sample Lox_Sample_33_FD_206719 | JGI IMG/M metagenome (GOLD analysis project Ga0335079, IMG submission 206719) | Soil microbial communities from Loxahatchee National Wildlife Refuge, Florida, United States - Lox_Sample_3.3 | ecosystem: Environmental > Terrestrial > Soil > Wetlands | place: USA... | reverse complement strand
TCGTCTGGTTTGGCCGCGTCTCCGAAGCCGCCACGCTCTTTCTTGCTAAGGGCGCAGTAGCGTCTTGATCGCACGCCGCTCATCCATTGCACGATAGCCTTCCGCGACTTCATTCAACGGCAGCACAAGGTCAAAAACTTTTCCGGGGTTAATCTCTCCATTCAGCACAAGCTTGATCAATTCAGGCAAATAGCGGCGCACCGGAGCGGGTCCACCGTGCAAATGGACGTGCGAGAAGAACAAGTGCTCGCCATCCAGTGTGACGCCGTGAGGCACGCCTACATAACTCACGTATCCGCCTGGGCGCGTGCATTGGATCGCCTGCATCATCGATTCCTGCGTGCCCACACATTCCAGCACTGAGTCGGCGCCGATTCCCTTGGTCATTTCCTCGATGCGTGCAACACCTTCATCCCTCGCTCGGTCACAATGTCCGTGGCACCGAATTCACGTGCGAGCTTCTGGCGAGACGCGTGACGGCTCATTGCGATGATCCGCTCGGCACCCATTTGCTTGGCGGAAAGCACACTCAGAAGACCGACTGCGCCATCCCCCACGACCACAATCGTGTTGCCCGGCTTCACATTCGCTGCGTCGGCGGCAAACCAACCGGTGCCCAAAACATCGGAGGTCGCAAGCAGACTCGGAATCAGTTCCTTTGGAGGAAGATCTTTTGTTGGGACCAAGGTGCCGTCCGCAAAAGGCACGCGCAAGAACGGTGCTTGCGCGCCGCTCATCCACTCGCGTTGCACGCACGACGACTGATAGCCATCGCGGCAGATCACACAAGTGTTATCAGACGTCGCAAACGAGCCGACCACAAATTGGCCGGGCTTGATATTCCTGACTTCTCTACCGACCTCTTCAACGATGCCGCAGTACTCGTGTCCCATCGGGGTTGGGCCCGCGATCGGCTGAATACCCCGATAGGGCCAGAGGTCTGATCCGCAGATGCAAGTGGCCGACAGGCTGATGATGGCATCCGTTGCCTTGTTGATTTTGGGCACTTCTTGCTGCTCGAAGCGCACCTCGCGTGGCCCGTACAGAACAGCTCCTTGCATGATCGATCTCCTTTGATTGCATTCGCCTCGTTCACAACTGTAGATGTCAGCATGCTCAGGACGCACTAGCGGAGCGCGCCAATCTACTTGCAAAACATGCCAAGCTCAAAGGAAGGGAGAGTCTGAAGGAGCGAGGGCTGCGTTTGTGAGGGGATCTGGCGGAGAGTGAGGGATTCGAACTTGAGGCGATTAGCGGGCGTCCGAGCCCGCTGCCGAAATCCCGAGCGAAGCCGAGGGACCCGGAGTATTTCTGGCGGAGAGTGAGGGATTCGAACCCCCGATACCCTTTCGGGTATGCCGGTTTTCAAGACCGGTGCCATCAACCACTCGGCCAACTCTCCGTTCGCGGTCCGGTTTAGTTTACCCCGGTCACCTACACGGCTCCAAACCTCTTGTTTTCAAGCCATTTTGCGGCTATTTTGGCCGCAACTCTTTTGCGAATCTGGGGTTAACATTAATCGACGGCAGCCTACTCCGCTTGCTGGGCACGGATGCAAGTAGAAGACCGGAGCGCTCCGGGGCCAAGTCGCTCCTGAGGGAGGGTTTATGAGGACTTTCTACCGTTTTCTAAGCATTCTTACTCTTTTCGCGTTGATGCTCGGTCCGGCTCTGGTCGCAAGTGCGCAAGCGCAGGACGACCCGCAGATGCAGAATGACCAGCAGTATGATTCCCAGCCCGGTACTCAGGCCGCGCCTGATAACGCTGCTCCGGCGCCCGATGAGCAGGACTTGCCACCGGACAATCAGGCAACTCAGCCCGACGCGCAACCCAACATGCAGGCCGCACCCGACGCGCAATATGATCAGCAGCCGGCAGACCAGCAGGCGCAAGCGCCTCCGCCACCGGCCGGTGCGCAGCAACCGACCACCGATCCTCCAGCGCGTGCCGCGGCCTTGCAGTACATGGAAGGATCCATTTCCATTCAGCCGCAAGGCACCGGCGATTGGGTCGCTGGCGAGCTGAACCGGCCACTCACGGATTCCGACAACATCTGGGCCGACAAAAACTCGCGCGCCGAAATCAGCGTAGGGACCGGAGTCATCCGCATTGGCTCCGAGACGAGCTTGACGCTTACCAACATTTCCGAAAACGCCGTGCAGTTGCAGCTGCACCAGGGCGCTCTGAACTTGCACGTGCGGCGCCTCTACGACGGCGAGAAATATGAAGTCGATACCCAGAACCAGGCATTCACGGTCGACAAGCCGGGCGATTATCGCTTCGACGTGAATCCCGACACCGATAAGACCGTCATCACGATTTGGCGTGGTGAGGGCGAATCCACCGGCGACGGTCCCGCCGTTCAACTTCACGCCAACGAGCAGGCGCTCTTCAGCAATGGAACCTCGATGACGGTGAAAACACAGGCCGCTCCTGCTCCCGACGCGTTCGATCAATGGGCAGAATCGCGCGACCAGAAACTCGATAATTCGCAGTCGGCGCGTTACGTTGCGCCCGATGTGGTTGGCGGCGACGATCTCGATGAATACGGCGTGTGGAAGGAAACCCCGGATTATGGCAACGTGTGGTACCCGTCGGTTGCCGCGGGATGGGCGCCGTACGTCGATGGCCACTGGGTTTGGGAGTATCCGTGGGGCTGGACTTGGGTTGATTATGAGCCTTGGGGCTTTGCTCCGTTTCACTATGGCCGCTGGGTCTATGGGGGAGGCGGTTGGGGATGGGCGCCTGGTCCGCTCTACGTTCGTCCTTATTACGCGCCGGCGATGGTCGCCTGGTTTGGCGGCGGCTGGGGCGGTTTCGGAGTTGGATTTGGCTGGTGCCCGCTTGGCTGGGGTGAGCCGTTTATCCCATGGTACGGCGTCAGCCGCGGCTACTTCTATCACGTGAATTTCACCAATGGCCGCTTCTTTGGCGGACAATTCCATGACCTGAACGGCTTCTACGGCCACTACTTTGTGAACGGGCGGTTTGCCGGGCACGGTTTCGATTATCACTATTCAAACTTCGGCCGGCCGGGCGGATTCACCGCAGTGTCGCGGGATACTCTGATCAATTCGCGGTCAGTCGCGCACAACAATATTCGGCTGTCGCCCAGCCAGATGAGCCGGGTGTCGGCGATTCATTCGCTCGGCGTTTCACCAACGCGGGCGAGCATCAGAGGATCGAGTATGGCGAGGTCGGTTCCACCGCGCAACTCGTTTTCGCGTCCGGTGGTGAGCCGCATGGCAGCGCCGAATCGCGCAGGCTTCAACAGCTCAGCACGTGCCGGATTCAACGGCAATGCTAGGGCAGGCTTCAACAATAACGTCGCGCGACCGAATGTTGGGGCTGAGAACCGGGGAGCTGGATTCAACAACTCACGGCCGGGCGCGATGGGAGCGCGTTCAGTCCCACGTCCACCGAATGCGGGAAACTACAGCGGTGGTCGTAGCGCGGAGAATTTCGGCAACCGCGGTGCGAGCGCGGGCGCAAACGGGCGCTACTCATCGCCGCAGATGAGCCGCAACAATGTGCCGCGTCCACCTTCGGGCAGCATGGGTCGCGGTGAGCCATCGTATTCGCGTGGCGCGAGTCCCAGCTATGGCCAGCGCGGCGGCAGCCCAAGCTACGCTCCTCGCGGCGGCAGTAGCCCCAGCCACTCTGCGCCAAGAGGAGGCGCACCGAGCGCACCTCGCACCAACGAACGTACCGGACCGCGTGGCGCGATGAGTGTGCCGCGGCCGGCGAGCGGCGGCTACTCGCAAGCTGCAAATCGCGAGAGCTTCGGTGGGAACCGTTCGGTGCCGCGTCCGTCGGCTGCGGTTGCAGCACAAAACCGGGTCGCCGAGTCCTACGGCCGGTCATCTGCTAATTACGGAGGAAGCTACGGGCGATCGTCGTCGGCTTACGGCGGATCGTCTTATAGCGGCCGCAATCCATCCTTCGGCGGAAGTTACGGACGGCAGAGCCAATCGTATGGCGGGAACTATGGGCGCCCAAGCTATGGTGGAAGCTCCTACGGCCGGTCTTCTTCCGGACGGTCAATGTCGATGCCGTCTTACGCGCGCAATTACGGTGGCGGAATGCCGTCTTATGGCGGGAGCCGGATGTCGAGCAGCCGCGGATCCTTCGGCGGTGGTCGCTCGGCGGGAAGCTTCGGCGGCGGTGGACGAGCCTATTCGGGTGGGGGCGGACACTTCAGTGGTGGCGGCCATTCCGGCGGATTCAGCGGCGGTGGTGGTCATTCGAGCGGCGGCGGGCACAGTGGCGGAGGCGGAGGCCACGGCGGACGCCGCTAAGAAACGCTCTTCTGTTTCCACTTTCGAGCCGGGCTGATCCCGCCCGGTGCTGAAAGTTAAACCGAGGTCAACCCGCTCTTTTGAGGTTCAGATTTCCTCTGTGAGATTTGCTCTGTGTAACTCAGTGATCTCTGTGGTTAGCGTTTTTAAATCTTCACCACAGGGCACACCGAGTTACACAGGGAACGCCACAGAGTAGTTTATTTCCTGCTTTGTATGAATGAAGCTTGCGGCTCTCATTTTTTCCCGGCCAGCTTTTCCGTCACTCTCGCAAAATCTTCCTCGGTGTCGACTCCAATACTGTCGTAAGGCGTTTCGGCCACGTAGATCGGAATTCCGTTTTCGAGCAGCCGCAATTGCTCTAGCCGCTCGGTGCGTTCGAGAAAAGACTCCGGCAGGCTCACGAATTTGTCGAGCCACTGCTTGCGATATGCGTAAATGCCGAGGTGCTTGAAGTATTTCGGGTGCGATCCGTCGCGATCGTGCGGAATGGTCGCACGGGAAAAGTAGAGCGCGCGACCGTTCGCGTCGATCACGACTTTGACCGCATTCGGGTTCGCGATGTCTTCCGGCGCGGCCGGCGTCATCAGCGTGCCGACGGGAACTCCGGCATTCTTCATCAACCCAACCAGCACCTCGATGTGGCTGGCGCGAATCATCGGCTCGTCGCCCTGGACGTTTATGTAAACCTCGGAATCAACCGTTTGCGAGACTTCGTGCACGCGTTCGGTGCCGCTGCGGTGACGGTCTGAGGTCATCTGCACTTTGCAGTTATGTTTGCCGCACGCCTCGAGAATTTCCTGCGAATCGGTCGCGATGATGACGTCATCAAGCAGCGGCGATTTGTGCACAGCTTCGTAAACCCACACCGCGAGCGGCTTTCCGTGGATTTCTCGCAGCATCTTGCGTGGCAAGCGCGTGGAGGCGAGCCGGGCCGGAATTACGGCGACAAATTTCATGAAGCGCTAATTTAATCACAGGAAAAAGAAAGGAACCAAGAAGGCGTCATTCGCGGCTAGGGGCTGCGAGTCGGAGACAAATATCGTTGGCAAGGCGCCATCCCCCATTCACCGGCGGGGTTTTAAGTGATAGCACCTGTTAACGACGGTTGACGCCACGAATCGAAGCGCTACACTGAACCGTGATGGTGGAAGCCGATCCGTGGCGTGAATATCGAAGACGAAGAAATCTGAGCCTCTTTGCTTTGATTGGATTTGTTCCATTTGTATTCTTCCTAGCACGGATGACCATCTGGCTTTTCGGAACGACCATTCCCGCATTTATCGTGGGTGTCGTATGGATGATTTTTGCTGTAGTTGCGGGAAACTGGTTCATCCGGTTTGAGTGCCCACGGTGCGGAAACCCATTTTTCGCGGACTCGAAATGGTGGGGATACAACACCATGGTCCGCAAGTGTCTTCATTGCAGGCTGCCGCTGAATGCCCCCGTCGCTTCAGATGGATCAGTCGCCCCGAGAACTTGAGTGTGATTGCCTGTAGGCGTTGAAACATCCTGATAGCACTCATTGACCACTAAAATCCGATTCGAGCCCCCCAGACAGAACCGGCCCAGTGAGATCCTTCGTGTACCTTCGTGCCCTTCGTGGTTGAACGTTTTCCTGAGCTTTCCTTTCCCGAAACAAACGTATAAAACAAATGCCATGCTGGTGAAAGACATCGCTAAGGCGATCGGCGCGCGCATAATCGGCGACGAAGGAGTCGAAGTCCGTGGAATTGCCAGCATCGTCTCTGCGGTAGATGGCGATGTAGTTTTTGTGGAAGGCGAGAAGTTTCTTTCTGATGCATTGCGCTCGCGCGCGGCTGTGGTGGTAGCCGGAACATTCGCCGAAAAAACGGAGTCATCGAAGCCTTTGCTGATCGTGCCGCATCCGAAGCTGGCATTCGCGCGAGCCGCAGCGTTACTAGGCGCTGGAGAGACTCGTGCACCCGGAATCGACCCTCGTGCGGTTGTTCCTCCGTCTGTGGTGCTCGGCGACTCGGTCACAATTGATCCCTGGACTTTAGTCGGCGACAAAGCCCGGATCGGTGATCGCACCTGGATCGGCGCCAATTGCGTCATCAGCCGCGGTCTCGAGATTGGCAAAGATTGCAAGATTTATCCCAACGTGACGATCTATCCCGGCACCCGCATCGGCAATCGCGTGATAGTTCATGCCGGGGCGGTGCTCGGCAGCGACGGCTTCGGATATGTGCGCGATCCCGAAACTGGCCGGCACGAAAAATTTCCGCAGATCGGGAAACTTGAAATCGAAGATGACGTCGAGGTCGGCGCGAACACAACCATCGATCGCGGCGCGCTCGAGGTCACGCGCATTGGGCGCGGAACGAAGATCGATAACCTTGTGCACATTGGCCACAACTGCCTGGTTGGCGAAAACGTGCTGATTGCGGCGCAGGCGGGCTTTTCGGGTAGCATCACCATCGAGAATAATGTTGTGATCGGCGGCCAGGTCGGCGTGGGCGAGCATGCGCGCATCCAAGAGGGCGTGATGCTCGGCGGTCAAGCCGGAGTTTTGCCAAAGAAAGTTCTTCGCGGCAAAGGCGTGCCATTCTGGGGAACACCGGCGAAGCCTTTGCGCGAATATCTCAGAAGCTTGGCGGCATTGGCGCGGCTGGGTCACAAGGAAAACGGTTACACGGAAAACGGTCACAAGAAAGACGACAAGAAGGAGAATTAATGGCGATTGTTGTCGTGGGCGGGCATTCTCGCAGCGTGGGCAAGACCAGCGTAGTCGCGGGCCTGATCGCCGCATTACGTGCTTACAACTGGACGGCTTTCAAAGTCACGCAGTTCGGTCATGGCCGTTGCTCGCTCAATGGCAGACCGTGTCAATGCGAGACTGCTGATCACTCCTGGGCAATGACCGAAGAAAAGGACGGGTCGGGCGAGTCAGACAGCTCGCGTTTCCTCGTAGCCGGTGCGAAGCGCTCCTATTGGGTGCGCACGGCGCAAGGCCAGCTTGAAAAAGCGGTTCCCGCAATCCAGCGACGAATCAACGAAGCCGAGAACACAATCCTCGAGTCCAACAGCATTCTGAAATTCATTCAGCCGGACCTTTACTTGACTGTTCTCGATCCCGCGACTGAGGACTTCAAAGCGTCCGCGCATCAGTTTCTCAGCCGCGCCGACGCCATCATCCTGCACGGCAGCGAACGCACTCCGCGCTGGGCTGATGTTTCGCTGGCACGTGAGAATTCAGCCGCCCGGTTATTTCGCATCAACCCGCCACCCTATGTCAGCGACGAAGTTGTTGACTTCGTCGAATCTCGTCTGCAGTCGCTCTCTGCTGCACGCCTGCCCTGATATTCTTCTCAACAATGCGCACAATCGAAAGCCGGGCCTGGTTGCTGGCCATTACATCAGCTGTGCTGCAGGTCCTGATATTTCCCCTGCCCAACTTATACGTGCTCTGCTGGATCGCCGTTGCCCCGGTGCTCGTGGCACTCATACGCACGCGCAGACCGGATACATTGCAATTGCAGGGCGCGGTAAAGCTGCTGCCTGCAACTCCACTGCAAGGCTTCGTGCTGGGATACGCTTGCGGAATTCTGTGGTACGGCGGGAACTGCTACTGGGTTTACAGCACCATGAAGCAATACGGCGGCATCAGCGCGCCGGGAGCGTTCGGTCTGCTCGTGCTGTTTTGTTTGTATCTCGGGCTTTACCACGGCGCATTCGGATTGATCATTGCGTTGCTCGCAAAGTGGTCCCAACGCATGGCTCTCGTCTTATCGCCGATGGTCTGGGTTGCGGTTGAATTAGCGCGCACCCGCATCAGCGGATTTCCCTGGGACCTGCTCGGCACCGTACAAGCCGATAATATTCCGCTCGCGAAGATTTCGACCGTCACCGGCGTTTATGGCGTCTCGCTCGAAATCATGATCGTGAACGCCGCCTTTGCCGCAGCATTTTTAATTCAGCGGAGTCGCCGGCGGTCTTTACTGCTTGCGGCCGTCGCGGCGGCAGTTCTTTTGCAAATCCCGCGTTGGTTCCCTGCGCCGAAGTTCCCTACCGACCGTGCCGCATTGCTGGTGCAGGAAAATGTTCCCGTACTCGATGGCTCCGATTGGACGCGGCAATATTTCGACGACACCTTGACCGACTTGACGAAACTCAGCCTGAGTCCTCCCGGCGGCGAGCCACAGCATCCTGATCTCATCGTGTGGCCGGAATCGCCCGCGCCGTTTTACAGCGGCGATCCGCTGTTTCGAACGGCGCTCAGTCACATTGCAACCACTGCGCATGAATGGGTGGTCGCGGGCAGCATCGGGGTTGAGAACGCAACAGTATCTCCGCAGCAGCCGACGCGAATCTACAACTCGGCGGTGCTGGTCAGCCCGAGCGGCGACTGGATCGCGCGCTACGACAAGATCCATCTCGTGCCATTCGGCGAGTACGTCCCTTTTAAAGATTGGCTTTCATTCGCCGGTGGCCTGACTAAAGAAGTTGGCGATTTTTCGCGCGGGCACTCGCGCTGGCCGTTGCAAGCCGGAGACGAAAGGTTGGGCATCTTCATCTGCTACGAATCTGTCTTCCCCGATGAAGTGCGTCAGTTCTCCGATAAGGGCGCACAGGTCTTCGTGAACATTTCAAACGATGGCTGGTATGGCGATAGCGGCGCCTATGCGCAGCATCTGAAGCAGGCGCGCATGCGCGCCATCGAAAATGAGCGCTGGCTGTTGCGCGCCACGAACACCGGAGTCACAGCTGCGATCGATCCCGATGGGCGCGTGGCGCAAACCGTGCCGCGAAAAATCCGCACTGCGCTCGACGCGTCCTATGCGCTGATGGATTCGAAGACGTTCTACACGCGGCATGGCGATTGGCTGGCATATCTGTGTGCGATAATTTCTGTAGTCGCGATTTTCATCGCGGTTACTCCCTTAAAAGGCAGACTTAAAGCATGATTCAGGATTTCGACCAGGAATATTCAGCGCTGCAGCAAAAAGTCCGCGAACTACGGGAGTACCTTTGACGCCGGCAAACTGCGCCAGCAATTAACGGAAATAGATAAACAGGCCGCCGACCCGAATCTCTGGTCGAACCAGCAAAAGTCCCAGCAGGTTATGCGCGAGAAGAAACGGCTCGAGGACATGCTCGCGGTTGAGGCGGATCTCGTTCGCCGCACCGACGATATTTCCGCGTACTTCGATCTCGCGCGTGAAGGCGAAAATGTCGAAGCCGATCTGCGCCGCGAGATCGATACACTGCGCGAACGTGTCGATCGCCTTGAGACCGAAACTCTGCTCTCCGGAGAAAATGACGCGCGCAATGCCATCGTGACCATACATCCCGGTGCTGGTGGAACCGAGTCGCAGGATTGGGCGGAGATGCTCATGCGCATGTATCTGCGCTGGGCTGAGCGTCAGGGATTTCAAACTGTGCTCTACGACTACCAGCCCGGCGAAGAAGCGGGAATCAAATCCGCGACCTTCGGCGTGAATGGCGAATACGCGTTTGGCTTGTTGAGCAGCGAGATCGGCGTGCATCGCCTGGTTCGCATTTCGCCATTCGATCAGGCGAAGCGGCGCCACACTTCGTTCGCCAGCGTTTTCGTTTCACCGGAGATCGATGAGTCGATCGAGGTGGTCATCAAGCCGGAAGACCTTCGCATCGATACGTATCGCTCCAGCGGCAAAGGCGGCCAGCACGTGAACACGACAGATTCTGCGGTTCGCATCACGCATATTCCCACCGGAATTGTTGCCGCTTGCCAGAACGAGCGTTCGCAGCACAAGAATAAAGATCGTGCGATGAGTATGCTGCGCTCCAAGCTTTATGAATTTGAGATGGAGAAAAAGCGCGAGGCCACCAGGAAGATCGAGGAATCGAAGCTCGATATCGACTTCGGCTCGCAGATTCGCTCGTACGTGCTTCAGCCCTATCGCCTGATTAAAGACCACCGCACTAAGACCGAAGTTGGCGATGTTGACCGTGTCATCGATGGCGACTTGCAGCCATTCATCCGCGCCTACCTGCGCATGCGGCGCGATGGCGGAAGCTCATCCGCTGGCGCTGATAAGAATTAACTTGAGGTGCCTTCAGTAACCTCAGTTCCTATAAAACAGTAGAAACAGACTTGCGCGGCGGGCGAATCTATAAGGTGCAAAACTCTGATCAGGGAGAGCTATGTCTCGCCATCTGGATTTAATTCGCAGAAGTGCGCTGCCCTCGCACCAAATGATGACTGCCGCCAAAGGCGCGCTCCATTTGCCGGCGGAAGAGATGGTCGAAATTCTTGTGTATCTGGCCGAGAACAATAAAATTTTTGGCGAGCAGGCGCGCATTACGCTTGCAGGATGGGACGAGAGCGGAGCGAAAAAAATCGCATTGAATCCGTCGACTGCAAAGGACGTGCTCGACTATTGGATATCGCCTAAAAATCTCAGGGCGGCGTTGTTCCCCCTGCTTCTGGAAAATCCGTCCGTTTCGGTCAACAAGATCAGCCATATCGGCGCCACGCTGAAAGGCGAGTGGATTGATACGATGCTGGCGAGCTCGCGAGTTCGCGCCTCTCACATCATTCTTAGAGAAATGAGCACGAACAAAGAACTGAGCGGAGTACAAACCACACGCTTGCAGGAGTTGATTACGGGTAAACCGGCAGCAGCATCGGTTCAAACCACTCCTCAGACGGCAGCTACGGCACCTTCGAGCGAAAAACCTTCTGTTGCGCACGCTTCTTCAACTGAGCCGCGGACATCGACCTCTGGCTCGGAAAGAACGCCTTCTGCTCCATCGCGGGACCACGACGCGTCGGATCCCGAAACCGAAAACGCGGTCGCGGTGTTTATGAAAGAACATGCAGCTGAAATCGCCGCCGAGGGCGACAAGCCGTTCGACCCATTGGGTGGCGTTCATGAAGAAGCTCCCGCAGCCGAGCCTGAGGTTGCAACCGCAGCTGTTGCGGCCGCAGGCGCAAGCAAATCCGCAGCGGCTGTGAAGGCTGCTCCCAAAAAAATAACCAATCCGCAAGATGAACAGCGCGGCAGTGTTCTGCAGAAAATTGCCAAGCTTGACATCAAAGGGCGCATCCAGCTGGCCATGAAAGGCACCAAAGAGGAGCGCTCGATTTTGGTGCGCGACGGCACCAAGATCGTTGCGCTGGCAGTGCTCGATTCTCCCAAGATCACCGACGGCGAAGTGGAAAAGTTTGCCTCGCAGAAGAACGTGCTCGAAGCCGTGTTGCGTGCGATTCCCATGAAGCGGCGGTTCGCAAAAAATTATGCGGTGGTGCGTAATCTTGTCTTCAATCCACGTACCCCGCTCGATGTGGCGCTCGGGCTGATGAAAAACCTGCTCGTCCAGGATCTGAAAAATCTTTCCGGGAACAAAGAAGTGCCCGATACGATCCGCAAGCTCGCGTTGCGCATGTTCAAACAGAAACTGGAAAGCAGCGCCAAGAATTAGCATCGCCCGCTTCGCTAGAATAATGTGCGTGACCCTACGCGCTGAGCCCGATCCGATTCGCGATCTCTTGTTGCGCGCGAAAACCATCGCCGTGGTCGGCCTCTCAGACAATCCGCACCGGCCTAGTCATGGCGTTTCCGCTTACATGCAGGCGCAGGGGTACAAAATCATTCCCGTGAACCCGACCATTCAAGAGGCATTGGGCGAAAAGTCATATCCGTCTTTGCTCGACATCAAAGTGCGGATCGATATCGTGAACATCTTTCGCCGCCCAGAGTTTGTGGGGGAAGTTGTCGATCAGGCAATCCAGCTAAAAGTTCCCGCTGTATGGATGCAGGAAGGAGTCATCAACCAGAAAGCCGCAGAAAAGGCGCAAGAGACGGGAATCTTCGTGGTGATGGACTTATGCATTCTGAAAGAGCACCGGGCACGATTTAGGTAGTGCTTGCTTCGGCAGGATTATTCGTCGGTTTTGTGCTGCGGTTCTGAATGTTGAGCGCGATTTTTCCTTCTTCGAATTTCTTCCAGCCGCTCGCGAATTCTTTTCTCAACTCCCTCGTTGGTTGGCTGATAGTACTGGCGATCCTTCAGATTTTCTGGCAGGCACTGCATGTTGGCGACTTTGTCGTCAAGATCGTGCGCGTACTGGTAGCCTCTGCCATAGCCGAGATTCTTCATCAGTCCGGTTGGGGCATTACGTAGATGCAATGGGACAGGCTCGGCGGCAGTGCGCTCCACATCCTGCTGAACGTCGGAGTAGGCCGTGTATAGCGCATTCGACTTGGGCGCGAGCGCAAGATATACGGCAGCCTGCGCCAGTGCAAGATTTCCCTCGGGCATGCCAATGAAATCGACCGCATCGCGCGCAGCCATGCACAACGCAAGCGCGCTGGGATCCGCCAGGCCGATGTCCTCAACCGCCATCCTGACGATCCGGCGTGCAATGTACAGCGGGTCTTCGCCGGCTTCGAGCATCCGCGCCAGCCAATAGAGTGAGGCGTCCGGATCGCTGTTGCGGACGGATTTGTGCAACGCTGAGATCAAGTTGTAATGCTCTTCCCCGGCTTTGTCGTAAAGCAGAACGCGCTTCTGCAGCGCGTCCTGCACGATCTCAGCCGTGATCTCACCACCACTCGAGGGCGCCCCACCCGACGCGCTGTTCGTTGGGTGGGAAGTAACCAGCGCCGCCGCAACTTCCAGCACGTTGTAAGCACTGCGCGCATCGCCACTCGAGTAAGCAGCGATCTGATGCAGCACATCGTCAGCCGCAGATAACCTCAACTCTCCTAACCCACGCTCCTCATCACTCAATGCACGCCGCAAGAGCAGCACGATCTGCTCTTCCGTTAGCGGTTTGAGCACGTAGACGCGGCTTCGCGAAAGCAGCGCCGAAATAATTTCAAACGACGGATTCTCGGTCGTGGCGCCAATCAGGCGAA
>Ga0335079_10006694_pt1 | contig 13175 bp, 13 predicted proteins | sample Lox_Sample_33_FD_206719 | JGI IMG/M metagenome (GOLD analysis project Ga0335079, IMG submission 206719) | Soil microbial communities from Loxahatchee National Wildlife Refuge, Florida, United States - Lox_Sample_3.3 | ecosystem: Environmental > Terrestrial > Soil > Wetlands | place: USA... | reverse complement strand
GCAGGCGCGCCGCCTTCTCGGCACGAACGTCCAGCCCCTTGGCGATGAGCGCAGATTCGAGACGGCGCAATTCCTTGCTCGACTCCAGGGCGCTTTGAATCGCGGCGTCTTCGCTGGCTGGCAGCGTCAGCTCGGGCGGCTCGTCCAAAGTCGGGCGCACCTGGTCATCTGCGCCAAATCCCAGCACCACGGCCAGCGAGCGCTCAGTAGAATCCTGATCCCCGGCCAACTGCTGCACGCGTTCGCGAGCGCGCGCCACGTTCAGAGCCGCCCGCTTGGATTGTAGGGGAAGCTCACGGCCTTCTTGTACGCGCGCGGCGGTGGTCTGCTCTATGTTCTGCAAACTCTCCACCTGCTTGCGGGCCAGCTCGGCCAGGCGCCCCGACCGCTGGGCATCCAGAAACAAAGACGCTGTGCGCAATGCCACCTCCTCCCGTTTAGCGGAGGCGCCGATGCCTGCCCCGCGCGCGTTCTCGCGAGCCGCCGCCACTGTGTAGCTCTGCTGCCGGTTAAAGAGGTCCTGCTGCACCCGGGCCTGGACGATCGAAGGCGCAGAGCCTTCGATACTCACCGGGAAGCCGTTGGCGTAAGCGATTCCGCTTCCGGCAAATACGGCGGGGCTGAATGGAGCCTTGGCGAGCCGCACGGCCTGGGCCGCCTTCTGTTCGTCGAGGCGCGCGAGGGCGAGATCAGGATTTTGCTCCAGCGCGCGATCCACGGCCTGCCGCAGGGTCATGGTATGGACCTCCGCATGAAGGGTGGCCACCAGAGATCCCAGCACAAAGAAACGAAAGAATCTTTCCATGACGCTATTGTAAGGTCAGTGATCCATGACCGCGCCGGGCGGCCCGATCGCCGCCTCGGCCTGAGACGATGGCTTCCGGCCGGGCGGAAACGTCACTCTAAAATGGCTGGAAAATGGGTCTCTGGCCAAGACGATTCCAAGCAGATTTTCGACCCACGGCCGGGGAGCCTGCGTAGCGGGTGCGCTTGGGCTGTTTCACGCCGCCATTGTTTAGCTTATCGCTACCGCCGCCGGCGCCGCCTGCCTAAAGGACACTCGGTTCGCAAGTCGCGTACCAATCTGGATTAGCGGATGCTCAATCACGTGGTAACATGCCACTGAAGCCACACCCGTCGCGATCACCAACCAAATTGGTCGCTGCCAACCAGGAATGGTCAGCTTGCGATAGACCAACCACATGACCGGCGTGTGCCAAAGGTAGATACCGTAAGAGTATTTGGCTATGTGCGAAGCGACTGTGGTAATTGCCCCGCCGTTTCTATGGAACAGCGGAATCAACCCGCCGATAGTCAAGCAAATAAGGATATCATTTAGCCAGCTCGGATCGGAGCGCGGAACCAAGACGTACAACACCACGGTACCTATAACCGCCGGGCACCAGAGCCAAGCTGGAAAGCGAGGCCGTATTGTTCCGAGTAGTCTATATGCGATGACGCCGCCAAGAAAGCATGGGAAGAAACGAAATAGCGGATAAATTACACTAAGAACCAAGCCGATGATGTAAATCACGCTGAGGCGAGCGCTACCGTTGGAAGCTCTCAGTAAGAAAAAAAGTATTGGCAATAGGAGATACATCTGCACTTCATACGACAGACTCCACAAAGGCGTGGAAACGTTACTAACACCGGTGATGTTCTGGATCAGCAGGATGTTAGCCAACGCCCATCTCATGCCTTGCCATTCGTAAGGTACGTTCAGTGCGTTGGGCGGGATCGAGAATACTATCGAAAGTAAGATTAAGCAAACGCTCAGCGGGTAAATGCGAAACGCTCGCCTGATATAGAAGTGCCTAATTAGCGACCAGCCGAATAGGCTTGTCCCTGTCCGCTCCAGGGACTGCATGAGCACCAAGCTAGTGTGTACAAAAAAGAGCAAGACACCGATACTCCCAAGGGCGTATGTCTCTATGCCGTAGGCAAGGTGCTCTCCGATTTTGCAGCCAGCAATCACCTGTAGCGCGTGTGTTACGAACACCGCCAGCACCGCGACGGAACGCAATATATCCAGATTGGGCTCCAGACGCACCTTCGTCATCGCATGCATAATAGCATCCCTTAGGAAACTGTAGCCGCAATCTTCGCGCTGTGATTCCGTGCTCGCTCAAGACGTCTCAGCACTGTCAACAACGCCGTTGTCGCGCCGTCCATGGATTTATGCAGGAAGTAACCGGCGAGATTCTCAAAATCAACGACGGGTCCAAGCCCAATCCGGATTACGAGTGGTTTCTGATGTCCTTCAATGCCGGCATCTGGCTGAGCACGTGAAGTGACCTTGTCTCACCAGGCGCCTCTCGGCCGGATGCGGGCTGCATTTCGCCACTTCGCCACCCGCATTGACAGCGCTCTGCCGCGTTTGATATATCTCGCGCGAACTTGATTGGTGGAGATTTGCAGTGAACAAGCGCGATTTGATCAAGAAGATCGCTCAGGAGGCGGACCTCAGCAACGTGCAGGCGGCGCGGGCGCTCGATGCCTTCCTCGAGAGCGTGCAATCGAGCCTCATCAGAGGCGACCGGGTGACCCTGGTGGGTTTTGGAACCTTCGGTGTTTCCCAGCATAAAGCGCGGCTGGTGCGTGACCCGCGGCGCGGGGGCACTATGCAGATTGCCGCGCGGCGTGTGGCGCGATTCGCTCCAGGGCTCGATCTCAAGCTCGCCGTTCAGAATTCCATGAAACCGAGCCGAATGCCTTCGTGAAGAAGAACATCCTGGCGATTCATGCGCATCCCGACGATGTCGAGATCCTGGCGGCGGGTACGCTTGCGCAACTAGCGGCCGCCGGGCACAAGATGACTATCGTCACCATGACGCCGGGCGATTGCGGCTCCGACAGCCACTCGCGGGACAAGATCGCTGCCATCCGGCGCGGGGAAGCAACGCGATCCGCGGCTCGCATCGGGGCGGGCTATCGCTGCGCCGAATTCGGCGACATGAACATCTTTAGCGATGACGCTTCGCGCCGCCGCGTGGTGGAGATCTTGCGGCAGGTTGCGGCGGAACTGGTAATCACCGCGTCGCCGGTTGACTACCTGAGCGACCACGAGGCCACCAGCCAGCTCGTGCGCGATGCGTGTTTCGCGGCCATGATCCCTAATTATGCGACCGGCTCGCCCGATGCTGCGCCTCCGTTGGGCGGCATTCCGCACCTCTACTTTATGGATCCAGTCGGCGGGGTAGATCGCGAGGGCTGCCAGATATCGCCGGACTTTTTCGTGAATGTCGGGGCTCAGATGGAGACCAAGATCGCTATGCTGGCCGAGCACGCCAGCCAACGCCAGTGGCTTCTCAGGCACCACGGCATTGACGACTATCTCGAAGCCATGAAAGCCTGGACCCGCGAAAACGGCCGGCGCGGGGGCGTTGAATATGCCGAAGGCTTCCGCCGGTACAAAGGGCACCCGTATCCGGAATCGCCATTACTGGAAGAATTGCTGGGCTCCACCGTGGTTCGGCGCTAAGCGATGGCTTCGCTGTGAGGGAAACCAGCCTTAATGGTAAACTGACGATCAGGCCGAACGGTTCGGAAATGTTCGGACGGCGACTCCTGGTCACATCGCAAGTTATTGATGCTAAAGGTGAGCCACCCTAGCTCAGTTGGTAGAGCGGCTGATTCGTAATCAGCAGGTCGCCGGTTCGATCCCGGCGGGTGGCTCCAGAAACCTCAAGAAAACAAAAGGTTTGTCTGAAGTCCTCAACTCCAAAGTCTCCCATTTTGGCTCCAACTGTGCCAAAACTGTGTCAAAACCTCCTCACGCGGCCTCTCCTGTGCCAGAACCCTTTTTGTCGTTTGCTTTGCGGTTCAGCTTCGCGAGAGCCTCGCGCTTCATCTGCAGCTTCATCTGTGAGTACTTCTTGAACACCTTCGCATCGCCTTGGCGCAGGAGCTGCGTGACCCATTCATCGGCCACGCCACCCGCACTCAAACGAGTCGCGTACGTCGATCGGAGGTCGTAAATCCGAAAATAAGGAATCCCTGCCTTTCGGAGCGTCGTCGCCCACACCTTCTTAAAGCTGGCCTGGCAACCGGATGGATTGTCCGAGTTGGGAAACAGGTACGGCCCCGGACCCGAGATCGATATCTGCTTTTTGAACGCTTCCACTGCCAGTTCGGTCAATGGCACCTCCGCCACTCCACTCGGAGTCTTCGAATCTGGTATCCACACAATTGCGTTCGCCAGATCGACGTCCTCCTTCTTCATCGGCGCGAGTTCTTTATACACCCGCAGCCCGGTTTCCGTAATTATCCGGACCACGTTCCGCAGATAGTCCGGCGCGGTGCCCTCGATCTTCTCCTGCTCCGACCAGGTTACGTAGTGCGGCCGGAAAAGCCCCTTGACCCGCACCGGGAACTCCACCCCGGAACACGGATTCGCTACCAACAGCTTCTTGCGCACAGCAACGTTCAACATCCTTCGCAATACGCGAAACTCCTGATGAACCGTGCTGGGCTTGACGAGACCCTTGGCCACCTTGCCCTCGGATCTCGTAATTTCGACTCGCTGCTCCAAACGTCGGCGCAGATACGTCTCGATCAGTTCCGCCGTCAGATCGACCAAGAGAACCTCCCCGAACCCAGCATTGAGATGCTTTGCCACCCGCGTATAGGACAGATGAGTTTTTCGCGCTCGGATGGGCGGTTTGGCAAACGTTTCAAGGAAGTGCTCCGACCATTGCGCGAATGTGAGCTTCTCACCTTTGCGAAGCAACGGTAACGTATTGCTGTCGCGGGACTGCAACCTCTCGCGCAACCGCTTCTGAGCCTCTTCCCAGTCATCGGTATTCGTTGATTCCCTCTGGCGTTTGCCCGCGCGGTCGCGATAGTCCATCCACCAGAACTTCGATTCCTCCTTTCGAAAAAGACTGCCGTCGTGTTTTCTAGGTCTTGCCATTTCCCACCTCCTGTTTGAATGCGGCGCGGAAGGGCTCGAGATCCGATTTGAGAAACCGGATGTTTCGGCCCATCACGCGGAGATGGGGAATCTGCTTTCGCTCAACCCAAAGATACACCGTTTGGACACTGACGCCGAGGTACACGGCAGCTTCACGGACTGTCAGCGGAAGGTCGCTAGGCGCGAGCACAATTCCCAGTGCGCTTCCACCTGCACCCAGGGAGTTGATTTCGGGGAGGTTCTTTGAATTCATGCCTATTTGTACGGCATTCGCAGCATTCACAACAAAAGTCTCCGGAGGCAATCGGAAACACGCTCCGAAGGCGAACCGGCTACCCGCTCACCGACTTCCAGCGGCCCGCCGCCGAGCCGTTAGCGGGATCGGGACTACTAACCGGCAGGTCCGCGGATCCGGCGTTCTCGCGCCGTGTGGCCGCGGCCGCCAACCTGAGGACAGCTCCAGGAACACAACTCCGAGTCGGGCTATTAGGCCAGGTACATTTTGTGGTTCCAGAAAGAGTTTCGGCGGCGCTCGACAACCTGATTTACCTCCAAGAACATTTTTCAGGTGCGCGGGTGGCGGCGCAGGGTCACATCCGATAGATCGAAGAACATTTTTTCGGTTGAACGCGATTACGATCGAGCCGGATAGCTCCAAGAATTTTTCTTGGGTTGGCGCCATGAGAGGTAATCGTCAAGATGCATTGCGATGGCACCAAGAACATTTTTCGGGTTGGTGGAACCGCTTCAGGGACGGAGCAAAAGCGCTGTCGGCTGGGTGTCATCCGCTGCATGAGAATTTCAGACTGCGATGCCGTTCCCCATAGAATCGGGCGAGAAGAAACGCGTGTTCTCGTCGATCGATGATCTCAGGCTTCGTTTGGAAGCGGCAAAGTACGTGATCGATCCGGTTACGCTTCAGTTGGTCTACCTCGCTGCGCGCATGCAGAAGCCGATCATCGTCGAGGGGCCACCTGGCTGTGGAAAGACAGCTCTTGCCCAGGCGATCGCGACGGCTGGGAATACGGTGATCGAACGCCTGCAGTGCTACGAGGGCATCAATGAGGAGAAGGCCATCGGCAAATTCGATAGCGCGCTTCAGAAGTTGTTCCTCGAGACACAGGCTGACCATCTTCAGCGGGATTGGGACGCGATCCGGAGCGCGCTGCACACGCTGGATTTTTTTGTCCAAGGCCCGCTGTTACGATCTCTGCTGCATGAGAAACCGTGCGTTTTGCTGATCGACGAGGTCGACAAGGTGGACGAGGGATTCGAGGCGCTGCTGCTGGAAATTCTGTCGGAGTGGCAGATCTCGATCCCAAAGCTTGGAACGATCAAGCACACGACGATTCCATTCGTGCTTCTCACCTCAAATGAGGTCCGGCGCCTTGGCGATCCCCTGCGGCGCCGCAGTTTCTACCTGCGGGTGGAGTTCCCTACGGTTGCGAGGGAAGCTGAGATCCTGCAGGTTCGCAGTATGACGACCAGTGCGACCCTGAGACGCCTCATTGCTGGATTGGCGCACGCGCTTCGCGGCTGGCAAATGGAGAAGCCGGTCTCGATCGCTGAAATGCTCGAACTAGCCCAAGCGCTGGAAATTCTGGGGCTGGACGACATTACACCCGAGGCAACGACCGAAAACTTGTACTCCTGCAGGTGACGCTCGGGCCGGTGCTAGAGGAGATCGTATTCCGCGGGTACCTTTTTGCTTTAGTGATATGGTCGCTTAACAGAGTCGCTGGCAGGTATCGCTGGGATCGGTGGGTTGTGGCGGTTGCGGCCCTACTGTTTGCGGTTGTCCATCTGACCCAACCAGGCGTCAGCTGGCTCCAGATGGCGTGCATAACGTCGACCGGGACACTGTATGGCTGGATCAGATATTTCTCCGGATCGGTGGCGCCAGCTGCGGCTTCGCACGCCGCTTACAACCTTAAAATGTACGCAATGACCGGCTTTGCGGTGGGATCTGGCCAAAGCGGTCGCTGGTTAGTTTACTGAACCCCGATCAGCCTGCAATTTTTCTAAACCTCAACAAGTCAATTGAATAGGGTCGCGCCGTGTGCCGTTGGTGTGCCGCACCTCAAGCGGAGGTGTCTATATGGCACGAAAAGTCGGCCAGATCGTCGGACGCGGTCCTCGCAATTGGCTGGTGCGCGTATACAACGGCCGCAATCCCGAAACCAAGAAGCGGAACTCCCTGAACCAGACCATCCACCGCGGACTGCGGGACGCTCAGGCGCATCTTAACAAAATGCTCGGCGAGCGAGATCGCGGGCCGCGACCATTTCATTGGCAGCGGGAGTCCCCCCAAAAGTCATCAGCGAGCAACTTGGACACGCCAGCGTAGCGTTTACACTCGATGTCTATTTTCACGTGTTGCCGCACATGCAGGACGCGGCTGCTGAGAAGGTTCAAGCGTTGCTGATCAATGCCAGAGTTGTGTGAAGGCCTGTAGACTTAACGACGAAGGTTTGGATAAACGCAAAGTGTCGTAATGTGGCAAGGGGCACTGAGACTTGGATCAGTAGAAACCTTAGGCCCAGTAGATCTCGATCTCCGCCACACCTGTGTGCCGGTTTCCGGACAGGAGGTATCTCAACGCCCGGAAAGCAAGGCAACTCATTTCACGGCGGACGCCATACCTAAACACTTCCCGAACGCCAACGACAGTGGCGTAACACCCAATTGCGGCTTTTCGCGCACGAGTTTTGCGAGAGGCATCACAGAAACAAGATCCGTGATCCACCCAAAAATAAAGGGCAAGCGCGGGCACGGGGAGGCTTGGCACCTTAAATGCGGATAAAGGCGCTCTAAATTACCTGATTTGCTTTTGACCCCGCGATGCAATTGACGCGCGCTGCTGATTATGGAGTTCGGGTAATGATTCACCTGGCAAGTTTGTCGCCCGGTACCCGGACCAGTTTGCCGGAATTGGCTGCGGCCATCGAAGTGCCGGATCAGTTCCTTTCGAAAGTGTTGCAGATGCTATGCCGGCGTCGGTTCATCCACTCGCACCGCGGCGTGAGCGGTGGATTCGAACTGGCGGTCGACCCGGAAACCATTTCAGTTCTAGAAGTTATAGAGACGATTGAAGGCCCGATCCAACTGAACATTTGCCTCGGTCCGGGCCTGGGCTGTAATCGCAAACTGCGATGTCCGGCTCACCTGGTGTGGGCGGAAGCCCAGGAAGCGTTGCAGGCCGTGCTGCGGCGGGCATCTATCGCGAAACTGGCCCGGACAAGTACGCAAGTGAATTGATATGGCGGTGACGTGGGTTTCCATTGCGGCGAGTTTGGCCATGGGGTTAGCAGCCGTGTGCGCCTTCATATTCGCCGTCAAACGTGACTATTTTCGCGACATCGAAGATGCCAAATACCAAGTCTTCTGGTCCGACCTCGAAGATCTAGTCGATGCTCCGAAGGAGAAGAACCATGACCGAACTTGAAGAGCGGGGAATCGCCCGGCGCCGGTTGCTGACTTGGTTCAGCGGTTTTGGGTTGTTCGGCTCAGCGATCCTGAGCGCCTTCTCTAATTTTGTTTTCATCAAGCCACGGGCGACCTATGGCCCGCCGGCCCGGTTCGCTATCGGAAAACCGGACGAGTTTCCGCCCGGCACGCGGATCTCGCTCGATGTGCGGCGCGTATGCGTGGTGCGCGAGGGCAGTAAAGTTGCGGCGATTTCGACCACCTGCACGCATCTGGGCTGCATTGTAGGCGTTTCCGATACGGGATTCGCGTGTCCTTGCCACGGTTCCCGCTTCGATCAGGACGGCAACGTGACGGGTGGGCCAGCGCCCAAACCGCTGCCCTGGTTCAAAGTCAGCCTCAAACCAAACGGCGATCTCGAAGTAGATAAGGGCATCGAGATTCCGCCAGGTACCTATTACAACGTATGAACGACACCACGAAGCAGTCCGGCGTGTGGACCGCCGTCAAGGAACTGCCCGGCAACGTCTGGAGTTCCATCTTCCGGAATCCCTTGCCCTCCTCGGATCTGGAGCGGGCATCGACGAGCTTCACCAACTTCTTTCTCCACATCCACCCGGTGAAGGTTCACAAGAATACACTGCGGCCGATCTACACGATGGGGCTGGGACTGATGTCGTTTTTTCTGTTTCTGATCCTGGTGGTCACGGGCGTTCTGCTGATGTTCTACTACGTCCCCGCGACGACTCAGGCTTACGACCGGATGCTCGATCTGCGGGGGTCGGTGGCCTTTGGCATTTTTCTGCGCAATATGCATCGCTGGTCGGCGCACGGCATGGTGGCGTTGGTGTTTCTTCACATGTGCCGCGTGTTCTTCACGGGAGCGTACAAACGGCCGCGCGAGTTCAACTGGGTGCTGGGTGTCTTGATGCTGCTGGTGACCCTGTTTCTGAGCTTCACCGGCTATCTACTTCCGTGGGATCAATTGGCGTTCTGGGCGATCACGGTGGGGACCTCGATCGCCGGCTACGCGCCGCTGGTAGGGCAGCAGATCAAGTTTCTGCTTCTGGGTGACACGACGGTGGGACAAGAGGCCTTGCTGCGGTTCTATGTTCTCCATGTCGCGGTGCTTCCGGTGACACTGGTCCTGTTGATCGCCGTACACTTCTGGCGCATTCGAAAGGACGGCGGGCTTTCCCGGCCGGAAGAAAGTGGCGGAGCGGCACTGACGATGCAGAGTGCGCCGGCTCCGAACGTCGCAGTCAGCGTAAAGGCCGTTCCTGTCGCCAAGAAGCACCTGTACGGCTTGCAGGGATTTGTGCGGGGCCCGTTTACCAAGATCGGCAACGTCCCCGACAATTCCGTTTTTAGCTGGCCCAACCTTTTGATCGCCGAGCTGTTTGTCTTCGTGATGACCGTTGCGATTATCCTTTGCGTGTCGCTGATGTTCAATGCGCCGCTCGAGGAGCCGGTCAACGTGATGCATCCGCCGAACCCGGCGAAAGCGCCGTGGTACTTCCTGGGGCTTCAGGAGATGGTCAGTTACTCGGCATTCTGGGGCGGCGTGGGCATTCCGGGGTTGTTCGTGGTGTTGCTGCTCGGAGTTCCGTACTTTGACCGCAATCCGAAGGGCGTCGGCCGGTGGTTCGCACGGGAACGGCTGCTGGCCAACACGATTTTCCTGACTCTGGTGCTGATCAACGTGATCTTCATCGTGATCGGCACCTTCTTCCGGGGACCGAACTGGTCCTTTGTATCTCCCTGGTGAGCGTATGCGACTGGCATTAGCGATCGCGAGTTTCGTTGTTCTGATCGTGCACGGCGTTGTGTTCTACGACCAGTTTTTCTACCGCTGGGAACGGCAGCAGACCGCTTATTTCGACCAGGCGCGTTCTCTTTCCAAGAATGAGCAGGAACGCGCCGAACTGGACGCGCGCAAGCCGCGCATCGAGCAATTCATCGTCACGAGTTTCGGCGACACAAGGGTCGACCGGTGCGGCACGTGCCATATCGCTGCGGACGATCCACGTTTCCAGAATCACGCGCAGCCGCTGCGCACCCACAGCTATTCCGCGGCGCTCGGCGATTCGCTTCGCAACGGGCGCTGGGACAGGCGGCACAAATTCTCTGATTTCGGCTGTACCGTATGCCATGACGGGCAGGGCCGCGGACTGGAGAACAAGTACAGCCACGGTGAAGATCCCTACTGGCCGGAACCGCTTCTGGGTTACGTGACACAAGCTAACTGGCGCGCGGAATTCAAACCACACCTGCGGGGCGTGGAATACATGGAAGCGAATTGCGCACAGTGTCACACAGAGGAGAACTTCGCGGGCACTCCCAACGTGAACCGGGGGCGCAAGCTGTTTTTCTCGATGAATTGCTACGGATGCCACCGGATCGAGGGCCTGTCGGAAGGAACGCTGGCGCCGGATCTGACTGAGGCCGGAAAGAAGTTTCGTGTGGATTACCTTTGGGAGTCGATTGTCGATCCGCGCGCAAACCTGGCGACATCGTTCATGCCGAAGTTCAATATGACCGACGACGACGTGAAGGCACTGGTTATCTTTCTCAAAAGCCGGCGCGGTATCAATTTCGCCGAGACGTCGCTCCAGCGTTATCGGGCGACGCATGTGAGCGAAGTGAAGCCGGGGGCCATCACGACCAAGCACGCGGTGTTGACGTCGCGGACGGAATCCGGGCAGGGGGAAAAGCTCGTCAGCGACCACGCTTGCACAGCGTGCCACAAACTGGGAGCGCGGGATGGCGGTATTGCGCCGGACCTGAGCTTCGAAGGGCTGCTGAAGGACGAAGACTGGCTGGCGGAACATTTTCGCAATCCGCGTTCGCGAATTTCGGATTCGATCATGCCGGCTTTCCGATTCCCGGACGAGGAATTCCATGCGATGGCCGGCTATCTCGCCGGCCTGCGGACGCCGCCTCGGCTCGTGGGAACAGCCGATACGTTCAAGGCGCTGTGCGCGCGGTGCCATGGAGAAAAAGGCGACGGCCAAGGCGTCACCGCGCTGTATCTGGACCCCGCGCCGCGTGATCTGACCAAGGCTGCCTTCATGAACAGCAAACCGAACGAACGGTTTGTGCGTTCGATCGAGGGAGGCGTGCTGGGTACCTCGATGCCGGCCTGGGGCAAGGTGTTCAACGAGCAGCAGGCGGGCGCACTACTTGAATACGTTCGAGCGACCTTCGTCCACGAAGCGCAACGACCCTTGAAACCGCACAAAGTGCCGGAGACGAATCCCGTGGCGTCGAGCGGGCCATCAGTGAGGCATGGCGAGCAGGTTTTCCTGCAGCGCTGCGCGGGGTGCCACGGGCGCAAGGCCGATGGCAAAGGACCGAACTCGCTGGACATTGTTCCTCGGCCGCGCAATCTGCGAAACAGCGCGTTTGTGAATGCGCTCGCGGACCAGCGCCTATTCGACTCGATCCTTTACGGCGTGCAGGGCACGGCGATGCCGGCGTGGATCGATTACGGACTGTCGCAAAGCGACGTCGGCGACCTCATCAATTTCATTCGAAGCGTAAATCCGACATCAACCGGGAGACAGTATGCAAGCAGATAAAGCCATCGAAAGCCGCTACGCGCAACCAGCCGGCACGGTCCATACGGACACGACCGCCAGATGGTTTCTCATCAGTGCGATCAGCTACTTCTTCATCGTGGGCATTATCGCGCTCACGATTGCGGCCAAGTTTGTCTGGCCGGAAATGTTGGGCACGGTCGCGTATTTCTCCTACGGGAGGCTGCGGCCGCTGCACGTGAACGGAATGTTGTTCGGTTGGCTGCTGGCCGCGGACATGGGCTTGAGCTACTACATCGTGCCACGTCTGTGCGGCGTACCCTTGTGGAGCGAGAAGCTGGGCGTTGCCACGGCGGCGCTGTGGAACGTGATTGTGCTGGGCGCGGTGGTGGCGCTGATGGGAGGCTACAACCACGGATTTGAATATGCCGAGCTGCCCCAGCCACTGGCGGTGCTGGTGGTCATCGCGTGGGTGATGTACGGCATCAATATATTCGCCACGATCGCCTCGCGGAAGTACCAGCAAATGTACGTGTCGATCTGGTACGTCATGGGCACCATTCTTTGGACGGCGTTTGTCTATATCACGGGCAATTTTGCCGTGGATTTTACGAGCGGCGTGAACCAGGCCAACCTCAATTGGATGTACATGCACAACGCTGTCGGCTTGATCTTTACCCCGATCGGACTGGCCATGGCGTACTACTTCATACCTAAGACCTCGAACACCCCGCTCTACAGCCACAAGCTTTCGATGATCGGGTTCTGGTCGCTGGCATTCGTGTACGTCTGGACAGGCGCGCATCACATGCTCCACGGGCCGATTTCGCAGTGGCTGCAGACCATCGCTATTACGTTCTCGGTGATGCTGCTGATTCCGGTGTGGGCGGTGGTCTACAACTTCTTCGCGACGATGAAAGGACAGTGGCAGCAGTTGCGTGACAACATTCCGCTGAAGTTTCTGATGTCCGGCGTCGTGTTCTATTTGCTGACTTGTTTCCAGGGACCGATGCACAGTTTACGGTCGGTGAACGCGATCGTTTCCAAGACCGACTGGATCCCAGGGCACGCGCACATGGCGGTGCTGGGGGCGTTTTCGTTCTTCGCAATTGCGGGAACGTATTACGCGATTCCGCGGGCTTTCCAAACCAAGCTGCATTCCGACGCACTTGCGAACTGGAGCTTCTGGTTCATGATGATCGGCGGGCTGGGCTTCTTCGTGACTCTCTGGCTGGGCGGATTCTGGCAGGGCTGGCAGTGGAATAATCCGGCGATTCCCTTCATCGATACGGTGGTGG
>Ga0335079_10006692_pt1 | contig 13178 bp, 9 predicted proteins | sample Lox_Sample_33_FD_206719 | JGI IMG/M metagenome (GOLD analysis project Ga0335079, IMG submission 206719) | Soil microbial communities from Loxahatchee National Wildlife Refuge, Florida, United States - Lox_Sample_3.3 | ecosystem: Environmental > Terrestrial > Soil > Wetlands | place: USA: Florida... | reverse complement strand
ACTTTCGCCAAGAAGATCAGTCACACCGCCGACAGCCAGGACCAGCGCCATCGCATGGTTCCCGGTTCACGTCCTCTGCTCACCTTCGCCGATACCCGCGAGCCCGACTACATCACTCCCATGCTCCTGGAAAATAATCCTCGCGCCCGCGAAGTTTTCGACCGCGCCATGAAAGACGCTTGGTCCGCAAAGAATCAACTCCTTGACCGCGGTGTTCCCCCGGAAATTGCTCTCTACCTTCTCCCCAACGCCAAAGCCATTCGCCTCACGGAAACCGGCTCTCTCCTCCATCTGCTCCACAAATGGACCATGCGGACCTGCTTTAACGCTCAGGAAGAAATCTATCAATCCTCGATGGACGAAATTGCCCAGCTCCGCGCGGTCCATCCCGAACTCTCCCGCTATCTTGGCCCCCCCTGCCATCTCCGCGCTGGCGTCACCACTCCCATCTGCACCGAGGGCTCTCACTTCTGCGGCGTCAAAGTCTGGCTCGACTTCCCCAATGTCCAACGCCGCATCTAAATCCAGCTCGCAAAGAAACGTTATGCGTTCTACGGGATTTGCCCTCCCGACCGGAACTGCAGATTCTTCGCGTTCCTCTCCGCCGCCTTCTGAAACTCCCCGTCCTCCAAGTCCGTCCTATAATTCGGATGAATGCCACCCATGTTCTCCTCTCCCGCCCGCTTCCTTGCCTCATTCTTCGCGGCCGCAGTCCTTCTTGCGCCTTCGTCTTTCGCCATGGACATGCCCCTTTCCGACGAAGCCATTCGCGAAGCCTATTTCCTCGGCCAGCGCAACAATGAAGTCACTCAGCAATTCCTCGAGAAATATCGTCAGCACTTTCCCGCGCCGGAATCCGGGCCGTGGATCTCCACCGTCGAGCTTTTCACTCCCTACGCCGAAGTCGTGGATCTTTCCCGCCAGCGCACTTTCGGCTACAGCGCTCAGGATGCCACGCAGGAGTATCGCAGACTTGGCGACACCCTTCGCGTCACCATCACCGTTGATTTCACCCCCACTTATGGCTATGCAATCGAGCAGAAAGCCAAAGACCGTTCCTCCGGAACAAACGGCTACACCCTCCGCTCCCCCGATTTTTGGCAGGATTTCTCTTACCGCCTTTTTGATGGCGACACGGAAATTGCGCCCCTCGATCTCCATGGCCATGCCAACTATGTCTCTTCCTATCCGGGCGGTTCCAACATGACCGGCGCCACCATCGTCATGACCTTCGACGCCACCAAAATCCAAAATCTTTCCGACGTCGCCGTCGTTGTGGACACCCCCGACGGCCAGCAAGTCGTCGCTCCCTACGACCTCGCCTCCCTCCGCTGAACGCTTCCGCCGGCCTCCACCCTCAAAAACGAAGAGCGGCCTCTGACGTCCCGAGGCCGCTCTCACGCTGTTTTCTTCTTCTTTGTCATTCCGGCCGCAGGGCCGCTGCTTTTGCGGCCCGAAGCGGAGGAATCGGGGCAACATGTGCCCACTTCGCCAGGTGAAGTGTTCCGTGGAGTACGATCCACTCCGCGAATCAGTTTGCCGGCTTCTTCATTTCCTTTTCCATCTTCTCCTTGTGCATCATCTCCTTCGGCTTCCAGAACTCCGGATCGGCCTTGATCCAGTCCTCGGACACGTAGCTCATGTGCGGATCAAACGCAAAGAGTTGTGACTGCGATGTATCAATCGCGGACGCAGAAAGCTCATCGAGCTTCTTCATTCCCTCTTCGCCCATCGCCGCCACGAAATCCTTCTCCTTCTTCATTCCTTCGTCCACTTCCGCCAGATTAGGATGCGCAGTGAGCACGATGTGCGTGTCGCTCTCCCCGCCGTACATCAGGTCGTATTCTCCCCAATGCGCCGTTGGATCGGACTTTTCATACGCCGCTTTCACCAGTTTCACGATCTCGCCCCACTCCTTGTCGTGTCCTGGCCGCACATGAAACAGTAGAATCTCCATGAACTTCATGTGCGAAAGATCCGCCAGCGGCCGCAAGCTTTGCTCCTCGTTGAAGAGAAACACCCCCTGATCCATCGAGTCGAGCAGTTCGCCGTCCGCCTCTCCTGCACGCTCCAGCTCTGCTGACAGCGTCGCATTTTTCTCCGTCGCGGCAGAGTCCTTTTCCCACGCTCCCAGTGAGTCATACCAGGTAAAAAATAGAGCGCGCTGCTTTCCCGAGAGCGACGTCATGCCCAGGTAATGCGTCGGCCATTTGGCGCGTTCCATCGCCCGCACAAACGCGCTTTCCGCCTTGTCATGCAGTTCTCCCGCTTTTCCTGGCTTCACGTATTCCCGCGTAATTTGCAATATCCTCGGATGCGCCATGCTTCCCTGCGACATTCCTTGTGCTGAAACCGCACACGGGAGCGCAAACGCAAGCGCGCATACCAATCCACAACCTTTGAATATCTTCATGAACGCAATCCTCCTGAATTGCTGACTTTTCCGTTGGAAAAACCGAAGGGGTCTTTAAGGGAAAGGCCGTACAACTGCCCAGAGACTATCCGCGATTCGCTTTGCCGTCAAGCTCATCCCGATTTCGTTCTCTTCCTTCCGTTCGCTCGGCGGGTGCCTCGGGTTCGTTTTCTGAACCTGGGTCCTTGGGTTCCCGCTCCGTAAGGCCCTACAAGTTTAATCTCTGTCGTTTCATTTCCGGCTTTTGGCGCTCTGCCCCGCCCGCGCGTTCGATCTCCGCCGCGACTCCGGCACCTTCCCGATCCGCGGATCCTTTGCCGCGATCAATTCGCACGCCCGCAGCGCCGCCTCCTCAAAGTCCGCCGCATCCGCCGGCAAAATCTGCCAGCCTGTCACTTTCTTCCCCAGCACTCCGATGGACCGCATGCTCGGAAACTCCCGCCGCAAACTCTCATGATGCTCCCTCGTCGTCGCCAGCCACACGCCGTTATCCGCCGCATTCCGTTCCCGGTCCCGCAGCACAAGCACAATCTTGTCCTCCACGTACACCGCCAAACTTCCAAACATCGGCCGCGTCTCCGGCTCCAGCTCGGCAATCGCCTCCAGCACAAACTCGTGCGGCACGCTCTTCCTCTTCTTCACCCCAAACGCCGCCTCTTCCCACGGAACTCCCGCTTTTTTCATTTGGCCTTTCCCCATCAATCCACTCCGAAATCCCCGCGCCTTCCACTCGAACTAAATACGTGTACAATGCGGAAAACCGAATGGTTGAGTTGGAGCAGCTGAACGGGACACCGATTGCCTACTATTCTTTCGATGGCAACGGCCTGCGCGTCATCAAGGTGCAGGTCACGGGAAGCCAGCGAACCTACTATCTTTACGACGGCACAAATGTAATTGCGGAGTTTTACGATACTTCCACGACGAACTACAACTCCGGCACCACGCCGCAGCAAGCGCCTGCGGATTCGGTTTCGCTGCTGCTTTATCAGCTCAGCGACCACCTCACCACGCGCATGACCACCGACAATTTCGCGGCGAACTCCAGTTCCGAGGGACATTTCCCTTATGGTGACCCCTGGTACGACACGGGCATGGCCGATCCCAGCGTAGTGAGGAAGTTCACCAGCTACAACCGGGACTCCGAGGCAGCCTCAGGCTTCCTTAACTACGCCGTGTTCCGGCAGCACTCTTCGCGTCTGGGGCGTTTCCAGATGGCTGATCCTGTGGTGGAGACCAAAGGAAGCCCACAGGGATTCAACCGCTACGCGTATGCCGCGGGCGACCCGACCTACAACGTGGACCCGACAGGTCAGTTCAGAGCACTAGTCGAGATTCCCGCCGACTGGCCTTGCCTTTCTACTGAGCTTGAGTGCGGCTGTGATCCCTTTAGAATGGCGATCTGTACCATAGGGCTCGGATATCCCCCTAGCGATACTGGCGGCGGTGGTGGCGCTTCTCCATCTCCTCCGTGCACTCTAACGATGACCGTCGGCTCAATCCCTCCTGCGGGATATTATTGCAACGGCCAGCTAAATAGGGCAACGGCCCGGCTCGCAGGCCCATTCGAGCTAGTGAATCCCGGCTCGGCCAAGTGGAGTGTTAAAAGCAAGGGCTCCGTTATTCTCCAAGGCCCCGGCGGTTTTCTGACTAGCAATTTTTCTTGGTACCAAGATTATAGAGCCTACCATTCAAGTAAACCTAGCAGCATCACGTTCACTGCAAAATATTCATGTTCCGGCGGAGGGGGATCGCAGCCAGTGACGAGTACGCTCACGATAAACTGCCCCAAGTGATAGGAGGCACATGCCGTGAATAAGCTTTTGATTAAATTTGTAATTCTCCTGATTCCGTTCCTCTCCGCGACTTTTCCTGCGAATGCAGAGTCGGGGCAAGGCTATTACCTTTGCAAGTCTCCCGATCTCGCACTTTCACTTCCGCCGGGCGTGCCTAACGGAACTGTTTCGCCAGTATTTTTTGTGTCCACCCGCTTAAAGGATACTTCTGGAGGAATATACTTTCACAACCTTTTCAAACGCAAGATTATAGCGCTTGAGATACTCGTTGAATATTTGGATACAAACGGACACTCTCTGGTCGAAATACCTTACATCGCAACAACACCAAAAGCTCGGCAGATGTTCGACAAGCAGTTGCATTCAGAAACAGTCAAAGAGTTCAGGGAGAGTATACTTCCGGGTCAGTCTCTCTATATCATCGGTGAGAGCTTCACCCTGGTGAGTGAATGCCCTGTTAGGGCAAAGCTGGCTTTTCTTCATGTTCTTTTCGAAGACGGCGCGCCGGCCCAATGGAACATGGGCGAGTGGAAGACAGCGCCAGTGATCAAGGAGATTCCCACGACAGTTGAGCTCTCTTGTGATTCCAAGAGCCTCAGCGTGAGCCTATACCTAAGGCTCAGGTTGAGTTCCGAAGGAAGAGTTTCAGGGATTCAACCCCTAGTACATCCCGACTGGCCGTGCCTCGATAATCTCAGAAAGACGCTCGGAGGCTGGCTTTTCTACCCCGGTCTACAGAGTGGTAAGCCGTCTGAGTCCGATCTCGATGTCCTTCTGCGTTTCGATTGCGGAGATCGCAGAAAAAAGGAAGTCTACGGATGGGTTCGTGCGGGGGAGATCACAGGTCCGACCATCGTCGTGGACTTTGTGCAGGCTAAGGCTGGACCAACCGAATGGGTGGTGGTTTACGGGCCTCGCCCATTTGGGTTTACGCCTTGATTGGCTCTACTGCTGCCGGATCACTTCCCCCAAATTCGGTTTAAAACTGGAGCAATTCCAGATGGCCGATTCGATCATCAGCGCCAAGGGCAGCCCGCAGGGGTTCAATCGCTACGCCTACGTTGCGGGCGATCCGATCAACAACGTGGACCCGACAGGTCAGTTCAGAGCACCAGTCGAGATTCCCGCCGACTGGCCTTGCCTCTCTACTGAGGTTGTGTGCGGTTGCGACCCCTTCGTAATGGCGATCTGTACCGTAGGGTTAGGCTATCCGCCTAGCGACAGTGGCGGAGGCGGCGGTTCACCTATTAAGCCGGTGCCAGAAGAGTGTCAATTGCTCTTCTCAGGACCCCAGCCAGAAATCCACGTCTGTCGTGGAATGAATTGGACAGCCAAAATGGTGATCACCGGCAAGGGATTAGTTACAGGTTTTGGCCAGGTTGAAAAAGTTAACGTCTGGGCCGAGGGTGACGGCAATCTAACCCGCACCACCGGTCCAGCGACTCAACCCGTCAAAGGGTTGTACTCCTACGAGGTCTCGTTTGCTTTCAAAAGAACAGGATTGCGCGGCGAAACAGCCAGAATTTTGTGGCACATCTCTTACAATTGCAAGGGCGACACCTACATGGCGACACCTACAATCCCGATTTTCTGCAAGATCAGGTCTTGTGCCAGTAGAAAGGTTAACATGCTAGATTTCACTTTCTTAGGCTTGTCCCTATTGCTTAATTTGGCGCCGCAAGGCAACAATCGGCAAATACCTACGTTGTGTGCTCCAAATCGCTCCCTTTCCATCGAATCGCCTGCCGAAACAGACGCTATTGAGCTCAAGCGTCCATTTTTCTACTCGTCGGCGGCATCGGAGTCCTTCGCCGAGGTAGAACTTACCAATCATTTTAATAAACCAATCGGTATAATAACAATTGTGATGGACTTCATCGCTCCCAATGACACGAGACTAGTAACCATTGCCTTCGAGCTATTAGCCGGGTCACGGGCCACGAGTACAAAGTGGATGATCCACACGGACTATTTGAACAAGATCCCGGACTTGATCCAGACCAGTCAGCACATCGAATTGATAGGTATCAGTCCTGTCGCTACCGCCACCTGCCCAACCAAAGCTAGAGTGACATTTGTCGAAATTCAGTTCGCCGATGGCACCGCCTTCAGGTGGGCGCGCTCAAAATGGTCATTCCCACCCACGGTGCTGGACGCTCCTTACTTCTCAGATGAACCCCCTTTGACAGGAGGCGAGCAGCCGTGCAGTCAAGTCAAGCTAATGATCGATGATTCCGGAAAGCTCCAATCGATTCAATCAATTACAGACCTTGACAAAATGACTGCTCGGTACGCATTAGAACAATTCAGCCGTTGGTCCTTCCGCCCTTCACTAAGCAACGGCCACCCAGTCCCCTCCGAACTGCTGACCTTATTGTGCTTCGAGAAGAAGCCTCAATTTCATTTCGCAACCGAAAGCGAGGTTCCGGTGCCCCTGACCTTGATCGAGTTTTTTCCGTCAAAAAGGATTGCAGGACGCTGGGAAGCCTACGTTGGAACTCGGCCCGCCTCAAACCGGCTAACGTTTGACGAAAACAGTGACCATAACTGATGGACCGGGTGGCACAGCCTTCGCTCTTATCCAATCAATCCTTTCCGCTGCGAAAGGATGAGGCTGCTTTTTGCCAGCTTCCCTTCTCTCTGTGATTTGCCTCCGGCTCCGCGCAGGGAATCACACGATACTGCAACTTCCTGACCCTGTTCGTAGTAGCGTTTCAGACCTTTCGGCACGGGACACCAGAAAAATCCCCACCCTCCAAACCCGAGGGCGGAGCACCCCCTTTTCACTGTGCGATGAAGTATAGTAACGGTATTCTCCCACTTGGCGTATTGCCAAGGGGAAGAGAGGAACAGAGAGCTGCCACCGGGCCACCCGCCCAACGGAAAGACGTACTCGGTTTCAACTCCCCTACACACAATGCCTTGCTTGGGGACAACATGAGAGGATTGCGCTGCGGTCTCTTATTTATTGTATTTGCCCTTTCCGTGGAGACATTTGCGCAACAGGCTACCAGGCGGGTGACAGATCTATGTCAGCGCACGTCGATTCCGCTTATCTTCCCGCCAGGCGTAAATTTCAAGCTTGGGGTTGTCAATCACTTCCTTGAGTTCGAGCCTGAAGTCGAAGGTGTTTTATTTCTGCGGAACGACACGGGGCGTCAAATAAGAGGAATAACAATGCTGGTAAATTACGAGGACGAACAAGGGCACCGTCTGTTTACGTTAACCTACCAAGCGACTGTCAAAGGCTATAGCCAGGCGCAGACGAACATTCGCCCTTTCTATAAAGGCAGTTTCACGAGGCCGGTGGAGCCGGGTGAGGTTTTTGATCTCTCCGGAACAAACCTTTTAACCACGACAAAAATCCCGGCGAAAGCTTCGGTATCCGTGATAGACCTGAACTTCCCCGGCACGGGCGTATACACTGGAAGCCTCGTCTTTCAATCAGATCCGATTCTTGAACAAGCACCGCCGCAATATCTTCAGCTGGCGGTTTCAGCGGACAACCTGCCCGAGGATATGCTCTTGAAACTGAGCATCAGTCCACGTGGCATTGTCAAAACCGTGGATCTTGCATCCGAAACGGAACCTCCGAACCCTACGCTCACATCCGTGATGGAGGAGATAAGGAAATGGCATTTCTTTCCCGCGATTCGTAATGGCTTTGGAGTCGCTTCTGATTTGTTTTTGCTGCTTCGGTTTCGCGGAGCGGATGAACCGCCAATGCTCGACTGCTTCATCGGACAGGAAAACAAGTATCCGACTAGCTTCGTCATTGTGACGCTTGAGCCAGTGCCTAGTCTGAAAGGACGCTGGAGGTTTTTCTACGACAAATACGAAGTGAATGCTTGGAACGGCCCATTCTTGGGCCAACAGGCGTTCGAAAGTGCTCCTTGGAGGACGAGAGACCCTTAGGTCTTTCAAGGTCTCCAGTGCCCAGGGGCAGATCCAAATCTGCAATCTGATGCAGATTCTTGTGAAGTCGATCAAGGTTCCCGAGGGAAGGCGATCAGTATTCCGGCGGACTCCGATCAGGGATCGGAGCGCAGGGACCGTAGCAAAGAGCCGACCGACGCCGTTCTTGAGTTGTTGCGCAAGCCGCGACGCGAATCTGGCGTAGCGCAGGGTGTAGCGCAATTAATGAGAGGGCTGCACAAGGGAAACCCAACCAATTCAATGGCTTAGATTTTGTATTACCATGGTTCGGGAATGGGTGGCGGAGCATGAGTTCCTCAGGTCAACTCCAACCGATTGAAACTTCTAAAGAACCGCTTGCGCTGCGAGCATTCTGGCTTATCCGTGAGACCGTAGTCCCTGGCTTGCTCTTTTGGACGCCCAGCGTCGTCTTACATGCCCTGAGGGGTAATCGTTTCTCTAATCTGGATATGGTCGTTCTGACGGCAGGATTACCAACGTTCTCCGGCATTTGTCTCTTTCTGATTTGGAGGACGTGGGGTGGGTTCAGAACTCGTGTGCATCGAGTTGCCCTGCCGGTGCTGGGCGTCTGGCTTCTCGGTCCGCTCATGATTACAGTCTCGGCCAGTTTCAGCGGGGGCGGATTTAGTCAAGCTGGCGCTTGGCAGGCCGTGGGCGTGGGTACAGTCTTCTTCCCGATCTTTACATTTATGATGTCTGCCTACGACGGGACTCTAGGTGCGGTTCTATTGGCCAGCTTATGTCTGCCTCTCCTGGCAATCTTGAACGGTCCTAAGCGCGGCGGGGTTGGGTCTCCAGTCGCACGGATTTGAGACGGGTGTGCGCGGGTGTAAAATTGCGAAGTCGATCAGGGTTCCATCGGGAAAGCGTTGTCCTGCACAACCCCGGCAATAAAAGCTAGCGTAGCGCGAGTCGTAGCACAATTAGTAAGAGGGCTGCACAGGGGAAATCCAACCAATTCAAAGGCTTAGATTTTGTATTGCCATGGTTCGGGACCAGGAGATCGCTCCGCCAAATCTGCCCTCACCGGTCGGAATCACACGACCCTCCGTTCGAACGGTACCACAATCTCCATTGACATCCATGTTATAATAGTGTGTGTTGTTTTCGAGCGATCTCCGAGCCGCCCTCGCCCAATCGCGTGCAATCGTCCCATCGTCGTCTCTCTCAACGCTAGCTCTCCCATCGCAGCCCAACTCTCCCCTAACCATCTTTAGAATGAACACTTGCAAAATTCCCGTCTGTAACTCCCGCAAAATGAACACTTCCAAAATCGCCCAAAATAACCCCCTTTGGAATGAACACTTGCAAAGAGATACCGGGGGTACCCCTCCCTTTCCGCCATGCTAAGCTCCCTCTTGAGGCAAAACGGCTGCGCGATTCTGCATCCGATCACACAGGACTCCTCGATGTTCCGCATCCTACACTTTGTCGCAATCCCAGCCCTGACGGCCCTCCTGACCCCGGCCTCCATCTCCGCCGCCCAGGCTCCCGCGCCCTCCGCTCCTTCTCAGCCGGCAACTGCGGCTCAACCCCCCGCCAAGGAAAATTCCGAATCCCTTCCCGCCGATTCCGGCGTCGCCCGCGGCAAGAAACTCGTTCTCAAGGACGGCAGCTTTCAGCTCATCCGCGAATACCAGAGGAATGGCGATCGCGTCCGTTACTACAGCCTCGAACGCGCCGAATGGGAAGAGCTTCCCGCCGCCATGGTGGATTGGGACGCTACCGCGAAAGCGGCTGGAGCCGAGCAGAAGCACGATCAGGCTCTCCTCGCCACCGTGCAGCACCAGCAGGAAGAAGAGCAGACCAATTTGCCCATGGACGTGGACGCCAGCCTAATCATCGCTCCGAACATCTTTCTTCCCTCCGGTGAAGGCATGTTCGTCCTGGACGGAAATACTGTCACGCTCCTCGATCAAGTCGCCTCGGAAACGACCACGGACAAAAAACAATTTCTGAAGCGCGTCCTGATTCCCGTTCCCATCGTGCCGGACAAGAAGAATATCGAGATTCCCGGAGCCCACGCGAAAGTCCGGGTCAAATCCGATCATCCCGAATTCTATTTGCGTGAAGCCCCGCCCGATCCCGACCGTGCTTCCCCCGTCCGCCACAGCAGCCGTCCCGGCGAATCCGGTCCGGAAGTGGAACTTGTCCGGGCCACGGTAAAAGGAGACAAACGCCGGCTGGAATCCGTCAGCAATCTTTTTGGCGAGCAGGTCTCGGAAAAGGTGAACACGATTTCCATCCAAACGTGGCCCGTGACTCCGCAAGTGTATCGCTTCACCCTGAGCGAGCCGCTCCCTCCGGGAGAATACGCTCTCGCGGAAATTCTTCCCGACGGAATGAATCTTTATGTTTGGGATTTCGGAGTGGATGCCAACTCGGAGAAAAAACCCTAGGAGGCAGACTCGTCCACTGCTCCAATTCGCGAAACCGGTTCAGCAAGCTGATTCAGGAAACCGAACCATCCGGCGGTTTATCCGCGTACGCGGAGAGCAGCGCTTCGCGAAGTTCCGCCAGCGCATCCAGAATCCGGAATGGCTTCTGCAGGCACGCCGCTCCGCCGAGTTCCGCTTTTTTTCTCGCTTCATCCATGTATTCGCCGGTCATGAAAACCACGACGGGTTTTTCTGCGCCCGCCACGGAAAGAATCTGCCGCGCGGCTTCCTTGCCCCCCGTTTTTTCGCTGCGCGGACCAAGATTCAAGTCGCACAAGAGCGCGTCATATTTTTTCTCTGCGACGCGATGCAGCGCTTCCTCGAGGGTTTGCACACAATCCACGCGCAAGCCATTCGCAGCCAATCCTTCCGCGAGAAGCATTCGAATGCTGTCTTCATCGTCGAGAACCAGGATGTTTCGCCCCTTGAGGATCGTGGGAACGGGCCTGGCGGGCTCCGCGGGAGTGATTCCCGAATCTTTTGCGGAGGAAGGCTGTAAATTTTCCGAGGCGACCGGCAAGGTCACCGTGAAAGCGGAACCGCCGGCGGGCAGCGCGGCCGCTTCGATGGAGCCGCCGTGCTCACGCAAAATAGACATGCAAATGCTGAGGCCGAGGCCGGTGCCACCGCCGGGACGTTTCGTGGTGTAAAAAGGATCGAAGATGCGAGGGAGAGCCTCAGGGGGGATGCCGACGCCATCGTCCTGCACGGTAACGGAGACGCGGGCGTTCGAATGGGAGAGGCGAATCTGAATTCGGCCGTTATCGCGAACCTCGCGAATCGCCTGTTCGGCGTTCGTGACCAGATTCAGAAAAACCTGGACCAGTTGATTGCCGTCGCCGACGACGCCGGGAAGGCCGGGCTGGGGATGAAAATCCACGGCAATATTGTTACGGCGGAGCGAATGCTCATGAAGTTGGAGCGTGCGGTCAATGATGCCGTTGATATCAATCGGCTTTTTCTGCGGCGAGGCTGGGCGAGAGAATTCGAGGAGATTCTGGACGATGCGGGCGGCGCGGCGAGCCTGGCGGTGAGTAAGGTCGAGCTGGCGCTTCATGGAATCGTCAACGTCCTGGCGCTCGCGAACGAGTTCGGTGACGCCGAGAATGGCGGTGAGGGGATTGTTGAGTTCGTGGGCGACGCCGGCGAGCATCTGGCCCATGGCGGCGAGTTTTTCCGCCTGGATGAGTTGCTCCTCGAGACGCTTCAATTCGGTGACGTCACGACCTGATATTACTATTCCTTCAATCTTACCGTACTCGTTAAGAAGCGGACTGAAGTGGCAGCGGATGCGGCGCCAATCGCCGGCCTTGTGGCGGACGCGGACTTCGAGTGAAGCAAAGGTCTGGCGCCCCGCAAGGAAGTCTTCGTAGAGAGCGCGCAGCGCGGGACGATCCTCGGAGTGCGTGCGGTCTCCAAACTCCAAATCCGCACTTTCGTCGGGCTCGTAACCAAGCACTTCACGGATGCTGGGACTAATAAAGGTGTAGTGAGCTGAAGTGTCCAAGACCAGGATGAGGTCCGGGAAACTGTCCACGAGGCGGCGAGCGAATTCCTGCTGTTTATAGAGACGGCGCTCCATATCGCGGCGGGCGGTGATGTCCATGAGCGCGCCCTGGTAGCGGACAATTTTCCCGAAATTGTCGCGGACGGCGGCGGCGGTGTTGAGGCAGACGATGGAGCGGCCATCTTTTCGCAGCAGGGTGATTTCGCGACCTTCGACAATGGGCTGGCGATCCACCTCTTCGCGGATGGCAAAGCGAAGAACCTCGTCCGGGAAGATTTCCGAAACCTTGCGGGCGCGGAGATCTTCTTTCGAATCGTAACCGAGCATGCGAACGAGCGCGGGATTGATGTCCAGAATCTTGTCATCTGGCGTGATGATGTAAATGCCTTCCTGCAAGGATTCGAAAAGTTCGGTGAAGCGGGCTTCATTGCGGCGGAGGGCGGTGATGTCGCGAGCGAGAACGGTAATGCCGTGCACGGCGTCGCCCCGGAGCATGGCGTGGATGACGCAATCGAAATAGTGGACGGTGTTGCGGCTCTTGAGGCGGACTTGAACGACCCCGGACCAGTGGCGGCGGTCGAGAAAGCGGGGCATGGCGCGATCGACGAGCTCCTTGCCCTCGCCGTTGACCTCCTCGAGAAAATCGGTGAGATGACGGCCGATGATCTGCTGAAAGTTCATACCGACAAGATCGGCAAAGCTGCGGTTGACGGCGCGGATATCACCTTCAAGGGAGACTGCGAGGAGGATGTCCTCGAAAGAATCAATGAGATCGCGATAGCCCTGCTGGGAACGCGCAATGATCTCGAAGAGCTGGTCCATCTGCTTGTCACTGGGAGCGACGGCGTCGCGCTGTTCCAAGCCGCGCATGAGGCCGCGCAGTTCGGAGATTTCGCGAGTGCGGTTCCAGGCGTAAATGCCGAAAAGAACGATGAGGACGACAAGACCAAAAGTCTTGGCGATGGCGGGCAGAGCTTCAAGGCGATGGGCCGCCGAGGGAATGCTGCCCCAAGCGAGCCAGGCAAACCCAATGCCGAGAACCAGAAGGAGAAAGAACGTCACGCGCCACAATTCCTGCTGGCGCTTTT
>Ga0335079_10006691_pt1 | contig 13179 bp, 9 predicted proteins | sample Lox_Sample_33_FD_206719 | JGI IMG/M metagenome (GOLD analysis project Ga0335079, IMG submission 206719) | Soil microbial communities from Loxahatchee National Wildlife Refuge, Florida, United States - Lox_Sample_3.3 | ecosystem: Environmental > Terrestrial > Soil > Wetlands | place: USA: Florida... | reverse complement strand
TGAAGCCATCAGAAACTCATATTCGCCGGGAGACTGGACCCAGAAGGAAGCGCGATAGTCGATCCCGAAGAGGTTCGTGCGAGGGGTAACACCCGGTATACCACTCGTATTTGAGAAGGTCTGATTTGGTACATCAAGCGATGAAGTATAGAGTGCTCCGATCGGATCGAGTTCGCGGAAATCCGGAATAGAGTCGGAAGGGTGGGGCAGTTCGTAAACGTCGCCACAGAATGAGTGCGGTGCGGGCACAATGGATCCAAACGAGCCGATGGGTCCCCTGGCGGGCCAAATCCAGGTGGACGGTCTTTTATGACGGGGCCTTTCCCAGTCGAGTCGAGCTTGATAGGTCTTGAGATCGTTCGCGGTTTCTTCGGCTGCGGGTGAGCCATCCGGAGCCTGGGCATGCTCGTTGTTTGGAAGGGCAACATCGGCGGCACCAAGATTGCCGGTTGCCCGATCGCGAAGCACGACTCGGGTGAGCGCGACGTGCCCTGATGCGGGGAACTCGAGGATGTGAGGGAATCCGCGATCGAGGGCACGCGTGTAATCGGCGGATGTGAGCACTTGCTCAAGCGGCGCATGGAAGTAGCTTATGGGGTGTCCATTTTTATCGAAGTTGCAGCTTCCGTAATCGAGCTCTATGCGGCGATCAAGCCCGGCCGTTCCTCTCCCTGTCGAGTCGCTACTGAGCGTCAAGAATGAGAGCGAACTGGCGTCGACGGCAACCTGGTAGCGGATTACGTCGGTTCGTCCCGTGTCGATGAAGCGGGCGTGGAGGTTGATCGAGAGCGGGTTCACGGGGTAATAGCAGGCCGACTGCTGCAGGAGCTGATCGATTTTTTCTCTTTTCAGATCGGATGTCTTCGAGTCGGGTGCGGCAAGCCCAACGTAGTATTCGTGGCGATAGAAGAGCTTGACGTTGGAGCGATCCGTTGTAATTGCGATCCGGTGATAACCACTCGTCCATCCGTCGGGTGCGGGGTGGAATGCGAGGAGGTAGTGGACGGTGGAGCGTTCAAGGCAGCTTGCGAGAATGCGAAACCCGGTGTGCTCATTGTCTGGTAAAGACGGCGATCGATTTGGGTCGACAATGGAGAGACTGGTGATGGGCTGGAGCGAGGCTGGTGCGCCCGCATAACGGCTTTTCCGTTTCCGTTTCTTTTTAGTTTCTGGTTCAGCCGATTGGGAGACCTGCAATTCAGACTGTTTGAAATCCAGGACGGGCTGATTGTGGCGATCAAGAGCGATCAAATCAACGAGAACTTCGCGGGAGGTCACGCGCAACGTTGTCGGTCCTAAATCATTTTGATCATGTCTCTGGGCATTTTGGCCGGGGGAAGCCTGTCGGGAACGAGGGTCTGGGAGAAGTAAAGGTGGCGTCAAAAGAAAGAGAAGTGCCGTAAGTGAGAGCAAGTACTTTTGCATCGCAAGCCTAGATCTTGAGAGCCATCATATTCCACCAGATTTTCGACGTCGAAAAGCGAGAATTGGGCGTACACACCCGACGCAGGAGGATTTGCCGCTCTTATGGCCTGCGGTGACGAAGCCAGAGCTGCTCGATGTAGCTGTCGGTCATGCCGGCGATGTAGTCGGCTACAGTGCGGGCGAGGCCTTGAGAGGGGATCTGAAGCTGGTGATCCGGCGGCAGAAGACCTGGATCGGAAATAAGAATTGAGAACAACTCCTGCACGACGCGGGCGGCCTGTTCGTGTTCTTCTTCCATACCCGGGGAGTTGTAGAAGTTGTCGTATAGATATCGCTTGGCGGTGGCGCGGTCGTCTTCTACAGCGGGGCTGAGCACGGCAATTCGTCGGGGAGCGCGCCGAACGTCGGTCAGGGTTGTTGCACCCATTGCAGTGACAAGCCGGCGTATTTCTTCGATGAGATCGGTTACCAGGGCGTTGAGCATCCGATTGAGCGTTTCATATACGACGTGCTTCCTGGAGGCTGCCGGGTATTGTCCGCTGACCTGATCATGGAAGCGATGGAAGAGGGGAACGTGGGCACAGACGTCGGCGACAGTAAGGATGCCTGAGTCGAGCCCGTCGTCGAAGTCGGCTGTGAGATAGGCGATCTCATCGGCGAGGTCGATGAGCTGCGCCTCGAGCGGGGGGCGGAGGTCGAGTAGGTATTCAGCGAGTTCGGGATGGCTGGCGCTTGTGTAGTCGCGCGAATGTTTGATGATGCCTTCGCGCATACCGAGGGTGAGGTTGAGGCCTCGCCAGGCGGGGTATCGCTCCTCGAACCATGTGACGATACGGAGGGCGTGCAGGTTGTGGTCAAATCCGAGGCTGTGTCGACGCAGGGCGGCATCAAGGGCTTTCTCGCCTGCGTGTCCGAAGGGTGGGTGGCCAATGTCGTGAGCGAGGGCAAGCGCCTCGGCGAGATCCTCGTTCAGTCCGAGTGCCGAGGCGATGGTGCGGGAGATCTGGGCGACTTCGAGGGTATGAGTGAGGCGGCTGCGAAAGTGGTCCCCTGGCAAATCGCGTGCGAGGCGGGAAAATACCTGGGTTTTACCAGCGAGGCGCCGAAAGGCCCGGGCATGGAGGATACGAGCGCGGTCACGCGCGAAGGGAGATCGATAGGGATGAGTGGTTTCCGGATGTTGACGACGGGCGAGTTCCCCGGCATCGTTTACAGCGATTTCAGAGGGTAGGTGCGACGGGGTTTTGGCTTCTTGACTCATCCCAAAGTGGTCTTGGTTTGGTTATATCGCAGCGGAACGCTGGATTGCACGCAAAGGACAAGGGAGTTTCGAAGGAATCTTGAAGGAACGTGTTGATAGTCACCAATTTGGCCTGCGCGAGGTGCTATAAATTCTTGGTGCGACAGAATGGACAATTGCCCGGTTCCGGGAGTACCATCCTGCCGGTTTTGCAAAGTGCGCGGGCAGGTGATCAATTTGCGCGCATTCCGAAATTATTCACATTCGGACTGGAGGCAAGAATGAAGACGATGAAATGTGTTGGATTCGCCCTAGCGGTCCTTGGAATTGCAATCACGACGACAGGCTGCGAGAGACATTCGAACAAAGAGGTGTACTACCTGGTGGGCGTCAATATGGCGTTGCCGTATTGGCAGACCGGTGCAAAGGGATTCAACCAGGCTGCGGCTCACTACAAGGTGACTGCGAAGGTAGTGGGGCCGGAGAACTATGATCCGCAGGCGGAACTCGCGGAGTTGCAGAAGGCAGTTGCGGCGAAGCCTGCGGGAATTCTCGTCACGGTCGCGGATGAGTCCGTTGTGGGTCCTGGGATCGATGCAGCCATCGCTGCCGGGATTCCCGTTGTCACGATTGACTCAGATGCCAAGGGAAGCAAGAGGCTGTTCTTCATCGGCACGAACAACCTAGACGCGGGGCGGTTAGGTGGTCATCGAGTGGTTGAGCAACTGGGTGGTGCGGGAAACGTGGTCTTCTTTACGATCGCGGGCCAGCCAAACATGGAAGAACGTCTGAAGGGTTTCAAGGATGTCCTGGAGACCCGTCCGAACATTCACATTGTTGATGTGATCGACATCAAGAGCGATGCGCGTGCCGCATTCGACAAAACACAGGAATTGATGGCGCTCACTGGTCCGAAAAAGATCAATGCTTTTGTGTGCCTTGAGTCTGCGTCGGGCAAGATGGTCTCAGACGCGATTAAGCGGACGAACGCGACCGACAGAGTCCTCATTGCGTGGGACGTAAACCAGGATACGCTGGACGGAATCAAAGGCGGCACTATCAACGCGACGGTAGCGCAGAAGCCGTTCACGATGGGCTATGTTGGGTTGAGGATGCTCGACCAGATTTTCCATGATCCGCCGGCGTCTCTGAGCAAGGATTGGTCTCAGGATGCATTTTCGCCGTTGCCGGATTTTGTGGACACGGGCACCTCGCTTGTGGACAAGCGCAATGTTGATGCGTACATCGAATCTGCGCAGGCTCATCAGTAGATAGTCTTCTGAACCGGGTGCGGTTCGGATTTCGTTCAATCGAAATCGTCAGTGCGGCAGCTTCACTCCAATGGAAGCTGCCGTAACTTTTTTTGCAGGAACGAATCACAGCCAACGGTGCATTCGGGCAGCGTAAACTGCGTGTTCAATCGTTTCTGCAGTTATTTCCTCACCGGGTCTTCCGGAGCCACTTGACGTTGTCCCAAATTGGGTCCAACATAGGCGCATCTAGAGCTGTCGCATGTGTGCCGAAAGTAGCCCGTAGGAGCGGCAAACGGGATGCCCTACCGGGCTCGATACGCTGAATTCCCAGAGCAAGATTCGGGACGAGCTATGGTGGTGAAGACGCAGCTTCGAGGTGGCGAGGTCACCGGATTGCATGTCGGCGCAAGGAATGTGCGTCGATATTTTCCCAAGAGTGTTCGCATCATTGAGCTGCAGCTCGATCATTTACAGATCCAGTGCGGTTTGCCGCCGGACTTCTGGAAAGGCCAGCCGGAAATTAGTGATCCGCGTCTCTGCGAGTGGTTGGACTTCAAGGTTGTCCATCGGATGGGTGAACAGAAGCAATTGAAGCTGGCGATGACGCCGGCAGGGAAGAGCGTTTTCAGACTACGTTCCGTGAAACAGAAAGAAGATTCGTTCGCCGGTCTGGAATCGATTCCAGTGGCCTAATTTGCGATCTGAATCGCGTTTTTGGTTGCCGAAAAACCTGCGCCCCGACGGGTCGTTCGAAAGGCAAACCTATGCGAAAACACATCGAATCTGAAGCAATTGAAGCACTTCGCGATACGCTACAGCAGATCTCAGTGATCAAGGTGAAGGAAATCGCAGTTGATCCGCATGGGCGTCGCGGAGAGAAGACAATCCTTGGACACATCGAGATTTATGGCCATGCGCATCTCTTGGCCTGCAAAGTTGTGAAAAGCTGTGAACTGCCGTGCGTGAAGCAGGTGGTGGAGGAGTTACAGGAGGTTCGGAAAGAACGCGGAGTAGTCGTGGTGCCGATTCTGATTGCTCCAGTGATCTCGGACGAGGCGCAGATGGTTTGCCGGCAGAACAACGTCGGATATCTGGACCTCGCAGGGAACGCGCGTCTCTATCTGGACGAGGTTTTTATCGTGAAGCGGTCATTGCCGCATCACAAGGAGCTTCCGTCACAGGCTGAACAATTGCCCACCAGCGAAACGGCCCACTTTGCGCAAGTTGCATAGCGTTGTGCCGGGCTTCCTCAGCCCACGACGGCGAACATTAAGGGCGGCCAATCACCGGGCCGCCCTTAATGCTTTTCACGAATTTCAATGATGGTTATTCGGGTTTGGTCTGGCCCGCAGAGCTGTCCTGCCTGGCGAGTCGGACGCGTGCCGAATCGAGCTTCTTCTGAACTTTGGCAACCTCAGCCGGCTCGACATCGGGAGCGGCGGACTTGGAGAACTCGGAGAGAGACATTTCCCACTGTGCCGCGGCGAGGCGAATGCGGCCGGTTTTTTCGTAGAGATCGCCGAGATGATCGTGGACGGTTGGGTCGGTCTGGTCGCGTTCAACGGCTTGTCGCAGGTTGGTTTCAGCCAATTCGTACTGCCCGAGTTTGAAGTAGGCCCAGCCCAAGGAGTCGAGGTAGGCACCGTTCATTGGTTCCATCTCGACTGCCTTCCGGATCAGTTTCAGGGCTTCCGGCAACCGGGTGCCCTTATCGGCCAGCATGTAGCCGAGATAGTTGAGGACCATGGCGTTGTTGGGGTCGATTTCGAGCGCCTGGCGGAAGTACTGTTCAGCCGGCTCAAAGTGCTTCTGCCGTTCGGCGAGAGCGCCCTTTAAGAAGAGAAGATATAAGGAGTCGTCTTTTTTGGTGGTCAGGGCGGTGGCCTTATTGAGGGCATCTTCCGCGTCTTTCCAGCGACGGAGGCGCGTGTAGACCTGGCCGAGGGCGATCCATACTTTCTGATCTTCGGCGGAGTTGTTGAGCAGGGATTTGGCCATGGAGATGCCTTCTTCATCCTTGCCCTCGTCTACCAACTCGCCCGCAAGCATCAACTTGAGGTCGCGATCTTTGGGGTTGACTTCGACCGCCTTGCGTGAAACCGCGACAGCTTTGTCAAACATCTTGGCGTCGCGGTAAACATCGACCTGGTTCTGGTATCCGCGCAGGGCATTTTCGCCGCCGAGGTCGATCATCTTTTGATAAGCGGCGATGGCTTCGTCAACCTTGTTCTGCTCGTGATAGACGGAGCCGAGGCGCTCGAGGAAGATGGCGCGGTTGTTTTTCTCGTCTGCCGTGTAGGCGCCGTTGGCGTGGGATGTGAGGTCCACCATGTGTTCGTAGACCTGGGCGGCCTCGTCGTAGCGGCCGAGGACATCAAGTAGAAGGCCTTCGTTGTATCCGGCCTCGAGTGAGTCGGGATCCTTCTTGACGGCCTTCTTGACAGTGGCGAGAGCTTCTTCGTACTTTCCCTGACGGCGCAGGATCTCGCTGATGTGGACGATATTTCCGGCATCCTCCGGATCTGCCTCCGCGAGCTGGCGATAGACTTTGAGAGACTCGTCGAGCTGGCCATCGTTCAGAAGGGCCTGGGCGAGAGCACCTAGTGTGCGCACATCATCCGGATCCAGGTCGGCAGCGCGCTTATAAGCCGCGATGGCGTCCTTCGGCCGCTTCATCTGGTCATAGACCGCACCGAGAGCGAATTCCATCTTCGGTGTGCGTTCTGATTCCGGTAAAGTTTCAATGACTTTTGCGGCGTGCTCGAGGTCGCCGTTCTCAGCATAGAGGCGAGAGAGGTTGAGAACGACCTCTTCTGAATCCGGATCAAGGTCCTGGGCCGCCTTGAACTGTTCTTCAGCCTTTTCATTCTGGTGCTTGACGGTGTAGAGCTGTCCGAGCACCATGCGGTCTTCAACACTTTTCGGATCGAGAGCGACGATTTTCTGGAATTCTCCGATTGCCTGATCGAGAGTGTTCCCTGTGGGTGAAGAGGAGGAAACGGCATTTCGCGCTTCGCTGAGCTGGCGGAGATAGAGCCGGCCAAGAAGGCGATGTGCGTCGATGTCGTTGGGCGATGTTTTGAGCAACCCACGGGCGGTGGCCTCGGCTTCACCAACCTGTCCAGTACGGAAATACAGGTCAGCAAGCTCGTCATTCAGCTGCGGGGATGTAGGATCGGCGCTGAGAGCAGTCTTGTACTCCTCGACTGCATGCCGCATGAACTCGGTCCGACCGGTGGCAATGGCCTGTTCTTCGTAGATTTCTGCGAGGGCAGCGTGATAGTAGGCGTTGGCCCTGGCGGGCAGCGGCGTGGAATCGGCGTTAGGACTGGTTTTGGCGTCAGCCGCAGGAACGGAAGACTTCGCCGACACAGATTGGCCGCTCGTGACTGTGGTGGGGCTCTGAGTTTGGGCATGTAAGGCTGATGCCGCGAGGATGGGCGTCAGCAGCCACAAAGACGGTGCTAAGTTTTTTCTTTTCATGATCCTCGGGGATCCAGTCTCTTCCGTCGGCAACAGGAGAATGACTTTCCAGTGGCCGGTTGAATGCTTGGATGCGGAAGCTGCGCTGCCGCAACTCTGCCTAAGCTTAGAGACGATTTTACCTGTCTTTTGTCGCAGAGAGTTAAGGGAAACGAGTACCTGAGATGTTCTCGGGGTAACCTTAATGATCTTCCTAGTTGACGATCTCAGGCTAGCCAGATTCGGAGGCAGGCGGTCACCGACTCTAGTCAGAAACCCAACCACTTTCGCGAAGAGCATGACTGGCGGGCGCATAACTTCCGTCGGGCGCTGAAGTCGTCCAAACATGCGTTCATCGGGATTCGTATCGCCTGATGCAAAAGACGGAACAACTTCCCGTCACTGTCCGGCCAAGGTCCAGCGTCGATGGAGATTGCGGCTCAAACTGGACTTCGAGCCGAGCGAATCCTGTGGAGGAAGACTTCGAGTCTGCCCTGAACAGCTCGAGAAGGCACGGACTGGTTGAATGCGGTCATGGGGCGTGATTCTAAGTGGGATCAGTGTCGGAAGTGCCGGATCCCGGTGAAGACCATGGCCAGCCCGAGGCGATCGGCGGCGGCAATCACGTCTTCGTCCTTGACCGAACCGCCGGGCTGGATGACTGCGCTTGCCCCGGCGGCGGCTACTGCTTCGAGACCGTCCGGGAACGGGAAGAAGGCGTCAGATGCGGCAACGGCGCCCTGGAGTGGAAGCACTGCCTTTTGCGCTCCGAACCGGGCCGCATCGACGCGGCTCATCTGTCCGGCCCCGATGCCGACGGTCTGGCCGTCGCGGGCGTAAACGATGGCGTTGGATTTGACATGCTTGCAGACGCGCCACGCGAAGATCAGGCTGCGGAGTTCCTCTGCTGTGGGCGGCCTCCAGGTGACAACCTTGAGCTCGTCCTCGGTGACGCGGCCGGTATCAGCGTCCTGCAATAACAAGCCTCCCGACACGTGCTTGACGACGGGACGCTGAGTTGCGGGACGGACTTCGACGAGACGAAGGTTCTTTTTTGCGGAGAAGCATTCGCGTGCTTCAGGGGTGAAGGAAGGGGCAGAAATGGCTTCGACGAAGAGCTTGGCGATTTCGGATGCGGCTTCGCCGTTGACGGGCCGATTGATACCGATGACACCGCCGAAAGCGGAGACAGGATCGCTGGCGAGCGCCTTCTGATAGGCCTCGAGAACGGAGTGACCTGTGGCTGTACCGCAGGGGTTGGTGTGCTTGACGATGACGACGGCGGGCTCATCGAACTCCTGCGCAAGCTCCCAGCATGCATCCAGATCGACGAGGTTGTTGAAGCTGAGCTCCTTACCCTGGAGTTGGGTTGCACCGGCGATACCGAGGCCGGAACCATCGGCGTAGAGTGCAGCACGCTGATGAGGATTTTCTCCATAACGGAGTGATTGGGCGAGAGGCATGTTGATTCGCAGCGTAGATGGGAAGCTGGCGGCCTCAGGTGCAGCGGCTTCTACCGGAGCGGGCGCCGAGGCGATCCGGTCAAGGGTGTTGGCGATCGCGGAGTCGTATGCGGCGGTGGTGGCAAAGGCTTGCCGGGCAAGCCGCCAACGGGTTTCGCGTGTAAGTGATCCATTGTTGGTCTTCAGTTCTTCGATGAGGGCTGGATAATCAGAAACGCGAGTGACAATGGCGACGTCTTCAAAGTTCTTGGCCGCGGAACGGACCATGGAGGGACCGCCAATATCGATGTTTTCGATGAGATGGCTGAAGGGCACGCCGGGCTGGGCGGCGGTCTTCTCGAAGGCATAGAGATTGACTACGACCATGTCGATGGGCTGAATACCATGAACATTGACCGCAGCTTCGTGTCCGGGGTTGCCGCGAATGTACAGGAGACCGCCGTGTACGCGAGGGTGCAGTGTTTTGACACGGCCGTCCAGCATTTCGGGAAAGCCGGTGAGGTCGCTGATGTCCTTGACGGTGAGTCCGGCTTCGCGCAGAGTACGAGCCGTGCCGCCGGTGGAGACCAACTCGACGCCGAGGCCGGAAAGGGATTTGGCGAAATCGACTAGACCTGATTTGTCCGTCACGCTGAGCAAAGCCCGACGGATTGGCTTGGCTTCGAGCTGAGGCCTGGCTGCCGTGAATGATGTGCTCACTCTTGAAGCTCCTTCAGATTCTCACGTTGATTCAGCGGATGCATATTGCGACAAAGATCAAAGAACAGACTACATCGAAAGACCAAGTGGAATTTGTGCGCTGATTTGCACCGATTTGCGATGCCTTCGATGTCTTGTAACTCGATGCAGAAGATGGATTACAGTGGAGACATGAGCACTGCTCTCCCTCCCTCGCAGGGCCCTGGCGCCTTTACCGGTGGAACCGATCGCGAGCCGGAGATTCTTCGTCCCGTGCCGGGCTATATCCCGACGCCGCAGCCAGTGGTGAGAAAACGGCGTTCCTTGTGGGCCAGCGCTCCAGCGACTTACATCCTGGTGGGGATCAACTGCGCGGTCTTCGTGGCAATGCTGCTGCGCGGGGTGAGCGCGGTGAACCCGACGCCGGAGCAACTGATGCACTGGGGGGCAAATAATGCCGGGTCGGTTCTGATTAACGATCAATGGTGGCGGATTGTTACGGCCATGTTCGTCCACGTGGGCATCCTTCACCTGGCGACCAACATGTGGTGCTTGTGGAACCTGGGGCTCCTGGCAGAGCCGCTGATGGGTTCGGTTGGAGTTGTTGCGGCCTATGTGTTGACGGGAGCGGCGGGGAATCTGCTTTCTGTACTTTGGAACGGCCTGCGCTACAACGTGGAGCATGTGCCGCATCAGGGATTTGATCCGCTGATGTATTTTCCTCCCGGCGCCGGTGCTTCGGGTGCGGTGTTTGGGATTGCGGGAGCATTGATCGTCCTGTTGAAGTCGCCGCGGCTTCCGGTTCCACCGCAGGAGTTGAAGCGGTTACGCAAGTCAGTGATTTATTTTGCCGCGATCAATCTTGCGATCGGACTGGCGATCAGCCTGGACGTGGTCTCGTCGAGGACGGGAATCAGCATCGATAATTCTGCGCATCTGGGAGGTGTGCTTTGCGGCTTGTTGTTTGCCGCGCCTATGATTCCTCGGGTCGGCAATCCGCGGTCGACGTTTCAGACGCGGCTACAGATCGCTGTTGGGATGATTGTCGGCATTCTTGTACTGTTTGGTTTCTATATCTCCAAGCTTGCAGGCTGAACGCGACGAATTCCAAGTTGTTGCTGCTCGGAATATGGGAGAATCCCAGTGAACGATGATCGTCAGATCCCAGTAAGGGAGGGAGATCATGAAGCGTCGCGAATTCATTAAACAGGCAGCAGTGGCTGCGGCGGCAGTTGCGACATCGAGCCAACTTCAAGGCAAGACACCTACGAATCCGATTCCACGACGCACGCTTGGCCGGACAGGAGAACACCTCTCGGTCATTGCGTTTGGAGGAATTGTGGTGATGAACGAGAGCACGGGCGACTCCAAAGACATCGTAGCCGAGGCCGTTGATCGCGGGATCAATTACTTCGATGTTGCTCCAAGTTACGGCAACGCGCAAGAGAGGCTGGGGCCGGCGCTGGCACCGTATCGCAAGAACTGTTTTCTTGCATGCAAGACGGAAGGCCGGATGAAGGACGACTCGCGAAAGCAACTGGAGGAGTCGCTTCGTCTATTGCAGACGGATCATGTGGACCTGTATCAGTTCCACGCGTTGACGAAAATGGCGGATCTGGAGAAGGTGCTGGGTCCGGGTGGTGCGATGGAGACGATGGAGGAGGCGAAGAAGGAAGGCAAGATTCGCTACATCGGGTTCTCGGTGCACTCGGCAGAGACGGCCGTGGCGGCGATGAATCGGTATCCGTTTGATTCGATCCTTTTCCCATTGAATTTTGTGCTTTACACGCAGACGGGATTCGGGCCGCAGATATTGAAGACGGCGCAGGAAAAGAAGATGGGAATACTGGCGCTGAAGAGCATGGCGAAGACGGTCTGGCCAGATGACCAGAAGAAGGACCATCCAGAGCCAAAGTGCTGGTACAAACCAGCGGCATTCCCCGATGAGGCGTCAATGGGTCTGCGCTGGACGCTGGGGCACGATATCACCGCTGCGATTCCGCCGGGGGATGAGCGCTACTTCAGGCTGGCAATGGACGTGGCACAGAATTACAAGCCACTGGAGGCGCATGAAGAACAGGTTCTATTGGCTGGCGCGCACGGCGCGGAGCCGATCTTTCATCTTGGGAACGACGTGTAGAGGACGGAGACCAAGTGCCCCGGGGACGTTCACTGACCCTTGCAGTTGTGAGGACTTGGCGTCACTGGCCTGAATAACGAAAGCCCCCGCGGCCGGAAAACTGAATTAACGCGTCGCTGTCGATGCGAACTTCTTCACCATGGCGAGAAGCAGCTTGCGATCGCTATCGTTCAAGTTTGTGGAATAGCGGCGGATCTGCGTAAGGAACCGCAGTTCGTCGTCGGTGAGGTGCTGTGTGCTCATGTGGCCGCCGAGTGAGTCCTCGGCGAAGAACTGGGCGATGGGAAGATCAAGCGCAAGCGCGATCTTCGAGAGCGTATCGAGCGAGGGAACAGTGTGGCCGTTCTCGACCCGTGAAAGATAACAGCGAAGAAGGCCCGTCTTTTTCTCGATGTCGCCCTGGGAGAGCCCTTTTTGCAGGCGATGTGCGCGGATGGTGGTGCCGATCTTCATCACTCCATAAACCTTTCCGCATCCCGTGCCATAGAGCCATCACGGTAGCTACCACTGAGTTATTGGCGTAAGAGTAAACACGCTATCTTCATGGCGCAAGAGGAAAACCGGGTACTGGGCACCGGGAGTAACCAGCATGTAAACCAAATGGTAAACACAGGTTTTTTGATGAGCGTTACTTCTTCCAACTGTGAACAGAAGAATAGTCGGAAGGGGGTGACTGTATCAGCTGTGCGGGGCCGCATTTCCGTAAACCTTCATACCAGCCTCATCGTCTGTTTGAATGCAGGGTCGAAACCGGGAGCATGGATGAAGGGATGGGCACCACGAGTGGTTGTCGCAGTGGCAGCGTGTATGTCGGCGAGCATGATCTGCCTGTCGCAGGCGGCCCCGTCGCAGACTCCTGAGGCAGTCAGCCCGGCAAGTTCCTCCGGTTCCGTTGGGTCTGTCACCGGCGGAAAACTTCACGGCCATGTGAAAAGCGGGACAATTCCTCTACCGGGCGTCACGATTACGGCGCAGAACACGCTTACGGGCAAGCGATACTCCACCACCAGCGATGTTACGGGTGCCTGGGGGATGACGATTCCTCAAAACGGGCGCTACGTCGTTCGGACGCAGTTTGCGGCGTTTGCTCAAAGCGCGCTGGAAGCAGTGTTGAATGCGACGAGCCACGATCAGACTATCGATTTTCAATTGATGCTCGCGTCACACGCGGCGCAGCAAGAACAGCGCGAGGAAGCGCGGACGCAGACTGGACAGGTGGCACAGGCGATCCAGCAAATGGCAGCGAGCGGCGCGCAGAGCCTGAGCCTGATCAACGCGCTTTCTGGGGACACTGAGACCCAGGGAGGCTTTAGTGGGCAAGGCGGTGCGGCATTGCCTTCGATCGCCGGCAATGCGGATTTCAGCGACCAATCGGTGGCGATCAGCGGGCAGTCGGGTTCGGTGAGTCCGCTCGCCGGGGTCGATATGGACAGACTGCGCGATGCGGTGGAGACATTTCGGGCACAGAATGGCTTGAATGATGGCGGGGGAGGATTGTTCGGCGGCGCCGGGGGAATG
>Ga0335079_10006689_pt1 | contig 13183 bp, 14 predicted proteins | sample Lox_Sample_33_FD_206719 | JGI IMG/M metagenome (GOLD analysis project Ga0335079, IMG submission 206719) | Soil microbial communities from Loxahatchee National Wildlife Refuge, Florida, United States - Lox_Sample_3.3 | ecosystem: Environmental > Terrestrial > Soil > Wetlands | place: USA... | reverse complement strand
TCACTTCGGATCTGGTCCACGCCTTGATGGTGACGGTGCCGTTCGGATTGTGGATGGTCACGACGGGCCGGGCGTCCACCTTGAAATGTTTTTCGATTCGCTTTGCCGATGCGGGCAGGGCGACGAGCAGCAGAACTCCGGGCACGAGGACCCCGGCTATCTTCCAGGTCTTTGAAACAGCGCCATCATGGCTCATGGGTTGTACTCTCCCCGCTGCGTCATCTGCGCCAGCAGGTCCGCTTTCTGCTGGTAGGCTTCGTAGAGATAATCGCGGGCCACTTCGTTTTGAGGTTCTTCGCGCACGCTTTTTTCACACAAAGCGATGTAGTTGTCAACGATGGCCAGGTTCTTATGGAGCACAGAACTCACGACGGGGTTGGAGTCGACAATCGAAGCCAGGGTTGTCTGCTCGACAGAATTAAGGTGAGCGCCCAACGGGCTCGTGGTGGCCTGCATGCCATGGAACCAACGGTAATCGTTGAGGCGTCTCGAGGCGGGCCCGCTGAGGGCGACGGCGGCGGCGATCAAGATCGCGAGGTAGGCTCCCGCCAGCGCCGGACGCGGCAGCGCGGCAAACCAGCCACGCCACGTTGCCATCCAGCCGCCGGCTCCTGCAGGCCGGGCGGCACGAATCAGGCCTTCGCGCTCCAACTGGGCGCGGAGGGATGTCCAGACGCGGGCGGGCGGCTCCTCGTCCGTAGTCATTGCGCGAGCAGCGGTGGCGATGGAACCGAGGTCGCCGGCCACTTCCCGGCACCGGGCGCAACCGTGCAGATGAGCCTGGGCGCCAGGGCTCCGTTCGCCTTCGAGCCACGCATCAAGATGATTCAGGAATTGCTTACATCCCATCTCAGCCATTTTCAATCCTCGCCCACGGAACCGCTCGCGGCCCGGCGCTCTTCACGGGCTTTGTCACGCAGCGCCTCGTGCAGCAGTTCGCGGAGGCGCATACGAGCCTTATGAAGTTGCGATTTGGAATTGCCGATCGAGCAGTCCATGATCTCCGCAATCTCGTTGTGTTCGTAGCCCTGCACGTCATGGAGAACGAACACTGCTTTATATCCCGGCGGCAACTGGTCAATCGCCCTTTGCAAATTGACCCGGTCGATGGAGCCGGACAATCTCAGGTCCGGGGTCCCGAAGTCGCGGCGCGGCCCGCCGGATTCCTCATCGGGTTCGGTGACTTCCTCGAGGGAAGTCTCCGTGCCGGACTTCTTGCGCAGCTTCATCAGCACGACGTTGACGGCAAGCCGATGGAGCCAAGTGGAGAATGCCGATTCTCCACGAAACGTGGCGATTTTCCGGAAAAGCTGGAGGAAGGCTTCCTGGGTCAGGTCCTCTGCTTCGGCCGTGTTCCCCACCATCCGAAGACACAGCGAGTAGACGCGACGACCGTGCAATCGGTAAATTCGCTCGAAAGCCGCCGCATCGCCTTGCTGGGCAAGTCGGATCGCTTCCGCTTCCGGTAATTCCCCAGTTTCGGTTCGTCTCGTTCGGGCCACGCTACCCGTCGGGACGCATCCGTTAGTGCGATGCGTGGGCCGCTCCAGAAGTTGTCCTTGATTCAAGTGACGCCGGCGCCCGGCAGCGTCCTGCTGCCCGCTACCGGTATTGAAGGGCGCCCGATTGGATGCCCGTTCTTCACGCCACGTTTCATTCATTTTCGTCGGAATCGGGCCCAACGTCCAGTCTGGTTCTGCACGGTGCCCGTTTTTTTCTGACTCGGCTGACACTTCGAAACAAGCTCCTTCACAGAGATTCAGAACCGGAACGCCGCAAAGCCGCGGCTTTCTTTTACGCCGACGCGCGGTACAGAGCCGCGCGAAGGCCCCGCAGCCGTCTTGGCTCGACCGGGGTTTCCAGTTCCGCGGCAAACGCAGCCACCTGCTCGCCCGGGAGGGCGCGCAGGAAGGCTTTCAAAACCACTTCAGTTTCGCGGAGGCACGTATTGAAGTCATAATGCAGGCAATCGAGCAGGTTCCAACCGTCACAGGGCTGCACCGAGGAGTCGTTGGCAATACGCTCGGCCGTCTGCCTGAATTTCCGGTCCAGCTGCTCCAACGTTTCCGAAAGAATGCGCAGCTTGTGACAGAATCGCGAGCGCCCGCCGAAGAGAACGTGGTGCAGAATGCCGTTCCATGAGGCGGCGCTCTGCGCGATATGGCCGCGGAAGAACTCGGTCTTCATGGGCTCGACGGCCGGGACATTGCTTATGTTCCGAACCCGCTGGGAGCCGGCATTGCAGAAACCGATGAGGGAATTGGCGAGGCGTTCCAGGAGATCCGCCGCGATACTTGCCTGCTGGCGGGCGCAAACCAGTTCTCCGCGCGCTCGGAGGGAGAGGGCGTCGTCCAAGGCCACACTCATCATCGCGTACGAGCGTTCCCAGCGGCAAACTGCCGCATCGAAGACCTGGCTCTTCTCTCGCGGAAGAGCCATCAGCCAATCTTCGCAAACGGTGCGGCGGATGAACGACCCCTTGCGCCTAAAGAACACACTGCCCCCGGATTCGGTGCCATTATACCACCGTTTTGCTGACGCCCGGTTCCTTGACGAGATGGAGTTAGCCATCTGTGCAATTGCCTTTCTGTTTCGCGGTTCTTTTCGGATTCGATAGGCGTCGCGAAGGGTGGAAAAGGGCGGCTCTTTACCCAAACGAAAACCCATCTGAACCTTTCCAACCGGTGAGTTGCGCGGAAGACTATCGTGGAAGGTGCCCGCCGAAGGACGTCGGAGACTTGGGAGGCTGCGGTGAGCCGCATCTGGGACGCCTTAAAAGAGGCTGAAGAGGAGAAGGCCCGCGCGACTCAGCGGGGTCACGCGGAGCCCGACAAGCCTCGCGAAAAACCACCCGAAAAGGGTTCGTCCGAGCGGCGGCGAAGCCAGCGCCGGGTGCATCGCGTTGCCTTGCTTGTCTACGGCCGGGACGCGGAACAACAGCCGTTCCACGAAGAGGCCTACACCCTCGAAGTGAACGACAATGGATGCCTGCTGTCGTTGGAGACGACGGTCGCGCGGGGCCAACGGCTGTTCCTGACCCACACGCGGAATCAAGCGGAGCAGGAGTGCCGTGTCGTCACGGTGGGGAGGCGGGTTCGCGGCAGGGCGCGAGTCGCGATCCAGTTCAGCCATCGGGCTCATCATTTCTGGCAGGAGGCGTGATCCGAGGCTCAAATGTTCGAGGCTATCAAGATCGGCCTCGACAAGAAGGAATTGCCGGCGCTGGAATACGGCGCGATGTGTTACATGATGTCAGAGCAATCGTACTTGAGCGAGCGCAACGGCCATTAGCATCCCCACCTGATGTTCTTCATTCCGCAAAGAGCCGCGGCAACGTGGGGAGCAGGCTTACCGGGGTCTCCGATTCTGGCGTCCGAGGACCCGCAGGACCGACTGACCGTGTTTCTGATTCCGGTCGGCAAGTGGTCGGACGGCACGTCGGCACTCACCGACGCTCACTGAAGCCAGCGTCGGCGAGTGATGCCCGCCTGTGTGCCAAGTGTTGATTAACGGGGTGACCCGACGGGTGGAGTCGTGGCAGGGCAGATGTCTGGCAACCCGACTTATTGGGAGTTGGCCAAGAGCTTAGTTCAACCCTGGACGATCCTGCAGCACGGCGGTATATTTTCCTAAATGTACGAATTCACCGGGCCGGAAGAAGAACCCGAACCTCAGGCGTCTGGCAACCGCTTCGGACCGCCGCGCAAACACACGGCCGCCGACCTTCTGGACCCGCCTCAATTCCCGCCCATTCGTCTACGGTGCTTTGGATGTTCGAAGCCGTTCGTCGTCGCTGAAATCAGCCAGCACCTCCTAAGTTGTGACAGGATTTCAGCTCAGGATTTGGCACGGTTCAAAGCTGCGTTGGCTGAATTCAAGGCGAATCCAAGCCGCGCCCGACAAGTCTTCGAGGGGTTTCTGAATCGCGTTTGGAAGAATCGAGGTTTTGATGAGGGGGACCCATCCCTCTAGCTAGGGAACGTCGCTCCAACACTTAGTCTTTTCACCCGATCCAAGTCCTGTAACGTGGTTACCGAACATTTCATTTCAATAGACCGACCAGATGCCCGGCGTGGCGAGTTCGAGTAAATGGCGATCCGGGTCTCGAAAGTAGAGGCTCCGGCCTCCCAATTCCCACGTCTTCTTCTCCTCCACGGCAATTCCTCTCGTTTGGAGCCACACTTCCCAGTTGGCCAATTCGGCTGATGGGATGGCGAACGCGACATGTAATTCGCCGTCCCCGTCGTGGGGCGATTGGATCGCACGCGAAGCTCCCTTCTTGAACAGCAGCAGCACCTGGCGTGTGCCTGCGTGCATCGCGCAACCACGCTCGAACTCGCTGATGACGCGGAAGCCGAAAGTGTCCTCGTAGAAGCGAATGGAGCGAGGCACATCGCTCACATACAATGAGGATTCAAGAATGCCATCGGTTTTTGGCGGCATCGAGCCCTCCGGATCCTGGAATGTGGGAATCGCCCGCGATGACGTGAGGTGTGCCGGCTCGCGTCACGTATTCCGTTCAAGACTATCCGCGTGATTGTCCGCTCGTTGACGGGTCATTCGGGCGATGCTCGGCGAGAAGGTCGGCGAGAATCCATGCTACCCCGGCAATCGCGAACGTCTCGATGTTTTCGCTCCAATTCGTGTGGTTGCGGGGATCCGAAAGAAGCAGCGGTACCCACACGAGCAGCCCAAAGCTCACGAGCATCGTTGTCAGCAGGCGAGTGGCGAGAAGCGCCATCCGATTCGTGAGAAGAGCCACAGCCGCGAGTGCGAACAAGACAGTCGTCGCAACCGCCCAAAACATCTGACCTGGCGGAAGCCACTTCGGAACAAGACTGGCGGTAGCGTGAAGATAAAACGCCTGCTCGAGGGTAAAGGAAGCGGTACAGATGCCCAAAAGAATGCGGCCGATCCGATTCAGCGTTTCCCGTGAGCATGCCGACGACAGGCGCGCGAAAACGATCGCCGCTCCGGTGACGAGAGAGAACTGCTCGAAGAAGTTGCCCCAGCTATTGTAGACCTGCGGTTTGGCGACGATTTCCGGCACGCACAGCAAGGCGAAGACAAGATAAACCGCACCAAGGATGATTGCGCCCGCTTTCGCGGTCCGACGAGACTGAATCGCAGCGCCGCCGAAGATCTGGGCAGCGCCTGCAGCGTCGACCAGGTAAGGCAGTTGATGCCAGCCGTTGTAGTCATGCCAGGCCAGCGTGACGATGCCGAAGGCCAAAGCCGCCACTCCAAACACGTGACGGCCGAGATTCGAGCCGGGTTGTGATACGGTCATTTGTTTTCAGTCCAGTTCATGCACGTGCATCTCGATGCGGAAGAGCCGATCGCCGGTAACGTTCATTTGAGCACCGGGGGATCGCAAAGGATGCAGGCAGCTTTATACAACGGGATGGGCCGAGGGTATAGTGCGGCGTGACATCGCTGGGGGGTGCCTTCTCATCGGCGCACACCACTGTTAGAATGCGGCGCTTTCCAAACGCGACAGGAGAATTCGAAAATGACGGACAATGCCAACGCGGGGGCCAACCCCGGCCCGGAATTTATTCTGCAAATTGGATTGGGATTCTGGGCGTCAAAGGCTTTGCTGAGTGCAGTAGAGATGGGCGTCTTCACCGAACTGGCGAAGCGAGCGGAGGATTTGGCGACGCTGCAGGGCCGTCTTGGAATTCATCCACGAGCCGGGCGCGATTTTTTCGATACCTTGGTGGCGCTGGGCTTCCTGCGCCGCGCGGACGGGAAGTACGCGAATACGCCGGCGACCGATTTTTATCTCGACAAGCAAGAAACCACTTACATTGGCGGCGTGCTGGAAATGGCAACCCAGCGCCTGTACATACACTGGGGCCACCTGACCGAGGCGCTCCGAACCGGCAAACAGCAGAATGAATCCAAAGACGGAAGCGGCTCGCCTTTCGAGGCTCTCTACGCGGATCCCGCGCGGCTGAAGACGTTTCTTGCGGCCATGACGGGCATCAGCCGCGGCGCCAACCAAGCGATCGCGAAAAAAGCTCCGTGGGCGCAGTACCGCACCTTCGCCGACGTGGGCACCGCGCAGGGCGACCTGGCAGTGCAGATTGCGCTTGCGAACCGGCATTTGAAAGGCGTGGGCTACGATCTGTCCGAGGTAGGGCCCATCTTCGAGGAATACGTGGAGCAAAACGGCCTCACCGGCCGCCTCTCTTTTCACCCCGGCAATTTCTTCGAAGATCCGCTGCCGAAAGTGGATGTGATCACGATGGGCCACATCCTGCACGATTGGAATTTGGAAGAGAAGAAAATGCTCCTTCGCAAAGCGTACGACGCGCTCAACCTGGGCGGCGCCGTGGTGATCTATGAATCGATCATCGACGATGACCGGTCGCAAAATGCGTTCGGCTTGCTGATGAGCCTGAACATGTTGGTTGAGACGCCCGGCGGATTCGACTACACGGGCCAGGACTGCATGGGCTGGATGAAGGAGACTGGGTTCCGAGACGCTCGCGTGCAGCACCTGGCCGGCCCGGACTCGATGGTGGTTGGAATCAAGTAAGACGCCGGAGGCGCAGTAAGGGACCAGCCATTAATGCCTCTCTGCTAGTCGTAGGTATTCCTTCGCTGGTTTTGAGACCGTTTTTCCGCTTATGCCTAAGTGCCGTTGGTAGTCTATCGGGTCAAAACTGTAGGAGCCGTTCCGCGCCCTTTTGGACGAGAACCGCGGCTGAGACCACACCTATCCGCCCGTTTCCTTGACGCTGTCAGAAGCGCGCCGCTATACTCGCTGACTGCCGCGAGACTCTCCGGAAAGGACTTACGTTGGAATTTGAGCCGCTGGACCAGTTCCATGAGCGCCTGAAGAAGCTCGCAGAAATTGAAGCCCTCGGCCATCCCGCATATCCCCACAGTTTCGCCTGGACGCACACCGCGCGGCAGATCGTCGACCAGTACGCGAGCCCGACGGCTGAAGAGCTCTCGGCCAAGCGCGTGGACGTCCGAGTGGCGGGGCGCATCGTCGCCCTGCGGCCACACGGCAAAGCCGCTTTCGCTCATCTGTTGAGCGACGGGCAGCGGCTGCAGATCTATATCAAGCTCGACGTGGTCGGCGAGAAAGCCTTCAAACTCTTTCAGCTCCTGGACCTGGGAGACATCATCGGCGTCGCCGGGCACCTGTTTCGCACGAAGACGAATGAGCTGACGGTGTGGGTCGAGCAGCTCGAACTGCTCAACAAGGCGTTGCTGCCGCTGCCCGAAAAATGGCACGGGCTGGCGGACGTCGAGCAGCGGTACCGGCGGCGGTATCTGGACCTGATCGTCAACGAGCGGGCCCGCGACATATTTCTTCGGCGCGCGGAGATCATTCGCGAGATGCGGCGCTTCTTCGACGAGCGCGGATATATCGAAGTCGAGACGCCGATGATGCATCCCATCCTCGGCGGAGCGACGGCGCGGCCGTTTGTGACGCATCACAACACGTTCGACATGGACCTTTATCTGCGGATTGCACCGGAACTGTATCTGAAGAGGCTGGTGGTCGGTGGACTCGAACGCGTCTACGAAATCAACCGCAATTTCCGCAACGAAGGAATCGATGCGATTCATCAGCCCGAATTCACGATGCTCGAGTTCTATCAGGCGTACAGCGATTACCGCGAATTGATGGACCTGACGGAGGAACTGTTTCGAGGGCTGGCCGAGAAAACTTGCGGCGGCGTGAAAATCAAATATGGCGAGCAGGAAATCGACTTCAGCCGGTTCGAACGGCTGACGATGCGCGATGCCATCGGCAAATTCTGGCCGGCGAGCTTTGGCGCGGCGCCACAAGTGAGCGCGCTTGCTTCGTCGGGCGGTCCTCGACGAGTCGCGGAGCAATACAATCAGTTCGGGCGGACGCAGCGACGCGATTTGATCGAGAATCTCGACAAGCTCTCGGACGGTGAGATTACGGGCGAACTATTTGAAGCGGTGGCCGAAGAGCACCTGATTCAGCCGACTTTCATTTACGATTTTCCGACGGCGATTTCGCCGCTCTCGAAATGCCGCGAGGACGATCCTTCGCTGACGGAGCGATTCGAGCTTTTCATCGCGGGAATGGAGCTGGCCAACGGCTTCTCGGAGCTGAATGATCCCGCGGACCAGGAGCGCCGGTTCCGCGCGCAGGTGGAGAAGGGCGGGCAAGAAGCGCCGAAGGAAGTGGACGCGGATTACATTCGAGCGCTCAGCCATGGATTGCCGCCGACTGCGGGCGAGGGAGTGGGAATCGATCGGTTGGTCATGCTGCTCACTGATTCGCACGCGATCCGTGAAGTGATGCTCTTCCCATTGCTGCGCGCGGAGCCCGCCGCGGAAGCCGCTGCGGCTCCGCCTGCCGAGACAAAATGACCTTCGAGTGGCTGGTGGCGCTCAGGTATTTGCGGTCACCGAACCGCCCCGCGGTGCTGCGCCTGGTGACGCTGCTGGCAGTGATCGGCGTGACGGCCGGCGTGACGACGCTGGTGATCGCGCTCTCCATGAACACGGGCTTTCGCCAGGCGATTCGCGATCGCCTGCTGAGCGTAACCGCGCACGTGAACCTGAAGCCGCTCGGTCCCACCGGAATCCGCGATTACCGGCAATTGATCAACAAGCTGAACAGCACGCCGGGAGTGCGTTCGATCGAGCCCGCAGTTTACGATCAGGCGCTGCTTTCCTCCGGAGTTCACGCACGCGGCATCGTGCTGAAGGGTGTCGATCCGGAGCTCGAGATTCGGGCGAGCGAAGCGCTGCACCACATGATCGCGGGCTCCGCCGATTTTTCGCCGGACGCCGACGGGATTCCCGCTTTGCTGGTGGGCCGCCTTCTTGCGGAAGACATGAGAGTCTCCGCGGGCGACTACGTGACGCTGACGAGTCCGCAGGGGAACCTCACGCCGTTCGGGATGCTTCCCCGGTCGCGACGATTTCGTGTGACGGGAATCTTCGATTCCGGATTCTACGACTACGACGCGAACTGGGGCTTCGTGACGCTCGGATCGGCGCAATCGCTCGCTGGAATCGGCGACGTGGTGAGCCTGCTGGAAGTGCGGGTCGCAAGGCTCGATGACGCGGAAGCCGTAGCAGAGGATCTGCTTCGCCGCGCGGGCGAAGGTTTCACGGTCACGACGTGGATGGAGGAAAACCGCGCCCTCTTTCGCGCGCTGAGCCTCGAGAAGCTGGTTACTGCTCTTTTCATCGGCCTGATTACGTTCGTGGCGGGATTGAATATCCTGGTCGTGCTCACGATGACCGTGGCGGATCGCGCGCGCGACATCGCCGTGCTGATGGCCATGGGGGCGCGGCAGCGCCAGATCCGGATCATCTTCCTGGTCCAGGGACTCGCTGTTAGCGTGACGGGAATTGTCGCGGGACTTGTGCTCGGCTACGGCGCTGCGCTGATCGCGGACCGCTGGAAACTGATTCCGCTGAACCCGGAAGTCTATGCGATCCCATACGTGCCGTTCCATGCGAACGGCCTCGACGCCATCTGGATCGCGGCGGCAGCCCTCGCCATCAGCGTTGCGGCCACTGCGCTCCCCGCGCGGTCGGCTGCGCGGATTCTTCCGGTCGACATCCTGCGATTCGAGTAGGCCGGAATTTTTCAGCGCGAACGGTTAGCTAATCCATCGAATTGGTGCGCGCATTTTTCAGTGTTACGGCGCAAGCGTGCTAGAATTACAATGAGGAAAAGAATTAGAATCGAGAGCGCCATTTCTTCCACTCTGAGGGGAAAGGATTTAGCTAGGCAATAAGACGGCCAAAATGTGAAATTCCTTGGACAAGTTCCCCTTTTGGCACTGCTAGTTGCATGGAAGATAAGGACATATGGGAATGCAAGTTCGGCATCTAATCTGTGAGAGAGATAGCAGGCGATGCAGAGGCAGGCTAGTACGGGTGTAGCAGTGCTTAACGGCGCCCGCTCCGGGGTCGTCGAGAAATCTGACGAACTGCTGCGCGCGCAAGCCCTCACTAAGGTCTTCCACTCAGGTCAGCAGGAAATCAAGCCACTGGACGAAGTCGATTTCGCGGTCGAACGCGGCGAGATGGTCGCGATTGTAGGACCCTCCGGCACAGGGAAGAGCACTTTCCTGCACTTGCTGGCCGCGCTGGACACTCCAACAAGCGGTGAAGTATACTTCGCCCGAAATTCGCTCTGGTCGCTTGGGGACGCGGAACTCGCGGAATATCGGAACCGGGTGGTGGGTTTTGTGTGGCAGCGGCACCACCTGCTTCCGGATTTCACGGCCGCAGAGAACGTCGCGATGCCCCAGCTGCTTCGAGGGGCGAAGCTGAGGGAATCGCTGCAAGCGGCGGATGCGTGGCTGGGAGACGTTGGATTAGGCGGCCGGGGAAACCAGCGCGCGAGCGAACTTTCAGGGGGAGAACAACAGCGAGTGGCCATAGCCCGAGCGCTCGTGAATCAGCCGGCTTTGCTTCTGGCGGACGAACCGACTGGCGATTTGGATCAGCGCAATGCGGAAGGCGTTTTCGAATTGATGCAGCGCCTCCACCGTTCTCACCATCTAACGACTGTTCTTGCAACGCACAATCCATCGTTGGCTCGGCGCGCAGATCGTGTATTTGTTCTCGAGCACGGAAAGCTGGCGCCAGCCGTGGAAGGGCACACAGTCGCCGCCATCGGCGCGACGCAGACGGCAGGCGCCTGGACAGAAACTCTGGGAGAACGTGGGTGAACCGTGTTTGAACGCTATACGGAAAAGGCTCGGCGAGTGATATTTTTCGCGAGGTACGAGGCAAGCCAGTACGGCAGCCCGTACATCGAGACCGAACATCTGCTTCTCGGTCTGCTACGCGAGGATAAGGCGCTCGCGAACCGGTTTCTGCGCACGCACGGCTCCATCGAATCCATCCGCAAGGAAATCGAATCGCGCATCACGGTCCGCGAACGAATTTCCACTTCCGTCGAGGTTCCTCTCAGCCAGGAGTGCAAGCGCATTCTGAATTACGCCGCCGAAGAAGCCGAGCGGCTGGGGCACAAGCACGTAGGCACGGAGCACCTGCTTCTTGGGGTGTTGCGCGAAGAGAAATCCTTCGGGGCGGAAATTCTGCTCGAACGCGGATTGCGACTTTCCACGGTGCGCGAGGAGTTGGCGCGCAGCGCGGGAGAGAAGGTGCCTGTGAATCGGCCAAAAGAAGCATCGTTGTTAGCTGAGTTCAGCCGCGATTTGACGCAAGCGGCGATGGAAGGGCAGCTCGATCCGCTCGTCGGGCGGGACCGGGAGCTCGAGCGCGCGATTCAGATTCTTTGCCGACGCACGAAGAACAATCCGGTGCTGATCGGCGAGCCGGGCGTGGGCAAGACAGCCATCGTCGAAGGTTTGGCGCAACGAATCTCCGACGGCGACGTGCCGCCGTTCCTCGCCGACAAGCGAATCCTGTCGCTGGACCTGTCGTTGATCGTCGCCGGAACGAAGTATCGCGGCCAGTTCGAAGAACGCCTGAAGACGATCATGAAGGAGCTGATGGAGAGCCAGAACGCGATCGTCTTCATCGACGAATTGCACACGCTGGTGGGCGCGGGTTCGGCGGAGGGTTCGCTCGACGCCGCGAACATCCTGAAACCGGCCCTGAGCCGCGGCGAGATTCAATGCATCGGCGCGACTACACCGGCGGAATATCGGAAGTCGGTGGAAAAGGATCGCTCGCTCGAGCGGCGTTTCCAGGCCGTGAAGGTTTCCGCGCCGGGCGAGGATGAAGCGATTCGGGTCCTTCAGGGCGTGCGCGATCGTTACGAAAAATTCCATGCAGTGAGCTACACGGAAGAAGCCATCCGTTACGCGGTCTATCTATCGAACCGGTACATTCCCGACCGCTTCCTGCCGGACAAGGCGATCGATCTTCTCGATGAAGCCGGGGCGCGCGTGAAGCTGCGCCAGGCCATGCTCCCCGACGAGGTTTCGGAAGTCCAGAAGCGGGTGAAATTCATCACGCATCGGATGGAAACGGCGATCGCCAATCACGAATTCGAGAAGGCGCGGTTCTACTCCGAGGAAGAACGCAAGGAAAAGGAACACCTGCGAATCCTGCGCGAGAAGCTGAAGATCGATGATTCCTCGACTGGAGTGGTCACGCGCGAGGATATCGAAGAAGTGGTCGCGCGCTGGACCGGTATTGCGGTCACGTCGATCAAGGAAGACGAGCAGCAGAAGCTCCTGCGCATCGAAGAAGAGCTCCATCGGCGCATCATCAGCCAGGACAAGGCGATTACGGCGCTGGCGCGGGCGATTCGGCGAAGCCGCGCGGGCCTGAAGGCGCCGGGACGCCCGGTCGGCTGCTTCCTGTTCCTCGGCCCGACGGGCGTGGGCAAGACAGAAGTTGCGCGACGGCTGGCGGAGTTTCTCTTCGGCAGTGAAAAGTCGCTGATTCGCTTCGATATGTCCGAGTACATGGAAAAGCACTCGGTTTCGAAGCTGATCGGCGCGCCTCCGGGATACGTGGGTTATGAGGAAGGCGGGCAGCTGACCGAGCGCGTACGGCGTACGCCGTATTCGATCATCCTGCTGGATGAAATCGAGAAGGCGCACCCGGATGTTTTCAACATCCTGCTGCAGGTGTTCGAGGACGGCCAACTGACGGATGGCCTCGGCAATACAGTTGATTTCCGCAATACGATCATTATCCTTACGTCCAACCTGGGAGCGCGGCAGCTACAGAAGCAGTCGGGCCTCGGCTTTGCGTCGTCGGACGTTGGGACCGCGGCGAAGACCGTGGACGAGATGGTGATGCAGGAAGTCCGCCGTGTTTTCAATCCAGAGTTTTTGAATCGGCTCGATGAAGTGATACTCTTCGCGTCTCTGTCAGACGCGGATTTGCTGCAGATCATCGACCTGCTCATCGGACAGATCAACGAGACGCTGGTGCATCGTCAGGTGCAGATTGCGCTGACGCCGGAAGCGCGCCAGTGGATTCTCGAAAAGACATGCAGTGATCGGAATTATGGCGCGCGGCCGCTTCGGCGTGCGCTGCAGAAATATGTCGAAGACCCACTGTCGGAAGCTCTCATACAGGGCGGATTGCAAATGCCCGCGACGCTGGAGGTCTACCTCTCTGGCGAGTCGCTGGCGTTCCGTCCCGTTGTGGAAGCAACCCCGGTGGCCCACTAAGAATCCTACACGCGCGAGTTGGACTAAGACACGTCCAGCGGGGGAGCAAGAAATCT
>Ga0335079_10006688_pt1 | contig 13186 bp, 12 predicted proteins | sample Lox_Sample_33_FD_206719 | JGI IMG/M metagenome (GOLD analysis project Ga0335079, IMG submission 206719) | Soil microbial communities from Loxahatchee National Wildlife Refuge, Florida, United States - Lox_Sample_3.3 | ecosystem: Environmental > Terrestrial > Soil > Wetlands | place: USA... | reverse complement strand
GGCATCATTCATGTAGTTTTCAATTCCATGACCGTACACCACCTGCAACTTGGCCACATCTTTTGCTGTGAACCTAATGTTGGAACTGGTGTTGATACCCCAGCCATAAGCCGTACCGCTCAGATTGATCGGTCCGGGCGTGGTGTCGGTCCAGCTGATCTTCCTGAAAATTCCCGCTAGCTGCAAATAGGCCTTCTCGCCGATAAAGCGGACATGGCCGGAAATATCAGGCGCCGTGAAATGCGGCTGGACGTTCTGAAGTGCAATGAAATCGCGGTAGTTGCCCTGGTCGGCGCTCGCACCGGGACGTTCGGCCGCGATCGTGACCTGGATTTTGTTACCCCGCAATGGCATCCATCGGACTTGGACATTGCGGTAAAACACCATGCCGTTGGGTCCCCAGTACTCAATACTGTTGGGAAAGACATCGATGTCCATGAATGGACTCCATGTCTGTCCCGCTCCAAAGGCGGCCAACTCACCATAGGCATGACGCAAACGGAAGGTAGTTTGGCCGGCATCGACTCCGGTACCGAATAGCTCAAACTCAAATCGAGTATTGAGGTCCCCGAAGGGGGTAGGAGTCGAGGTCTTTACGCCGAACCTGGTCTGGCGGACCCCGAAATACACCTTTCCATCCGGAGCAAACTCCCCTGGATATGCATTCAGTTTGGTGGGCCTTTCTACGTCGAACCAGTCGGGATTGTTGGTTGCAAAATCGTATCCGGAGTCGAGCATCACGAAGCCATACAGGTCGAGCGTAGTACCTTGCTCTGGCGGAAGCTTTTCGTTTCCCACTTCTTCACTGGGCGTGCGCGCCGAAGACTGCTCGCCAACAACCTCCTGGAGCTCTTGCTCAGCTTTAGTGGGCGCCGCTTGGGGCGGGGCTGGTGGCTTTTCCGTCTGCTGAAGCGCGCTGATTTGCTGCTTGAGCTGTTGCATCTGCTGTTCCATCTGCTCAAGCTTATTTTGCAGTTGTTGCAAGTCAGAACTCTGGTTGGCTGGCGATTGTGCCCGTAATTGCAGCCGCACTGGAGAGAAGAACAATACTACCAAAGAAATAATTGCTGCACGTCTGGCGCTCACGACTGATCGGCGTTCCATAAGCAGCGCCTGCTTTCTTTAGATGTCTCGGACTCGAATAAACAGTCTTTTATGCCACGATTGCGAATTTCCTTATAAGAATTGCATTTGTCGTGAGCACACACACGATCACGATTTCTTACCGTGTAGGAGCGCATACTGTTCCTGTTAAGCCATGAAGCACGTTTTCGCAACTAGGAAAACTCCTAGCATCTTGCGTGAACATTCACTTGCTATTCAGCCAAATCTTGCTGATGCGGAATTGGCGTCGTTCCAAGCGACGTGATTCTGACTCGAACTAGGAAAGCTTCTAATAGTGCAGCTATTCACAAGAGCAATAGGCTGTCATCTTCGTAGGATCCTGGCGGCTGCACTGTCGCTCGGGATAACGTATGCACAGCCTACTTGAAAGAAATGGGCGTGGCAGACCTATGACCAACGATGTTGTTCGACAGCTTGCAAGCGAGCCATTCACAAATCTCTGGTCTGAAGTATGAGGGACGGAAGAACAGTTTCTCTCCGGCAAGCGCGATCGCGGCGCCGACCTGGAAAGTGCTATCAGAATATTTTTGGAATTCCTGCGCGGTTTCGAATTCGTCGCCGATATCGATCGCCCGTGCGTCAGCCGGAATTGCCGGCAAGGATGGCACCGTATATCGCTATAATCGGCAGACCGGTGATTGGTCTTCCAACAGCGGCAATGGCTGGCAGGAGCCCAACGTGCAACGCCAGCAGCCGATGCGCAGCCACGGCGCTTAGCGCACACAGAACTTCACCTCGTCCCGCGGCAGCTTCGGTGGCGCTAGAATGGGCGGCGGGAGAATGGGCGGAGGCCGCAGGCGTTAACAGGAAAGAATGCGCGCCATAAAGATCGCCGGCTGGTTGGTGTGCCTGCCCTGGCTGGTTGTGCCGATGCTGCACGCCCAGACACTCGCGCCTCGCGCCTATCTGATCACTCCTGTCGGCTCCAATGCATTGACGATAAGCGAGAACTACTCCAGCGGCGGCATCGAGTTCAACAATACCGTCCCAATCGCCGACGCCAACGGCACAAACAATGTGTTCGTAGCCACCTACTACCACGGCCTGAGCTTCTTCGGCCGTTCCGCGAACATCACCCTCGGGCTGCCTTACGCAGTGGGAACATTTCGTGCGCTCGTTGTCAATCAGCAGGAGGAAGTCTATCGTTCGGGCTTGGGAGACGGCACCATTCGGTTCGCGGTCAACCTGAAGGGCGGGCCGGCGATGAAGCTGCCGCAGTTCGTGCAATGGAAGCAGAAGACGCTGTTGGGAGTAAGTCTGCTGGTCCAGGCGCCGACTGGACAATATGACCCGACAAAACTAATTAACATCAGCACCAATCGCTGGGCGTTCAAACCCGAGTTCGGCTATTCGCAACGGTGGGGCAATTGGATCCTCGATGCTTACGGAGGTGCGTGGTTCTTCACCACCAATCCCGAATTCTTCTCCCACAACAGCAACTTTCCCGGCACACGGTCGCAATCGCAGCAGCCCATAGGTTCGTTCGAAGGACACCTCAGCCGCAACTTCAAGCCACGCCTCTGGGCGTCCCTCGACGGCAACTTCTGGTTCGGAGGGCGAACCAGCCTCAACGGAGTGCAATCCCCCAATACGCTGCAAAGAAACTCCCGCATCGGCGCGACCGCGTCCGTCCCCATCAGTCGACACCAGTCGCTTAAGTTCAGCTATGCCAATGGCGCATATATCCGGTTTGGTGGGAATTACCAGACGCTTTCCGCCGCGTGGCAGTATTCCTGGGTCGGGAGGCGGCTGAAGTGATTGGATGCTGCGACCTGGGACCGGGTCCGTTGAGAACGCGATAGCGCGCTTGGTCGGGGGAGTCACTGTGTCAGTCTTGAGCCGGAACCGCTGGCGCACGCGGCGCTCTTAGGCGCCAGCGAAGCAGCGCACTGCATTCACCATCCTAGCCGCCCACTAAAGTGCCTTTTCGTCTTACGGCGGCCCCACGCCAAAATCCGCCGTTTTGTCCTTGTATCTGCCTCATGCGGCTTCTATCATTGGCTACTGTTATCACCTCCCAATGCCTGTTAACTCGCTGCGGTGCTCGGGGTCACCGTAGCACGCCAAAGTCAAGGTGTAGAGTCGCTTATGTGCTCTCAACAGATGGGTCGGCGCTCGGCTCTAAGATGGCTGGTAATCCCTGTCCTGTTTTGCGCACCGCTTTTGGTTCACGCTTTTCAATCTGGTCCAATCCGCTCCACCAAGAATGTGCTGATTATCAGCGAAGTGGGTACATCAAGTCCGGCACCGGCAACTATCGTCCGTGAGCTCGTGTCGGCGCTTTCTGCAGAACATGAGTTCCAGGTAAATCTATACGTCGAGTCAGTTGACACACCCGCTTTTCAGGATGAAGCCTCGGAGTTGAAAGCGGAGCAGCAACTGCATGCCAAGTATCAAAACCGCAATATAGGCGTTATCGTTGCCCTCGGCCCTAGCCCCATTGTTTTCATGTCTCACTTTGCGGACAGTTTCCTGCCCGGTGTTCCGGTCATTTTTTGCGCAAGTAGCCAGGAGCAGACGGGATACCTGAAGCTGGGTCCACGGTTTACGGGTTCGTGGTTGCAGCTCGATCCCGAAAAGACCGTGGATGCCGCGCTGAATTTGCTGCCCGAGACCAAGGAAGCGATCATTGTCGGAGGCTCGTCAGCATTCGATAAAATCAACGAAAGCGTAGTCCGGACAAGCCTCAGATCTTATCCGCGAAGCGTGGAGTTTCAGTATTGGACTGATCTGACGATGCCTGTTCTGTTGGATCGACTGCGCCATCTATCGGGCGACACGATTGTTCTGTATGTATCGCTGTTTGCGGACGCGGCGGGAAACCGCTTTATTAATACGGCTACGTCCCTGCCGCTGGTTACCGAGGCCTCTGCCGTTCCGGTCTTCGGCATGTCCGATACTTATCTGGGTCGCGGCATAGCGGGCGGTTATGTACTGGACTATACCGAACAAGGTAGGATCGCTGGTGAGGATGCGCTGGAGATTCTGCATGGCAAGAGTGCCAGCACGATTCCCATCCGCTTCGTCCCCGGCGCATACATGTTTGATGCGCGGCAGTTACATCGATGGAAACTGCCCGAGCGGAACCTGCCCGCGGGCAGTACCGTCCTCTACGAGGACGGCTCCTTGTGGCAGCACATCAAGTGGACAGTCATGGTGTCTGCCTTACTCTTGCTGTCGTTGGGCTCCTTGACCGTCTATCTACTCTACAACCGCCGCCAGTTGAAGCGCGTACGGAACGAACAGGCCCGTCTCAGCGGCATGTTGATCAATGCGCAGGAGGAGGAGCGAAAACGGCTCGCCGCAGAGTTGCATGACGACTTCAGCCAACGATTGGTAGTGCTATCGCTACAACTGGAGGCAGAAGCTCAGAAATTGCCTGGGTCGTCAACGAAGGGACTACACGCGATATTGGACGCGGTGGGCGAACTGGGCTCTGATCTTCATACCCTCTCACACCTCCTGCACTCGTCAACGCTTGAGAGATTGGGCCTGGTTGCGGGGCTCAACGCCTTTTGCGAGGAATTTACCGCCCAGCACAATATACCGGTGGACTTTTCCTACGAAAACGTGCCCGAGTCCGTTGCCCCGGAAATGGCGCTCTGCCTATTTCGCATTACCCAGGAAGCTCTGCGGAATATAAGTAAACACAGCCGTGCCTCTCGCGCGAGGGTGGTCTTAGATACGGTTGACAATTGCCTTCATTTATCGATTTGTGACGATGGGACCGGATTCGACGGGGGCGATCCTGCAGTAAAGCAAGGACTTGGGCTTTTGAGTATGGCCGAGCGGGCACGCTTGATTGGCGGGCGCTTCGAAATCTCGTCAGCGCCAGGCGCCGGGACAACGATTGATGTCTCGACGCCGGTACCTGCGACCGTACCGATCGGCGATCGCAGCTATGGTGACATTGCGCACCGCCCATTGTCCCCGGAACATTCGTAGCACCTGACGAAGCTGGTGATTTGGAGGACCCTCATGACAACTAACCGTGCGCGAATTTTGTTAGCCGAAGACCACGCTGTTGTCGCCGAAGGCCTGAAGCTGCTCATTGAGCAGAGCCACGATGTCATTGGTATTGTTACCAACGGACGCGCGCTGGTAAGCGAAGCGTCGAAGACACAGCCCGATCTGATCGTGTTGGATATCGGCATGCCGCTCCTGAACGGGTTGGATGCCGCGCGGCGAGTTCGGGAAGTTCTTCCGAAGGTCAAGATTGTTTTCTTGACCATGCAGGAGAACCCAAACCTCGCGGCTGCCGCCATGCAGCTCGGCTCGGTAGGGTTCGTGGTCAAGCACTCGGCCGGCTCTGAGCTTTTGAAGGCGATCGACCAGGTGCTGTCTGGAAAGAGCTATCTGACTCCGAAGCTTAAGCCCGACGATTGGGTGGTAATGAAGCGGCGCCAAGCCCAATTTGGGAAGGAATTGACCGACCGTCAGCGAGAAATTCTGCAGCTGTTGGCTGAAGGGCGATCCATCAAAGAAGTAGCCTGGCTGCTCAACCTTAGTGCCAAAACGATAGAGTTTCACAAGTATCACATAATGGAAATGTTCGAACTCAAAAATACCACTGATCTTGTGCTGTTTGCATTAAATCGGGGACTAATTCCCCCCGATTTTGCCCACCAACAACGATGACCTTCTGAGCTGGTCTACCTCCAAGCGTGGATAGGAATGCCCCCGGCCACGCCGAATGGGGATCGACCATGGTGCAAATTTTGGTTAAAAGGTGGTCGGGCGACGGATTTTTAACTGCAAGGGGAAGGGAGTCACATGCGCAAACTGGTGTGCATCTTGACCGTCTTTCTAGCGAACTTCGCGCTGAGTCAACAGCCCGCTACACCGCCCGCGAGCCATGAGCAGCATGCCCCGCGGGCGGCCGTATCCGCCGACAGGATCTGGTCAGAACTCATGGAAGGCAACCAACGCTTCGTCAGTGGCAAACCGAAGGCGCAATCGCTGGTTAAGCAGCGGGAGTCGCTCATCAACGGGCAGCATCCCAAAGCCATGGTGCTCAGTTGCTCCGATAGCCGTTTACCTCCCGAGATGGTATTTGACCAAGGTTTGGGTGACCTCTTCGTGGTGCGGACAGCCGGAAACATTGCCAGCCCGTTGGGACTTGCCAGCCTTGAGTACGCCTACGATCACTTGGGCAGCACCGTGTTGGTCGTGATGGGACACACGAAATGCGGGGCCGTGACCGCCGCGTGTTCGGGCGAGAAGATGCCGACGCCGAATCTGCAGGCAATGGTGGACCAGATCGATCCAGCGGTAGCGAAAGCCAAGCAGTCCGCTAGCGGCGACGCGCTGATAGAAGACGCTGTCAAGGACAACGTCCATCAGAGCGCAGCGGATATCGTTGCGCACAGCGACTTATTACGAGAGGCCAAGGCAGAAGGCAAACTGACCATCATCGAGGCGGAATACCAGTTGGATACGGGAAAAGTCGTCCGGCTCGATAAGTCGCCGCAGTAAGTCTCGACGGAAGCCAATCTTGGATGGTTGACCGGCAGATGTTAGTCATCATCTGATGCCCTTACTCTGCGTTCTACTCCGGCCTATGACCGTCCGCGGTAGCTCTTTCCCATGCGCAGTCGTTTTCACAGCCGCTCCGGTATACGTCGAGCTATTGACAGGAACCAGCACCTAGCAAATGCCCCTTAGATGGTTTTAAAACAACCGCACACGGTTTCTGCTTGTTATGCTCGCAGTGAGCCATACTTTCTTCGGCACTAGGAGTATTCCCAGTTGTGTCTATTCGGTTGTGATTTTCTAATCGCGTAGACACATGAGCATTGGGCGCATTCTGCTGGTCGACGATCATCCACTTATGCTGGAGTGTGTCACAAGGTGCTTGCAGTCTGCATTTGAGGTTGTGGGTACCGCGCGCAACGGCCGGGAGATGGTGGAAGAGGCGATACGTCTGAAGCCCGACATCATTGTAGCCGACATAATCATGCCGGAGCTGAGCGGCATTGACGCCGCCGACGACCTGCGCAAACAAGGCTCAACGGCAAAGATCGTGTTCCTCACGATTCACTCCGAGCCGGCGTTTGTCAAAGCGTGTTTGGATGTTGGGGCATCGGGCTATGTAGTCAAGCCTGACCTTTGGAGGGACCTGATTCCAGCGATTGACGCTGCACTCTCCGGCCGTTGCTTCATTTCATTACGCGCCAGTCCTCACTAGGAATACTCCTAGTTGCTGCTCCTCCTGCGAGGCACTACATAAGATGCTGGGCGCCCGTCCTTTCCCCAAATGTCCATGCTCGGGACGAAGGAATGATTCGATGAAGCGAAATCAAGTTGTTACATCTAGCTTGCTTCAGTTCGTGCGGGAGCTTACCGCCATGCTGTGTATCGGAGCTTTCACCCTGTGGAGCACGTCGGCTGCAGGATTCGAAGCTCAGCAGCCGGCTCAACCCGCAGATCAGGCCGCCGTGAACCTACCTCCGGAGCAACTGGACTCGTTGGTGGCGCCGATCGCGCTTTATCCCGACCCGATGCTCAGCCAGGTCCTGATTGCTTCGACGTACCCGCTGGAAATCATTCAGCTGCAACAGTGGCTGGGCCAGAATAAAGGTCTGAAGGACAAGGCGCTCGCCGATGCGGTAGCGAAGGAGCAGTGGGACCCAAGCATCCAGTCGCTGGCCGGGCTTCCTGACGTTGTCAAGCTTCTCGCGGAGAACATCAAGTGGACGACCGATCTGGGCAATGCGTTTCTGGCGCAACAAGACGACGTGATGGCCGCGGTTCAACGCATGCGCAAGAAGGCCCAAGACAACGGAAATCTGAAATCTTCCGAGCAGCAGAAAGTGGAAGTAAAAACGGTCGAAAGCAAGCAGGTCATCGTCATCGAGCAAGCTAACCCAGAAGTCGTCTACGTTCCGAGCTATAACCCGACCGTTGTCTACGGAGCACCGGTTTATGCGTATCCGCCAATCGCCTATCCTCCTCCGGGCTACTACGCAGCGGGCATGGCGATTTCTTTCGGCGTCGGCGTGGCCATGGGAGCGATGTGGAGTGGTGGCTGGTGTTGCGGGTGCGGATGGGGTGGGGGCAATAACAACGTCACCATCAACAACAACAACAATTTCAACCGTCAGAGTTATAACCGGCAGAACATCAGCGGCAACCGAGGCGGGGGCAACCGTGCGACACAGCTGCCCGCCCGAGGAGGCAATAGCGGCTGGCAACACAACCCGTCGCACCGTGGAGGTGCACCGTACTCCGACCGTCAGCTCGCTAATAAATATGGCGGCACAGCCCGAGGGGATACGTTGCAGAACCGGCAAGCCAACGCTCGGCAGAACATTGGCCGGCAGCAGCAGGCCGGCAACTTTGGCAATCGGAATCCCGGCGGTGCCGGCGGCGTCGGTGGTGCCGGCGGTCGTGGTGGCGTGGGTGGTGCCGGCGGCGTGGGTGGTGCCGGCGGCGTGGGTGGTGCCGGCAATCGCGGCGGTCCGGGTGGCGCCGGTGGTCCCGGTGGCAATAGAGGTGGAAACTTTGGAGGCGGCGGAGACAGGGTCGGCAATCGCCAAGTCCCGAACAACCCGGGCGGCAACAACCGGAGCGCCTTTGGAGGCAGCGGCACGAGCGGAAGAGATGCTCGCGCCAGTCAATCGCGTGGCTCCTCCAGCTTAGGAGGCTCGCGTGGCGGCGGCGGTGGCGGCGGACGGCGCGGTGGCGGCGGCGGACGGCGCCGATAGCAGGCGAGTGATCATAAGCGAGGAAATCATGAGAACAAAACGAATTGAGATCAGCTGTCTGGTCGGCCTGCTGATTACGGCTTGCGTGTTGTGCCTGTTCTCCATGGCCGCGTCGGCACAGACGCAATCGGCATCGTCGCAGACCCAAGTAACGGCTCCCGCAGGTGCGAAAGCGTTTGACACGCCGCAGCAGGCCGCCGATGCACTGGTGCAGGCCGCAGGCGATTTTAACGTTCCGGAGTTGTTGGCGATCCTGGGGCCGGGCTCAGAGGACATCGTTGCCTCGAAAGACACGGTCCAGGACAAAAACCGGGCCCAGGCTTTTGCCAACGACGCCCGCCAGAAGATGTCGGTGCAGATCGACCCCAAGAATCCTAACCGGGCGATCGTTGTGGTTGGACCACAGGAGTGGCCAGGGCCGGTCCCGATGGTGAAGCGGAACGGTAAGTGGTATTTCGATACCAAGGCCGGCAAGCAGGAGATCCTGTACCGCCGCATCGGTGCCAATGAGCTGGATGCGATCCAGGTCTGCCGCGGCTATGTCGAGGCACAGAAAGAATATGCCGAACAGATCCACGATGACTCGGGTGTAAATCAGTATGCGCAACGGATCATCAGCACTCCGGGCAAACAGGACGGGCTCTATTGGAAGAATCCTGACGGTACATCGGGAGGACCTATTGGCGAAGCTGTGGCCGATGCGCTGGAGGAGGGTTACAGCTCCGGGAAAGAAGGCTACCACGGCTACTATTTCAAGATCCTTAAGGGGCAGGGCCCTGCCGCTCCTCTCGGCAAACTGAACTATGTCATCGAGGGCATCATGATCGGCGGCTTTGCTCTAGTCGCGGTGCCTGTGGAGTACCGCGTGACGGGCGTTAAGACCTTCATCGTGAGCAATGACGGTATCGTCTACCAGAAGGATCTAGGGCCTGACTCTCTGGAGATCGTTAAGAAAATGGAGCTCTACAATCCCGACTCGACCTGGAAGCCGACGTACGACCAGTGGCCGGACAGCGATGCGAGTACGCAAACCGCGGCAAACGGCTCATAACAGCGCAACCTTGTCTCATGTACCGGCAACTGGCCGGGCGGCGAGGCAGCAGTATCTAGATGTACTTCAACAAGGACTTCGGGTGGGCCGCTTTGACAGTACGGTACCAGCGGCAGGCTGGGTAGAGTAATACAAGCGCTACAGCCGCAGAGATGTAAGTGGCAGGCAGGCCATCGAAGCCGCGAAGTCCGAAATACGTTGCCGGTATCTCGAACGCCAGACGGTGCACGAGATAAAAGAACATCGCAGTCTGTCCGAAAACGTAAAGGGGTCCATTCTCACGTACGCCGATATGCAGCTCGATCGTCCTGAGTAAGGCAAGGCACAGAAACAAAATTCCCAGCTCGAGGGAGTAGTACGTCAATGATGGCGGATATTTGCTGACGTGCAGCCATTGCTCCCAGGAGTTATCCGAGCGGGGCAGGAACATGTCGCCATATCTGGCGATTGCTCGAAACACGAAGAAGACGATTAAACACGCGACTCCGGAGACCCAAAGCACATTCCGCCCTGACACCTTGCTTTGTCCTGCAGCGTACCGGATCAGGTGGCGACCAAAGACCCATCCCAGAATAGAGATGGCCAGCCAGGGTATGATGGGATACTTAATAATCATTCCAGCGCTTGAGTAGTTTGCAACCGCGAAAGCTGCGGGCACCGACGAATTGCCCGGCGGTGTCCAGAACCATCCTGTAACGATTTCCCCCAACCCAATCCAGCCAACGGCCAGGGCTACAAGAGCCCAAGTGGGCAAACGCCGAAGCGGGACCATGCAAATCATAGAAAGCCCAATGGCGAGCAATACTTGAAATGTCCAGCGACCCGATCCAAGCGATATAAGGGTTGGGTCCAGGAGGGCGATAAACAGCCCACGTTTTTAGCATGCCTTTGTCGATATCCCAGGCATTCGCCCCTTTCACGACCCGCCGCTCCACACTCAGCGCTAGAGCCGTTCCCATCAGAAAAACGAAGGCAGGCGCACACAGGTGCGTCAGCCAACGGGTGAAGAACTCCGCCGCGGGCAGAGGCATAGTAGCGGCATTGGCGTACAGCGCGGAATCTTTGTCCAGGTGGTGGGCGTCAAATGCCATGGAAGCATGATCGAGGACCATGAAAACCATGACCACACCGCGCATCCAGTCGATGGAGGCAACACGCTTCGATACTTGCTTGGCGACAGCCCCCGTCACCTTGCTTGGCGCTAGTTCAGTTGCCTGCATGGAGTTCATATCGCGCCCTCGGTTGGCGGAAGCTGCTCGGACCTTCTCGACGATTTCTAGCAGTTCGTTACTCAACGATTTGGGCATCTGCACCTGTCGTCTGAAGCCAGGCGACTGACAGCTTATAGCCGACGGACAAGGCAATTGCGCCGACAAAGAGACCAATAATGCCCATAGCCACAAATCCCCCTATTGCGCCTAGGAAAACCACTGCGACTGGAACGGCGACACCCCGCCCCAGCAGAAGCGGTTTCAAAACATTGTCGATCAGCCCTACCATGATGCACCAAATGAGGAAGACCACTGCGCTCGTGGTCGTAGCAGTGGCGAACACGTAAATCACTGCCGGAATGAGCACTACGGCTCCCACCTGAAGCACCGCTGCTGCAAGAAAGATGACGGCCCATAGACTCACCCCAGGCAACCCCACCATGAAAAAACCGGCTGCGGCGAGGACCGCTTGGATCAGAGCGACTCCAAGTATGCCGAAGGTAACGCTCCGGATCGTCGCACCCACGAGCTGCTGGAGCTCGGGTCCCTTGTCGGCGAAAACACGATTAAACATTGCGCGCGTCGCTTTGTACGCGGCCTCCGCGTTCGCCAGAAGGACTCCGGCAATCACGATGGCAAAGAAGGACTGCAGCACGGCTACACCGATACCTACAGAAGCCGACACCACTCCCGGCAGGATGGACTTGAGTTGCGGACTGAATCTGCTGAGCGCTTGTCCCAGGTCTGTGTGGGCAAGCTCCCAAATACTCTGCAAGGGAGCTCCGATGATCGGCCACTTGCCGATTGCTGGTGGTGGCGGCGGAACAATTGCTGATCCAGCCTTTACCTGCGCCGTCAATGACTGGATACTTTGAACGAGGCCTTGCGCCAGAAAGATCGCCGGCACAACCAATATCGCCAAAAGGAACAGCGTACAAAGCAGAGCAGCCAAGCTTTGACGAATCCCCGAGAGCCGCTGCAGTTTCCTGAACACGGGGTGGCAAGCAACCGCGATGATGATGCCCCAGGTGAGCAAAGGAAGGAACGGACGCAGGATCAAGAAACAAACGGCTGCCAACGCAAATACCAAGCCGACGTTAAGCGATACTTCGACGGCGCGGCTTATGTCGGCTTTGGTATATGCAATTGGCCCAACAGTCATCCTGCACTCCCTTACCAACGGATTCGTTCTCGATTGCAATGCTGGGGTCTAAGAGGTGTGGAACGTTCTAACAAGGCTCCCAAAAGCCGACAGTTCCGATCTTAGATTTATGAGTCGACGGCGATGGTAGGCTTCCATGAGGAACCTCACAACTGGGAAAAACCCTAGCTAGCTCAGCACTCACGCAATCGGAGAAAGACTCACGCGATGCGTGGAGCCACACCTGGTGCCGAAAAAGCGCCGGCCCGCTGATGCTTCAGGCGACCAGGGATAACGCCTGACTATTTGTAATTAGTGGTTGTTAACACATTAGCCGCGGGATAACGCGCCTGGCATTGATCGACAGCTTCACTGATGGTGGCGAAGAAGTTCTGCTCGCCGAGACAAGGGAACAACTCAAAGCGCATCAGTTTGTCTCTTACGGGACCTTTCATTTCGGCGAAACACAATTGAACACCTGCCGTTGTCAAGGCACTGTGTAACTCCATGAGCGCATCGGCTGCGGTCACGTCAACACTGGTGACCGGCTCTGCTGTGACCACTACGCACTTGACCTCGGTCGCTGAACCCGCGACCGCTTCCAGGACCCGTTTATTGAAGAGTTCGGCGTTGGCGAAGAACAGTGGTGCATCCCAACGGAACAAGACCAGGCCCGGAATGGTGCGCGCCTCCGGGTGGCGGGCGATATCGTGAAAGCCTCTTATGTCTTCGACGCGTCCGAGCACCGCCGAATGCGGACGCCATCCGTCCCACAAGAACTCAATCACAGCGATTATGATCGCCAGCGCAATCCCCTGAATGGCGCCGAACACCGCTACCCCGGCAAAGCAGACCATGGATAGCCAGAATTCCCAGCGCTGAATCCGATAGATGCGGCGCAGGTCGGAAATTTCGAACAGCCCAATCGCGGACCCGATCACGACAGCGGCGA
>Ga0335079_10006687_pt1 | contig 13188 bp, 13 predicted proteins | sample Lox_Sample_33_FD_206719 | JGI IMG/M metagenome (GOLD analysis project Ga0335079, IMG submission 206719) | Soil microbial communities from Loxahatchee National Wildlife Refuge, Florida, United States - Lox_Sample_3.3 | ecosystem: Environmental > Terrestrial > Soil > Wetlands | place: USA... | reverse complement strand
ATATAATTTTGGACAGAGATTTGAGGGTGTGGATGTCGAATTAGCAATTCGCCGAGGCAAAACAACTTCGGCCGATCAAGACAAACTCAAAAAGAGCGTCGGCCGTCCCAGCGTCAATGAAACTATAATAGCCGTTGTAAGAGAATTGAGAGATAAAAACGCATTTGCCGGTAAGATCGAAAAAGAAAGAGTAACTATTGTGCAAGATCACTGCCGAGAGCGAGATTCGAAACGGTTTCCGAAACCGAGCCTACCTTCGAAAACCAAAGTCAGAGAAATTTTGAAGCGCGAAAAAATCTGACAAGATTGGAGCGTGGCTCCATGAATTTCATAAATTCCAAAAATACCAAAAACCCCATTTCCTGGGATTCAAATGATTCCACATTGACCGGTTCGCGCCTTCTAATCCCACCACCTAACGCGACTTGCGTTTATGGGGATTGGAATCAATGCAGCGCAAAGGGAGACGACCTAGAAGGAAGCGCAACTTTGCCACTGAGTATGCACGTCGCATTGCTCGTGGTCTCGCCAAAGGACTCAGCCGTAGCCAAGCGCGGGGACATCCGAGGGGAAAAGAAAAAGCGATTTCGCGACGAGGGGAGTCGACAGGGCTCTCGTTAGATCAGTGGCAGCAAGCGCTAAAGTCACTGCGAACAGAGAAGAGTCTGGCACGCGCAGCGAGAGCGGCAAACATCTCGCCAGAGCGCTTTAAACGTGAAGCCGCCGGCAAAGCTATCATAAAGCGAAAAGGTCACTGGGTTGTTCGTTTTGACCTCCCAAGACGAATGCTGTTGTACAGCGACGGACGCGCTGTCGTGGTCACGGTCGGCACGTTTGATCAGGCATCACTGATCGGCCGTTACAACGCAGCAGTTCGAAATTTCCTAAGGTCGAACAATCCAAAATATTTAGAGCCATTTGTCGGTCGATCGGTGACCGACATTACAGGCGCGTCTCACAACTTCGACACGAACAAGAACAACCTGTACCGGCTTTCGCACGCCGGTGAGGACGACTTTTCGCAAATTTATCGGCTCGTAGTCTAACCAAAGGAACGAAACCCATGAATGATCGTGAGAAGGAACAAGAGCGCCGTAAGCAAAGAGCTTTTGAACGCCTAGGTACAAACAATCCGAGATGCGTCCATTGCGGTGAAAAGGATTGGCGCACTTTAGAGCCACACCACCTTGCAGGAAAAGATTTCGATGATTTCAAGGCAATCGAATGTCGCAATTGCCATCGCAAGCTCAGTGATGCTCAAAAAGATCATCCAAAAAAATCCTCTTCGTCACCCGATCCGATGGAATGCATCGGCCATTTCCTGCTCGGACTTGCCGATTTTCTCGTATTGCTAATCGAAAAGCTGCGGGAGTTCGGTGCCGATCTCATTGCAAGAGCCAACCGCTCAAGAAAAAGCGAGGTGCGGTCATGAAAACCCGCAAACCTCGTCAGACCGTTTCGGATCGTGTTCGGCACGACAAACTTGAGGCTCACATTCGAGCGTTCGTCCCACCACCAAAGCCTAGAAAACTGAGCCGGAAGCGCAGACAGAATTCGAACAACCAATCCGATTGGGCACTCGTTTATGACACTGAGTCGACGACTGACGCGGCACAATCACTGCGGTTCGGCGTTTATCAGGTCTACAACGGTCAACAACTCCATGAACAAGGTATTTTCTACGATCCCGACACGCTGAGTGCTTCGGAACAATCGCTGTTGCAGGCGTATGTCGCCAAGCACGGTTTCAAGCTGAGGACAAAAGCTGAATTTGTAGACGAGATCTTCTATGGGACCGCCTACGACCTGCGAGCGACCATAGTTGGATTTAATTTGCCCTTCGATCTAGCTCGTTGTGCAGTTCGACATGGGCCCGCACGCGGCAAAACCATGCGGGGCGGGTTTACCTTGCAGCTATCGGAAGATGGTTACAAGCCTAGGGTTCAATTGAAACATATCTCGGCTCGCAACGCCCTCATCCAATTTACGAAGCCGCGTCGTCGATTGGACACGCGCCGAATGCGGAAACAGGGCATGGATATCCCTCCGCGTCGCGGAGCTTTCATTGATGTGAAGACAATTGCGGCGGCCCATTTCAGCCGGTCATTTACGCTTGGGGAGCTGGCGGAATTCTCGGGAATTAGGCATCGCAAGCTCTCAACTGATGAACACGGCGGGCCATTGACGGAAGCCTACATTGACTATGCTGTTAGAGACGTTCTTGCGACTTGGGAATGCCACTGCCTGCTATCTGAAAAGTTTGACACCCATGGTCTAAGTCAAAGTCGGTTGAGCCAGATTTTGAGCGAGGCAAGCCTGGGTAAAGCTCACCTCAAAGAAATGGGCATTCGCCCCTGGCGGGAGATGCAGCCGGATTTTCCGGATCGGCTGAACGGAATCATTATGAGCACATACTACGGCGGTCGCGCCGAGGTTCATTTGCGTCGCGTTAACCCGCTGGTCGTTTATTGCGATTTTCTCTCCATGTATCCGAGCGCTTGCACGCTGATGCATCTATGGCCATTCGTCATCGCCAAAGGGATCAAGTGGCGCGAGAATACAAAAGAAGTCAGAAAAATTTTGAAGCACATCGATTTGGATGAGTTGCAGAAACCAAAGACCTGGAAAAAGTTGAAAACTCTCATTCAAGTTCTACCCGATGACGACATTTTTCCCGTACGTGCAAACTATGGAAGTGGGCCACAGGCAACAATCGGGCTCAACTACGTAAAGAGCCGCACGCCTCTCTGGTACACACTGGCTGATTGCATTGCCTCAAAGCTTCTGACCGGAAAATGTCCAAAGATACAGCGGGCGATCACATTTGAGCCCAAGGAGGCCCAGGACGATTTGAAGCCTATGACGATTGCGGGCGGTGATCATCGTGTCGACCCGAGATCAGACGATTTCTTCAAATGCATCATAGACCGCCGGAATGAGGTCAAGGAGAAGCTGAAATCAGCCACAGGGCCAGCCAGAGACAGGCTCGATAGCGAGCAGCTAGCGCTCAAAATACTCGCCAATGCGACCAGCTACGGCATCTTTGTTGAACTGAACGTCGAGGAACTGGAAGATCGCGAACAGCGCTTGTGTTACGGCCCAAATGGTAAGCCATTTCCAATTTGGACGACTAAGGGCGAAGAGCCAGGCCGTTATTTTCATCCTCTGCTGGCTACTCTGATTACGGGTGCCGCCCGGCTAATGCTGGCCATTACTGAAACGCTAGCGATCAAGCATGGACTTAATTGGGCATTCTGCGACACCGACAGCATGGCCTTCGCGAAACCAGAAACGATGGATCAGAGGCAATTTGTCGATGCCGTTCAAAAAGTTTGCGATTGGTTTGTCCCGCTCAACCCTTACAACAAGAAAGGTTCACTGCTCAAAATCGAGGATGCGAACTATCAGCTCCGCAATGGCAAACGCACCAACAAATTCGCTCCGCTTTATTGCTTAGCAATCTCGGCAAAACGATACGTACTGTTCAATCTTAACCAACAAGGCCGACCGATCATCCGCAAGGCTTCCGCTCATGGTCTTGGTCAATATTTGGCACCGTACAAAGATAAGGATGCTCCAAAATCGATTCCAAAGCCTCAGACTGATCTCAAGACCATCGGCGTTGACCGCTGGCAGTACGATCTTTGGTATCAAATAATTTGCGCAGTAGTCGATGGACATCCTGACCAAGTGGACTTGAGCTATCACCCCAACTTAAAGCTTCCCGCAGCTTGCCGATATGGTGCGACATCTCCACGCCTGCTGAAATGGTTCGAGTCGTATAACAAAAATCGCTCCTATGGCGACCAAGTGAAGCCGTTCAATTTCATGATCGCGTTTCAGGCAAAACCAATCTTAGCTGACGACGCAGATATTGAATTGGTTGTACCACAGGATTGCTATGCCGATAACTACAATCAAGCGTCAACAAACGGGTCAGCAAGAACCGATGGTGACTGTCCTCTTCGGGTTGTTCGCGGCGGTTCCTGGACAAGTCCCGCACGGGATCTCCGATCAGCCACTCGTAAATGGGACTCAAGCACCGATCGATATAATTGGTTAGGTTTTCGGATTGGCAGAACACTTAGCCAATAATCTTCTTTGCTTAAGTTTCCTCTCACATCATCCAGCTCAATAGCAAGTCAAAACCAATTCACAGGCACGATCGTGGCCCTACGCTGAAAGGATCGGCGCGATGGCGCGGCTGTAGCGCGGGCGTCCTGTCGTGAAAAATCCGCTGCAGCGCGGGCGCTCATCGCAGTTCTTGCAGGCGTCGATATAACTGTTCTTCCAGTCTGAAATCGACTGCATCGCAAAAGGCCAAACGGATTTGGCGAGCACGCAGCGCGGTAGGTTATAGATAGACACGTTCACGCCCGCAGCGGCCAAAATATCGACGGCTGAGGCAAGATCATCGCGGTAATCGGCGGGATCGATCCATAGAATATCGTCGTTTGCAATCGCAAAGCCCGTATTTTCAAGCCCCATGATGGCAATGTGGTCGGCGAAGGGCAGATTCCGCGCAAGCCAGTTTGCCGTTTCCACGATCCGCGGTGCCGTGATCGCATGCAGCACGACGCGGATTTCAACGCGCTGACCGCGATCCTTGAGTTTGAGCACCCCGAGCACTGTTTCATCGAACGCGCCCAATGCCTGCACGACGTAATCATGAACGCTATCAACGGCTGAGTAGATGGGAATGCCGACCGTAAGGTTTGGGTGACGGATGGCAGCCCATGCGGCGGTAACCGGCGTACTCGCAAAGGCGCGACCGTTGCTCAGTACATGAATGGCGGTTTGTGGTAGCAAATCGCGGCAGTCTGCCAGCACCGCAATGAAGCCTTGCCAGTCAAGAAGCGGCTCGCCGCCAGTAAAGCCGAATGATGGGGTTGTCTTGTCTATGAGCGGAAGGGCCGTGCGGATTTCATCGAGTATCCAGCCGTCGTCAATATTTCGCGGTGGCTGCGAGCACATAAGGCAATAGTGATTGCAGCGTTCGGTCACGAGGAACGAATTGTGCAGTGACGTGCGCCGGAAGAGCGTGCGCACCTGTTTCTTTTCAGGCCGAAAGCCCAAAATATCACCGTCCGCGAGGTAGTCGAACTTGCCCGGTAACGAAAGCGTCTTTTCAAAATTCAGGCCTGCTTCACTCAGATTACCGTCGCCCAAAAGGAGTGCTGCGCTGAACCCGTTTGCACGTGCCTTTGCTGAATCGCCTGTGCAGCGCAGGAGCGCCACATCCGCTGAATCCGCTGGCATTTCGTTTGGATCGCGCAGGCGCAGAACGATGGAGCGACCCTGGGGAACAAAGCCACGTACCTCGCTTGCGGAACCGTTGAGAGCAAGCATTAGGCTCCTCCCCAACGACGGAGGATCGCGGCGTCTTCTGGCGAACTGTCGAGAATGTTCAGCAGAAGCCGCATGATCCCCTTTTGCCGTGCGCAGAATTCCGACAACGGCTTTATCCCGGCTGCATTGTGCTGCGTTGCATGGTGATAGACGGGATCGGCTCCGCAATGAGGTTCAAACACGCAGTCTGAACATTCGGGGGCGCATTGTGTGAGTGACGAGGATACAAGATCGACGAGCTTGTCCGACAAGATCAGCGAGCGGTATGTGGCGTTTTCGACATGCCCCAGTTCGAACGTGTTATCACCCATCTCGGCGAGCATGCGGCCTTCGTCGGAAGCGAACACGCGGCCATCGTAGTTATACACCAGTGCACCAAGGCCAATGCCAGCGGGACTTCGCAGATCGACATAGCCGATCGGGCGGTCGCTCAGCATACGCCGCAGCACGAGACTCGCGTAGAATTCAGGAAAATGCCGTCCCCTGCGGTTAATATCGAGAATGTAGTGAAGACCACGTGCATAAAATTCGAGCCAGCCTTTTGAGTCATAACCGCGGATGAGCTTGGTTTTGATCGCAAAGCCGTAGGGCGACAGCGGGCGCAAGAATATGCCGTCAAGATCAAGCGCAAGATATTCGTCGATGATCTCCTCGACGCGTTCAAGGCTGCTTTCGGTAGTCGTCATCAGTGCGCCGACGCGATCCCGCCCAAGGACCTGCTGCGCGCGTCTAATGCCGGCGACAGCGAGCTCATAGCTGTTGCGGCCTGGACGCGGCCGGTTTTTGTTGTGAAGGTCGGCGGGGCCGTCGAGTGAAGTTGAAAGCAACACACCGTTATCCTTGCAGAAAGCCAGCACCGCTTCGTCGAGCATCGCAAGGTTGGTGGCGATTACAAAATCGATTGTCTTGCCCACAGGAGCCTGCGCTTTAGCGGCGCGCACGATTTTCTCGATGAGGGGAAAATTAAGAAGTGGCTCCCCGCCCTGAAACTCGATCTTGATTCCGGGCGCAGGACTTGAAAGAGCGATGCGCAGCGCGCGCATCGCAGTTTCTTCGCTCATATCAAAGCGCGAGCGGTCCGTACTCTGGCGCGACACCTGGCAGTATGGGCACGAATGCTCGCACCGCAATGTGACAACGAAGAGATGCAGCGGCGTCTGCTCGCGCAGAAAGGCCATGCGACTGCGAAGGCGCATTGCCAGAAGCTGATACTGGGCGCGCTGACCCTTCCTTGTGATAAGGTGGCGCGCATATGCTTTTTCGTAAAGCCCGTCGCCAGGTTCTATCTGAAGCTCGGCAAGGCGCTGCAATTCATCGTCGGACAGTCGTAGAAATTCGCCAACAAGGTTTGAGACTAAATATTTCCCCGGCGCGGTCCGTTCAAATCGAAACGGCAGAAGCACAGTCTCCGCCTCTCCACTAAAGGCTTCAGCGGGCTGAAAACGGGCCATTGACGCGGCTCCGGGATCAGGAATTGGTTTTGGCGGACTCGTTCGCGAGAGAACCGAATGCCAACGCAAGGATAAGGTTTCGGTGAATTTCGGTCTTTGCGGTTATGCGTTCGCGCAGATTTTCGTCCGCGACAAGGTCGAGAAAGCGCATCCTGATTTCATCGAGGCTTGGCGCGTTCTGCTTGCGTTGATCTGGCGTAGTTTCAAGCCGGCATAACCAACGGCCGTCCCGCGATTCGATCTGGCAGGAAGCGGTCCCGATCATTCGGTAGACCGCCGCCTTCAGGGCATCAAGCGACTGGATGGCCGCGTCAAATTCGACGGTGAACACAGCCATTTAGAGTTAGCGGCTTGAATAGTGCGAAGAGTGCGATGAATGCGAAGCGTGCGATGAATGCGAATAGTGTTGTGCGAGCAGCGTGCCGTCTGCAGCTTTCGTAACAACGAGGCTAAGGAGGTCTTCGCCAACCGCAAAGAACGTGTTCGGCTGAACGCCTGCAGGCTTCGTCTCAAATACGCCCTCGGAAGCCTTCACGCTTTCAGGCGCTTTTGCGTTTGCCGTTTCGATCGCTGGTGCGGTGAGAGAAGCAACGGCTGCTGCAAGCGGCAGGATTACAACTTTCTTGTCCATGTCGGCCATAGCCATGGTCCCTTGTTCGAAATGATCATTCGCATTCAAAAAAGACTAAGCAGAAATACGCTAATACTTATGGTTGTCATATTCCAGCTTCGCCAATGCTTTTGGTAAAGAACTCCCCATTTTCTTCAAGAATTGACGAGTCGCCCTCAACCAACGGAAGAATCGAAAGTTTTTGCTCCGTTGGCCGCCGCTACAAATAACTATTCTGTGTTTTTTTACTTGCGCTGAGCCGATCGGGCGAAAAGCCGCACCCCTACGGTGCAGCGGAACGTTCGTTGGGTAACAAACTCATTGAAGCGCGGAAGAACTGACTTGAGCCCACAGACAGCGTTGTGCTCACGATGATTAGCAAAGGGCACGTCAGGAACCTCGAACCATAGTTGCCCAATAGAGGCTAAGCCAAATGACTGCTAACGGTCGAATTGAGATCCCTAAGCAGGAACTGACACGCCGTGCGATGTATGACCTCGTCTGGGCAAGACCTATGGTCAGCGTGGCCGACGACTTCGGGATATCTGATGTCGCTCTGAAGAAGATCTGCAAGAAACACCGAGTTCCGACACCGCCTCGGGGGCACTGGGCCAAAAAGGAGGCTGGCAAGCCCGTGCGCCAGATCCGTTTTCATGAGGCTACGGACCCACAAGACGAGCTAATCGTCATTTACGGATCGCGAAGTAACTTTGCCCCTGAGATTCGTGAGGTGCTCGATCAGGAAAGAGAACGGCGCAAGGGCAAGTCCAAGACCTCCGCTCCTGTCGAGTCTATTTCTGTTCCGCCTGCGCAGGAAATTCATCCCGCAATATCGGGGACCGCCCGTGCTTTACGGAAAGTCCAGCCGAATAAATATGGCGTCGTCCGCGCTACGGGTAATGGCCACTGCGGTATTGTAGTGGGGACCACTAGTGTCGAACGCGCAATTGCGGTCCTAGATCTGATAGCTCGCGCACTTGAACTGCGCGGACTGAAATTGGAGCCGACGGGCTCAAGTATGAGTGTCTCCATTCCCCCCGATACTCTCACTTTCACGTTGGTCGAACGAATTGAAAAGCGCAAACATGTGCCCACGGTGGAGGAACTGGCGAATGAAGATCGGCTTCGTAAAAAGAAGGAGCGGGATGCTCGTTTAGGTATTTGGTCGTTTAACAACGAACGAGCCTATCCGGAGCTCGATTTTATTCGTACGGGAGAGTTCTGCATCCAAATTGCGGAACAATATGTTGGCGGACTTCGTCGCAATTGGAACGACGGAAAGCATCAAAGAATTGAAGATCTTGCCGACGAGATAGCTGATGGAATTGCTGCATATCTTGTTGGTGTAAAACTAAAACGCGAAGAACATGAGCGTTGGAATAAGGAATGGAAACGCCGACAACATCTTCAGGCGCTAGCACGAGCTCGCGAAGAACGCGAGACACACCGCCGTGAATTTCTCGAGCATCTTGTGGGCATCTCGACCGAAGCTGATGAACTTAAGTCCTTGCTAAAAAGGCTACACGAGCGACTGCCTGTATCACCTTCCGCTGATCTCACACGATTGATTGAATGGACGGAAGCAAGGCTTCGGCGACTGGAGGGCGAGTTGATGCCCGAAGGAATTTCCGACGAATTGCGGAAGCAGGGGCTTTTTCCGGAATTAGACCCACTCTCTGCGCCTGAACCAGAGGGCGATTAGCAATAGCGGATTTGTGCAAATCGACGTAGCACGCGAGCGCCGCGGTGCTTTAGTGGCCACTTCATGTTGGAGACTGGCCTACTTTCCGGGAGATCACTATACCCCGGCAGTGGCGGTGGCGGGGGTATAGTTATCTGCCTAAAATAGGCCACCCCACGGTCGTCTGGCATGTCCAATTTTCAGTTGATCGTCAGTGCCGCCGCCTAGTCACGAAAAACAATCATCATAATTTCCGTATGTCGAAGCGATGTCCGCACCATGTCCGATTACTCCATCTTATCCCCCAATAGCGACCGCACAGCAGACATGGCGTGATGTCCGCTAAGAGTGGTGAGTTCAACTGATCAGCGCAACACGTACCTTAAACCGAGGACGTGGAGCGATGGCGATGAGGAAGTATCATTGGGTCGGGTTTACAGCAGCTCAGGGTGTGGAGCTTTGGGAGCGCTGGAAGAAGGGTGAAGGCCTGAAGTCGATCGGGCGCGTGTTTGGCAAACCGTCCTCCTGCATTTTTGCGCATTTGAAGCCCAGCGGCGGGATCATGCCGCCAGCCCGACGCCGATCCCGCCTGGCACTGACGATGGCGGAACGCGAGGAGATCTCTCGGGGCATTGTGGAGGGCCAATCGGTTCGGGCCATAGCGAGGATGCTGGCTCGCGCAGCATCGACAGTCAGCCGCGAGATCAGTCGCAACGGCGGGGTGGGTCGCTACCGGGCTGCAGCGGCTGACAAGCTCGCGTGGAAGCAGTCGCTACGCCCAAAGCCATGCAAGTTGGCGATGCATGGCTCGTTGCGGCAGGTTGTTGTTAGAAAGCTGGAGCTCAACTGGTCGCCCGAGCAGATCGCAGGCTGGCTGAAGCGGGCATATCCAGAGACTGAGGCGTGGCACGTGTCTCACGAGACGATTTATCGCAGCCTGTATGTGCAGGCCCGCGGCGTGCTGAAGAAAGAGCTGCTGGAGCATCTGCGGTCCCGACGACCCATCCGGCGCTCGCGGCATGCAACGGCGAAGGCAGATCAGCGTGGCCGCATCCCGGACGCTGTCTCGATCAGCGAGCGACCGGCATCGGTCGAGGATCGGGCCGTGCCCGGCCACTGGGAAGGCGACCTGCTCTGTGGATCGAAGAACAGCTACATCGTCACATTGGTCGAACGCCACTCTCGTTATGTGATGCTCGCCAAGGTCCCCAACAGGGAAACGCAAACCGTGGTCGACGCACTGATCCGGCAGGCCAAGAAGCTGCCCGACGAACTCTACAAATCGCTGACCTGGGATCGTGGCAAGGAACTGACCGACCACAAGCGGTTCAGCATGGAAACAGATATCGACGTCTACTTCTGCGACCCGCAAAGCCCCTGGCAGCGCGGCTCAAGCGAAAACACCAATCGCCTGCTGCGCCAGTACTTCCCCAAGGGGCTCGATCTCGCGGCGCACTCCCAGGCCGAGTTGAACAAGGTGGCGCGCCAGCTCAACGAGCGGCCCAGGAAAACGCTGGACTTCCGGTCGCCAGCAGAGCGATTTAGCCAATGTGTTGCGCTGATCAGTTGAACTCACCACCCAAAGCGGACGTCGTCCCAGAGACGCGATTGACCCAGAGAGACTTGGCGCGTTTATCAACCCTGCGCCGAAGTGCTTGCTCGCGTTGAAATAAGCATGGAAGTCTGAGTAAAATATAACTTTGATGTCGGCCGTTTAGGAGACGCAAATGCACTATTCTACTTCTATCGTTTGTGCACTTTTATTTCTTCTTGGTAGTGCCTGCCACGCAGTAGCGGAACGCTGGGTTTGCTATTCCGTGAGCATGTTTTCAAATGATTGTCTGCAAGAGTTGGATCTTGACAGCGTGAAAGAAGACCTCAATGGAAACAAGACCTTCACTTCTAAAAATGATGTGTTCGGACTAACTCCGCAAACGTTTAATTGCTCAACTCGGAGTATCTACGCATACGTCAAGCAGGCCGGGAAATGGGTTGAACAAGCGCTCGATGCAGAGAAGAAGAACAAGGTTGCTAGCTTCGTTTGCAAGCGTTGACAATTATGTTAGCGCTACAACGTTCAATCGTTGCGATTGGCACTTTTCTGCCATCCCGGAATGTCTGCTTTGCGATATCGGGAGTGAAGCGGATATCGCGCGCACATCGCGAATCCGACGTTCATGACCCGTTTCGACATCTGCGGCCCAGGATTTTTTGGCAAGCCGTCCACCGGCGTCCTGAGTTCGCGCCACGATTGCGAACACGGTCCCGGAACAGATTTACGGATTCGCGATGGAGGCCGCAGCAGCAAAGTGGATTAGGAATGAATCAGTAGTCTGGCTCAATCAGTTTCGCGCCAAGCAATTCAAAGGCGCTATTGTGTCCTCGCACATCTACAAGGGATTTGGTCTGCTTTGCAGCCATCTTTCCTAAACATGGAAAACGTTAGAGAAGTGGGATTGTTGTTGATGTCCACCCATTGTGACGAACCGTCGTTATTTCCAAGCAGCTTTGATTTGCCGCGATCCTGTTGAAGTACATATCCAGATGCGTCTGACGTGGGTTGAGTTAGAAATGAAACTTGCCCGCGAGCGTCACAAAATGCCCAAGTTTCAGCTTTCGACTGAGTTGATGAAAGCGGGATAAGTGCCAGTAAGAATAGAATAAGAATACAAAAGCGCTTCATCGCGATCCCCCAAAGTGCATGGCGCGGTCCCCCTTTGTGATAATAAATAGATCATGGCCCCCCCCGCAATCGTCCGAACGCACGCGTAATTTCGAAATTCTCGCTGATACTGCCAATACAGCGGTGATCGCTCATTTCATCCTCACCGTAGCGCAACTTGTGTTGAGATTTTGGAAAAGGGGTCCCGATATAGACGAACTAAAAGATCGCGTGATGAAAGAGGTGAAAATTCCTCGAACCATTAAACCTGAGATGGCCAACAAGATTATCAAAGCAACTCTAAATGTGATGCAGAAAAACTCATAGGGCTAATGGCCATGTCAGGCCGTTTCGCACTCGTTATCGGGAATTCTTCATACGCGCACGCGCCCGAACTACTGAATCCATGTATCGATGCGCAGGCGTTTGGAGAGAAACTGAAGACACTTGGATTTTCTGTTACGACTGATACGGACCTAGTCAACAATCAAATGGAGGACATACTTGTTAGATTTTATCGCGACATTCGCGTTGCTGCAGCCGTCGAATGTATCCGCGGCGACGCTGGTCAAAAGCAGGCCAGGCAAGACAAGGTGAAAAAAATTTTCGCCGACAACAACCACCCACTAGCCATCCCGACGGGAGACAAATATTCCATTTCGATCCAGACAATCAATCGATTTTCCAAGTCCGCAGGCACCACTTTTCGGGCAGGTATAGAAAGTATAACCAACGCACTTGCCGCCGTTTTCTTGATGCACATCGGTGATGCGCCAGGTGACACAGGAACCATTAGAAAATGTTCTGACGTGCGATCCTCCAACCACTATCGCTCTGAGAGCGGCAGTGTGGTCTGCAACGCTGTCTCCTAGCGGCCAGTCGGTGCGGGCACAAAAGCCATCGGCGGCCTCTTTCATTTCCGCCTTGCGAATAAGCTCATCTATCTTTGGATCGCGCGCCTGAGCGAATGCACTCGCGCCGGTGCACAGAAGCAAGAGCGCTGAAAGCGCAATGGCCGTCCATGACGTTGAAGAAGAATGATGAAAAGATTTGCTTATGCTTCCCATGCCGTTACCCCCCTTCATTGGCCGCAAAACTATTGCAGAAGCACCTGCAACTCACAAGGCGGTCAAATCCCGCTCAAGAAGTCGGTTCTGGACCTGCGTCAAGGACGCTTTTCTCCAGCAACCGGTCCACTGCCGCGATGTCGGCTCCTGGCACATCACGTTGTTTGGAACTGGCTCATCCATGTCTGAAATTGGATGAGGAGCGGACGTAACCGTCGTCAGTCATCTCAAAAAAAATATTAGTGCCGTTTCTGGCAGGTGGCCTACTTTGGGGAGATAACTATACCCCGTCACTACGCCTAAGCCCGGCACGCTTGGGCTGCTAATTGCAGAATATCGCGCAAGCGCATTCCCCGACCTGGCTCCCC
>Ga0335079_10006686_pt1 | contig 13188 bp, 10 predicted proteins | sample Lox_Sample_33_FD_206719 | JGI IMG/M metagenome (GOLD analysis project Ga0335079, IMG submission 206719) | Soil microbial communities from Loxahatchee National Wildlife Refuge, Florida, United States - Lox_Sample_3.3 | ecosystem: Environmental > Terrestrial > Soil > Wetlands | place: USA... | reverse complement strand
TCACGTTCAGATCGGCGAATGGAACGGCGCGGAGGGGCAAGATCGGTGGGCGGCATCACCCATTTTGGTACGTTGTGATTGGTGAGAAGGTTTCGCTGCTGGGGGTGGTTGTTTTCGTCAGCCGTCAGATATCAGCCGCCAGCTCTCAGTCCCGGAAAACCTCAGCTTCGCGGTAGAGAAACGGGGCGCTCGTCGCGCCCCGACTTCGGGGCTAAAGCCACAGGTTCAACTCAGCCTGAAGGCCCGCTCTACCTAATCATGCACGCCGTCCATGAACGCGCGCAGCTTGCGCGAGCGTGAGGGATGACGCAGTTTGCGCAGCGCCTTGGCCTCGATTTGGCGGATGCGCTCACGGGTCACCGCGAACGACTGGCCGACTTCCTCGAGGGTGTGCTCGCTGCCGTCCTCCAGTCCGAAGCGCATCTTGATCACCTTCTCTTCCCGCGGAGTCAGCGTGCGCAGCACCTGCGCCGTCTGCTCCTTCAGGTTGACGTTGATCACCGCCTCCGCCGGCGAGACGACCGCGCGGTCCTCGATGAAGTCGCCCAAATGCGAATCTTCCTCTTCGCCGATGGGCGTCTCCAGCGATATCGGTTCCTGCGCGATCTTCAGCACCTTGCGCACCTTGGCCACCGGAATGTCCATGCGCTTGGCGATCTCTTCCGACGTCGGCTCGCGACCGAGCTCCTGCACCAGCTGGCGCGAGGTGCGGATCAGCTTGTTGATGGTCTCGATCATGTGCACCGGGATGCGGATAGTGCGCGCCTGGTCGGCGATAGCGCGGGTGATCGCCTGGCGAATCCACCACGTCGCATAGGTCGAGAACTTGTAACCGCGGCGATATTCGAACTTGTCCACCGCCTTCATCAGGCCGATGTTGCCCTCCTGAATGAGGTCGAGGAATTGCAGCCCGCGATTGGTGTACTTCTTGGCGATGGAAACCACCAGCCGCAGGTTGGCTTCGATGAGCTCGCTCTTGGCGTACTCGGCGTCAACATCGCCCTGTACGATCTCGCGTTGCGTGCGCTTCAGCTCGGTGAAGCTCGCGCCGGCATCGCGCTCCATCCGCTCCAGGTCAACGCGAATCTGCCGCGCCTGTTTGCGGTACTCTTTCTTCTGGTCTTCCGAGCGCGTTGCCTCGGCGCGCTTATCGAAGTTGCCGGCCTGTTTTTCCAGGCCGCGCATGCTGTCGACGGTCTTGTTGACGCGGTCGATCAGGCGCTTGCGCTCGATAGTGTTGAAGCCCAGGCCGCGCATCGCGCGCGAGGTCGTGATCAGCTCGCGGGCCAGCTGCATCCGGCATTTGCGGTGGTCGCGCGGACGCTTCTTCGGCACGATCCCGGCCAGCTTCTCGGCCAACTGGATCGACTTCTTGTAGTGCTTCGCCAGCTCATCGATTTTGCCGGTGATGTCGAGCAGGCGATTGGTGACCACCTCTTCGGTGATCTCTTCCTCGTCGAAGGTGACCACTTCCTTGATGGAACGCACGCCTCGCTTCAGGTCTTCGCCGATGGAGATGATCTCGCGAATCACGATCGGCGAACGCGACAGCGCCTTCAGCACGCGAAGCTGGCCGCGCTCGATGCGCTTGGCGATTTCCACTTCGCCTTCGCGCGTGAGCAGCGGGACGGTGCCCATCTCGCGGAGATACATTCTGACGGGATCGTTGGTTTTTTCCAGCGTGCCCGGCGAGAGATCGAGTTCCATGTCCTCGCCGGCTTCCAGTTCGTCAAACTTCTTGTCGCCCCCCATCTTGGGGCCTTCGAGGACATCAATGCCCTGCGTGCCGATGGTGGTCAGCAGGTCCTCGAGGTCATCGGGGGAATGCATGTCGTGCGGGATCAGGTCGTTCACCTCGTTATAGGTGAGGTAACCCTTTTCCTTTCCCACATCGATCAATTTCTTGATATCGTCAAACTTGTCGTCTAAAGCCAAGGCGGAAATTCCTTCATCACGCGCCCGTTTTTCCAGGCGCTCGTCTTGTGTCTACACTAAGGCGGGAGCGGTACTGCCGTACCGATGTATGCGGAAACCTTTAAATGTTAGCACAGGCCAGCCCGCCTTCCTAGCTTTTTTCTTAGATTTGCGGAGCGATTTTCCGGAATCGGCACTGCGGCCCCCGGCACGATTCAGCTCGCAATCTCTATATCTTTAGATGTCCGAAGCTCAAGAATAGCTTCAGACCTTATCCGTCAACTACTTACACGGCTATTGACGAACTCGGTAACCCGAGGTGAGCACTAAGCCGGAAAGCGATCCTGCCGCGAGCCAGGCGACACCCGCCAAAGCCTCAGTTCCCGGCGCCTTCCTGGTAGGCATGCATTGCCCGTCTGAGGCGAAGCTTCTCCTGCGCAAGCTGCGCGCGGGACATCACGTCCTCCCTGGATTCCAGCTCCTTGACCCGGTGCTGCAACTGTTCGAGCTCCCTGCCCTGCCGCCTTTTGCGCAGCGAGCGCAACGCGCTTTCCAGCAACTCGGGCGTGACTTCCTCATGCTCGTCGATAAGCACCGCTGCCAGCAGGCTGCGGTCCGCCTCCTCGAGTGGCAGCGACATGGGATCGAGCCCCTGCTCGTGGCCAAGCAACAGCGCGTCGATCAGGCCGGCGGCGGCGGAGCCTTCGTGCAGCCGCTCGCGGGTCAGCGCGAAATGCGTCTGACGCGCGGGTTCGAATTCGGTGTCCAGACCTTCCACCCCAACGCGCGCAAAACCGGCGCGCGCCGGGCCCCCCGGACCTTCGCGGCTGCTGACCGGCGGAGACGCCGAGCCTTCGGTAGCCAGCGCGCGGATCAACACTCGCTCAGCATCCGTCAGGCCGCCGCCACTTGCCGGCTTGATCTGTGACGCCGAGCGCGACGCGGCCGCGTGGCGCAACTCCTGGCGCAGTACCGCCGACTCGATCCCCAGGCGATGCGAAATCTCGTTCGCCCATTCGTCGCGCACGATGCGGCTGGGCACGCGCTGAATGTGCGGCAGCAGATAATTGAGAGCTTTGACCTTGCCCTCCGCAGTTCGAGTCGCGAATTGCGCACGCGCGCGTTCGATCAGGTAGTCGAAGTATTTCTGCGAATGCCGCAGCGCTTCCTGATAAGCGTCAGCTCCCTTGCGCCGGATGTAGAGATCGGGATCGAAGCCGCTCTCCAGCGTCAGAATCTTGACCTGGAAGTCTTCGCTGACCAGCAGGGCCAGCGAGCGCTCGGCGGCGGCCGCACCGGCGGTGTCGGGATCGAAGTTCACCACGATGTTCTTGCTGAAACGCGCCAGCAGACGCACCTGCGGCTCAGTAAATGCGGTGCCGGAGCTGGCGATGACGTTGCGGAATCCGGCGTTGTAGACGGAGATGCAGTCCATCTGGCCTTCGACCAGGATGGCGTAGTCGAGCTTGCGGGTCGGTTCTTTGGCTTTGTCGAGATTGAACAGGATGCGGGACTTCGAATAGATCGGCGTCTCGGGCGAGTTCAGATACTTTGGCCCGGCCTTTTCGTCGGTCGACAGCGTGCGCCCGGTAAACGCGATCACCTTGCCTTGTTCATTGCAGATGGGGAACATCACGCGATTGCGGAAGCGCGAGTAGGCAGTGGCCAGTGGCCAGTGGCCTGAAGCAGTTGTCAGTTGTCGGTTGTCGGTTGTCAGTGAAGCGTTCACAGCTTCTTCTGACGGCTGAGAGCCGATGGCTGGCGGCTGATTTTTTTCTTTCCAGCTAAACAGCCCGGACTCGCGCAACAGTTCTTCGTCTTCGAATTGCCGGCGCAGGGCGTCGCGCAGGAGGAAGCCGTGATCGGGCGCGAAGCCGATGCGAAACTCGGCAATCTGCTCGGGAGTGAGGCCGCGAGAGGCCAGATATTCGCGTGCGTGAGCCGCCTCGGGCCGGCGAAGCTGCTCCTGGAAAAACGCGCAGGCGCGCTCGTGGATGTCGATAAGCCCGCCGCGCATGCGGGCCACGCGCGCCTCCTCGGGCGAGGCGTAGCTCATCTTCGGCAACGGGATCTTCAGCTTCTCCGCGACCAGCCGCACGGCCTCCGGGAAGGTGATGTTCTCCAGCTTCTGCACGAACGCAAACACGTCGCCCGAAGCCCCACAGCCAAAACAGTGAAAGAACTGCCGCGTCGCGTGGACGGAAAACGACGGCGTCTTCTCGTTGTGAAACGGGCAGAGTCCCTGAAAATTCTGCGCGCCGCTCTTGCGCAGCTTCACGTACTCGCCGACCACGCGCACGATGTCGGCCTGTTCTTTGACGGTGTACGCGAAGTCGCCGGGATTGGCCATGATGAAACCGGAGAGAGAGACGGATCAAGCTATGCTAACGGATCAGCGTGGCGCCGGAGAATGTAAAGCGAGATACCTCAGTGCAAAGCTGTGAAAAATCCCGGCGGATTTGTTGATGCTGGTGGAAAACATGGTCGCCGCGAGAGACGCTGGTGCCCCAGAGCCTGCCCTGAGTTTGCCGAAGGGTTCGCGTCCTTCGTTTGGACGCTAACCTGGGCTCGGGAAGGTCCTAGCGCACCGACCCCAGGTTGCCCAAAAGAAGGGCGAACCTGGGGCACCAGGCTAGGCATGCGTGCTCCCAGACGGCGTTATCGAATCAACCGCTTTGTGGATTATTCATAAACTACCGAGGTTCTTTGAAAGGGCACGGCTTCAGCCGTGCCGTTACGGACGGATCAGCGCGGGCTTTAGCCCCTGAGGTAAGCTACCGTTTGTCGCAGAAGCGAAGTCCCTCGGCGGCTAAAGCCGGAGCTAAAACCGAGCCTCTACGGCACGGCTGAAGCCGTGCCCCTTCAAAGCGGCGGATCGTCATGAATAATCCAGCCTGGTGCCCCAGGTTTGCCCATCTTTTGGGCTAACCTGGGTTCGTGCGCTAGGAACTTCCCGAACCCAGGTTAGCGTCCAAAACAAGGACGCGAACCTGGGGCACCAGCGCCAGCGCCGCGGAGGCAGTGCAGAAGCGACCAAGGAGGATGAATAATATGGCCTGCGAATGCGGTTGTGGTAAGCCAACCGTTATTGGGGCGTTCAGACCAGGACACGATCAAAAGCTACGCACAGACATCGAGCGGCGCGTTGGAGGTCTCTTGGCACTGCGTTCACTGATCGAGGTCGCGGAAGACTTTGTGGCAGGGAAGATCGCGGAAGATACCTTGACGCGCCAACTGCGCGCAATTCTGAGCACATCGGACGGCAGGTGACGTTTGGTGCCCCAGGCTCGAATTCTTGACGAGGTCATGTCCTCGGCGTATCCGGCACGACGAGCCCCAACTTCTTCAGCGATTCCATGACCGCTTCGGAAAGCAAGGGATCGTCGGAGTGCTTCCATTCTTCCAAGAGAGGCGTCAAGCGCTCCCACTCTTGCAGCCATTCCCGCGAGTTTCGTTCGAGCTGTTCCGGCATGCTGCCCCTCATGCAGTGAATTCCGAACATTGTCCGACGGAAGTCCGGCGAGGGAAAGACCTTTTTTTAACCGGGCTAGGCGAGGAGCCCCACATAGTCGAGGGACCTGCTTTTCGCGCGTAGGAATTAATGCTTCGTGAAGACAGCAGGTCCCTCCACTCGCCGCTAAAGCGGCTCGGTCGGGATGACAAGGAAATAAGAGGGCGCGACTTCCGGCAGGACTAAAGTCGTGCCCTGATACAAACCAAGAGCGATTTATGAGATTGGAAACTGAGCTCTAACCGATCGCTGCCAGAAACCGCTCTGCGCAGCGATGCACGTCGCTGTAGGTGTTGTACAGCGGTGCCGGCGCGACGCGCAGGATGTTGGGTTCGCGCCAGTCGCAGAGAATCCCTTCGGCGTTCAGGCGCTCGCAAACCGCGCGGCCGTTCTCGCGCACGCCGATGGATAGCTGCGCTCCGCGCCGCTGGGGATCGCGCGGCGTGATGATCGAAAATTTCGCTGACCCGTTTTGGTCGAGCAGAAATTCCAGGTAGCCGGTCAAGGCCATGCTCTTCTCGCGCAGCCGCTCCATTCCAGCTTCGGCGAAGAGGTCGAGCGAGGCCCGCAACGGCGCCATTGCCAGGATCGACGGATTGCTTAGTTGCCAGCCTTCCGCGCCGGGCGCGGGGTGGAACTCGGGGCCCATGCGGAAGCGCGTCTGCTCTTCGTGTCCCCACCAGCCGGCAAAGCGCGGCCGCTCGAACTCGTGGGCGTGCCGCTCGTGCACGAAGCATCCGGCCACGCATCCCGGGCCGCCGTTTAGATACTTGTAGCTGCACCACACCGCAAAATCGACATCCCAATCGTGCAGCTTGACCGGAACATTTCCGGCGGCGTGAGCAAGATCGAAGGCCACGATGCACCCCTGAGCGTGACCGGCGCGCGTGATCGCCGGCATGTCAAAAAGCTGGCCGGTGGCATAGTTGACGCCGCCCAGCATGACCAATGCAATCGACTGCCCCTCGCGTTCGAGCAGCGCTTCGATGTCCTCCTGGCGCACCGTTGCCTCGGACGGGCGCGGCTTCAGCTCGATGAGCGACGTGGCGGGATCCCATCCGCGAAACCGAAGCTGCGACTTGACGGCGTACTGATCCGAGGGAAACGCACCGGTCTCGATCACGATCTTGTGCCGCTGCGGCGTGGGGCGGTAGAACGACACCATCATCAGGTGCAGGTTGACGGTAAGCGAATTCATCGCGACGACTTCGATGGGCCGGGCGCCGACAATGGCCGTCAGCTTCTCGCTGAGCGGGCGATGGTACGGGAGCCAGGGATTGCGCCCGCGAAAATGCGCTTCCACGGCCAGCTTTTCCCAGTCATGCAGCTCCTGCTCGATGTATTCGCGGACGCGCTTGGGCTGGAGCCCGAGCGAATGGCCGCACAGGTACACTGATTCGCGGCCATCGGGCGCAAGCGGAATATGAAATTTCCCACGAAAGCCTGCCAGCGGATCGCGGGCATCCATCTCGGCGGCGAAGGTGGCGGAGGTGTCGAAGTATGCCGTTGCCATCTACACTCCTCCGAGCGGCGTGAGCTCGCGATGCACTAGCGACTCCACTTTGTTCCAGTCAATATCTTCCACGCGCTGCACCGAATCGCAAAGCTCGCCCAGCATGCGGTCCTGGATAGCGCCGCGCGCCGCCGCGACCGAGTACGGCGTGCGATGAAACGTCACCATCGCGTACTTGGGCACGAACGTACCCGGATATTTTCGCTCCAGCTCCAACTCGACCTTCTTGCGGAAGAGGAAGCGCGGGTCGGCGACGCGGTCGCGCATCTCGACGAAGTTCTCGATGGCGAGGTCGGCGATGGCGTCGGTATCGGCTTTGCGCGACTTTTCGAATTCCGAGAACAAGGTTGGCCAGTCGGGGCCAAGGCGGTCGAGCAATTCGAGCAAGTAGGTGCAATCTTCGAAGGCGCAATTCATGCCCTGGCCAAAGAACGGCACGATGGCGTGCGCGGCATCGCCCAGCAGCAGCGCTTTGCCATCCACATGCCACGGCGAACATTTGATGGTGACCATCGCGCCGGTTGGGTTGGCGAAGAAGTGTTTCGTGAGGCCGGGCATCAGGGCGAGTGCGTCGGGAAATTGCGCTTTGAAGAACGCCTGCACCTTGGCATCGCTGTCGAGCGAAGCAAAGCTAAGGTCACCTTCAAACGGCAGGAACAGGATGCAGCCAAAGGTGCCGTCGATATTGGGCAACGCGATCAGCATGAACGTTCCGCGCGGCCAGATGTGCAGCGCGTGCGTTTCAAAGGCATGGGCGCCATCGGGCCCGGCCGGGATCGTCAGCTCCTTGTAGCCGTAATCGAGATATTGTTGCGAGAAGTTGAAGCGCGGCAACTTGAGCAGCTCGCCGCGAATGGCCGAGCCGGCGCCGTCGGCAGCAATGACGACATCGGCCTCAACAGTCATCCTCGGTCCCGTCTCCTGGCTCCGCAAGTACACGGCTCCGCTCCGCACATGAAACCCGGTGCAACGCTGGTTGAAGTGAATGGGCACACCGCGCGCCTCGGCGGCATTCATCAGGGCGATGTTCAGCTCGGCACGCGAGACCGCGTTGATGACCTCGGTTTCGTCCTTGCCATAGGGCATGAATGTGAGCTCGCCGTTGACGGCGTGCATCATGCGCCCGCGCATGGGGATGATGATCTTCTGAATCTGCTCGAAGACGCCGGCCTCGCGCAGCGCGTGAATGCCGCGCGTGGAGAGCGCGAGGTTGATGGAGCGGCCGGCGCTGATTCGCACGCGCCGCATGTCGGGCCGGCGCTCGTAAAGTTCTACCGGAAACCCGCGCTGCACAAGCGAAATCGCGAGCAAAGGCCCGGTCAGTCCGGAACCGATCAGCGTGAGCTTACTGGCCGCGGCGCTCATCGGGCGGGCGTCACATCCGGCTGGTGAAGCATGGTGCGCGCTTCCCACAGTTCGGGAAACAACCGCTTCGCTAACGTGGTGCGCAGGTAGGCCGCGCCTTCGCTGCCTCCGGTGCCGTGGCGCGCGCCGATGATGCGCTCTACGACCTGGATGTGGCGCAGCCGCCAGGCGACCATCAGCTCGTCAAATTCGGTCAGGCGCTCGCAGGTATCGATCCAGTCGCGGTAGTTGTGCTCGTCTTCGTAGATGTTGCGGATGGCCTCGGCGCGAAGCTGGAAGCGCTCGTCTTCACTGGCGTTCTGCGGGATTGCAGGCAGTTTGCCGATAGCGGCCAGCGCGTCGAAGAAGACATCGTGCAGCGAGGGCGCGTGGAATCGCCGCTCCAGCCGCGCGTAGGCTTCCGGTTCGCGTGCGTGCTGACGCAGGAATTTTTCGTCTTTCAGTCCGCAGAGGAATTCGATCTCGCGAAACTGCTCGGACTGGAAGCCGCTGGCCGGCTCCAGTTTGCCGCGGAACGCCATGAAGTGCGTCGGCAACATGGTTTCGAGGATGGTGAACTGGTTGACCAGCACGCGCATGATCTCAGTGCAGCGGCGCAGCAGGCGCGCGGCCTCGTATACCTGGTCGTGCCACTGACGCGAAGCCACGCGGGCCAGGCTCTCGACCACGGCGTCGAGATCGTGCAGCAATTCCTTGAACCACAGCTCGTAGGTCTGGTGAATGATGATGAACAGCAGCTCGTCATGCGTAGGCGAAGACGGCTGTTGCAGGAGCAGCAGCTCAGGCACATGCAGATAGGAGCCGTAAGTTAGCTGGATTTCGGGCGAAAGGTCGTGCCCCCCGAACCTCCGGTCCGGAGCTTGCATATCCACGGGTGCCCCACTCATCCGCTGTTGTTCCAATGAGTGCGAGCCGTTGTCGCCGGACGGACATGCAACGGCCGTAGTCGTGTCCCGCATTGTGGGATCACGTTTTGCCTGCCCCGCCCGGCTCTCGTGATCCATGTCTGACGTTGTAGTACTCACCCCGAGCCAGCGCTCCGCGTTGCTGCTGAGCAGCTTCGTCTTGCTATCGGCGGGCAAATCGCTGGTGCAAATCAGTTCCCCGATATGCTGTTCGCCGAGCGGATAAGGATAATCAGAGCCGAGCATGATCCGGTCTTCTCCCATCACGTCGATCAGCAGCTTCAACGACCGCTGGTCAAAGACGGCAGAGTCAACGGAAAAACGGTCAACATAATGCATAGGCGGAAACTGTGAGGCGCCGCGGCACAACGGCTGATGAGTCCACGCGTTCTGCAGGCGCCCCAGCAGAAAGGCAAAGCTCCCTCCGCCGTGCGCGAAGCAGATGCGCAGCGAGCGCGGCAAGGTGTCGAAGGCGCCGCTCAGAATCAGCGCGGAGACGGCGAGTTGGGTTTCGGCCGGCATCGCGACCGTCCAGGGCATCATGTAGTTGGGCATGCGCTCGGGCGCCATCATGTCCCAGGGATGCACCAGCACGGCCGCGCCTTCGTCGGCGCAGTGATGCAGGAAAGTGATGATTCCGGGATCGTCGAGATTTTTCATGCCGACGTGATTGCCGATCTGGACGCCGCGATGTCCGGCCTTCATCGAGCGCGTCAGTTCGGCGCAGGCGAGATCGATGTCCTGCAGCGGCACCTGGCAAATCGGAATGAGCCGGCCATGCGCCCGGCTGCACATCTCGAGCGCAGCTTCATTGAAGATGCGGGCCACTTCCAGCGCCTCTTCCGCCGGCCGGCCATAGGAGAACAATACCGGGGTCGCGGAGATCACTTGAACATCGAGCCCCTGGCGATCCAGCTCTTCCAGCCGCAGCACCGGGTCCCAGCAGACCTGTGGAATGCGGCGGAACTCGCGACTGCCCACCATGACCATGGCCTCGCCGTTCCCAAGATGCTTCAGCCAGGGCCAGTCCGGCGTGCCGAAGCGCACCGAGAAATCGGGCCAGGATTCGGGGAAAAAGTGGGAGTGGATATCAATGACCATAGGTTATGCCCTCCCCGGATGCACCGTGCCGCAGGTCTTACAACGTCGGAGTTCCTCGCTGCTGTAGAACTTGTCGAAGAGCGGCGGCAGATCGCGAACGATGCTCTTCAGCCGGACCTCGGCGCGATAGACCAGGTTATGGCAGTTCGGGCAATACCACTCGAAGGCGTCCACGCCGTCGTCGGGGCGCGGCATCTCGATCACAAGGCCAATCGTGTCGGCCTTGCGCTGCGGCGAGTGGCGCATGTGTTTGGGCAGCAGGAAGACGTCGCCTTCTCGGATGGCGATTTCCTTCGGCGGCTTGCCCGGCTCTTCCATCACGCGCAGCGCGATATCGCCCTTGAGCTGGTAGAAAAATTCCTCGGTGGGATCGTCGTGATAGTCGCGGCGCTGGTTCGGGCCACCGACCACCGTGACCATGAACTCCCCGTCTTCCCAAACCTGGGCGTTGCCGACGGGCGGTTTCAGCTTGTCGCGATTTTCGTCAATCCACTTCTGCAGATTAAAGGCTTGCAATGAGGTGATGGATGCCATGCTCTCCTTATTCCCGCGCCACGGGCTTGTAGGCGACCGCTTTCATTTCGATTAGAAGATGCGGATGCGGTAATTGATGCACGGCCACAGTGGTTCGCGCCGGGCCGTCGTAGCCAAAAAATTCGCCGTAGACTTCGTTGTAGCCGGCGAAGTCGTTCATGTTGACCAGAAACGTAGAAATCTCCGCGATGTCGCGCAACTCTGCGCCGGCGCTGGCCAGGATGTCGCGCACGTTCTCGATGACCGCGCGGGTTTGCACGCGAATGTCCAGATGCGTCGTGCCGAGTTCATCCACGTCGGCGCCGGCGATCGTGTTGTCAGGCCGGCGCGAGCTGGTTCCCGAGACAAACAGAAAGTCGCCCGCACGCTTGATATGCGGGAAGCGGCCGCGCGGCGTGGCCTTGCCTTCGACAATTGTGGCTTTCATCGGCATATCGAAGTGGCTAGTGGCCAGTGGTCAGTGGTCAGAAATCTTGAACACGCTTACCCTGGCCACTGATCACTATCCCCTGACTAGCCACTGATTTTCACGCAGATGTTGTTCAGCTCCGAATAGAAGTTGAGCGAGTGCGCGCCGCCCTCGCGGCCGATTCCGGAGAGCCCCACGCCTCCGAAGGGTGTGCGCAGGTCGCGCAGGAACCAGCAATTCACCCAGGTGATGCCCACATTCATCTGCCGCGCCACGCGATGCGCACGCTGCAAATCTCTCGTCCAGATTGATGCTGCCAATCCGTACTTCGTGTCGTTCGCCATCGTCACGGCTTCTTCTTCCGCGTCGAACGGCGCCACATGACACACCGGGCCGAAAATCTCGTCGGTGACGCAGCAGGACGACTCCGCCAATCCGGTCAGGATGGTCGGCTGAACGTAGGCCCCGTTGTCGCGCGCGTCGTTGAATTCCGGCACTCCCCCACCCGTGACGATGGTCGCACCCAGTTCCTTTGCCATCCGAAAATACGATAGCACTTTCTCCCGATGCGCCGTGGAGATGAGCGGGCCTAGCTGTGTGTCTTTATCGGCCGGCCAGCCGATCTCAAGGCCCTCCGCTTTTTGCTTCATCGCCGACACGAACCAGTCGAAGAGCGGGCGCTCGACGTACACGCGTTCCGCGCAGAGACAGACCTGGCCGGTATTCAGAAAGATGCCGTCGCCGAGTTGCGCGATGGTCTCCCCGCGGTCGCAGTCGGCGAAAACGATGGCCGGATTCTTGCCGCCCAGCTCAAAGGAGACGGACTTCAGTCCGGGCGCACAGGCTTTCATGATGGCGGCGCCGGTGCGGGATTCGCCGGTGAAGGTAACGGCATTGATATCAGGATGGCTGACGAGGTACTCACCGGTGGATCCCTCGCCGAAGCCGTGCACCAGATTGAAGACGCCACGCGGGAGACCGGCGTCATGCAGCACCTCCGCGAGCAGCGTGGCGCTAGCCGGAGTCTCTTCCGACGGCTTCACGACAGCCGCATTGCCGCAAGCCAGAGCAGGCGCCAGCTTCCAGGTGAGCAGCAACAGCGGCAGATTCCACGGCGTGATGATGGCGACCACACCCACCGGCTTGCGAACCGCATAGTTCAGCGCCTGCTTGCCGTCCGGAGTTTCGGTGTCGAAGGCTTCCAGCGGCGCCGTCTTGATGAGGTCGGCGAAGGCGCGAAAGTTCGCGGCCGCGCGGGGAACATCGAGCCGGGAAGCCAGGGCGAGGGGCTTTCCGGTATCGGCCGACTCGGCACGAACAAACTCGTCGAAGCGTGCCTCAATGCCGTCGGCGATCCTATACATAAGCGCGGCCCGCTGCCGCACTCCCGATCGTCCCCAGTCGCTTCGGACAGCGCGACGTGCAGCCTCGACGGCCTGAGCGACGAGCTGCAGGCCCGCCTCCGCGACGAGCGCGATGACAGTGCCGTCGGCGGGATTGACGTCATCAAACTCGCGGTCTCCCGAGACGAAGCACCCATCCACGAAATTTCGCAGCAACCGGGGGCCGGCAACATCACTCATGGCGCACACTACCTACCTTATATGTACTTAGAGTAGACTTGCGCAAATTCGATGGTGCCCGGAAACCGCCGCTGGCGTACCATAGGCATCAACGTCCTGGGAGCGAAGTCATCGTGTGCCGAGGCCTTAACATCCTATGCCGTCCAGCTCGACTGACATTCCTGATCGCAATGCTGGCCGGAGCTCTCTCCCTCAGTGTGCGAGCGCAAAACGAGCCTACCGCCGAGCCGAGCAGCGGTACGGCGGTCACTCCGGGTAGCAGTCCGCCGCCCAAGTCTCAGCCTTCTCTTCCTGTGCTACCCCGGAAGATGATCGTTACGCTGAAGGCGACACAACAGTTCTTTCCCGCAGTG
>Ga0335079_10006685_pt1 | contig 13189 bp, 9 predicted proteins | sample Lox_Sample_33_FD_206719 | JGI IMG/M metagenome (GOLD analysis project Ga0335079, IMG submission 206719) | Soil microbial communities from Loxahatchee National Wildlife Refuge, Florida, United States - Lox_Sample_3.3 | ecosystem: Environmental > Terrestrial > Soil > Wetlands | place: USA: Florida... | reverse complement strand
GCTCGGCCGCGGTGAAGTCGCGCAGCACGAACACGGCAGGGTCCATCCGCCCCGGGGGCCGGCCGATGCCGAACCTGATCCGGTAGTAGTCACGCGTGCCGAGCGAGGCGGTCACCGCGCGCAGGCCGTTATGACCGTTGTCCCCGCCGCCGCGCTTGAGCCTGATGGTGCCAAACGGAAGGTCCAGCTCATCGTGGATCACGACCAGCCGCCCGGGGGGGACCCGGTAGTAGCCGGACAGCCCGGCCACCGGGCCGCCGGAGAGGTTCATGTAGGTCAGCGGCTTGCCGAGGGTGACCGGCTGCCCGGCCAGGCGCCCCTCCGCGACGGCCGCCCGGAACTTGCCCGCGCGGAACCGGGCGCCGATGCGCTCGGCCAGCACGTCCGCCACCATGGCGCCGGCGTTGTGCCGATGGCCGGCGTAGCCGGGCCCGGGGTTGCCCAGCCCGACGATGAGCCAGCGGTCGCCGGTCATGCCGGTACGGCCCTTCCTGCGCAGCAGGCCAGCCAGGCGCACCCGGCCCGCCGTGCCCGTGAACGTCAGCCGGACTGATCGGCAGGCGCCTGCGCCTGCCCTTCTGCGGCAGGCGCCCCGGCGGCCGCGTCCTCGGGCGAGGGCGGGACCTCCTCCGCGGCCTCGGCGGCCGGCACTTCGCCGAGATCGGCCTCGAGCTGCTCGGCGGTCGGGGCCGCGAGCACGTGCAGCACCAGCGCCTCGGGCTCCACCACCAGGGTGACCCCGGCGGGGAGGGCCAGGTCGGCCGCGTGCACCGCCGTGCCGATCTCCATGCCCTCCACGTCGACCTCGAACGCCTGCGGGATGTTGGTGGCCTCGGCCTCCACGGCGACCTGGATCAGCTGCTGGTCGAGCAGGCCGCCGGAGAACACCTCGCCGGTCACCTGGACCGGCACCTCGACGGTGACCTTCTCGCCCCGGCGGACCATGATCAGATCCACATGCTCGACGGAGCCCCTGATCGGGTCGCGCTGGACCGCCTTGGGCAGCGCGAGCTGGTTGCCGCCCGGGAGCCCGTCGATGCGGATGAGGACGTTCGGCGTCTTCAGGGCCATCATCAGGGCATGGCTGGGCAGGCTGATGTGCCGGGTGTCCGTCCCGTGCCCGTAGATGATGGCGGGAACGCGTCCCTCGCGCCGCGTGCGGCGGGCAGCGCCCTTGCCGAACTCGGTGCGCGGCTCAGCGGCGATGCGTACCTCAGGCACGGTGGTGACTCCTTTGATGCGGAAGATCTGGCGTCGGCGCGAGATGCTGGCCTCGCGGCCCACGGGCCGGGCCCGGGCAGGCGGCGGCGTGCAGACCAGGGCGCGCGCACAGGCGCGCTGGCCGTGATTCTAGCCGGCCGCGGGGGCACGCCCGTACCTGCCCCGATGCGGCGTCCGGGGCGGCAGCGTGCCACCGGCGTCATCAAGAGGCGCCGGGCCCGGGATGCCTGCGCTCCCGGTACCCGGCGCCCCATGCGACCTGGTGCTATCCCTCGAACACGTTGCCGAAGTCGTCATCGTCCGGATCGTCCGGCTGATCGTCGCCGGCCTGATCGTCGCCGGTCTGGTCGCCGGTGGGCTGCTTCGCGCCTTCGAACACGTTGCCCTGATCGTCGTCGTCCGGCTGGTCATCGGTGGGCAGTTCTGCGCCCTCGAACACGTTGCCAGGCTGGGCTTTGGCGGATTCCTCCGCGCCCTCTGAATCCCCCATGATCGTCCTTTCTTCCCCGTATTCCGGCGTCAGGTCCAATACCGGAACGTATTAGGCTTGAGCCTAGCGGCGGCATGTGAGGAATGCCGGGTAATAGCGGAAGACCGGCCAACTTTATCGGTCCCATTGGTTGTGGAGCCTCAGCCCGCATCGGTCATGATTTCCGCCAGGCTCGCCCGGGTTCTGGCCGCATCGGACTGATCGCCCATCTCCTCGAACACGGTGATCGCTTCGGAGAGGAGTGCCCGGGCCAGCGCCCGGTCACCGGCCTGCTCATGGGCGTGGCCGAGCCGCCGCAAGGTAGCCGCCTGCCCGAACCGGTCACCGGTGTCCCGGCGGATCGCCAGCGACTCCATGAGGTGGCCGATCGCATGATCCGACTGCTTGAGACAGAGATATGTCTCACCGAGGTCGCTCAGCGAATCGGCCTGGGTCCACGGGTCACCGAGTTCCCGGAAAATGATCAGCGCCTGCTGCAGGTGGCCGACGGCCTCCTCGTACCGGCCCAGCTCGCGGCAGGCGCACCCGAGCAGGTTCAGCGCCACGCCCTCGCCGTATCTGCGGCCCGCCTGGCGCTGCAGCGCGAGCGACTGGCCGGCCGCCGCCAGCGCCTCATCGAACCGGCCCAGCTCGAAGTAGGCGTTGGCCACGTTGTTCGCCGCCCGCGTCTCGCCCCGCGCGTAGCCGATCTCGCGGCACAGCGCGCGTGCCTGCTCGAAGCAGGTGACGGACTCGGCCATGTGCTGGACGCCGTACGCCATGCCGAGATTGTTGAGCATCCACGCCTCGCCCAGCCTGTCACCGGCCTGCCGGGCGCTGGCCAGGCCGATCAGGTGGGTGGTGACCCAGTCAGCCCAGTAACCGCGCCGGTAGAAAAAGCTCATCGCGGCGGCGGGCAGCTTCCACGCGGCCTCGTGCAGGCCCGAGTCGGCGGCCAGCCGGGTGGCGGCGGCGAGCCCAGCGCGCTCGCCCTCGCACCAGGCGAGCGCGGATTCCAGGGATTCGAACTCCAGCGGGCGCACCTGCTCAGGGGGTGGGTCCAGCGGCACCCGGATGTGCTGCGGTGAGATGACCCGTGCCGCGGCCTCGGTGGTGTGCAGGTACCAGCTGAGCAGCCGCCCGGCCGCCTGCTGGCGGGCGGCATCGCTCTCCTGCGCGCGGGCCCGGTCGGCCGCGTACACCCGCAGCAGGTCGTGGAAGCGGTAGACGTCCGGTTCCGGCGAGTCCATCAGGTGCGCGTCGACGAGCACCTCCAGGGCGTCCGCCGCGGCCTGCTCCGGCTGGCCGAGGAGCGCGGCCGCGGCGGGCAGCGTGATGGACGGCCCGGTCCACACGCCCAGCAGCCGGAAGGCGCGGGCCGGGCCGGTGCCGCCGGGCCCGCTGGCCGGGACCAGGCCGGCGAAGCTCACCTCGAAGCACGCCCGCACCGCCAGGTTCCCCGCCCGCAGCTCGTCGAGCCGCCTCCGCTCGTTGGACAGCCGGCCCGCGAGCGTGTGCACGCTCCAGCCGCCCCGGGCGGCCAGCCGGGCACCGGCGATCCTGATCGCCAGCGGCAGCCCCGCGCACGCCGCCAGCACTTCGTCGGTGGCGGCGGGCTCCGCCCTCGCGCGTTCCTCCCCGGCGACCTGGCCGAACAGCGCACGCGCCTCGGCCGGCGGCAGCACCTCCAGGTCCAGGAGCCGGCTCCCCACCAGTTCGGGCATGGCCCGGCGGGCGGTGATCAGCACCGCGCACGACGCGCTGCCCGGCAGCAGCGGCCGCACCTGGGCCGCGTCGCGGGCGTCGTCCAGCACGATCAGCACCCGCTTGCCTGCCAGCCGGGACCGGTACTGGGCCGCCCGCTCCTCGGCCCCGGCCGGGACCTGGGCGCCGTCCATCCCCAGCCCGCGCAAGAACCTGGCCAGGATCTCCGCCGGGTCGACGGGCTCGGCGGCGGCGTGCATGCTGGCGTAGAGCTGGCCGTCGCCGAACTGGTCCGCGAGCAGATGGGCCACGTGCACCGCGAGCGAGGTCTTCCCGAGCCCGCCCGAGCCCACCACCAGCACCACCGGGACAGCGCCCGGGCTGCCCGGCGCCTGGCCGTCGTCCGACAGCAGCCCGCGCAGCTCATCGACCTCGCCGGCCCGGCCGGTGAAGTCGGGAATGTCGGCGGGGAGCTGGGCGGGCGCGGGAAACGCCGGCGGCGCTGGCCCGGCCCGGGCCGCTGCCGGGGCACCCGCCTTGCCAGCGGCCGAGCTGGCATCCGCGTTCAGTATGTCCTGGTAGAGCTCCTGCAGGTCGGCCCCTGGGTCCACGCCGAGCTCGTCCGCGATCACCTCCCTGGCCCGGGCGTAGGCCTCCAGCGCCTCGGCCTGGCGGCCCGCGCCGTACAGGGCCCGCATGAGCAGCCCCCACAGCGCCTCCCGGAGCGGGTGGTCGGCGAGCAGGCGGCGCAGTTCCGGCGCCACCTCGCCGTGCCGCCCGCAGCCAAGATCGGCCTCGATCCGCAGTTCCAGGGCCTGGATGCGCGACTCCTCCAGCCGGTCGGCCTCCGCGGCGACCAGCGGCGAGGCCGGCACGTCCGCCAGCGCCGGGCCGCGCCACTCCGCGAGCGCCTCGCTGAGCAGGGCCGCCGCCCGGGCGGGGTCGCCCGCCGCCAGGGCCGCCCGGCCGTCGGCCGCCAGGGCGGTGAAGCGGCCGGCGTCCACGCCGCCCGGCGGCGGCGTGATCTGGTAGCCGGGCGCGCGGGTGACCAGGACGCTGCCGTCGGTGTCGCCGATGAGCCGCCGCAGCCGGTGCACGTAGACGCTGACCAGGTTGCTGGCCTTCGCCGGGGGGCTGTCGCCCCACAGATCGTCGATGAGCTGGCCGGTGGCGACCGGGCGGCCGGGGCTGAGCAGCAGAACGGCCAGCAGCGCCCGCCATTTGGGCGCGCTTACCTGCACCCACTCCTGCCCGTTCCAGACCTCGAGCGGGCCCAGGATCCGGAACAGTGCCCGGCTGGGCGGCTCAATCACGCCTTAATCGTTACTCAAGATCTGGGCGTCATGCTCGTTTTCGCCATGGCGGCATGAATTGTCCGGCTGGCGGACCGTGCCAGCCGCGGACGGCCAAGCGGGGGCGCAGTCCGGTGGCTGCAGTCTTTGCACTTGCGGGGGCAGAGGCAGCGGTCACCCGCATGCCCGGCGCTCAGGAGCATCGGCGCCGGGCATGCCCGCCAGCGGGGCTGGACTCTTCGGCCGGCCGGGCAGGGGCCGGACGGCCCGGGGCGCCCAGATCCACGGGGGCGGGCGTCCCGGGCCCGGCCGGCGCCGGTCACCCCGAGCTGGCCCGCGCCACTCACCTGAACTGGCCGGTGCCACTCAGCCAAGCCGGCCGGCGCCGGTCACCCGAGCTGGCCGACGTCGGTTACGGCCAGCACGGCCTCCCCGGCCTCGTCGGAGGCGGCCAGGTCGACCCGGGCGGACAGGCCCCAGTCGTGGTCGCCGGCCGGGTCGTCGAAGATCTGGCGCACCTCCCAGCGGCCTGGCAGCTCCTCGATGATCAGCAGTCCCGGGCCCCGCGCGTCCGGGCCGGTGCCGATCTCGTCGTGCTCGGCGAAATACGGCTCCAGCGCTTCCTCCCAGGCCTGCGCGTCCCAGCCGTCCTCGCCATCCAGCGCGCCCAGCTCGTCGTAGCGGCGCAGCGCGGCCAGCTGGACGCGACGGAACAGCTCGTTGCGCACCAGCACGCGGAACGCCCGCGTGTTACCGGTCACCGGCGGCGGCGGGGCCTCCCGGCCACCGCCGGGCAGGACGTCGGCGCCGTCGCGCAGCCGCTCCCACTCATCGAGCAGGCTGGAGTCCACCTGCCGCACCATCTCGCCCAGCCACTCGATGAGGTCGGCCAGCTCCTCGGTCCTGGCCTCCTCCGGCACGGTCTGCCGCAGCGCCTTGTAGGCGTCGGCCAGGTAGCGCAGCACCAGCCCCTCCGACCGGGCCAGACCGTAGAAGCCGACGTACTCGGTGAAGCTCATCGCCCGCTCGTAGGCGTCCCGCGCCACCGACTTCGGCGCCAGCTCGTAGTCGGCGACCCACGGGTGCCCCCGGCGGTAAATGTCGTAGGCGGCCTCGAGCAGGTCGGCCAGCGGCCGCGGATGGGTCACGTCCTCCAGCAGCTCCATCCGCTCGTCGTAGTCGATCCCGTCCGCCTTCATCTGCGCCACCGCCTCGCCACGCGCCTTGAACAGCTGCGCCGCGATCACCGTGCGCGGGTTCTCCAGGGTGGCCTCGATGACCGACACCACGTCCAGCGCGTAGGACGGCGACGCCACGTCGAGCAGGTCGATCGCGGCCAGCGCCAGTGGCGACAGCGGCTGGTTCAGCGCGAAATCCTGCTGCAGGTCCACGGTGAGCCGGACGCAGCGGCCCTGCTCGTCGGGCTCGGGCAGCCGCTCCACCACCCCGGCGGCCAGCAGCGCGCGGTAGATCTCGATGGCGTGGTGGATGTGCTGGCGCTGCGCGGTGCGGTCCTCGTCGTTGTCGGTGAGCAAGTGGCGCAGGGCCAGGTAGGCGTTGGCCGGGCGGGCGATGATGTTCAGCACCATCGCGTGGGTGACCTTGAAACTGGATTTCAGCGGCTCCGGCTCGGCCGCGACCAGCCGCTCGAAGGTGGGCCTGCCCCAGGAGACCATGCCGGGCGGCGGCTTCTTGCGCACCACCTTGCGCCGTTTCTTCGGATCGTCGCCCGCCTTGGCCAGCGCCTTCTCGTTCTCCACCACGTGCTCGGGCGCCTGTACCACCACGTACCCCGTGGTGTCGTAGCCGGTGCGGCCGGCCCGCCCGGCGATCTGGTGGAACTCCCGGGCCTGCAGCAGCCGGTTCACCCGCCCGTCGTACTTGGACAGGGCGGTGAACAGCACGGTGCGGATAGGCACGTTGATGCCCACGCCGAGGGTGTCGGTACCGCAGATGACCTTGAGCAGGCCCGCCTGGGCCAGCGTCTCCACCAGCCGCCGGTACCGGGGGAGCATCCCGGCGTGGTGGACGCCGATGCCGTGCCGGACCAGCCGGGACAGGGTCTTGCCGAACCCGGCCGTGAACCGGAAGCTGCCGATCGCCTCCGCGATCGCGTCCTTTTCCGCGCGGGTGGAGATGTTGACGCTCATCAGCGCCTGCGCCTGTTCCAGCGCCGCCGCCTGGGTGAAGTGCACGACGTAGATGGGCGCCTGGCCAGTGGCCAGCAGTTCCTCCAGCGTCTCGTGCAGCGGCGTGATGACGTAGGAGAACAGCAGCGGCACCGGGCGCTCGGCCGAGGCCACCAAGGCGGTGGACCGCCCGGTCCGGCGGGTCAGGTCTTTCTCAAAACGGCTGACGTCCCCCAGCGTCGCCGACATCAGCAGGAACTGTGCCTGCGGCAGCTCGATGAGGGGTACCTGCCAGGCCCAGCCGCGGTCCGGGTCGGCGTAGTAGTGGAACTCGTCCATGACCACCTGGCCGACGTCGGCCGCCGCGCCCTGCCGCAGCGCGATGTTGGCCAGCACCTCCGCGGTGCAGCAGATGAGCGGGGCGGTGGGGTTGACGCTGGCGTCCCCGGTCATCATCCCGACGTTCTCGGGGCCGAACGCATCGCACAGGGCGAAGAACTTCTCCGACACCAGCGCCTTGATCGGGGCGGTGTAGAAGCTGACCTGATCGGCCGCGAGCGCGGCGAAGTGGGCGCCGGCCGCGACCAGGCTCTTGCCGGAGCCGGTCGGGGTGGACAGGATCACGTTGCCGCCGGACACGATCTCGATCAGGGCCTCCTCCTGGTGCGGGTACAGGGAGAGCCCCTGCTCCGCGGCCCAGCCGGAGAAGGCCCCGAAGACCGCGTCGGGATCGGCGGTGCCGGGGAAGCGGTCGGCGAGGGTCATGACCTGTCCATCGTGGCCGGCCCGCCGGCCGCGCGCCAAGGCCGCTGGTCAGCTAGGGCATGTCCTGTCGATCTTCAGCCTGCTGCGCGTCCGCCGACCAGGATCGACAGGACACACCCTAATCAAGCTGGAACGCCCGGCCGGCGACCGGAAGGCGCTGGGCCGCCTCCCTGGCGGCCGGCCGCAGCGCGCGCTCAGAAGGAGGCCGCCTGGGACAGCCGCCGCCTGGTGCGGGCCAGCTTCCCGGTCTTCATCTCCCTGCGCCAGCCGGGAAACTCCTCGCCGAACTTCTGCTGCTCCTTGCCAGCCGATTCGTACACCACATAGCCGCCCTTGAGGATGCTGAAGGGCGCGGTGAGCTTGCCCAGCTTGTCGAACTGGGCCGTGGCGGGCGCCAGCGGGTCGAACCAGGACGGGGTCACGAAGTTGGACACCGAGACGCCGTTGGCGGTGTAGCTGGGGGCCTCGACCGGGTCGCACACCTCGAAGCTGTAGGCCGATCCCTTGCCGTCGTTGGCCCACAGGTTGCAGTTGGGGTCGATGAACATCTCGAGCACCTCATGGGACAGCACGCTGGAGACGCTCCAGTCGCCGGTGGTGACCTGGGCGCCGTTGTCGAGCTCAGGCTTGGCCGCCACCACGCCCCACAACTTCCCGCCCTGGTCCTCGGTGTGAAAGCCGAGCACGCCCTGCGGCTGGTTCTGGATGGTGTCCACGATCGCTATGCCGTGCGCGGTCGCTGGCACGGCGGCGGGGTCGGTGTAGAACACGACCGCCGCGGGCGCCCGGTCCCAGAGCGGGGCAGCGTCGAGCCGGACCTGGGAGGCGATCGCCTGGGTCATTGTCGCGCCTTGCGCATTGGTCACCAGGGTTGACTGGTTAAGGATGGCGATGAGCATGTCTGTCTCCATTGATCGACGCGCGCAAATCACTGTGGGATGTGCCCAAACCGGCATTAACCGGCATTAAAATAGTCATTGGCGGTGCCCGCTTCATCCCCCTTGGCCGGTACCCGATGCGACCCCGTGACACCGCCGGGTGAGCTGTGCAGATATCGTGCCATCAACGCCCGCCCGTGACCACCCCCGCCGCACGCGTTTGCCCAGGAAATCCACAATGGGGGAGCCATGCCCGGAAACCAGCTGCCGACCATCCAGCACATCGTGCACCTGATGCTCGAGAACCGGTCGTTCGACCATATGCTCGGGTTCCTCTACGAGGAGTCGGGCAACGTCTCCCCGGCCGGGGCCGCCTTCGAAGGGCTCACCGGCCAGGAGGCAAATCCCGATTCCAGCGGCAAATCCGTATCCGTGTACAAAATCGACCCGGCCGGCCCGGGCGCCTATTTCATGCCCGGCGCAGACCCCGGCGAAGGTTACGCCAACACCAACTCCCAGCTGTTCGGCAGCGGCCACGCCCCGGTACCTCCGGTCGCCACCAACCAGGGGTTCGTCACCAACTTCGACGCCACGATCGCCTGGGACCAGCGGGTCGGGCGGAGTGTCCAGGCCGGCACGACGGCCGCGGACATCATGGGCATCTTCCCGCCAGCGGCGCTTCCGGTCCTGTCCGGCCTGGCCCGCGGCTTCGCCGTCTGCGACCACTGGTTCAGCTCGGTGCCGACCCAGACGTTCCCCAACCGGGCCTTCGCCTGCGCGGCGACCAGCCAGGGGCACATGAACGACGGCAGTTCCTCCTACACGGTCCCGAGCATCTTCGGACTGATGGGCGCGCACGGCCTGAGCTGGAAGATCTACGGGTACGACGCCGAGCCGCTGACCCGCAAGAACTTCCCCGACACCACCAACGCCCCGGACACCCATTTCGGCAAGTTCAGCGACTTCAAGGCCGATGCGGCGAACGGGCAGCTGCCTCAGTACTCGTTCCTGGAGCCGGACTGGGGGTCGAAGGGCAACAGCCAGCATCCCAACTACGACGTCGCGCTCGGCGAGCAGCTGATGCACGACGTCTATTACGCGCTGCGCGGCGGCCCCGGCTGGAACCAGACGCTGCTGTTCATCACCTACGACGAGCACGGCGGCTGTTACGACCACGTGCCGCCGCCGTCGGGGGCTGTGCCGCCGGACGACACGCCGGGCGAGTTCGCCTTCGACTTTACCCGGTTCGGCGTCCGGATCCCCGCCGTGCTGGTGTCGCCGCTGATCCCGGCCGGCACCGTGTTCCGGGTCGCGGCCGGCTCGATGCCGCTCGACCACACCTCGGTCCTGAAGACGATCGAGACCCGGTGGGGACTGCCCGCGCTGACCCGGCGCGACGCCGCCGCGCCCGACGTCGGGGACGCGCTCACGCTGGAAACACCGCGCAGCGACGATCCACTGGCCGACGTCACCGTCCCGGTGTCCAGCGGCGCCAACCCCGCCGTCGCCGAGGTCTCCCACATCCAGCAGATCGACGCCGAGCTCACCGCCTCACTGCCGGTCCCCAACGAGGATCTCCGCTCCGCACCGCTCCTGCAGGAGCAGCACACACCGGCCGACTACGACGACTACACCAGCGCCCGCACCGCCATCTGGAAGGCCGCCCGCAGCCCGGGACCAGTCCCGCGAGCATGATCGTGGAGACTTTTCCCGCCGATGCGCGGCGGGCGCGGGCGGTCAGCTGTTGCCGTCGAACAGGCTGGTCACTGAGCCGTCGCTGAACACCTCGCGGATGGCACGGGCGATCATCGGGGCGATCGAGAGCACGGTCAGCTTGTCGAACGACTTGTCGTCGGGGATCGGCAGTGTGTTGGTGACGATCACCTCGCTGATCTGCGAGTTCTTCAGCCCGTCCACGGCCGCGCCGGACAGCACGCCGTGGGTGGCGGTGACGATCACCTTCGCCGCGCCCTGCGCGAACAGCGCCTCCGCCGCCTTGATGATGGTGGCGCCAGTGTCGATCATGTCATCGACCACGATGCAGGTGCGCCCCGCCACCTGCCCGACGACCTCGGACATCGTCACCCGGTGCGCGACGTCGGGATCGCGCCGCTTGTGGATGATCGCCAGCGGGCAGCCGAGCCGGTCGGTCCACCGCTCGGAGACCCGGACCCGGCCGGCGTCCGGGGCGACCACCGTGACCTGCGAGAGGTCCAGCTTGCGCTCGATGTACTCGGCCAGGATGGGGAGCGCGAACAGGTGGTCGACCGGCCCGTCGAAGAAGCCCTGGATCTGCGCGGTGTGCAGGTCGACGGCCATCAGCCGGTCCGCGCCGGCGGTGGCGAACAGGTCGGCCATCAGCCGGGCGGAGATGGGTTCGCGGCCGCGGTTCTTCTTGTCCTGCCGCGCGTAGCCGAAGAACGGCGAGACGACGGTGATCCGTTTGGCCGAAGCGCGCTTGAGCGCGTCCACCATGATCAGCTGTTCCATGATCCAGTGGTTGATCGGCGCGGTGTGGCACTGCAGAACGAACGCATCGCACCCGCGGACCGACTCAAGGAACCGGACGTAAATCTCCCCGTTGGCGAAGTCGGAGAGCTTGGTGGGGGTCGGCTCGATGCCAAGACATCCCGAGATCTCAGTGCTTAGTGCTGGGTGGGCCCGGCCGGCGAAAAGCAGCAGCTTCTTCTCGCCGGTCGCGGTGATGCCGGTCACGCTAAATGTGCTCCCTCACTCGTTGCGGCACCGGGGCCACCCGCCCGGCTCGTTGCGGCGCCGGGGCCACCAACCCGCTCACCGGGCCCGAGCTTAGTGCCCGGCGGCAGGTGAGCGAACGGCCCGACGACGGCGCCTGGGCCGATCACGGCCGATTCGCAGACTGCGTAGGTCACGCTGGCGCCCGAACTCACGGTCGTGTCGCGCAGCAGGCACCCGGGCCCCACCCGCGCACCCGCCTCCACCACCGTGCTGCCCTCCAGCTGGGTGCCCGGCCCGATCTCCGCGTCCGGCCCGATGACCACGTCGGCGTCGATGGCGGTCGTGGACGGGTCGGTGATCGTCACCCCGGCGCGCATCCAGTGCTCCAGCAGGCGGGCGTTCAGCACCCTGCGCGCCTGGGCGAGCTGGACCCGGTCGTTGACCCCGAACACATCCGCGGCGTCCTCCTCCAGATAGGAGGCTACGCGGTGACCGTCGGACCGCAAGATGGCCACCACGTCGGTGAGGTATTCCTCACCCTTGGCGTTGTCGGTCGGCACCCGCTTCACCGAGTCGGCGAGCAGGCTCGCCTCGAATGCGTAGACGCCGGAGTTGACCTCCTTGATGGCCCGCTGCCCGGGGGTGGCGTCCGCCTCCTCCACGATCTCCACGATCGCCCCGCCGGCGTCGCGCAGGATCCGGCCGTAGCCGGTCGGGTCGTCCATCACGGTGGTGAGCGCGGTGGCGGCGGCCTGCTGCTCGGCGTGCTCGTGGACGAGCGCGGCCAGCGTCTGCCCGCGCAGCACCGGGGCGTCACCGTAGGTCACGACCACCGTGCCATGGCCGAGGTTGATCTCCTCCAGCACGGTGCGGACCGCGTGGCCGGTCCCGCCCTGGCGGTGCTGGACGACCACCCGCGCGTCGGGGGCGCGCTCGGCCAGATGGCTGATGACCTGCTCGCGCCGATGGCCCACCACGACGATGAGCTCGGCCGGGTCGAGCTCGCGTGCCGCACCGACCACGTGATCCAGCATGCTCCGGCCACAGATCGTGTGCAGTACTTTCGGGAGGTCAGATCCCATCCGCGTGCCTGCCCCCGCGGCGAGGATGATGACGGCGGCCGGACGGCTCGCACTCACGTAGCGGCGCTCCTCGGTTGCTGCTCCCCGGCTGGCCGGGGCTCCGCTTCCCCGTTCGGAAGTGTTACGTCACAATGCGTAGTTAAACCCGTTCACGTGCTCAACCCTGGCAGGATACCGCCCGGTCAGGAGAGCAGCACGGCCCACCTGCCGTTGCTCAGCGTCACCAGTCCGGTCCATGTTCCGGCCCGGGCCTGTTTAGGCTAGCCCAGGTAGCGGGGTCCCGACGGGCCTTCCGGCACACCAAGGAGGCGGGCCGTGGACTGGAAACTGGAGGTCGTGGTGGTGCCCGTCTCGGACGTGGATCGCGCTAAAGCCTTCTACATCGAGAAGGCCGGTTTCCGGCTGGACGTCGACTACAGCGCCGGCGAGAGCTTCCGGGTGGTGCAGCTGACCCCGCCGGGTTCGGCGTGCTCGATCACGCTCATGCGCAACGCGGAGGCACCCGGGTCGGTCCAGGGCCTGCAGCTGGTCGTCCCCGACATCGAGGCCGCCCGCGCCGAGCTGGCCGGGCGCGGGGTGGAGGTCAGCGAGGTCTTCCACTTCGAGGCGGGCCAGCAGCTGCCCGGCCCCGACCCCGCCCGCGCCGACTACAACTCGTTCCTGTCGTTCAGCGACCCCGACGGCACCGGCTGGATGGTCCAGGAGGCCCGGCGAGCCGAGTCAGGCTGACCTCTGTCCCTGGCAGGTGCGACGGCAGGGGCAGGACCGCGAACGCCCTGCGCATCGAGCAGCGCCTCAACCGCGATCCGGCAGGTCTCGCCGACCGGGTAACAGCGAGCCCCCTGCCACCCCTGATCAATCCAGGCCCGACCCATCCGTCGTCAAATGAGGGCCCGCTACGGCATGGTGAATGGGGCAGAGGCATCAGCGACGCTGATATGGTAACTGGTAT
>Ga0335079_10006683_pt1 | contig 13192 bp, 13 predicted proteins | sample Lox_Sample_33_FD_206719 | JGI IMG/M metagenome (GOLD analysis project Ga0335079, IMG submission 206719) | Soil microbial communities from Loxahatchee National Wildlife Refuge, Florida, United States - Lox_Sample_3.3 | ecosystem: Environmental > Terrestrial > Soil > Wetlands | place: USA... | reverse complement strand
TTGTCGGCAATAAACGGCTCCCGATACGCGTTCATCCGGAACTTCTGGCCGGTGAACGTGAAGTCGGGGGTGGGCGTCCACGTCATGTGACACTGGTTGCAGGTGTATCCCGTCATACGCACAAAGGACGGAACACGGGCCTGGGCAACCGACGCCACAACTGCGAGGGCGCCAACTGCTCCCGCAACTCTCATCCAGCGCATCGTTACTCCTCCTTAGACGTCATGGCTCCGCGTACGTCGGAGCGCTTCGGGAGAAACCACACCGCCTAGCTGCCGGCGTGGGTACGACATCTGCCTGACACGACACTCCTCAGTATTGCGTGCACCTCCTCAATCGGACGGGCCTCAGGGGATTGAATCCCTCCGCGTTACCGCCCACCACGACCCATACACGGTGTCGCTCGGCGATGCAGGCGACAATTAGGACAAACCCCACGCCGCCCCTTCAGGTGTTCTCCTCCGTTTCATTTGGACTCACCCCATCGAGGACGACCACGTGATTGCGAATCGCCCAGCGCACGAGACCGGCGATGTCGTGAATGCCGAGCCGTGCCATCAACCGGCCACGATGCGCCTCGATCGTCTTGACGCTCACCGTGAGCCGCTGCGCGATTTGTTTGGAGGTGAGTCCCTCGGCGATGAGCTGGAGGATCTCGCGCTGACGTGACGTGAGCTGTCCAGTGCCGTTCGTTTCGCCGCTCGCCGGCCCGCCGTTCTGCGTCACCAGCGCGGCCACGGCGCGGCTGAGATACGTATCCCCACGCGCCACCGTGCGGATCGCGAGCTCGAGCTCGGGCCGCGCCGCGTGCTTGAGCAGATAGCCGCGCGCGCCGGCGCGCAGGGCGAGCCGCACGAACTCGGGCTCGGCGTGCATCGACAGCACGATGATCCCCATGGCGGGATACTGCTCCGCGAGCCGGCCGGCGGCTTCGAGGCCGTTCAATCCGGGCATCGCGATGTCCATGAGAACGACGTCGGGCTTGCGCCGCGCGGCGACCCGCAGCGCTTCGTGACCGTCCGCTGCGTCGGCGACTACCGCGAAACCGGACGCGGAGCGCAACAGCGCCCGAAGTCCGGCGCGAAACAACGCATGATCATCGACTAGTAGGATCCGGACGGGCTTCACGAGCGGCCAGATTGGCGCGGCGGCCCGGCCGGAACGAGAACCGGACGCGCACGTCCGTGCCACGCCCCGGAGCGGATTCGATGGAAAACTCTCCCCCCACTTCCTCGACGCGCTGCCGCATGTTTTCGACGCCCAGCCGCCGGGCCGGCGTCGCGCGTGAGAGCACCGCGGGGTCGAACCCGCGACCGTCGTCGCGGATCCTGAGCTCGAGCATGTCGCTCGTCGCGCGGAGCCGCACACCCAGATTCCGTGCGCGCGCATGCCGCACCACGTTCGTTCCGGCTTCCTCGAACACGCGGTAGCAGGCCGTGGCGACCGAGAGCGGCACGAGCGCGTCCACCGGCTCGATCGTGCTGTTCACGACGAGGCCCGCCGCCTTGGCCAGGCGCTCGGCATAGCTCGCGATGGCGAGCGACAATCCCAGCTCGTCCAGTACGGCGGGATGCACATCGAAGGAAAGCGTGCGGACTTTCTCGATCGCCCGATCGAGCAGCGCGAGCCCTTCGACCACGAAATGGCCGTTGCCCGCCTCCGCCGCGGCCCGCTGAACCGCTTCGACATTCAAGCGGGCAAGCGAGAGAATCGGACCGAGCTGATCGTGCAACTCGCGCGCGAGCCGAGCACGCTCGCGCTCAGTGACGGATTGGGATTCGCGACGGGGGGACGGAGTGCGGATGGCGCGGGGGCGCTCCCCGCTCGTCACACGCTTGGGATGATTCAGGGACACGACACGCTACGCGCGATGACTCGGGCGCGTTCAAATCATTCTCAAAACGAGACACCCCGCGCCGATGGCACGCGAGGTGTGTTCCTGAATGTTACGAGACTAGTGCGCGATGAAACTGAAATCGATCGTTTTCGTTTCGCCGTCTTGCACCGTCACGCTCGTGTCCTTCGTGCCGTATTGCTGCTGCCAAGCCTCGAGTGTGTACGTCCCCGCCGGTAAACTGTCGATCGTGAATTTGCCCGTCGAATCGCTCGTCGCGTAAAACGGATTCGTCATCACACCGGCGTACGCATGCATCCAGCCGTGCACGTTGCACTCGAACGGCAGCATGATCTCCGGCTCGCTGAACGCGCGGTCAGCATTCATTCCGGCAGCTGGTTGGCTGATGTTGAACGGCCGGTTCTTCTTCGGCATGGCTTTGATATTGTGGAGCAGCGGGTCGGAATTCCGGATGTCGAGCGGCTGGCCCACCATGATGCCGAACACATGGGGATGATAGCGACAGCCCTGTTGATCCAGGACCACCGCGGTCTTTGGTGCCGGGTAGGTCGCGCCCGGCGGCAAACCCGATTTCACGTACACGAACACCCAGTCGAGCGTGTGATTGGGGTTCACCACTACCGTTTGCTCGCGCGGCGGCGTCGAATAGTCGGCTTTGCACTTGGGTTCTTCGCTCATATCGATGGGGGCATTGACCGGCGCCGTTCCGGTGAACTTGATCTGCCCCGTGATTGACGCGGTCCCATGAGGGCCTGGCGTTGCAGCAGTGGACTGGCTTCCGCCACCGCCCCCGCCTCCCCCCTTGTTCCCGCCGCCGCACGCCACCACAGCTCCGGCTAGGAGTACCGCGAACCCGCCCTTCCATATGTATGTCGTCATTGCGTCATCCCCTGTAATGGTCCGCCTTGCCCCGATTACCGATCATGTACCCCGCTATCGGGACTCGGTACCAGGCGGTAGAGGATTTCACCATTTCGAATCATCCCGAACTGCTCGCGCGCCACCCGTTCCAGGGTGGCCGGACTCGCGTCGAGGTCGTGGGCCAGGAGCGTGAGCGAATCGATCGTCCGGCCCAGCCCAACCACGGCCTGGCGCTCTTCTCGCAATTGCGACTCGAGCTTCAACCAATCGAACGTGCTGTATTCTCCCCCGAACACGACGATCCAGCCGAGCCCGAGTGCACCCAAGACGACGGCAACCCGGGTCCATTTCATAGACCGTACAGGTCCCGGCCGGGATAGTAGGCCGCATCGCCCAGCTCTTCGGCGATGCGGAGCAGCTGATTGTATTTGGCAATGCGATCGGTGCGCGACGCGCTGCCGGTCTTGATCTGCCCCGCGCCTGTCGCGACGGCGAGATCGGCGATGAACGTGTCCTCGGTTTCGCCCGAGCGATGGGAGATCACGATGCCGTAGCCGCTCGAGCGCGCGCGCTCGATGCAGTCCAGCGTCTCGGCCAGCGTGCCGATCTGGTTCACCTTGATGAGGATTCCGTTCGCCACGCCCGCCTCGATCCCGCGGGTCAGCAGCTCGACGTTGGTGCAGAACAGGTCGTCGCCGACGAGCTGGATGCGCGCCCCGAGCGCCTCCGTCAACCGCGCCCAGCCGTCCCAATCACCTTCCGCCAGCCCGTCCTCGATCGAGACGATCGGATAGCGGTCGATCCACGCTTTGTACAGCCCGATCAGCTCATCGGCCGATTTCCGTGCGCCGCCGCTCTTCTTGAAGTGGTACTGGCCATTGTCGTACAGCTCCGATGCGGCGACGTCGAGCGCGATGGCGACATCCTTGCCGGCGGAATAGCCGGCGGACTCGATCGCGGACATGATTACTTCCAGTGCGGCTTCGTCGTTCGGCAAATCGGGCGCAAACCCGCCCTCGTCGCCGACCGAGGCCGAGAGACCACGCTTGGTGAGCACCTTCTTGAGCGCGTGGAAGATTTCCACGCCGATCCGGAGCCCGTCGGCAAAGGTGTCACCGCCGATCGGCACGACCATGAATTCCTGGACGTCGAGCGTGTTGGTCGCGTGCGCGCCCCCATTCAGGATGTTCATCATCGGCACGGGCAGCACGTGGCTCACCGGGCCACCGAGGTAGCGGTACAACGGCAGTCCCGCATCCTGAGCGGCCGCGCGGGCGACGGCAAGCGAAATGGAAAGAATGGCGTTCGCGCCCAGGTGCCCCTTGTTGGGCGTTCCGTCCAGCTCGATCATCGCCGAGTCCACGGCCAGCTGATCCTGCGCCGAAAACCCCTCGAGCCGTGGACCGATGACCTCGTTCACGTTTTTCACCGCTTCGAGCACGCCTTTGCCGCCGAAGCGCCGGGGATCGCCGTCCCGCAGCTCGACGGCCTCACGCTCGCCGGTGGACGCGCCGCTCGGAACCGCCGCGCGGCCGCTCGCGCCACTCGCCAGGGTGACGTCGGTTTCGATCGTGGGATTGCCCCGGCTGTCCAGAATCTCGCGCGCGCGAATCGCAATGATGGTGCTCATGCGCCCCTACCCTAGTGGGAAGGCATGGTGGCGTCAACGCGCGCTTTCAGCTCGAGAATCACGGCGCGGACCCGGTCCCTGAGCGCGTCGCGATTCGCGGGCGTCATGCCCGCCGTGGGAATCGGCGCGCCGACATGCACCACGATGGGCATCGGCTTGAGCTTGATCGACCCCTTGGGAAGAATGCGATACGTGCCGTGCACGTAGAGCGGAACCATCGGCACCTGCGCCGCAATCGCGAGGCCGAAGGGCGCGTTCTTGAAGGGCAACAGCTCGCCCGTCGGACTGCGAGTGCCCTCGGGAAACACGATGGGCGAGATGCCGCTCCGAATGGTGGCGGCCGCGCGGTCGTACGCCTCGAAAGCGCGCGCCCGGTTGAAGCGATCGATCATGATGTGTCCCGCCCGCTGCATCGCGAGCCCCACGAGCGGAACCCGCGCCAGCTCCTGCTTGGCGACAAATCGCGTCGAGCCCGGCAGCGTGGCCGCCAGCGCCCAGATATCGAACATCGACGTGTGATTCGACGCGTACACCACCGGCGTGTCGCGGGGAATCAGCTCGAGTCCACGCACTTCCACGGGTGTGCCCGCGGCGCGCAGGATGCGCCTGGACCAATCGACCGTAGACCAGTCGTAAATCCCGCCCGAGCGGCGCGGCACGCGGAACAACGCGGCGAGAATTGCCGCGAGCGAGTGAATCGCGGTATTCGGCAGAATGGACAGCGCGAACCAGAGGCCGCGAATCATGACCGGAGAAAATGGTCGTAGCCGGCAACCGGGGCCACGCGCGAGCCCCGCTCGAGCAGGCGAACCTCGGCTGCACCGCGGACACAACGTCCGATACAGGTGAGCGGCAAGCCGCCACACGCCCGGCTGAATGCCCGCGCAGCGCGCTCCCCGAAGCTCGCGGGCAGCGCGACCAGCAATTCGTATTCCTCGCCGCTTCCCGCTGCTTCGCGTGGCGCGATCCCTGGATGAGAGGGGATCCGCTCGAGATCGATGTCGATCCGAACCCGCGATGCCGCGGCCAGATGCCCGGCGTCAGCCGCAAGACCGTCGGATACGTCGATCATCGCGCGCGCACCCCGCCTGGCGAGCCAGCGGCCCGCGCGGATCCGGGGCTCGGGCCGCGCGAACCTGGCGCGCAACGCGGGCTCGGGCTCGCGCCCGGCCTGGAATTCCGCCAGCGCTCGGGCCGAAGCCCCCAATCGCCCGGTCACCCAGATGAGATCACCGGCGCGCGCACCCCGCCGCTCGACGGGCCGCTCGACGGTGCCAAGCACGCAGACGTCGACGAGATACCGATCCGAGCGAATCAGATCACCACCCAGCACCTTCCCGCCAACGCTCTGCACCGCGGCGCCTACTCCTTCCATAATACCGGCCGCCGTGTCTCCCCTTCGCTCTGTTCCCGGAATTCCCAGACTCACAAGCACCCCGATCGGCCGCGCGGCATCGGCGGCGAGATCGGACAGTGCGCCCGCGGTTGCCCGCCAGCCAATCTCGTAGTACGAGAGCCACTCGGTGCGGAAGTGGACGCCTTCGAGGCTCGCATCGATGCTCGCGGCCAGCGTCGTCTTCCCGAGCCGAACGAGCGCGCAATCGTCTCCCAGGGCACCGGCTCGCGCACCCAGGGTCGCGAACACCGCGCGCAGGCGGTCGAATTCCGCGCCCGCACCCAGGGCGAGAGGTTTCGTCACGGTCCAAAGATCGCATGCCGGTCGAACCGCACGATTCCTGAATCCGTGGCCATCCACAGATACTGCGAATCGACCGCCACGCCGTGCACCGGCGCGGGCACATCGCGCGGCACGGTGAGCGACTGAAAGCTCGAACGCTCGAGATCCCACGACGCCACGCCACCCGTCCCCGCGATCCATGCGCGCCCATCCTCGCCGGCGATGTCGGTCACCTCGCCCACTTCCGCGGGAGGTCGCAACACAATCCAGCCCGCTCCCGTCGAATCGCGCCAGGCGAGCTGATCGGTCGTCGCCAGCGCGAGGGCCTCCCCAACCCGCGCGACGACGAGCACCGGGGCGCCGAGCGCGGCCGGCGTCTCGGGCCCCGGCGCGGCGCTTCGCGCCAGCAGGTCCGAGCCGTCGTTCGGGAGGAAGGCAAGGCCGCGGTCCGTTCCGACCCAGAGCGTGTCGTGCAGCAGCGCGAGCGAGTAGATCGGCAGCGCCACGTTGCCGACCGATGAGACATGGTCCGTCGAGTCGATCAGGCGGAGCCCGTGCGGCGTTCCGACCCAGAGCCCGCGCCGGCTCGCGGCAATCGAGAGGACGCCATCGAGGGAGAACAACCGGGCACGCCGATCACGGCTGTCGATCCGCAACACGCCGGCATCGCAGGCAACCCACACTCCGGTACCCTCGAGCACAATGCGGCGGCTTTGCCGGCAGTCGCTGCCGTAGGTGTGCGCACTGTACAGGGTCGCGCGCGTTAGATCCGGCGAAAGCCAGGTGACGTCACTCTGCGGCGGACGGCGGTCGAACGGGAGCGTAAAGCTCGCGGCCCAGACGCCCGTCTTCCCCACCGCGACGGCACCGGCCCCTCTCGCCCCGAGCCCGAAGGGCAACGTTTCCCAGATGGCCGTCGCGGGATCGATGCGGATCAGACCCGCGCCATTCGTCCCGAAGAAAATCTCGCGCTGATCGGGAGACCGGGCGGCCGCGGTAAACGTGTAGGATCGCAGCCGCGAATCGGTGAGAATGAACGCGCGGAACGCGTCCCCCGCGGTCGCGGTGTTCAAGGCCTGGTCGAGCCCGAGCGGCGTAATCCGTTGTCCGGGAGCCGGCAGCGGACGTCCGGCGCTCGAAAATGGAACGACGCCGCCGCGCGGCAAGAACAGCCATTCCGTGCTGGTCTGCAGGTAGATGCCGCTCGCCGGATCGGTGGCGTCGAGCATGAGGCCGCGTACCCCGCCCGGAATCGCGGCGCCTTCCCAATGGCGCAGATCGGCGTCGTAGCGCGCCCAACCGCCGTCCGTACCCAGCCACACCGCATTCCCCATGATGTCCGCGACCGCCACGCGTACGGGAGCGCGGGGATAGCCATCGAGAATCGTGACCGGGAGCTGCCATTCATTCGACTGCCGATTGTAAATCGTGAGTCCGTGCGGGGTCGTGGCGAACACATAGAGCGGCGATGCCGCGAGCGCGCTGATGAATGAGAAATCCGTGATGAGCACCCGGTCGCCGGGCGAGTACTGGGCGGTCAGACGGACGGGCGGACGGGCGGACAGTACGAACAAAAGCAACGCGATCAACCGTCCGCCCGTCATTCCGTCTCCGGAGCTTCCAGCACCGTCAGCACCGGCGGACCAACTGGTCGCACGTCGCCCCAGGCACGCCAGATCTCGGGCAACGTGGCGAGCACATCCGCGGGGCGGAGACTGCGCGCGGTCCAATGCTTCGCGCCGTAGTCCGCGGCACGACCCAGCGCGTGCGCACCGAGTGCGGCGGCTTCGAGCGGAGCGCTGCCGCGGGCGAGAAATGCGCCGATGAATCCCGACAACAGATCCCCCGAGCCGCCGGTGGCGAGCCCGGGGTTGCCGCTGGCCACGACGTGGATCGGTCCGCGCAGGTCCGCGATGACCGTCGGCACACCCTTCAAGAGCACCGTGCCGCGGACCTTCTGTGCGGCCTTCGTGGCCGCCGCCCAGCGGTCGTTCGTGGCTTCATCGGCGAGCTGGTCACCGAACAACGCGCGGAATTCCCCGAGGTGCGGCGTGAACACCGTGGGCCGCTCGGCGTGGCCCGAGAACAGGGTGAGCGCGTCGGCGTCCACCACCGTGGGAATCGGCCGTCGCGACAGCGCCGCACGCAGGAATTCCCCGCGCGCCGCCTCGCGCCCCAGCCCGGGGCCGATGACCAGCGCATCGGCCCACTCGAGCGCCTGAACCACGTCCGGCTCGAGCTCTCCAACCAGCGCCGATTCCACGGTAAGCACATCAGGAAGGCTCGCGCGCGCCGCGGCAATCGTCTCGGCCGAAGCGACGAGCTTCACGAGACCGGCACCGGCCGCGAGCGCGGCCCGCGCCGCGTGCAGCGCCGCGCCACTCATCCCGTGCCCGCCGCCCGCCACGGTGACCCGTCCGCGGTCGCCCTTGTGCATCGTGGGCGTGAGCCGCGGCAGCCGCGCGCCGGCCCAGTGATCGGTGATGAACAGCGGCCACGCGGCATCGGGCGGAGGGAATCCAATGTCGACGACCACGATCCGGCCACACCATTCGCGGGCGAGCAGGTGACCGCGGCGCGGGCCGCCGAACGTGATGCTCGTATGGGCGCGAATCGGTCCATGCGCTTCGCCGCTCGAGAGATCGAGGCCGGTGGGGCCGTCGATCGCCACGATCGGTGCGCCGTGCGTCGCGACGCGTTGCGCCATCGCCAGCACATCGCCCCGTGCCGACCCCGAGGCCCCCGTGCCGAGCAGGGCGTCGACGATCACGGCGGTCGCGGGCCACGGCTCCGTGTACTCGAGCTCGTGCACGCCGTCCACGCGCGCCAGCGCGCGGTTGTCGATGGCATCATCAGTCTTGGGATCGAGGCCGGACACCCAGAGGGGGATGCCGGCGGCGTGGAGTGCTCGCGCGACCACCCAACCGTCGCCGCCGTTGTTGCCGGCGCCGGCCACGACCAGTACGCCACGCGAGGTGACATCGGGAAAGTCCGCGGCAATGAGACGCGCGATCGCGCGTCCCGCGGTTTCCATCAGAACGCGGCTGGGAATCCGGAACTGTGTGCGGGCCGCGCTGTCCCACCCGGCTGCCTCGGTGGCAGACAGTACCGGGATCGAATTCACCTACTTGAAGCTTTGCCCGATCGTGCGGCCGAACGAGATCTCGCCGTTGTCGATCCGGATGTTGAATCCGCACTCGGGATTGGTGCACACCCAGGCCTTGTACGTGATCGGCGCGCCATCCCGGCCGTAATCGGATAGTGGTATGAGAAATCCCTGCTGACACTTCTTACAGGCAGGCCATTCGTGCATCCCGTCCATGTTCCTCCCCCTTCCCCGTCCACGCCCCGTGCCCCGTGCACCGGCTGCTGCTCGATCTATCGCCTCCCCCCACCGCCCCCGCTTCCCCCCCCGCCATCGCCACGACCTTCTCTTCCATCCACGCCCGGCCAGCGGTACCCATCCCGGAAGACTTCGGCGAACTCGTACACGCCCTCGAAGTCCTCGACGCGATCATTCTCCTGTTTGGCGAGCAAGCCGACATCGATCAACAGAAACACAACGCGACCAATGTCCCCTGTCGTATTGATGCCCCAATACTCGAGCACCGTGGGCGCAAGCAACCCAAACTGCTCGAGCGCGAAGTCCCGGCAGGCCCACGACAACTCGCTCCCGGTGAGATGCCGCCGGGCCGGCAGCCGTCCCTGGGCGAACTCGAGTGCGGCCAGCACAAACACGTAGCCACGCTCGTGATAGCGGCCGTCGCGCTCGCGAATCTGCGCGAACGCGGCTTCCAGGGTGGCGAACTCGTTCACCGGGCGCCCCCGATTTCCCGCGGCAGGTCCGCGCTGCCCGCGCGCACCGCCACCGGACGGGCCGGATGCGGCTCGAGCAGCGCCAGCTCCAGCACCTGATCGAGCGATTCCACCGGTTTGATCTCGAGCATCTGCTTCACTTCTTCGGGAACCTCCACAATGTCACTCTGATTCCGCGCGGGGACGAGCACGGTTTTGACACCCGCCCGAGCCGCCGCCGTGAGCTTTTCCTTCAAGCCGCCGATCGGCAGCACCCGGCCCCGCAGCGTCAATTCCCCCGTCATGGCCACATCATGCCGTGCCGGACGGCGCGTGAGCAGTGATGCCAGTGCCGTCGCGATGGTGATCCCTGCCGATGGGCCATCCTTGGGCACCGCCCCGGCGGGCACGTGCACGTGGATATCCGACTGCGTGAACGAGTCCAGCGGTATCCCGAGCACGGGAGCCCGCGCCCGGAGCAAGCTCCATGCCGCCTGCGCCGATTCCTTCATGACTTCGCCCAACTGACCGGTAAGGGTCACCTGCCCCTTCCCCGGCATCTGAATGGCCTCGACGAACAACAGGTCGCCGCCGAACGGCGTCCACGCGAGCCCCGTGGCGACGCCGATTTCGGGAGTCCGCCCCGCCACCTCGCTTTGCACATGGGGCTGGCTCGCATACTTCTCGAGGTTCTCTGCCGTGATCCCGACTGAGGCGACGCCCTCCTCCACCACTTCGAGCGCCGCTTTGCGCAGCACGCCCTGAATCTCGCGCTCCAGCTGGCGCACTCCGGCTTCGCGCGTGTATTCGGAGATCAGCCGCTCGAGCGCTTGATCCGCGACGGATGCACGTTGCGGGTCGAGGCCCGTTTCCGCAAGCTGCCGGGGGAGAAGATACCGCTTGGCGATCGCCAGCTTCTCGCCAGGCGTGTACCCCGGTAAGGTGAGAACTTCCATTCGGTCGAGCAAGGGGTCAGGAATCGGAGCAAGGCTGTTCGCGGTCGCCACGAACATGACGCCCGACAGATCGAACGGCACCTCGAGATAATGATCGACGAACGTGCTGTTTTGCGCCGGGTCGAGCACCTCGAGCAGCGCCGCCGTGGGATCGCCGCGGACATCGGATCCCATCTTGTCCACTTCGTCGAGCATGAGCAGCGGATTGCGCGTCTCGGAGCGCTGCAATGCGTGAATGATGCGGCCCGGCAGCGCTCCGACATAGGTGCGGCGATGGCCGCGAATTTCGGCTTCGTCGCGCACGCCGCCCAGCGACACGCGCGTGAACCGGCGTCCCAGCGCCTCCGCGATGCTCTGCCCCAGCGACGTTTTCCCGACGCCGGGCGGACCCACGAAGCAGAGAATGCTGCCTTTCGCCTGGGGATTGAGTGTGCGCACCGCGAGGTATTGGAGAATGCGCTCCTTCACGGTCGCGAGATCGTAGTGATCGCGATCGAGGATTTCGCGGGCCAGCTTCAGATCGCGCCGGTCTTCCGACGTCCGGTTCCACGGCAATGAGGCCAGTACGTCGAGATAGGTACGCGCGACGTGATACTCCGCCGACTGCGGCGACATCTGCCGCAGCCGTTTGAGCTCGCGATCGGTGATCTTCGCGGCCTCGGCCGACAGCCCTACTTCGTCGAGCCGGTGCTTGAGCTCATCCAGCTCATCTTCTTCCTGATCTTCGCCCAGCTCCTGACGGATCACGCGCAGCTGCTCGCGCAGCACGTACTCGCGCTGGTTCGCGTCGAGCCGCGATTTCACTTTCTCCTGGATCTGACTCCCGACCTCGAGCACCTGCAGCTCCTTGCCGAGCAGCTCAGCGAGCCGCTCGAGCCGCAGGTTCACTTCGCCGATGGAGAGCAGCTCGGCCTTGGCCGGCAGGGCGAGATTCATGTTGGCGGCCACGAAGTCCGCCAGCTTGCCGGCGTCGGTGATGCCGGCGAGCACCTCGTGCAGCTCTTCGCCGAGATAGGGCGCGATGTCGATCGCGCGGGAGAATTGCGCATGCACCGTGCGCTTCAGCGCTTCGGTTCGCGCGTCTTCCGCGAGCGGCTCGGGAATGAGGTCGTAGCGCGCCGTGAGCCAGTTGTCGCCGGGGAAGATCTCGACCAGCCGCGCGCGCTCGAGTCCCTGCACCATGATGCGCGCCGATCCATCACCCAGCTTGAGCATGCGGACCAGCACGCCGACTGTGCCCACCTCGTACAGGTCTTCGGGGCGGGCATGCATCACGGTGCCTTCGGGCGGCTCGGACAATCCCAGTGGCTTGACCACGCCGAGCAGCAGGCGCTTCGAGCCCTGCACGACCTCGTCGATCAGCCGCACGGCCGGAGGGTCCTCGATCGCGAGCGGCAGGACCACGTGGGGATACACGACCAGCTGGCCGAGTGGCAGAATTGGCAGCGTGTCGGCCTGGGTCATACGGGTCGGTGGGGTTACGGCTCGACGAGCTTGCGGAGCCTGACTTCGAGGAATCCCGCCTCGTAGCTCTTGCGGATGTTTTCCGAATCGACGGCGACGGGAAGCCGCAGGCGGCGCTCGAACGGGCCGATCTGCACTTCCATCGCGTGATAATGACGGCGGCCGCCGCGCCGCGCGACCCGTTCCCCGGAAATCTTGAGCAGCCCTTCGGCCAGCTCGACCTGGAAGTCCTCGAGCCTCATGCCCGCCACGTCCATGTGGATGACGAGCGCGTCATCGGTCTCGAATACGTCGGTGCGCGGTTTCCACTTGGGAGACGCGACGAAGCCCACGGGCCGCCCGTGAGCGACCTCGTTGAAATAGACCTCGAGCTCGTCCGCCAGGTGGATGGTCAGACTGCCCGAGCCGCGCGAGCGGCCTCCCCCGGGAGGAGGCGGCGGGGTACCGGCTTCAGCCATAGGCGCGAAGCTAGTGGCGGGGTGCTGCCGGCGCCAGTTTTTGGGCCCGCGGCGCCGCGTACAACGGGAACCGGTCGGTCAATTCCCGCACGCGGTGCTTGACGTCGGCGATGGTCTGATCGTCCTTCCGGGTCAGGACGGTATCAATCAGCTCGGCGACCTGCTCGATTTCCCGCTCCGTGAAGCCCCGGGTGGTCACCGCGGGCGTGCCCAGCCGGATGCCGCTCGTGACAAACGCCTTCTGGGGATCGCCGGGAATGGTGTTTTTGTTGACCGTGATCCCCGCGCGGTCGAGCAGCTCCTGGGCGTCCTTCCCCGTCACCTGCTTGGGACGCAGATCCACCAGCATGAGGTGCGTGTCGGTGCCTCCGGAGACAATGGCGTAGCCGCGCTGGGTCATCGCCCGGGCGAGCGCCTGCGCGTTCTTGATCACTTGCGCGGCATACGTCTTGAACGCGGGCGTGAGCGCCTCGCCGAACGATACCGCCTTCGCGG
>Ga0335079_10006681_pt1 | contig 13193 bp, 10 predicted proteins | sample Lox_Sample_33_FD_206719 | JGI IMG/M metagenome (GOLD analysis project Ga0335079, IMG submission 206719) | Soil microbial communities from Loxahatchee National Wildlife Refuge, Florida, United States - Lox_Sample_3.3 | ecosystem: Environmental > Terrestrial > Soil > Wetlands | place: USA... | reverse complement strand
AACTCGAGGTGGAAGAACAGGACCCTGCGCACGGCCGAGCCAGTGAACCTCGAACCGAACACCGCGTCCGCATTCTCCTCCTCGAAAACTTCGACCATGGTGAGCAGATCCTTCGGGTGATACTCAAGGTCTGCGTCGTGGATGACCGTAATCTCACAGTTCGCGCGGGCAAGAGCCGTCTGAATGGCCTTGCCTTTGCCTTGGTTGCGCTCGTGCCGCAAGAAGAGCCACTCGATTTTCGATCCCGGGTGGGCCATGTGCTCGGATTCGAAGTGCCGGAGGGCCTCTGCCGTTCCATCTGTTGAACAGTCGTCGACGACGATGATCTGTACCCGGGAAAGGCGCGGACTCTCCTCCAGGATCTCGAGGCGAGCGAGCGAAGTAGCAACGAGGTGCTCCTCGTTAAAGGCAGGAACGAGCACGGACAAGGAGAGCATGAGGAGCGCATCGTATACCGAGCGCCGCTTGTCATCACCTCCGCGCTGGAGGTGCGAAGTGGAGGGGTCGGGCTGACCCCTCGCGACCTCGCCCTTTCGGTCTGGTCACTGGCGGCGGTTGTCCCCAACCCTTTCGCGTGCCGGAGTTCTTGGCGGGATTCGGCCCGATGCACGCGGTGGGTGTACGCAAGGGACGTTATACATGCGTGAGTGCCAGTCTATCCGCAGCGTTTCGCACTGTCGGTTTCTCCGATGGTACACAGCCTAGCCCAAGCCTGGTAGCGGCCCTGGGCCTGCACGGCTGGGGGAGCACGCGGCTCCGCGTCCTCTTCTTCTTCATCGCGCTTGTCGCATCCGCTGCGGTGGTCTTCACCTCCCTCGGGTAACTGGGCGAGGCTCCTGCACGCGATGGCCGTCACCTCGCGGGATGAGGGTAAGGGATCGCGTGGCTCGTCCGAGAACAACGGGTTCGACGTCAACAACGAGCGTGGGGAAGATCTGGACCGTGTCGAGGCGTGCTGCGTGATTACCCGCTCGACAGCCTTTACCTGGGGTCGCCAGCGCGGCTGTCCTGGTTTCGTTCAGGAGGCCTCTCGTGCCTACCGTTGCCCGAGGAGCCTTCGATAGATCTCGAGCGTCTGGGCCGCACAGGTATCCCAGCTGTAGCGAAGCGCGCGTTCCTTCGCCCTGTGGGCCAGGGCGAGCGCCTCTTCGCGCCGATCGAGGGTGGCTCCGATGGCCTCGGCGAAGTCGCTCGAGGACTCTGGATTCGCATAGCGCACCGTGTTGCTCCCGAGCTCGCGGAGGGCCGGGATGTTGCTCGCCACCGCCGGTGTACCCGCGGCCATGGCCTCTGCCAGGCACAGTCCGAAGCCCTCGTAGAGGGAGGGCAGGACGAAGCAGGCCGCGCCCGCATACATCTCGGCGAGTTCGCTGTCCGGGATAGCGCCGGTGAGGCGGACGTGCGCCGCGAGCTCGGCGAGCGGCAGGGAATCGGCCCACCCCTGCCGCCCAACCAGCACGAGTTCGAGGTCGCGTCCGTCGGCTCGCAACCGCCGGAAGGCGTCGAGCAGTAGAGGGATATTCTTGCGAGGCTCAAGCGTGCCTACGGCTAGGAGATAGGGCGGTCGCTTGCGGCTCGGCGGCTTGCTCTCGAAAAAGCAGCGATCGACGCCGTTCAGGGTAACATGGACCCGCGCCGCAGGTAGCCCGAGGGCGGAGAGGAGGTCGGCGCGGGACGCCTCGCTCACCGTGATGACGCCCGCCGCTCGACGGAGGGCCTGTCGGTAGAGGGGGCCGTAGTAGTAGCGCATCCCGGCCGAAATCGTATTGCGGTGAAGCCACGGAGTGGCATCGTGGACGGTGATGGCTGCCCGTCCCCTCCACAAGAGCGGAGTTGGAAAGGCGAGAGTGTGCAGGAGCTCCACACGGGCTCGAGCGGCCGCGCCGGGTAACCACGCTTGCTCGATGGAAAAGCGGTGCTGAAAGGGAGATGCGTGCTGCTCCACCGGGATTTCCTTCAGCGCTGGCGGAGCGGTAGGTCGAGTGAAGAGAACGATCTCACCGGGCGCGCGGCGCGCAAGCGCAGCGGTGAGCGACAGCGCGTAGCGCTCCACACCGGTGAGCCGATCGGGGCGGACCAGGGTGGCGTCGATGCCGATGCGCATGCGGTGGGGCTAGGTCAGGGCTCGACACCAAGGTGAGGTGCCCGCAGCCTCTGGCCCGGGGTGACAAAGCCGAGCCCGGATTCCGTCCCTTTCGGGGATCCTCCTGGCTTAAAGGTCCACGCGAGGACGGCCGCCGGTGAAGTTATTCGCATCACAGGTCGAGCATGGAGATACCATGGAAATGGAAGGAGTACACGGGCGGAATGGCCTCGCGAAATGTCATTGGTCACGGGCCACGAACTCTCGTGACGTTCGACTGGTTAGCGAGGCGACGCTTGTACACGCCGATGGCCGACGCTGTGCCACCGACGCGGGCTGCAGCGCGAGCGGGCCACCCAGCGCGGGGTGAGCCGGCGCTTGCGATGACACCGATATCCGCTAGGCTGAGCGGGCGGCCCGAGCCATGAGAGCGGCCAGGGTTGCTCGGAGTCCATTTCCGTTTTGTGAACTTTCATGTGACTCGGGCTGGGGCAAGCCTTCTGAGCAGCAGCGCGTGGCGACCTATCGCGGAGCGTTCGGCACAATCAGCCGCTTGAAATTCGTGTGCGGAAGCACGCGTTAGACCTGAAAGTCGAGCGTGTGCCGTGGGGCGGCGCGCAAGATCGTCGCAGGTGTCGACCTCAGTGCGGAGTTGCTGAGGGTGATGGGCCGTGCTAATCACGCCGACAGCCGCCAGGACGAACTTGAAAAGACGAGAAACACTGGTCACATGAACCAAGCACTCGACTCATTCACTCTCCCGATCTGCCTAACCCGGCCGCGACGTCTGTCGGGGATTTCGGCCTGGATAGAGCACATCCCGTTTGGGATGAACTTGGTTGCTGCGCTGCGTCCCGGCATTCTCGTGGAGCTCGGAACGCATGGGGGTGACTCGTACTGTGCATTCTGCCAAGCGGTAGCAGAGAACAACCTCGCCACTCGATGTTTTGCGATCGATACCTGGGTGGGTGACTCGCAAGCGGGGTTCTACGGCCCAGAGGTCCTTGCCGATCTGAGGACGCACCACGATCCGCTTTACGGCGGATTCTCCGTGCTGATCCAGAGTACTTTCGATGAAGCCGCGAATCACTTTGAGGATGGGACGATCGATTTCCTTCACGTGGACGGACTTCACACCCGGGAGGCCGTGCAGCACGACCTCGATACGTGGCTTCCCAAGATGAGTCCCTCTGGAGTCCTCCTTGTGCACGACATCAACGTGCGGGAGCGCGACTTCGGGGTTGCTGCGGTGTGGGCGGCGCTCAAGGCCCGTTATCCATCGTTCGAGTTCCCGCACGGTCATGGCCTGGGAGTGGTCGCGGTTGGAGCGCATCCCCCCGACGCCCTCGCCCCGCTTCTGTCGGCCGGCGAGCACGACACGGCTTTTATCCGCGCTTTCTTCTTCGCGCTCGGCCAGCGATTCTCCCTGGAGGAGGGCGCGAAAGTCGGGGCAACGTCGGCGCAGCGAGCCCTGGCTGCAGCTGCCACGCAGGCTCAATCTGCGGTCGCGCGGGCTGAGGCGGCCGAGCGTGAAGTGGTCAGGCAGGCGGAAGCGAACGCGCAACTCAGCAAGAAGAGCGATGATACCGCCCAATTGCTCTTCGCCAAGGCTAGCTCACTCGAGCAGAGCCTAGCTGCTCTCCGGAAGGAAAACGAGACCTTGGAGGGCGCGAACAAGCTACTCCGAAACACACTCGAGGAACGTTCTGCCACCCTCCAAACTATTTATGGCACTGCCGCCTGGCGCACCGTAACTCGCTACTGGCAAACGCGCGACCGCATCCTCGCCGCCGGAACTGCTCCACGCCGGGTATTCGATCGAGTTGTGGATCTCGTCAAGCAACACCCGACCACGACCCTGGCGAACGCCAAGGCTGACCCCGAGGAGACGACTCGGGACCGGCAGTACGGCCTTTGGCTTGAACGTAATCGCATGACGCCATCGCGCTTGACGGCGCTGGCCAAGGTCGCCTCCGCTTTCGCCTACAAGCCGCTCGTGAGTGTCCTCACTCCGGTATACGACATCGACGAGCAGTGGCTCCGTCGCTGCATCGAGTCGGTCCGCCAGCAGGTGTACGATCAGTGGGAGCTCGTACTGGTCGACGACGGTTCCAAGAAGCGGCACGTCCCCAAGGTCCTCGCCGAATATTCTCGGGCCGACCCACGGATCCGAACTCTCCGGCTCGAACGCAATTCCGGCATCGTAAGGGCCAGCTCCGCCGCGCTGGGCGCCGCCCGGGGCGAATTCGTGGCGTTGCTTGATCACGATGACGAGTTGTCGCTGGACGCCCTCTTCGAGGTTGTGAACAGGCTGCAGGGTGCGCCCACTCTCGACCTCATTTACTCGGACGAGGACAAGTTGGACGACCGAGGCGAGAGAGTCGAGCCGTTCTTCAAACCCGACTGGTCCCCCGATCTGCTTCTTTCGATGAACTACATTGGCCACCTCGCCGTGATGAGGCGCAGCGTGCTCGAGGAGGCGGGAGGGTTTCGGGCGGGCTTCGAGGGAAGCCAAGACTACGATCTGTATCTACGTGTGACCGAGCGATCCTCCAACATCGCCCACGTCCCGAAAGTCCTCTACCATTGGAGGAAGGTTCCCCACTCGGCTGCGGCCCAGCGCACCGCCAAACCCTACGCTCTGGAGTCGGGGCAGCGCGCTATCGAGGAGGCCTTGCAACGGCGCTCGACGCAAGGGAAGGTCTCCATGCCGTTACCAGGCGTATACCGTGTCCGGTACGACCTTCCCGCGTCGCGCCCGAGCGTGTCGATTGTCATTCTCACGCGCGACCACGCAGACATGCTGAGGACCTGCATTGAGAGCATCGAGAACAGGACGGACTATCGCGAATACGAGATCTCGGTGGTCGACAATGGGAGTTCGGAGCTCGATGCGGTCGCGTACCTCGAACAGGTGGCGAAGAGGCACCGAGTCGTCCGGCGGGACGTTCCCTTCAACTGGTCCACGCTGAACAACCTCGCGGTTCCGGAAACCACTGGCGATCTGCTCCTTTTCATGAACAACGACATGGAGGTTCTTAACAGCGATTGGCTCGACGCGATGGTCGAGCACGCGGTGCGCCCGGGGGTGGGGGCAGTAGGTGCAAAGCTGCTGTACCCGACGAGAACTCTCCAGCACGCTGGGGTCGTGCTGGGACTCGGCGGCGTCGCCGGCCATGCCTTCAAACACCTTCCCGATGCGGACCCTGGCTATTTCTACCTACCGCACGTCATTCGAGATGCGAGCGCTGTGACCGGCGCCTGCATGATGGTTCCGCGCCCGGTCTTCAAGCAGTTTGGAGGCTTCGACGAGAGCCTTCGCGTGGCGTTTAACGACATCGACTTCTGCCTCCGCCTGCGTTCGAAGGGCTACCTCGTCATCTACACGCCCTTTGCACGGGTGCTTCACTACGAATCAGCCACCCGCAAGGCGTTGCATCCCGTCGAGGACGAGCTGCTCATGCGAACGCGATGGGCGACGGTCCTTCCAGCCGACCCCTACTACAACCCGAACCTGACGACCGCCTCCGAGGACTACCTGCTCCAGGTCTGACGTCCCACCTAGGGACCGGATTTTCTCCTGAAATGGTGGGAGGGTAGGGCACTTGAACCGTTGACACCCGTCTCGGCGCCACGCTACAAGCGCATGTGCCAGACGGGACAGTGCGTCATAAGTGAACTCGGGATGTACGGGATCGACTGCGGGAACAACGCATGAACATTCTTCTCACGGGTGGCGCCGGCTTCATAGGGTCGAATCTCGTCCGGCTCCTGGTCGCCGAGCGACCGGCATGGCGCATCGTCAACTTAGACAAGCTCACTTATGCCGGTAACGCCGAGAACCTGGCCGACCTGGAGGGCCACCCGCATTACCGCTTCGTGAGAGGAGATGTCACTAACGGTGAGTTATTGGCTGAGGTCATGCGGTCCGAGCGTATTCAGGCAGTCATGCACCTGGCCGCGGAGAGCCACGTCGATCGCTCGATTCTTTCGCCCTCCGTCTTCATCGAGACCAACGTGCGGGGTACGCAAGTCCTACTGGAAGCCGCGCGTGAGTTTGCCGTGGAGCGCTTTCTCCACGTCTCGACGGACGAGGTGTACGGTTCCCTCGGTCCAGAAGGTCTCTTCACCGAGGCAACACCGCTCGCACCCTCCTCCCCCTATTCGGCCTCGAAGGCGTCCAGCGACCTGCTAGCGCTCGCCTATGCTCATACCTTCAAGTTGCCAGTGGTAGTCACACGCTGCTCGAACAACTACGGCCCCTATCAGTTTCCGGAAAAGCTCATCCCGCTCATGATCGCGAACGCGCTCCGCGATTTGCCCCTTCCGGTGTACGGTGACGGTGCGAACGTGCGCGATTGGATCCATGTCGAGGACCACTGTAGGGGGTTGCTCGCCGCGCTCGAGAGAGGGAAGCCAGGTCAAGTCTACAATTTCGGAGCCTCGGGCGAGCGGCGCAATCTCGAATTGGTGCGAGAAATCCTCAGGCTCGTGGGCAAACCCGATTCTCTCATCCAGTTTGTCAAGGACCGCCCTGGGCATGACCGGCGCTATGCCATCGACGCTTCGAAGGCACGGCGCGAGCTCGGCTGGGTTCCACACCATGCGTTCGAAGAGGGTTTACTCTCGACGGTGGAATGGTATCGGCAGCACCGGAGCTGGTGGGAACGTGTCATATCAGGGGAGTATCGCGCGTATTACGAAAAACAATACGGGGCAAGACAATGAGGGTGGCCGTCACCGGCGCGAACGGACTTCTCGGGGGAGCCTCCGTTCAGCAACTGAGTGGCCACCACGAGCTCCTGGCGCTAGGGCGGGGGGCCTGTCGCTTGCCGGCGAGTGACTTTCGTTGGGTCGAAGTGGACCTGGGCGATCCGTGTGCCGTCGAGACGGTGCTGCGCGAATTCCGTGCTGAGGCGGTCTTGCACGCCGGGGCCATGACAGACGTGGATCTCTGCGAGCGCGATCCGGTGGGGGCGTGGCGCGTGAACGTCGAGGGAACGGCTGCCGTGGCGCGCGCCTGTCGTGATCTGGGAGCCCGCCTGGTGGCGGTCTCGACGGACTACGTATTCGACGGTGAGGCGGGGCCCTACACGGAGGACGACCAACCCAATCCTCGCGGTGTCTACGCCAGAACAAAACGGTGCGGAGAGGAGGCGGCGCTTCTGCTCGCACCCGACTGCGCGGTGGCCAGGGTCGCCGTGGTGTATAGCGGTCGCCCCGGCGCGAAGGCCACTTTCGCTACCCAAGTCGTGGAGAAGCTCTCGCGAGGTGAATCGGTCAAAGCCTTCGACGACCAGTTCGTTTCGCCGACGCTCGCCGAGAATGCCGCCTCCATGACGCTCGAACTTCTGCTCGAGCACGCCTATCGTGGCTTTCTGCACACTTGCGGGGCGACCGTCCTTGATCGGGTGGATTTCGCCCGGCAAGTGGCACGGCGGTTCGGGCTCACGCCGAGAATCGTCCCGGTTCACCTCGCAGAGATGAAGCTCGCCGCGCCTCGGCCCTTGCGGTCGGGTCTCAAGACGGCCCGGGCGGCCTCCATCCTGCGGGTACAACCGTTGCCCGTGGACGCGGCCCTGGATGTCTTCCATCAGCAATGGATGCAGCGGGGATACCCTTGACCACGCTGGTCCAGTCGATTAGCGGTCTCTGGAGGTTCAGGGAGCTCGTCTCGCTCCTGGTTACTCGGGACCTTAAAGTCCGTTACAAGCGCAGCGTCCTCGGGATGGGATGGACACTTCTCAATCCACTCCTGCAGATGATCGTCTACACCCTCGTCTTCTCCTTCATCATGAAGGTAGGTGTGCCGGCCTTTCCGGTTTTCATTCTGAGCGGACTGTTGCCCTGGACGCTCATCTCGGTATCCATCGCTGGTTCTGCGCACTGCCTGCTCAACAATCAGGGACTCATCCGGAAGGTCGCCGTGCCCCAACTCGTGTGGCCGATCGCGATCGTGGCTTCGAAACTCGTCGATCTCGTACTCTCGCTCGTGCCCTTCGCGGCTATCGCCATCGCGTTCGGCCGTGGCCCACGCCTAGCGTGGCTAGCGGTGGTGCCGGCGATGGTGTGTGCCACCGTGTTCTCGGCGGGGCTGGCGCTTCTCTTCAGTTCGCTGACAGTGTTTTACCGTGACATGCGTCATCTCGTCGACATTCTCGTTCAGGTTTGGTTCTACCTCACGCCGGTCATCTATCCGGTGAGCTTTCTCGATAAGCTTCCCTACGGTTGGCTGAGGTGGCCGCTCCGACTCAACCCGGCCACCCCCATCGTGTTGATGTTCCAGGAAGTACTCTACGAGGGGCGCTTCCCAGACCCCGCTGAGATAGGTAGCGCCGGAGCGGCTGCACTTTGTGTGTTGGTGATCGGCCTGGGTGTATTCTTACGCCGACAGGATCAGCACATCCTTCATTTTTAGCCATGCCGGGTGCCATTTCCTTCAAGGATGTCGGGCTCTGCTTCCGGCTCTACCGCGAGCGAGTCGATACGCTCAAAGAGGCGGTGCTTGGCCTCTTCAGGCACCAGAAACGCTACGACGATTTCTGGGCACTCAAGCACGTGAGCCTGGAAGTGAAAGCGGGCGAATCGGTGGGACTCATCGGGCACAACGGCTCGGGCAAATCAACTCTGCTCAAGGTGGCGGCCGGTGTCCTCAAACCCACCCTAGGCCAAGTTCGCATCGAGGGTAGGGTTTCGCCCATGATCGAACTCGCTGCCGGGTTCGATCCCGACCTGACCGGTCGGGACAACATCTACCTGAATGGCGCGCTCATGGGGCATAGCCGAAAGGTGATGGCGGCCAAGCTCGATCGCATCGTCGAGTTCAGCGAGTTGGGGGACTTCATCGATCAGCCGGTCAAGAACTACAGCTCCGGCATGTACGCGCGCCTCGGGTTCTCGATCGCAGCCGACGTCGATCCCGAGATTCTCATCATTGATGAAGTGCTGGCCGTCGGCGACGAGCGCTTCCAAGCGAAGTGCGTGGAGCGCATCAACGCGATCCGCAGAAGCGGATGCACCATTCTTTACGTTTCACACGCGATGGCTTCGGTGGCCGAGCTCTGCGACCGCGTGGTCGTCCTTGACCATGGGGCCCTGGCATTCGACGGACCGGCAGCCCCAGCTATTGCGCGCTATCACGAGCTGCTCGGCTTTCATCCCTCGACGGATGTTCGTGCCGGATGAGGATCGTCTGGCACTGTGCCGACCGCGTCGGCAACGACATGGCCGGACCGGGGATCCGGGCGGTCGAACTCTCGAGCCGGCTCGCCCACCACCACGAGGTTACGCTCGTGGCAGAGGGCGCCACCTCCTTGCGGAGCATGCCTTTCGAGGCCGTGGCTTACACTTCAGACGCCCTCTCCGCTGCAGCAAGGGGCGCCGACGTTCTCATCACTCAAGGCTTCGGCTTTCCGATCGATATCGCACTGCGCATGCGCGGTCGACTGGTCCTCGATCTGTACGACCCAGTGCAGCTTGAGCAACTCGCGCAGTTTGGCCCCGATCCGACCGCTGAGCAGCGCATCTCTCTTGCACATGTCCGCGTCCGCTTGCTCGCTCTTCTACGCCGCGCCGACCACATCTTGTGCGCTTCGTCCGTGCAGCGGACGCTATGGTTGGGCTGGCTCGGTGCCGTAGGCCGTCTGGCGCCTGCGACTTTGGCCGGCGACCCTGAAGCCCGCAGGCTCGTCGGTATCGTTCCATTCGGTATTCCGGACGACGCGCCGGTTCCCGAGGGCCACCCCCTGCGCGGCGAATTGGCCCTTCAAGCAGACGTCCCGCTCGTGCTGTTCTGGGGAGGTCTGTGGGATTGGATGGACCCCTCGCTCGCCGTGCGCGCCATCGCGGACCTGCGCGGTCGGGGAAAGACAGTTCATCTGGCTTTCCTGGCCGGACCTCGGCCGGGGGGCGGTGCCATGCGGGCGGCCGCCGACGACGCCCGTGCAGCGACCGCTCAGCTCTCCCTGCTGGATCGCGTGCACTTTCTCGAGCATTGGATCGCCTACGCGCGACGAGGCGCAGTCCTGCTGGACGCCGATCTGGCCCTTACAGCGCACAGACCTTGTCTCGAGGCCGAGTTTGCCTTTCGGACGCGCCTGCTCGACTGCGTGTGGGCTCGGCTTCCCTTCGCTGGAACCAGAGGGGATGTGCTTTCCGCCGAGGCGGAGAGGGAGGGCTGGGGACGCACCGTTCCTCCCGGCGACGCGTCGGGTTTGGCCGCGGCGGTGGAACAACTTCTCCAGCCGGCCGTGCGTGGACACGCCCAAGAGGCGATGAAGGAAGCTGCCGGCCGTTATCGCTGGTCGCGCTCCGCTGAGACTCTCCTCGAGCTGATCGAATCCCCAGTGCTCCCGCGGCCCCCCCTCTTCGTGCCCGGTGAGGCGCTAGGGGGGAGGGCGGGAGCGCTCATCGGTACGGCGGCGGTCAAATTGTGGCGCCGCTTGTGGAAGCGGCAGTGAGCTTGCGTCATGCGCTTGATCAGCACCGGCCGCCGGCAGGGCACCCGCTCCAGGGTCGTCCCCAGCGCCTCGACCGGGCCGACGTAGTCGTTGCGCTCCGGACCATCCTCTGCCGTCCTCGCCGTCATGCTCATGGCTCACGGTGGGTGAGAGGGCGGCCTCATGGCCCATACGTCCGAACCCTGGCGCGCGTACCGCGCTGCACGCGGCCAAGCATCCAAGCTCCTCGGCTCTGACTGGTGTTTCGCCCTTTTCAGGATGAATGCCTTGCGGTGAGCGGGCACCGGTTCGCGAGCTCGCAGGCACGCTCGAGCGAGAACGTGATCTCGAGATCGGGCGCCGACGCTGCTGCATTCGCGCCGTTTATGGTCACCACCACCTTGACCTCAGCTTGAGATCGACGTCGGCGTCATTGCCTACGCGCCCGTGAGCAGGGGGTAGCAGGAGGCCGCTGCGCACGACTACAGGACCGCAGAAAAGTGGACGGGCCATCGAGCCCCTGGTGAGGATCCGTTTTGTCTAGGAACGAAACTCACGAGGAGACGATGGCCCACGACCCTCTTCGCACATTGCTTGCCTTGGTGGAAGTCCTTCGCCCGGGGTTGACTGCACCTTCCTTCTCGAACTTCATCGTCGTCTTCGCCGGATGGATCCGGACGGCCGGCGTCCACGCCGTCACGGAGGCGCTCGTCGTAACGGGGGTTGCCGGTCGCCGGCACCATGAGGCGTACCACCGCTTCTTCTCGCGAGGCACCTGGGACCCAGACGAGCTCGGCCACCTCTTATTCGATGTCATCTTCAGGTACTTGCAAGACTCGGTGATCCGGGCCGTCCTCGACGACACGCTCGCCCCCAAGAAGGGGCCGCATGTGTTCGGGCTCGGCTGCCACATCGACGCGGTGCGGTCGACTCGGCGCCACAAGATCTTCACCTTCGGCCACGTCTGGGTGACCCTGGCGATTCTGCTGCCTGTACCATTCTCCCATCGAACGTGGGCCCTGCCGATTCTCTTTCGGCTCTACCGCAACGAAAAGGAGTGCACCAAGCGGGGGGACGAGCACCGTAAGAAGACCGAGCTGGCTCGCGAGATGCTGAGCGTGCTTGAGGGGTGGGTGGGCGACCGGCGGGTGGAGGTCGCGGCCGACTGTGCCTACTGCTGTGACACGGTTACCCGTGGCCTCCCGAGCACGTTCGTCTTCTTCGGCGCGATGCGACCGGACGCGGTACTGACGGCGCAGCCGGAGGAAAAGCCCCGCCCCGGTCGGCCGTCCAAGCGCGGTGCGACCTTGCCGAAACCGGAGAAGATCGCCAAGACCAGCGGCATCCCTTGGCAGACGTGCGTGGCCTTCCTTTACGGCGAGAAGACCCGAGTCCGATACAAGACCTTCTGCGCGCAATGGTACCGGGCCTGCGGCTCACGCTGGCTGCGCATCGTGATCACCGAGTGCACCGCCGGAGCGATCCCCTTCCGCGTCTTCTTCTGCACCGACTCCACGCTCACCGTCGTGCAGATCCTCGAAGGGTACGGGCAAAGATGGGCCATTGAGGTCTGTTTCCGCGAGTTGAAGCAATTGCTTGGGTTTGCGGATTCGTCGGCACGGAAGAAGGAAGCTGTCCAACGCGTTGCCCCCTTCGTCGGCCTGACGTACACGATGCTGGTTCTTTGGTTCACACTCGGTGCATGGCGGAGCAAGCTCGCTTCTCCACCGGTGCGCCCCTGGTACCCGCACAAGCGCGGCCTCTCCTTCGCCGACGTGCTCCGGACCGCCCAACGGGCCCTCGCGGCCTACGAGGTTCTTGATCCGCGTCGTGATATCAATGACTTACGTAAATCCCCGACCCATGCGCGGCCGGTCTACATTTCGCGCGTTGCGCGGCCCCGAAGGGCCGCATAAAGGGCGAAAGCCGAGTCTGAGGCGGAGAGGCACGAGCTCGAAGAGAACGGGAAACGTCATCATCGCGAATCGACCGAGGTGGTACGCACCGTCTGCCCATGCCTAAGCTGGCCGACGTGTTTTGGGTACTGGGTTTCCCATCTTAGGCTGCGAAGAAGGGCGTTACGAACCTTAGAGGAGGCGTACCCGCGACGGTTTGTTTCAGCTCGAATTTCGCGCCACCTCAGGAAGTGCACTCCGTCACGACACTGACCAGCGTCGGCTGTAACTCGGCCCTTTTCGTCGGGCGTCTGGGCCCGGGGAAGGGATTGAGTAGGGGCACGCCGCACCGGAGAGCTCCGGCGCGAGCCCACCGCGCCAGGGAGAGCGCCTCTCTACCGTCTTCGAGCACCGCGAAACGGTAGGAGAGTTCCCGGCAAATGAACTCGCGGATTTTGAGGTCCATCGCCAGTTTTCCTGCGGCGACGGCGTCGATGTCCGCGGCCGTGAGCGTCGGCAGTACGAGGCGGTCGGCTATGTAGACGCAGAACTGGTCGCCGCTCCGTCGCCCAGCAACATGGCTCGCTAGTCGGGTCGCAAGACCGCGCGTGGCGTTCATATCGGCTCCATACCGCTTCAAGTCCGAGCCCGATAGGTAACGGCCTGCCATCCCCACGTAGATGAGCCGGCGTCCCTGCCAGACCGAGTAGACGCCAGCCGCGACCGCCGGCACCGCTGGGTTCGGCCAGTCGCGAAACAAGTAGAGCGTGCCCTTCT
>Ga0335079_10006680_pt1 | contig 13194 bp, 11 predicted proteins | sample Lox_Sample_33_FD_206719 | JGI IMG/M metagenome (GOLD analysis project Ga0335079, IMG submission 206719) | Soil microbial communities from Loxahatchee National Wildlife Refuge, Florida, United States - Lox_Sample_3.3 | ecosystem: Environmental > Terrestrial > Soil > Wetlands | place: USA... | reverse complement strand
ATTTTCTGCCGCGTCCAAGCTCCACTCCTACGCTGCGGTTTCGCGAAAGCGCGCCGGTACACGTCAGAACCAGATCGCCCAAACCTGCCAGCCCAGACATGGTTTCAGCACGCCCGCCGCAGGCCACTGCCAGACGCGAAATTTCAGCCAGCCCACGAGTGATGAGGGCGGCGACTGAGTTATGCCCTAGTCCCAAGCCGTAGCACACACCGGCGGCAATGGCGATTATGTTTTTCAAAGCGCCGCCTAGCTCCACGCCGACAACATCATCGTTGGTATAAACCCGAAATGCGGGGTCGCTGAATTCGCGTTGCACCGCCGTGGCAAGATCATGGTCGCAGGAGGCAATGGTGATTGCGGTTGGATCGCCTCGTGCCACTTCGGCCGCAAACGTCGGACCACTCAATGCGGCGACGCGGCATTCCTTGCGATTCTTCTTCGCGACGGCCGCAATCACTTCCGTCATGCGCAGCAGAGTTGTTTCTTCTAATCCTTTGGTCGCGCTCACAATGAGCATCTCCGGGCTGAGATGCCTCGACATCTGTTCGAACAACCGACGGCAGTGTTGTGATGGCATTGCGCTCAGCACGATTTCGGCCCGGCTCAATGCTCCAGTAAGATCGTCCGTCGCTTCTACGCAATCAGGAATTATTTGATCGGGAAGAAAGACGGAATTCGCGCGCGTCGCCTCGATTGAATTCCTGACCTCTTTCTCGTAGGCCCAAAGTTTCACCTCATGCCGGCCGCTACGGCCAAGCACAACCGAAAGCGCAGTCCCCCATGCACCGGCGCCGATGATCGCAATTCGGCTCATTTGCGCTTGACCTGAAACCGGGGCTCAATGCCCGACAACAGCCGGCTGATGTTCTGGTGGTGTTTCACGACGATCAGCAGCGAACCGAGAAATAAGAAGATAAATTCCGTGGGATTAACTACCTCTCGAAATGAAAATGCGAGAAGCGGCAGTGAAGCGGCAGCCAGGACAGACGCGACCGACACGTAACGAAACGCAACTGCCAGCAGAAGGAAAACTCCTATCGCAACCAGAATAGCTTTCGGCGTGAGCAGCAGAAAAGAGCCGAGCCCCGTGGCTACTCCTTTGCCGCCGCGGAAACGAAGCCATACCGGAAAAACGTGACCGCAGATCGCTGCAAAAGCTGCAATGAATGCAACCACCCGCGTCTCAGGAAAAAAGGTCAAAGCGATCCACACCGCCGCCAGTCCCTTGAGCAGATCAAGCATCAACGTCAGAATTCCCAGCACCGGAGAAGTGCGCGCGACATTGGTCGCACCAATGTTGCCGCTTCCAGTTGTGCGCACATCGGCGCCGCGAAAAATCCGCACCAGCAGATAGCCAAAGGGAATCGATCCCAACAAATATCCGACTGCTGCGCTGACGATAACAGGATGCATCTTAGTTGGTTGCCGAGTTTAACTCGAAGCGCGCGATCTTCGTGTATTGCGATCCCTTGCTTGAGAGTTGGCTGCGATACAAAAAGAACTCGCGGGCCGTCATCGTACCAAAATCGGGGGCAGGAATCTTCCCGAGAAAATCCTGCAGTTTCGCGAACTGCCGGTTGGAGTTGTCGCCTTTTCGCCAGCCGGGCGCGCCTGATCCGCCGCTTGCCCTCGCCAAAGTTAGGTGCGGGCTGAACGCGCGGACTTCTTTTTCGATGCCCAGTTCGGACAATGAATCGTCAACCACCTTTGCCAATCTGGATAAGTTTTCGTCCGCTTCTATTCCAACCCAAAAAACTCGTGCCGCCCGCGGGGTTGGAAAAAAGCCAGCTCCGCTGAACCGAATTTGAAACACTTCACAGTGGATCGAAGCGAGCGCGGTTTCGATCTTCTTAACCATCGCATCCGGCTTCTCGCCGATGAATTTTAACGTCACGTGCAACGATTCCGCACTCACCCAGCGAGCCGCGGGAGCAAGCGGTCTCACCTTTTCCGCGAATTCCTGAATCTGCTCGCGTATTTCCGGCCCCAGATCGAGAGCGACAAAGGTGCGCATTCAGGGTTGAGCATAGCAAACTCCCGCTGCGTGCCTCATATAATTCATCGAGTAGAATAGTGCCGCAAAGTGTCAAGATGAAGGCTTCAGAGCTCATCTACGACTGGAACCGGGCGTTGCCGCTTGAGCTTGTGCCTACGCGGCCGGTCTTGCTGAACGACGAAACCCTGCGCGACGGCCTCCAGTCTCCTTCGGTTCGCGATCCTTCCATAGAAGAAAAAACTGAAATTCTGCATTTAATGGAGGATCTGGGAATCAACTCACTCGACCTTGGTCTCCCCGGCGCAGGGCCGCGTGCAGTTGAACATGTGGAGGCACTGGCCCGCGAGATCGTCGCCAATCGGATGAAGATTCGCGCGAATTGCGCGGCACGCACTCATGAGAATGACATTCGCCCGATCGCAGAAATCGTACAGCGCACGGGGCTGAGAATCGAGGCTGCGACTTTTATCGGATCGAGTCCGATTCGCCGGTACACCGAAGGATGGACGGAAGAGTTCTTGCTCCAGACGACGGAGAGGGCTGTCAAATATGCCATCTCGCTCGGACTCGAGTCGATGTATGTGACCGAAGATACCAGCCGCTGCGACCCGGAAATGGTGAAGCGGCTTTACTCGGCAGCGATCAATTGCGGTGCGCGGGCCATTGTGGTCTGCGACACGGCCGGCCATTCGACTCCGATGGGCGCGTACGCACTGGTGAAGTTTGTGATCGATGAAGTGGTGAAGCCGTCGGGAGAAAAGATTCGCGTCGATTGGCACGGCCATTGTGATCGCGGTTTCGCCATCGCCAATTCTATGGCGGCGCTTGCGGCTGGCGCCGATTGCGTTCATGCCTGCGCGCTCGGCACCGGGGAGCGCGTCGGCAACACGCAAATGGACCAGATGCTGGTCAACCTGAAGCTCATGGGCGTTCCCCCGTGGGACAAACAAGATTTGACTAAGTTGCGCGACTATTGCGAGTCAGTGTCCCGCGCGACTGGCGTGGCGATTCCGCCGAATTATCCCGTCGTCGGCGAAGACGCATTTCGCACCGCGACCGGAGTGCATGCTGCAGCCGTGATCAAAGCCTACAAGAAAAATGACGTCGAGCTGGCGAATGCGGTTTATTCCGGCGTGCCCTCGCATTTCTTCGGCATGGAGCAGGTCATCGATATCGGCCCAATGAGTGGCAAATCGAATGTGCTCTTTTGGCTGGAACAGCACGGGTTCACGGCAAGCGATGATTTGGTGGAACGAATTTACAAGCGGGCGAAGAATTCCGATCACACGCTCAGTGAGGCGGAAATCCGCGAATGCTTGGAAGTTGGATAGGCAGGCGAAAACTGGCCGGGCACAACTAAGCGCGCCACGCTTAATCGCGGGAATTTTGGACGTTCTGGTTCAGTTTCAGGCGAACACATTCTCGTGCGATGCTCCAATCCTCCTGCGCGCGAATTACCAACACACGCACCCGCGATTCGGGCGTTGCGATGTCGGCATCCGGCTTTGCGGCGCCGTTTTTCGCGGAGTCAATCTGCACTCCCAAGAAGCTCAGCTTCTCGCAGGCAGCCCGTCGCACCTCTACGGAGTTTTCCCCGATACCCGCGGTGAAGACCAGCGCATCAATCCCGCCCATCGACGCGGCCATAGCTGCGATCGCAGTTCGCAGGCGATGCACAAAGATTTCAAACGCAAGTTTCGCGCGCTTGTTGCCCTTACTCGAGGCCTCGACAACGTCACGCATGTCACTCGATACGCCGGAAATTCCGAGCAATCCTGAATGACGATTCAGCAAGTCATCCAGTTCGTTCGCCCCGCACCCGTCTTTGCGCATCAGGTGCACCAGAATGCCCGGGTCGATCTCACCGCCGCGCGTCCCCATCATCACACCATCAAGCGGAGTAAACCCCATCGTGGTGTTTACGCTTTTTCCTCCGTCGATCGCCGCCAGCGAGCACCCATTTCCCAAATGGCAACTCACCACCTTGACTGAATCGACTTCACGTTGCAACATGTGCGCGGCTCTGTGCCCACAGTATTGATGATTGATTCCATGAAATCCATATCGCCTGATCCCGCGTTCGAGCCACTCATAGCGTCCCGGATATGTAAATGCATAATCTGCCATGGTGCGGTGAAAGCCGGTGTCAAACACCGCTATCTGTTTTTTCCCCGGAAATAGCTTCCCCGCAGTTTCAATTCCTTCCAGCCCTGCTTTGTTGTGCAACGGCGCGATTTCCGCGACTTCAGCAATGTCCTGTTTTACTTGCCCATCGATTACGACAGGTTCCTCCAGCTTGGCGCCGCCGTGAACTATACGGTGTCCGACCATGTCCACTTCATTCGCGCCCGATAATACTGCGGCCGGCCCGCTCCATACCATTTGGACCATCTTCTCGACAGATGATGATGCGCGGTCCTTCAACTTACACACCTTCTCTTCGCGAACTTGCTTTCCACGTCCATTTCGAACCGTGAGGTTCTCCTTTTCGCCGTCCCACTCCAGTTTTCCCTCCCAGAGAGGCGCGACGGGCTCGGATGAAGCAGCGGATTCGATGTCGAACAGCGCTGTTTTCTGCGTGCTCGATCCTGAGTTCAAAACTAGGATTTTCATCGTACGAAATGATTCGGAAGAAGTCTTACGAGTTTGCCTTCGTGAACCTTCGCGTCCCTTGTGGTTGAAAAATCGAAACCACACCAAGGAAACTTGGGCTTCAGTATTGCCATTTCCAGTTCAAAATTTCCGGCATGTCGATTCCGTGTTCGTGAACATACTGCTTATGTTCGATAAGCTTGTTCCGGACGAATTGCTTAAAATGTCCGCCCACGCGCCGTAGCTTGGGCACGCGATCCACCACGTCGCCGGCCAGGTGAAAGCGATCAAGATCGTTCAGCACAGTCATGTCGAACGGAGTCGTCGTGGTGCCTTCTTCTTTGTATCCGCGGACATGAAAATTATCGTGATTGTGCCGGCGGTAAGTCAGCCGATGAATCAGCCACGGATATCCGTGATACGCAAAAATCACCGGTTTATCCACCGTAAACAGCGAATCGAAATCACTGTCCGATAATCCATGCGGGTGCTCGGTTGAAGGCTGAATCGTCATCAGATCAACGATGTTGACGAGCCGAATTTTCAACTCAGGGAAGTGCTGGCGTAACAAGTCGACCGCGGCCAGAGTTTCGAGCGTAGGCACGTCACCCGCGCAGGCCATGACCACATCAGGTTCGGAATCGTCGTCGTTGCTCGCCCACTCCCAAATCCCAATCCCGTTCGTGCAATGCTCGATCGCCGCTTCCATATCCAGCCACTGCAGCTCTGGCTGTTTTCCCGCGACGATAACATTTACGTAATGCCGGCTTCGCAGACAATGATCGGCGACCGAAAGTAGGCAGTTCGCATCTGGCGGCAAATACACACGGACAACATCGGCTTTCTTGTTTACCACATGATCGATGAACCCCGGGTCCTGATGCGTGAAGCCGTTATGGTCTTGCCGCCAGACATGCGACGTGAGCAGGTAATTCAATGAAGCAATCGGGCGTCGCCATTCAATGTTGCGGGTCACCTTCAACCACTTTGCGTGCTGGTTGAACATGGAATCGATGATGTGAATGAAGGCCTCGTAACATGAGAAAAACCCGTGGCGCCCAGTCAACAAGTAACCTTCCAGCCAGCCCTGGCACATGTGCTCGCTCAGCATTTCGAGCACGCGGCCATTCGGCGCCAGATTTTCGTCGACCGGAAGAATCGGCTCCAGCCATTCTTTCGGCGTCGCTTCATAGAGCGACTCGAGCCGGTTGGAGGCAGTTTCGTCCGGCCCGAACACGCGAAAGTTCCTCGAGTCCAGGTTCAGCTTCATCACATCGCGCAGAAATCCGCCGAGCACGCGCGTCGATTCAACCTGCACCGTTCCTGGTTTCTGCACCTCGACTGCATAGCTTCGGAAATCCGGCATGACCAGATCGCGCAGCAACACGCCACCATTCGCATGTGGATTTGCGCTCATGCGGCGGTTGCCTTTCGGTGGAAGCTCAGCCAGTTCCGCAATCAGAGTTCCCTTTTCATCAAAAAGCTCTTCCGGCCGATAGCTCCGCATCCAGTCTTCCAGAATTTTCAGGTGCTCAGGCTTCTGTTGCAGATCAGCAACCGGCACCTGGTGCGCGCGCCACGTCCCTTCAACCGGTTTTCCATCGACGAATTTTGGTCCCGTCCAGCCTTTCGGCGTACGCATCACAATCATCGGCCATTCCGCCACCCCCGATTTGCCGTTCTTGCGCGCCTGGCTTTGAATTGAGTGGATCTCTTCCACGATGTGCTCCAGCGTCGCCGCCATCAGTTGATGCATGTGCTCGGGCTCGTGTCCCTCAAGGAAATATGGCTTCCACCCATAACCAGAGAAGAGCTGCGTCAACTCGTCATCGGTCATTCGCCCGAGTATCGTCGGATTCGCGATCTTGTACCCGTTCAAGTGGAGGATCGGCAGCACACAGCCGTCTCGCTGCGGGTCGATGAATTTGTTGATGTGCCAGCCGGCCGCAAGCGGCCCGGTTTCGGCTTCGCCATCGCCCACCACGCAGCAGACCAGCAGATCGGGATTATCGAACGCCGCGCCGCAAGCATGGCTCAGCGAATACCCGAGCTCGCCGCCTTCATGAATTGAGCCGGGGGTCTCTGGCGCGTCGTGGCTGGGAATCCCGCCCGGAAACGAGAACTGCTTGAACAGCCGCCGCATTCCTTCTTCATTACGCAGAATGTTGGGATACAGCTCGGTGTAGGTGCCTTCGAGATATGCATTCGCCACCATGCCCGGGCCGCCGTGTCCGGGGCCGCACACGTAAATCACATTCAGGTCGTACTTCTTAATGACCCGGTTGAAGTGCACATAAATGAAATTCAGTCCCGGCGTGGTCCCGAAATGGCCCAGCAAGCGTGGCTTGATGTGCTCGAGCGTCAATGGCTCGCGCAGCAGCGGATTCGCATACAAATAAATTTGCCCAACCGAAAGATAATTCGCGGCGCGCCAATATGCGTGGATTTTTGTAAGTTCTTCTTGGGCCAGAGGTGAGTGTGAAATGCCGGGGAGGGAAGTTGTCGTCATCTGGGCACCTCACCCTAATGATGACGCAGCCGATGGCCTGTTGTCTCGCGGCTGACTAATAAATTTTCGTGAATAGAGCCGCTCGATTCGGCGGATCAGAAAGAAGATTGGAAAGATGCAATGTGCGAATGTGGAGCTACGGGCGTCCTCGCCCGTAGCCCGACATATTTCTTACGGCTTCTTCGGGGTCAGATCGCACGCCTCTTTAACGAGCTTCAAATCCAGTCCCGCTGGCGAGAACTCCGCAATCTGCGGCCCACCGGGAGTCATAAACTCTACCCGGAACAGGTGCGCCCCTAGCATCTCGCGCGTCGTGCCTTTATCCATGGAAAGAAAATGTCCGTTGATCCAATTCCAATTGTGGTCGCTATGCGCACCATCAACGCGTATTCTCACGCGCATTTGGGGTTGTCCCCAAAAACCAGGCCAGTTCGGACGCGAAAGTCGCTCGCCAGGATGAAAATCCGCCAGGGTAAGTTTGCCATTGGTGCAATAGAGGACCACCTTGGCACTCGGGTCGCTCTGCGGCGCATTGTTGGCCGGCAATTCGAAACGAACTCTCTTCGCCGCCGTCATGCGGTCTTCGGAAGAATACTGCATCCAATTTCCCCCCGCGCTGACGGCATTGGCCGTTCCCTCATAGTTCTGATCATCCATGCGGCGCTGGGCGAAAGAAGTCAGACTAGAAAGCAACAATGCGGTGATTCCAACTCCCCGAATTAAATCGCGAATCATATCTTAGGCTCCAACTCTTGCAATTTTGTTTGTGATGAAGCGAAGCTTCAAGTATCAGATTTAACACGTGGGTGCGTTGGAGTCACGCTCCCAACCGTATTAACCCCAAAGTGAAGGAAAGTTGCGCTGTCTTTGTTCAGCGTTGGAATGGAGAAGCGACATCGTCATTATTTTGGCCTAATTGCTTCTTTCCGTTTTCCGAACTGCGGCTTTCAATTTTTCGATTTCTCCAATGCTCAGACGGCGGAATTCGCCCGGGGGGACGTCGAGACTCAACGGGCCGTAGCGCACCCGTTTAATTTTCTCGACGTGATGCCCGATCTCCTCGAACATTCGGCGAATCTGGCGGTTCTTGCCTTCGGTCAAAGTGACTTCGTACCAGGGATTGTCACCTTCGCGGATGAGACGAACTTTTGCCGGAGCGGTTTTAACGCGTTGTGAGCCTCTTTTGAAACTACTGTCATTCCGAGCGGAGGAGATAAATCTCTTTGGGGATTCATCTGCGGAGTCGAGAGCCTGCCCTGAGCGAGCAAGCGGAGCGCGGGAGTCGAACGGGAACCTGCTTTTAGGCAGCTTGTACTCGGGAGATCCAAATCCATTTTCAGTAGGAATCGACAGTCCGCGACGTATCCTTTCCAACCCACTCTCATCCGGTACGCCCGCCACTTTCACCACGTAAACCTTTGCCACGTGCGACGCCGCTTTCATCAGCTTGTGAGAGAGATCGCCATCATTGGTCAGCAAGAGCAGACCTTCGCTCGCGTAATCGAGGCGGCCGATGGGATAAACACGTACACGGATTCCGCGAAGAAGATCCATAACGGTGGGCCGGCCTTCGGGATCGCTGACCGTAGTGACGTATCCCTTGGGCTTGTTCATCAGAAGATACACGTGGCGCTCCGCCCCCTGCAGCAGCTTTCCATTCACGCGAATGTGGTCGCGCTCGGGATCGGCCTTCGTACCAAGCTCACTGACGGTTTGCCCGTTCACTGAGACCGCACCGGCGGCGATCAGCTTCTCGGCGTTGCGTCGCGAAGCGATCCCGGCAGCGGCAATAATTTTTTGTAGGCGCTCGGAGGGCATGCTGAGAAAAGATTATCAAAGAGGGGAGAAATTCGACTGCGCCAGTTTCACTTTCTGAGTTAGTAGCCGCTACGCGGTTTTTTCTGCTTCTACGGGATTCTCTTGCGTATTAGCCGAATCCGCTGATGGGGCGCTACTTTGTTCCGGAGGCAGTAAGTCACTCTGGAATGACTCCGCGACCAGCTTCTCGAATTCTTCCATGCTGGGAAGTTCGTTCACATCTTTCAATCCGAAGCGGAGGAGGAATTCCTTCGTCGTTTTGTAGAGGATGGGCCGGCCGACTACATCTTTGCGGCCGGAGGTGGTGATGAGCTTGCGGTCGAGCAGCGTCGCGATGACTCCGCTCGAATCGACGCCGCGAATTTCGCTGATCTCAGGCACCGTGATGGGCTGCTTGTAGGCGATGACCGCCAGTGTTTCGAGCGCCTGCAATGAAAGGCGAATCGGCGGCTTCAGGCTCTTCGCGAACGAGCGCACGAGGTCATGCTGCTCGGGCTTGGTGGACATGCGGTATCCGCCGGCGATTTGGCGGAGCTCGATCCCGTGAGAGTCGGTCGAGTATTCGCTGCGAAGTTCTTCGATCGCGATCATGACCGCCTGGCGCAGCTCGATATTGTCACTGATGCCGGAAAGCTCTTTGACCAGTGCAATGATCTGGTCGAGCGTGATCGGCGTTTCCGCGGCGTAGATGATGGCTTCGATGTTTGCTTTTAAAGACATAGTGATCAGTGGTCAGTGGCTAGTGATCAGTAGAACCGGTTTCCGAATCTTGCCACTGGCCACTAGCCACTCTGTTCATCTCCAGTCATCACGAACGGCGGCTTGCTGCGACATGATTGCATCGAAATGCTCGTGCTTGCGCACCAGGATTTCGCCGAACAGCTTGTCCTGCCGAACCTGAATTGCCTGCAGCCGCACCAGTTCCAGCAATGCCAAAAACATGCACACCAGCCCCTGCCGCGATTGCACGTTGCGTAAAAATTCTTTGAGCCGCAACGGGCGGTCTTCAAGCGTAAGCCGGCGCCGCAAATATTCGATCATCTGGCTCACGGTGACTGTTTCTTCATCTACCTGGATCATCGGCCGCGTGCGCGCGCGCTCCAGAACCTGCTGGAACGTTTTCACTAAGTCGATGATGTCGGCGGCGATTTCGGGCTCCGTGCCTTCAGCGTCGATGAACTCGCGGATCGCGGGATTCGAGCGCACGGCGTCTTCGATCTGCTGCTTCTGCAAAAGCATCTGTGCGGCGGACTTGAATTTTTCATGCTCCAGCAGGCGATTCACGAGCTCGGTGCGTGGGTCTTCCTGCTCTTCTGACGAAGCCGCAGGATCCCGTGGCAAGAGCATCTTCGACTTGATGTGAATCAAAACCGCGGCCATGTAGATAAATTCCGCGGCGACGTTCACGTCGAGCTCGCGCAACTTTTCCACATAGGCGAGGTACTGCGCGGTAATTTTCGCGATCGGGATGTCGTAGATGTCGATGTCCTGCTTGCGGACGAGATCGAGCAGAAGGTCAAGTGGGCCTTCGTAGACATCGCCGACGGCGACAGCGAAAGGAAAGTCGCTCGTGTCCCTGCGCGGACCGGTCTGAGCCAACTCAATTCCGGAGGGTGCCCCAGCCTTCCCCGTCGTTTGGGGAGGCTGGGGATTTTGACTTTCCTTAACTTTGAGCGCTTCCTGCGCCATCAACTACTTCGCTCCTTGAGCGCTCGACGGGGCTTCGTGGTCGAGCGACATTTTCATTGCAGCGCGAACTTCCTTCATCGTGCTCGAAGCCACGCTCCGCGCGCGTTCTGAGCCTGCCTCAAGGATATCCCAGGCGAGGCGGGGATTCTCCTCGTATTTTTTGCGGCGTTGCTGCATTGGGTTCAAGATTTGCACAAGCGCATCAGCGGCCCAGCTCTTGCACTCAATGCACCCGATGCCGGCGGAGCGGCAGCCGGCGTCAACTTTGGCCATGGTTTCTTTGCTGCCGAAAATTTTGTGCAGATCGCCAACTGGGCAAACATCGGGATTCCCTGGATCGGTGCGACGGACGCGGGCGGGATCAGTGACCATGGTCTTGAGCTTCTGCCGGACCACCGGCTCGGGATCGGTAAGCATGATGGTGTTGCCGTACGATTTCGACATTTTGCGGCCGTCGGTACCGGGGAGCTTGGCGGCGGGAGTCAAAAGGGCTTGCGGTTCGGGAAAAACGACTTCTGCATCAGCCTCGCCTTCGCTTCGGGCAGGTTTTGAGAACGTGCTCTCGTGCTGCTGGATCAGCGACTCTGGGGCCAATTCCGTGTCCATATCGAAGACCGCGCCGGACTCCTCCTCGCGAGAGAGCTTTTTTGCGGGCACATGATCGTGTTTTGGATAGAAAAAGTTGAACCTGCGTGCGACCTCGCGAGTCAATTCCACGTGCGCCACTTGGTCTTCGCCCACCGGAACCAAGAGCTCATTGCACGAGTCGTCTCTGTAAAGCAGAATGTCGGCAGCCTGCAGCACGGGATAGCCGAGAAATCCGTAGGTGCCCAGATCTTTCTCTTTGATGTTTTCGCGTTGCTCCTTATATGTGGGCACCCGTTCCAGCCAGCCGAGCGGTGTAATCATCGACAGGAGCAAATGCAGTTCGGCATGCTGCGGCACGTGCGATTGAATAAACATGGTGCAGCGCTCGGGATCAAGACCGGCGGCGAGCCAATCGAGAAGAACTTCGATCGAATTTTGCTTCACCTGCGACGTGTCGGCGTAATCGGTCGTGAGCGCGTGCCAGTCGGCGATAAAGAAGAAACACTCGTACTGATCCTGCATGCCGACCCAGTTTTGCAGCGCGCCAACATAGTTGCCGAGGTGCAACTTGCCGGTCGAGCGCATGCCGCTGAGGACACGCTTCTTTTGATTCGCGGAAGTCATCAGAGTCGCACCAGGACGGCATTCAGCGCGTCGATAAAAGGAAAGATCAGGCGGCCCAGAATTCCTCCGCCCAGGAAAACGAGCGCTAAGAGACCAACCCATCCAATCATGTCGTACGTGCGTTGCACAGACTGCGGCAGGAAATGACGAATAACGTGGCTGCCATCGAGCGGCGGAACCGGAATCAGATTGAATATGGCCAGCACAATATTGATGACCGCCAGTTCGTAGAGAAAAAGCGTGATTGGCATCAGCACCGAGCCGGTTTGCGCGGCCAGCAAATCGAGATGACTTGGATATACAAGCGGCAAATAATGAACCAGAGCTCTTCCGAGAGCGGAAGTGAACGCGACCATCCCCAGCGCCATCGCGGCGGCAGCGGCAATGACGAAGTTGCTCACCGGACCGACAACCGACGTAAGAATATCGTCGAGCACGGGATTGCGAAAATTTCGGGTATCTACCGGAGTTGGCTTCGCCCAGCCAATTACGGGGAAGTGCGCCAGCATTGCTACCAGTGGTAACAAGATCGTTCCGAACGGATCGATGTGTTTGATCGGATTCAAGGTAATGCGGCCTAACATGCGCGCCGTGGGGTCGCCGCGACGATTGGCCATCCAGGCGTGCGCCGATTCGTGAACGCTGATGGCGAACACGAAGGCGATGACCTGGAACAGGATGTCAACGTGTTGGAGGGTCATTGGGGATTGAGAAATCGCGGAATTGGGAAAATGTCAAATTAGCAGGTCCGACAAGCTCGTCAATTCTGCGATCCCTCAGCTTTGGCTTCGATAGTAACAAATCCGGCAGTTAGACAGGAACGTAGTCAGACTTAGTCGGACAGGAGTCTCCGACCCACACGATTATTCACGCCACACGTTACTTGTTATCCGGCTCGCCGAGTTCTCCGGGCGCAATGGTTTTCACTTTTATCGTCTTGGCAGGAATTCCGGCGACAACGTGATAAGGCGCCACATCTTTCGAGGCCACGCCCAGCGCGCCGACCAGTCCGTGTTCGGCGATACGCACGCCGCTCAGTACCGTCGCATGATAGGTCACCCGCCCGCGGGGACCGATCTCGGTCTTGTGGTTGGTGATGATCATGCCTTCGTTCAGATCGTGAGCGTGCGTGTAAACGTTCGCGTAATCGGAAATCGAACTGCCTTCGCGAATAATGAGCTCACCGCGGTCATCGAGCAGGACGTACTTGTGAATGGTGCAATTGTCTTCAACCGTCAGGTTGTAGCCGAACGAGAATTCGACACCATGGAAAATCTTTACGTTCTTGCCGCAATGTTTGAAGACATGTCGCGCAAGCATGGCGCGCATTCGAAAGCCAAGCCAGTGGTTCAGGCCGAGAGGTGAGCGGTCGTACATC
>Ga0335079_10006679_pt1 | contig 13195 bp, 12 predicted proteins | sample Lox_Sample_33_FD_206719 | JGI IMG/M metagenome (GOLD analysis project Ga0335079, IMG submission 206719) | Soil microbial communities from Loxahatchee National Wildlife Refuge, Florida, United States - Lox_Sample_3.3 | ecosystem: Environmental > Terrestrial > Soil > Wetlands | place: USA... | reverse complement strand
TGTTTTGATCAGCAGCCCCGCGCTGACCACCAGAACCAGGGCGAGTCCGATCTCCCAGACGATGAGAGCGGAACGAAGCCTCTGCCGGAGCGCCGAGCCACTGCTCCGCGCGGCTTCCGCCAGATGCCGGCGCAGATCCGCGCGCGAGAGCTGCAAAGCGGGAAGAATCCCGCTGAGCAGCGACGCGGCGAGGGCAAGTACAACGGCAAGGGCCAGATAGTCTGCGTTCAATCGAGGAGCCGAGAAGTGTGGAAGCGCCTGCGGATAGGCAGCGAGGGCAAGTCGGACCAGCCAGGATCCTGCGAGGCAGCCCGCCGCGCCTCCTAGGATTCCCATCAATGCACTCTCGGTAAGGAGCTGCTGCATCAGCCTGGCCCGGCTGGCACCGAGCGCACAGCGGACAGCAATGGCCTTCTGCCGAACCGCGGCGCGCGAAAGCTGAAGATTGGCCACGTTGGCGCACGCAATCACCAGAACAATCATCACCGCGCCGAACAGCAGCAGGAGCGCGGGACGGACTCCCGCGTTCAGGCTGCGCTCCAGGGGTTCCGCGACGAGCTTCAGACCTGGATCGGAATTGGGGTCGGCCTGCGCGATTCGCGTGGCAACAGCTTGCAGATCCGCCTGCGCCTGGCCCAGCGAAACGCCGTCTCGCAGCCGGCCCACGGTAGTGAAGAGATGCGCGCGCCGGTTTTGCTCGATCATCTCGTCGTCTTGAAGCGCGGCCCAGGCTTCAGCGCCGCTCGGGTAGCGGAACTCAGCCGGCATGATTCCGGCGACGAGGTAAGGCCTTCCGTGGATCGATTGGATGGAACCGACGAGGTTTGGATCGCCGTGGAACAGCCGCTGCCAGAGTTGGTAGCTCAGAACCGCTGCTCGAGCTCCGTTAGCGCGAAATTCCTCATCGGAAAGCGTCCGCCCGAGGAGCGGCGCTGTCCGGAGCAGCGGAAAAAAGTTCCGGGAGACGTAGGCGACTCCAATTTCCTCCGGCACGACACCACCCCGCGAATCTCCCAGGTTTTTGGGAAGCAGTCGGTAGTCTGCCGTTTCGGAAAATCCGTGATTGCTGAGAGCCAAGTCGTGAAATGTGGCGCCGGTCAAGTGGGCCAAGCCCGTGTGCATTTCGGAAATCTGCACAATGCGCGACGGCTCCGGGAAGGGAAGCGGCCGCCAGAGAACATCGTTCACAACGCTGAGCACCGCCGTGGACGCGCCGATCCCCAGCGCGAGCGTGAGTATCGCCACAAAGCTGAACCCGGGATTGTTGCGGAGCAGGCGCAGGCCGTGGCGAACGTCCTGGACGAAGCTTTCCAGCAAGCGCGTGCCGCGCGCGTCACGGCACTGCTCGCGCACCTGATCGAGCCCGCCCAACTCGATTCGCGCATGGCGTGCGGCCTCCTCTCGCGACAATCCGGAGGCGACGTATTTCTCCGTCTGGCGTTCGAGGTGGAGGCGCAGCTCGGCGTCCATCTCCTTTTCCACGACGCCTCGCCGGAAGACTGAACGGAGCCGGACTACCAGGTCAGAAAGCATGTCGCATCTCTCCGCCGTCACTCATATCGCAATGCCACCATGGGATCCACGCGCGCCGCGCGCCGAGCCGGCACATAACACGCAGCCAGGGCGACGCCTGTCAGCAGCACCGCGACACCGCCAAAGGTAAGAGGATCCGTCGAGCTGACTCCGAACAGCAGCGCGGACATCAGCCGCGTGAGCGCGAACGACGCGGCCAGCCCAGCAGCCACACCTGCCAGCGCGAGCCTCACGCCATGGCTCACGACGAACTCCATCACGTCACCGGGTTGCGCACCCAGCGCGCGGCGAATTCCGATTTCTTGCGTCTTCTGGCTCACCACGTACGAGGTGACGCCGTAGATTCCGATACCGGCGAGGGCGAGCGCGAGAAATGCGAATGCGCCCAGAGCCAGCAGTGCAATCCGATGCGCCGAGGTCACTCCCGCGACGATTTCATCCATGGATCGGACGTTGAAGATGGGCTGGTTGGGGTCCGCGGCCCAGATCGCGTTCTTGATTGCCGGCAGAATCGCTTCCGGTGGGACTGCTGTGCGCACCACAAGGCTCATCGTCTGGTCGGGGCTCTGTTGATAGGGAAAGTAAATCGTGGGCCGTGGCTGCTGCCCCATGCCAATGTCGTGAACCGCGCCGACGACTCCCACAATCTCCCGGTCCGGCCGGCCGGCTTCTGGGACTTGAAGATGCATCCCGACGGGATCCTTGCCCGCGAAAAACCGCCGTGCGAGCGCTTCGTCGATGATCACGACGCGAGGATTATCCGGCGTGTCGTGTTCGGTGAACGCGCGGCCGCGCAGCAACGGAATGCCCATCGTCCGGAAGTATTGCGGGGTCACGTCGCGGTAGTCCGCCGACAAGTGCTCTCCGAGCGGCAATGCAGGCTCTTCCTTGATTACGAAGTAGCCCATATCCATGTCGTCTTGGCTCAGGGGGACAATTTCCGTGAAGGCAGCGGACTCGACCCCGGGCACTGCTTCCACATTGGATAGAAATCTTTGGAAGGCGGCGGCGCGCTGCCGGGGCTCTCTGTAGGGAGAATCCTTTGCGTCGTTCGGCAGCTTGACGCGCATGGTAAGCAACTGGTCCGGACGAAATCCCGGACTGGCGCCGAGTAGATTCGAAAAGCTGCGGAGCATTAAACCCGCGCCGATTACCAGGATGAAAGCCAGCGCGCTTTCCGCAATCACCAGGGCCGAACGCGTGCGGTTGCCCCGAATGCCGGAGAGAAACCCTCGGCCGCCCTCTTTCAGCGAGTCGTTTGGGTGGCATCGGAGACTCTGAAGCGCCGGAGCCATTCCGAAGAGAATTGCCGCCATCAGGGAAGCGAGCACGGCAAACACGAGCGCGGCGGTGTCCACATGCACTTCCGGCAGGAAGACTCGATCCGCCGCATTCGGCACGGGGATGCTGGAGGGGACGAACCGCGCAAAAAGATACGTGCTCCATTCCGCCAGCACGATGCCGGCGGCACCGCCAAGAAGTCCCAGCAACGCGCTCTCCGCCAGGAACTGCCGGACGAGCCGAAGGCGCCCCGCGCCCAAGGCCATTCGCACGGCCACTTCGCGCTGACGCGCATCGGCGCGCGCGAGCATCAGATTGGCCACGTTGGCGCAGGCGATCAGCAGCACGAATGCAGCCGCGCCAAGCAACAGCAGCATCGCGGGACGGATGTATTCCACGCGAACGGATTCGAGAGGCACGAGCACCGTGCCGAAGCCGCGTCGCGAGGGACGCTCATTCGCGATCCGCTCCGCGACCAGCTTCATTTCCGAAGAGGCCTGTTCGACAGTCACTCCCCGCTTGAGCCTGCCGAACACGCCGAGATCCGAGTCGGCCTTTTTCAGCCACTCGTTGTCGAATGGGACGACAACGTCTACGGCCCACAGCCTATTCAACTCGGGTGGCAGGACTCCGATGATGGTGTAGGCTTCGCCATTGAGCGTCATGCCGCGGCCTACGACATTCGGATCGGAAGCGTATCGCCGCTGCCAATACCGGCAGGCGAGCACTGCGTAGTTATGGCGGGCGCTCCCCTCCTCGACGCGAAACGTCCTGCCGACCAGCGGCTTGACGCCTAGAAATTCGCCGAAGTTCGTGGTCACGCGCAGCCCTGCAACCTGTTCCGGCTCGCCATTCCCCGTTACGGTTCCGCTGCCATGCTCGAACAAGAACAAGTCTTCGAATGAGGTGCTTTGCTCCCGCCAATCGAGATAATCCTGTCCAGAGGGGCCAATCCGCGCCCATCCATGGCCGAGGTTGTTGATCCAGATGACCACCAGGCGGCTGCTGGCGCGTGCGGGGAGAGCGTGGAACAGCGTGGTGCGCACCAGCGCGAAGATTGCGGTGTTTGCGCCAATGCCGAGCGCAAGAGTCAGTACCGCGACTGCGGTGAACCCGGGAGACTTCCGAAGCAGACGAATGCCGAGTCCGAGATCCTGGAGCAGAGTTTCGGCAAAGCTCACGCCTCGTGCGTCGCGGCAATTTTCACGCGCCTGCGCGAGGCCGCCGAGTTCAATTCGCGCCAGGCGCTCGGCTTCTACACGCGACACTCCCGCCGCAACGTACTTCTCCGTCTGGCGCTCCAGATGGAAGCGCAGCTCGTCGTCCATTTCTGCCTCGACGAGCCGTCGCCGGAAGAGCGAGCGCAGCCGCATGGCAAGGTCGTGCAGCATCCGCGGCTCCTAAGCAGTCTCCAGCACCTGGGCCACAGCGGCCGCCAGCTTGCGCCACGCGCTCTCTTCCGCTTCGAGTTGCTTGCGGCCGGCGGCCGTCAACTCGTAATACTTGGCGCGGCGATTGTTATCGGAGGTTCCCCAGCGCGCCTTGATCCAGCCGCGGCGCTCCAGGCGATGCAGAGCGGGATAGAGCGAGCCCTGCTGCAGGCGCAGCACGTCGCTGGAGATCTGTTGCACGCGCTCGGAGATGGCCCAGCCGTGCTGGGGCTCGAGCGCGAGAGTCTTCAGAATCAGCAGATCCAGAGTGCCCTGCGGCAGGTCGATGCGTTGTGTGGTCACGCGTTTCCCCTTTCACTTCTACAGGAGCCTACTCCCGCTCTTGTAGAAGCGCAAGAGGAAAGACGCACAAACCCCCGCTGAGGTTTCAGCGGCGCCTCGACTCTCTTGGGATGAACGCGATCCTCTTGGCCCGCCTGCGAGGTTCGCAGTAGGATGGAACGCGCCCCGCCAGGAAGAATGGAATGATGAACGCCGCTCCACGAATTGGCGAGTCTCTACCAGAGTTCACGTACACATCATCGTCCGGCGAGTCGCACAGGCTTTCCGAGCTGTGGGCGGACTCCCGCGCGGTTGTGTTGTGGCTTCGCCACTTCGGCTGACCGTTCTACTCCGAGACACTCGCGCAGTTGCGCGAGCAGCTCCCCGAATTCACGCGTCGCAGAGTGCGCGTAGGGTGCGTGGTGCAGGGAACAGCGGAGGAAATGGCGCGGTTCTGCGGCCGCCACGGTGTCGAGGCGGTTTGCATCCCGGATCCGATGCGTGCTAGCTATCGAGCCATGGGGCTGGAACGCACGACTTGGTGGAATATCCTGTTTCCCTCGCAGGAAGGCAAGCGCCGCCGCGCCGCGGCGAAGGTTGCGGGCTGCTCGGTCAGCATCGAAGGAACCATGCAGAAGCACAGCGACATTTTGCAGCTCCCGGGGGCTGCGTTGATTGCCAAGGGCGGAAAGATCGAATGGCTCTATCGCGGGAGCAGCCCTTCCGATCTCCCATCACCGGCTGATCTCCTCTCTCGTATCGCCGCGGAGAGGGCCGGCCAATGAATCGAATACATCCCAATAGCGTGAAGCCCATCGCGCGTCCTGCAGGCTGGCGGGACAAGAAACCTACGCCGGAGCCCGCATCTGCCTGGATTGAACAGCGGCACTGGGTGAAGATTTTCACGGTGGGCTTGATCACGCTGTTTTTCGGAATGCAGGAGTTCCTTGTCAAGCGAGCGGAAGTGCCCAACATCTTCAATGATCCTCAATTCGCCAGCTATTGGGTGCTCATCGGAATGGTCATAGTCGGTGCGGGCCTGCTCGTACGCGTTTGGGGAACCCGTTAAGCCAAGCCCCCTAAGTCGAGGAGAGTCAATAAGTTACTTCCAGCTCGCCAGAAGACTTAATTTGATTAATATGTATATTGACTTTTTCAATGTGCTGTGCAATTTTTCTTACGTTAAGAGAGGTTGGGATGGACATATCAAAGGCAGTATGCCCCGAATGCAACGAGCCCTTGAAGGTAGGCCGAATGGCCTGCCCGAAGTGCCATCTGGCGGTCGAAGGCGATTTTGAGGTTTCTGCTTTGGGAAAGCTGAGCCCCGAGGATCAGGTGTTCGTGATTGCCTTCCTGCGCCATCACGGCTCGATCAAGAAGATGGAAAGCCTTTTCGGAATCAGCTATCCGACTGTAAAGAACCGGCTGAATGCGATTTCGGCAAGACTCGACAAGAGTTTTGAAGCGCCGTCGTCCAATCTGACCATCCTCGAGCAATTGTCGCGCGGAGAGTTGAGCGTGGCCGACGCGCTGGAACGCCTGACCGAGAACCGCCAAGGAGAAAAATAACCATGTCCGCAGAAACCAAGCAGGTGCTGGAGATGTTGAAGGACGGCAAGATCACCACGGAAGACGCAGAGAAGTTGCTGGACAAACTCTCCGGCGCTTTACCAAACGCGTCGAGTGAACCGTCCAGCGCTGCGGCTCCCGGCGGGCAATCGGGAGTGAACGCAACACGCACTTCGGCAAAACCGCGCTATCTCCGCGTGATGGTCCAGCGCCCGGGCAGGGAGAACGTCAACATGCGGATTCCGCTGGCCCTGGCCAAAGCCGGTACGTGGCTGGCCCTGATTCCACCGGGGGTAAGGGCGCGGCTGGCGGACCATGAGTTCGACCTCTCCTCGCTTCGCGACCTGAATCCGGAGCAGCTCAGCGAAGTCATTGAGAATACGAACATCGACATCGACCGGGAGGACGGCCGGAAAGTTCGCATCTACTGCGAGTAACCGCCCCATTCCCAATGAAATTCGGCCTGCCCCGGCGCGTAGAGTAACTTTGGGAGGCTGGGACAGTTGTAATGTAAAATGGCGTATCCCGACCTGAGCCCTTATGCCCGCTGAGAAACAGTTATTGGAAGAACTGCGCATCGAGCGCAAGGCGCCGCCGCGGCGCTCGCCGTGGCGTGTGGCGATTGCCCTGGCAGTCCCGGCCGTACTGTTGATCCTGACGGCTGGTTTCTTCTGGCTAAAGGCGTCGCGAGCCCCGGAAGTGACGGTGGCCGTTGTGCGGGAAGAAACGGCAGGAAGCGCCGCAACGGTGCTCAATGCTTCCGGCTATGTGACGCCGCGGCTGCGGGCCACCGTGTCCTCGAAAATCACCGGAAAAGTCGTTGAGGTGCTGATCGAAGAAGGGAAGACGGTGACCGAGGGGCAGGTGGTCGGCCGGCTCGACGACTCGAACGCGAGGCGCGATCTGGATCTCGCCGAGGCGCAACTGGTTTCATCGCGCAAGTCCATGGCGGAGACGGAGGCGCGGCTGAAGCTGGCCAACATCACCCTGCAGCGCATGCGCACGCTGGTGAAAGACGGCGTGGAGAGCCAGTCCATGCTGGACTCCGCCGAGGCGGATGCGGACGCGCTGACCGCGCACCTGAACCAGCAGCGAGAAGACGTTTCTGTGGCTGTGCAGAATGTGGCGGTGAAGAAGCAGAACCTGGAAGACACAATTATCCGTGCGCCCTTTTCCGGCGTGGTGACCACCAAAGACGCGCAGCCGGGCGAAATGATCTCGCCCGTATCCGCCGGCGGCGGATTCACACGCACCGGAATCTGCACAGTGGTGGACATGAAGTCGCTCGAAATCCAGGTGGACGTGAACGAAAGTTACATCGCGCGCGTGTTTCCCGGCCAGCCGGTGGAGGCGACGCTCGACGCGTATCAGGACTGGAAGATTCCTGCGCACGTGATTCTCGCGGTGCCGACCGCCGATCGCCAGAAGGCTACAGTGCAGGTGCGCATCAAGTTCGACAAGCTCGACCCGCGCATACTGCCCGACATGGGCGTGAAAGTGGCGTTCCTCGAAAAGCAGGCGCCGGTCACAGCCAATCCGAAGCCGCGGCTGCTGCTGCCGAAAGCTGCGGTGCGGCACGAAGGCGATACCGACGCGGTGTACATCGTGCAGGGCGACAAGCTGGAACGCCGCGCGGTGAAAGTGATCGGGACGTCGGGCGCGGAGATCGAAATCACTGGCGTGAGCCGCGGCGAGCGCGTGGTGCTGGAAGGTCCGCCGGGGATGGCCGATGGCGGGCGAGTGACCGTGAAGTAGTTCCGCGAAGCGGCTGTGAATTCCTGAAGGCCGCGAGCATCCAACAGGGGTAGCGATAAGGGGGCAGTGCAATGCCGCAAGCAACAGCCAGTCAGTCGCAGGAGCAGGCAAACGCAGCGGAGCAGGCGGGCGCGCTGGTGCGCGTCCGCGAGGTGCACAAGGTCTATACACGGGGAAGCGAGCGGATCGACGTGCTGCAGGGTGTGGATCTGGATGTGCCGCGCGGCGATTACGTCGCGCTGATGGGTCCCTCCGGCTCGGGAAAAACGACGTTGCTCAATCTGCTGGCTGGCCTCGACCGGCCGAGCGGCGGATCGGTGCAGGTGGGCGATGACCGCATTGACAAGATGAGTGAGGGCGAGCTGGCGCGATGGCGCTCGCACCACGTCGGATTCGTCTTCCAGCTGTACAACCTGCTTCCGACGCTGACAGCCGAACGCAACGTGGAACTGCCGCTGCTGCTCACTTCGCTTTCGGCAAGCGACCGCAAGCGTCACGTGGCCGCGGCATTGAAGATCGTGGGTCTGGACGACCGTGGAAGGCACTATCCCCGCCAGCTCTCCGGCGGGCAGGAGCAGCGTGTGGCTATCGCGCGCGCTATCGTGGGTGATCCCACGCTTCTGCTGTGCGACGAGCCCACCGGCGACCTGGACCGCAAATCGGAAGAGGAAATCCTCGACCTGCTCACGGCGCTGAATCGCGATCACGGCAAGACCATTGTGATGGTGACGCACAACCCGCATGCCGCTCAGCGCGCGCGCCGCATCGTGTACCTGAACAAGGGCCAGTTGCAGTCGGAGAGCATCCAGTGAAATTCCTGCCGCTCGTCTGGGCCAATCTTCGCCGCAAGCGCGTGCGCACCGTGTTCACGCTGCTTTCGATTCTGGTTGCGTTTCTGCTGTTCGGCTATCTGGGCGCGGTGAGCAACGCGTTCAACATCGGCGTGCAGATCGCCGGAGTGGACCGCCTGGTGCTCACGCACAAGGTGTCCATCATTCTGCCGCTCCCGCTCAGCTATCTGGACCGCATCGAGCAGGTGCCGGGCGTGACGGAAGTGGCGCACGCCAGCTGGTTCGGGGGCATCTACCAGGACCCCAAGAATTTCTTCGCGCAGATGGCCGTGGATCCGGAACTCTATCTGAAGCTGTATCCGGAATTCCTGATTCCCGAGGCACAGAAGAAAGCGTGGATGGAGGACCGCACGGGCGCGATTTGCGGCCGCTATCTGGCGGACAAATACCATTGGAAGATCGGCGATCGCATTCCGCTGGTGGCTTCCGTCTGGCAAAAGAAGGACGGATCCAATACGTGGGAGTTCACGCTGGATGGCATCTACGACGGCGCCACGACTTCTACAGACGTGACGCAGTTCCTGTTTCACTACAAATATCTCGATGAATCCCGCGTGCGCCGGAACGGCATGGTGGGCTGGTACATCATCCGCATCGCGCACCCGGATCAGGCGCCGCAAATCGCGGACAAGATTGACGCCCTGTTCGCCAACTCCGACAACGAAACCAAGACTTCCACCGAGAAGGCATTCATGCAGGGATTCGCCAAGCAGGTGGGCAACATCGGCGCCATCATCACCTCGATTCTGAGCGTCGTGTTCTTTGTGATTCTGCTGGTGGCTGGGAACACGATGATGCAGTCCGTCCGCGAACGGGTGACCGAACTGGCGGTGCTGAAGACCGTGGGCTTCTCGAACGGATTGATCCTCACGCTGGTGCTCTGCGAATCCGTGATGATCGCCGCTATCGGCGGCATTCTGGGGCTCGGCCTGGCGCGATTCCTGATTGGATTTGGCGACCCGACCCGCGGCGCGCTTCCCATCTTCTACATGCCGCCGGAAAGCGCGATTCTGGGAGCAGTGTTCGTCGTATTGCTGGGCCTGGCCACGGGAACGATTCCCGCAATCCAGGCGATGCGTTTGCAAGTGGTGCAGTCACTCCGCCGCGGCTAGGCGGCCAGGGAACTCGGGAAGGCGCGCGATGCAGAGGCTCTACAACTGGTTCATTCAGGTGTACGCGGTGGGATTGCTGAATCTGCGGACGCTTCCGCAGCGGTTCGGCTCCTCGGCGGCGACGGTGGTGGGAGTAGCCGGCGTGGTGACCGTGTTTGTGGCCGTGCTTTCGATCGGCGAGGGCTTTCGCGCCACGCTGGCGCAGACCGGTTCGCCGGACACGGCACTGGTGATGCGTACGGGCGCCGACACGGAAATGATGAGCCTGGTTTCGCAGGAGGATTCACGCGTCATCCAGGACGCGCCGGGCATCGGCCGTGGCGAGCACGGGCCGCAGGCTTCGCCGGAGATGCTGGTGCTCGTGGACGTGCCGATGATTTCCACCGGCACAGGCGCAAACGTGGCGCTGCGCGGCGTGACGCCCGTGGCATTCGAGGTTCGCAAAAACCTGAAGATTCTCGCCGGCAGGAATTTTGTTCCCGGCAGAAATGAAATCATCGTGGGCCGCGCGGCTGCGGGAGAGTTCGCGGGACTTCAGGTGGGCGATGTAAAACGATGGGGAAAGACGGACTGGAACGTGGTCGGCCAATTCACGGACGGCGGCTCCGTCTCCGAGTCCGAGATCTGGGCCGACCTCAATGTGCTGCAAGGCGCCTACAACCGCGGCACCATCGTTTCCGATGTGTATGCGCGCCTCGGCGCCGCGGACGATTTCGACAAATTCAAGGCGGCGCTCACGTCGGACCCCCGCTTGAGCGTGCGCGTGATCCGCGAGACGGAATACTTCGCGGAGCAGTCCATCTTTCTCACCAATCTGGTGACGGGGCTCGGCTACCTGATCGCAGCCATGATGGGAATCGGAGCGGTGTTTGGCGCGATCAACACGATGTACTCGGCCGTTGCGGCGCGGACGCGCGAGATTGCCACGCTGCGCGCGCTCGGATTTGGCGGCGGGCCGGTAGTAATCAGCGTGATTGCCGAATCGATTCTGCTCGCGCTTGCCGGCGGATTGCTCGGCGGCACGATCGCCTTCGTGGTCTTCAATGGCTATCGCGCTTCGACGATTAACTGGCAGAGCTTCAGCCAGGTGGCGTTTGCGTTCCGTGTGACGCCGCTGCTCCTGGTTCAGGGATTCTTTTACTCGGTGCTGATCGGACTGGTGGGCGGGCTGTTTCCCGCGGTCCGCGCGGCGCGCACTTCGGTTGCTGCCGCGTTGCGTGAGCTGTAATCCGTTCTACCTCAACTGAAACGTCACCATCACCGTGCTCGTGCTGGGCGATGGCCGGTTGCCCTGCATTGCGGGCTGGTACTTCCACTTGGCGACGGCTTCCGTGGCGGCCGTGCGCAGAGCCTGCGGGCCGGAGATCACTTTCGACTCCGTTACGCTTCCGAACGCGTCGATCTGAATTTCGAGTATTACACTTCCCTGGATTTGGGCTTGTCTGGCTGCCGGCGGATAAATCGGACGGACAGATGTGAGCAGGCGCGCAGGGATGAGCGGCAGCGGCTCAGCGGGCTTCTCCGCGGTTTTCGGCGGTTCCTCTTGCGGCGGCGGGGGTGGTGCGGCGTTTAGTGCACCGAACAGCGCAGGACTCCGGCCCGGCACTGCGGCCGGCTGGTCGCCCACGGGCGTAGTCACTTCCGGCGCGTCGCCGGCGCGAGCGGCCGCTTGTTTCTCCGGCATGTTCATGCTGCTTACCAGAACGACGCGCTGTTGCGGCGCTTCCTTTATTTCCATTTCTGGTTCGGAGGCGGTCACAACGATTCCACTGGGCGTGTCGGCGCTTTCGGAGGCTGCCGGCTGATTTGCGGGCGCGGTCTCCGTGGTTTGGACGAGCGTGACGGGCGCATCGATCGGCAACGCTGCCTCTGCCGGCGAGTAGAAGCGATATCCGAGAACCACCGCACCCAGAGCTGCGGCGACGATCAGTGTCCTTCGCGGCCGTCGCTTGCGTTTGGGTTCTGCGGCGCTGATCACTTCGCAGACAGGCGCGAGAAGCGGAGGAACCGCCTCCACGACCGCCGATGCGTGCTTATCGAGTGGATCGATCACCGGCTCGCTCACCGGGATCGCTTCCATCGGCCTGGGAATGAATACCGTGGGAGCCGAACAACTGCCGCCGGATTCAGCCGCTGGTTCCGGCGAAATTGCCAGCGGTGCCGTCGTGCTGTGGGAGAAGAATGTGGCTGTTCCCGGGCACGCCGGTCCGGCGCTCGCCACTGCCGCCAGTGCTCTGGCGGGGGCGCTCGGCGCTGGTTCGACTTGGTCGTTGGAAGCCGGCTCCACGGACATTTGCGCCGCGTAACTGGTGACTACGCTGACCGCCCGGGCCGCGTCTCCCACATTCGAAATTCCCCAGAAGTCCGGAATGCTGTGCGTGAACTCAATTTCGATGTAACGCGCGTCCTCGCTGGTCCTGATGTTCGTAACGCGGCTGTGGGCGTAACGGTTCGTACGCTTGTTGATGAGCATCAGCTCCTGTCCGCGGATTACCGCCGCGGTCAGGGGGAACACAGCTCCGCGCGAGAACAGCAGCATCGTGGTGCTGTCTTCTTCAAATGGTTCGCCCTGGCGCTGCGAGACGCCGGCATCGCCGGCCACACGTTGCCCGAGCACGCGGATCGGCACTTCCATGCCCGCGGCGTCTCGATCCTTGTTCACGGGCAGGCCCGCCGCCTGTTTTCCGGCAAGCTGCTGCCAGTCCCCAATGGAGATCACGTTGGATTTCGTTTGTTCACTCATACGTTTCCCCGGTCCACCCGGCGCGGAGCATCGCTCCACCGGCGGAAAGTGTTGCGAAGACTTGTTTCTAACGGTCGAGTGCTCGGGGTTCAAGAGTACGGGGGGACACCTGACCGAAGGGGCCAGTGCGGAACTGTCCTTCGTCTCGAGTCGCTTAAATCTGTTTTTGGGGTTCAGCGCGAGGCGCGCGTTTGATGCCGAGCCATTCCAGAATCTCGCGCGCTACCCAAAGCGGACCAACCAGGAAATACACCGGGCCCTGGAAGAACGCGGGATTGTTGCCTTCAATCTTGTGGCCCACGAAGAGCATCACCCATCCGCCGGCAAAGAACACCAGTCCCCAGCGCCAGGCAATGAAGAGCAGGATGATGCCGGCAAAGATGCACGGGATTCCTACGGCGTGGAGCACGCGGTTGGCCGTGTTGTGGTGCTCGTGCTCGTATTTCTCCATGTATGGATCGATGGTGGCCATGGGCTGCCTCTGGAATCTGTTTTACGCCGGTCCATGGAGCGGCGCAATCTTTGAATACCGCGCTGGCTAGAGGATGCTGCGGACTACGCCCCCTTCCGCCTTTACTGCCGCGCCGCTGATGGCCGAAGACCGCGGACTGGCCACAAATGCAACGACCGCCGCGATTT
>Ga0335079_10006677_pt1 | contig 13197 bp, 14 predicted proteins | sample Lox_Sample_33_FD_206719 | JGI IMG/M metagenome (GOLD analysis project Ga0335079, IMG submission 206719) | Soil microbial communities from Loxahatchee National Wildlife Refuge, Florida, United States - Lox_Sample_3.3 | ecosystem: Environmental > Terrestrial > Soil > Wetlands | place: USA... | reverse complement strand
GCCGAGCACGTGCGCGAGGAGCTCGGCGATGCAGTGCGCGTGGTGCTCGACGGCGGCGAATGCCAGATCGGGCTCGAGTCGACCATCGTCTCCTTCGAGGGGCCGAACGTGCGGCTGCTGCGCCCCGGAAGCGTCACCGCCGGGCAGATCCGCTCGGTAGTCGGCGAGCTGCTCGTCGGGCCGGCCGGGGAGTCGCCGCGGGTACCGGGCAGCGCCCCGGCCCATTACGCGCCGCTGACGCCCATGACCATCGTGCCGGCCGGCGAGATCGACGCGCAGGCCGATGCCGCCTCGGGCGGGGGCAAGCGCATCGCCGTGCTCGCGCAGCGCCTGCCGTTGCGCTCCCACAAGTACGTCACCTGGATCAACGCCGGGCGCCGGCCCGAGAGTTACGGGCACGACCTGTACAACAACCTGCGCACGCTCGACCGCGCCGGCTGCCAGAAGATCCTGGTGCAGGCGGTGCCGGATGGCGAGCGCTGGGATGCGATCCGTGACCGGCTGGTGCGCGCCGCGACCAGCGTGGCCGAGAGCGATGAGGGTACCGGCAACGTGGCCGTTCTCCCGTAAGATCCCGCGGTGCCCCGCGCCCGATTCATCGATCCGTTCGAGCCTCAAGAAGTGCGCCGCCTGGTGCGCGAGTTCGGCTCACCGCTCCTGATCCTCGACTGCGAGCGGGTGCGCACGCAGTTCAGGAAGCTCCGCAAGGCGTTGCCGCACGTCGACCTGCACTACGCGTTGAAGCCCCTGCCGCACCCGGCGGTGGTGCGCACGGTGATCGAGGAGGGCGGCTTCCTCGATCTCGCCACCTCGGGCGAGGTGCAGCTGGTCGAGCGCCTCGGGATCGCTCCTGAGCGCTGCATACACACCCATCCGATCAAACGCCCCGCCGACATCGAGAACGCGCTCGAGTTCGGGGTGCGTAGCTTCGTCGCCGACAACCTGGATGAGATCGCCAAGTTCGCCCGCCACCGCGACGCGGCGCAGCTGCTGCTGCGGGTGTCGTTCCGCTCGCCCGGCGCCATGGTCGACCTGTCGCGCAAGTTCGGCTGCGACCCGCAGGCGGTGCTCGACCTGGCGCGCTTCGCTGCGCGGCTTGGCGTCGGCGTGCGCGGGCTGTCCTTTCACGCCGGCTCGCAGACGCCGGATGCCACCAAGCACGTCGAGGCGGTCGAGGCGTGCGCGCGGCTCATGGCCGCCTGCCGCCGCGAGAAGCTCGGCAGCTTCGATACCCTCGATATCGGCGGCGGCTTCCCGATCGACTACCTGCAGCCGGTGCAGGACATCGGCCGCTGGTGTGCGCCGCTGCGCGCCGCGCTCGCGACACTGCCGAAGCGGGTGCGCGTCATCGCCGAGCCGGGGCGCTACATCGTCGGTCCCGCGGCGATCGGTGTCGCCTCGGTGATGGGGCGGGCGCAGCGCGAGGGCCACTGGTGGTACTACCTCGACGACGGCCTGTATGGCTCCTACAGCGGGCAGATGTATGACCACGCGCGCTACCCGGTGGAGCCGCTGCGCACGGACGGCGAGCTGCTGCCCGCGGTGCTCGCCGGGCCCACCTGCGACAGCGTGGATGTGATCGCGGAGAACCTCATGCTGCCGCAACTCAAGGCCGGAGACCTGATCATCGGCCGCGCCATGGGAGCCTACACGCGCGCCAGCGCCTCGGAGTTCAACTTCTTTCCGCGCGCCACCGTGGTCGCGGTCAACACCCGCGCCGGGGACTCCGGCGGCGTCGACCCGCTGGCGCTTTGAGCCCCGCCATCCGCAACGTGGTGTTCGACATCGGCTGGGTGTTCGTGCGCCTCGACTACCAGCCGATGCTCGATCTCCTCAGGTCGCGCGGTGTCGAGGGGGACAGTCTGCACTCGATGCTGGCGCGCGCCGCGCTCGAGGAGCACGAGTCCGGCCGGCTGCACGGCCTGGGCCTCCTCGAGCGGCTGCGCGCACTTACGCGCGACACGGTGTCGATCGAGGAGCTGCGCCGCCACTGGACCGGGATGTTCGAGCTCGATACGCCGATGGTGGATCTCGCCCATCGCCTGAGCGGCGGCTATCGCGTCTATCTGCTCTCCAACATCGGCGATCTGCACTGGGCGCACCTGTCGCGCGAGTACCAGCTGCACCGCGTCGGGCACGGCGCGCTGCCTTCCTACCTGGCCGGCGTCATGAAGCCGCACGCCGGCATTTACGCCGAGGCCGAGCGGCGCTTCGCGCTCGAGCCGGCGGCGACCGTGTTCGTCGACGACCGCGAGGACAACATCGCCACCGCGCGCAACCGCGGCTGGCACGGCATCGTGCACAGCGGCTACGACAGCACCGTGGAGGCGCTGCGCGGCCTCGAGGTGAGCTGCTGAAGGAGGGCACATTGAATCCGGTGATCGCGGCGACGCTGCTCCTCATGGCGTCGAACGTCTTCATGACCTTCGCCTGGTACGCGCACCTGAAGAATCTCGCCGACCGGCCGTGGTTCATCGCGGCGCTCGCCAGCTGGGGCATCGCCTTCTTCGAGTATCTGCTGCAGGTGCCCGGCAACCGCATCGGCTACACGCGCCTGACGCTGCCGCAGCTCAAGATCCTGCAGGAGGTCATCACGCTCTCGGTGTTCGTGCCGTTCGCGGTGCTCTACATGGGCAAGCCGCTGAAGCTCGACTACCTGTGGGCGGCGCTGTGCATTCTCGGCGCGGTATACTTCGTGTTCCGCTCCCCCGCCACCACATGAGACGGCTGGCGGCGGCCGCGGGCGTGACGGCGATTCACCGCCAGGTGGAGGCTGCCCGCGAGGGGCGTCACCCGCGCCTCATCGCGCGGCTCGACTCGGGCTGGGCGGTGTTCGGCGAGCGGCAGTTCGTGCGCGGCTACGCGCTGCTGCTGCCCGATCCGGTGGTGCCGGATCTGAACGCGCTTGAGCCGGCGGCGCGCAGCGCCTTCCTTGCCGACATGGCGCGTCTCGGGGATGCGCTGCTTGAAGTGACGCCTGCGGTGCGTATCAATTACGCCATGTTCGGCAATGAGCAACCGGCGCTGCACGCGCACGTCATCCCGCGCTATCGCGACGAGCCCGAGGCGCTGCGCACGCGGCATCCCTGGGCCTACGACTGGCAGGTGGCGCCACTGTTCGAGCCGGCGGCGCATCGCGAGCTGAGCGAGGCGCTGCGTCGCGAGCTCGGGAAGCGGGGGTCAGCATGAGCAAACCCGAGGGTGCTTCACGCCGCGCGTTCCTGCGCGCCGCCTCCGCCACCGCGGCCCTGGGTGTCGCGCCCGCCGCGCTGCGTGCGGCCGCCGCTGCGCCCGGCGACGACGGCCTCATCGAGCTGAGCGCGGTGGAAGCGGTCGCGCGGATGTCGCGCGGCGAGCTGAGCGCGGAGAGTTATGCCCGCGCACTGCTCGAGCGCTGCTCCGCGGGGCAGGCGCTCAATGCATTCATCTCTCTCGAGCCCGGGCGGGTGCTCGAGGACGCGCGCCGCCGTGACCGCGAGCGGCGTGCCGGCGCGAAGCCGGGCGCGTTGTTCGGGCTACCGATCCCGCTCAAGGACTGCGTCAATACGCGCGATTACCCGACCACGGGCGGCACGCCGGGGCTGCGGCACTTTCGCCCCTCCGAGGACGCGCCGCTCGTCAAGACCCTGCGTCGCGCCGGTGCAATCGTGCTCGGCAAGACCAACATGCACGAGCTCGGCTACGGCTGGACGAGCAACAACGAGGCGTTCGGTCCGGTGCACAACCCCTACGATCCGGCACGCATCCCCGGCGGCAGCAGCGGCGGCACCGGAGCCGCGATCGCCGCGCGCATGGCGCCGCTCGGGGTCGGCGAGGACACCAACGGCTCGATCCGCGTCCCGGCGGCATTGTGCGGCGTCATGGGACTGCGGCCGACCACCGGGCGCTATTCCACGCGCGGCTGCATCCCGATCAGCCCGGTGTTCGATTCCGTGGGGCCGCTCGCGCGGACGGCTGCCGACCTGGCGTTGTTCGATTCCGTGATCAGCGGCGACTTCGGGCCGCTCGCGCCGACGCCGCTCAAGGGGATCCGCCTCGGCGTGGTGCGCGACTACTGGTACCGCGACCTCGATCCCGAGCTCGCGCGTGTGACCGGCGCCGCGCTCGCCCGGCTGAAGGAGGCGGGCGTCGAGCTGGTGGAGTCGGAGCTGCCGCAGCTCGCGAAGCTCCACGAGTCCATCACGACGCCGGTCATCACGCACGACGTGGGTCCCTCGATCGGCAGCTACCTCGAGGACTACGGCGCCGGCCTCGACTTCGGGCAGCTCGTGAACGAGGCGAGTCCCGGTGTGCGCGCCGAACTTCGCCAGGTGTTCCCGGGCGGCTCCGACTTCGTGTCGGACGCCGACTACCGCACCATCATCGACACGAAGCTCCCGGAGCTGCGGCGCGCGTATCGCGACTATTTCGTCCGCAGCGGGGTCGCGGCGCTGGTGTTTCCGGCGACCGCGGTGCCGGCGCTGCCGATCGGCGCGGAGGGAGAAGTTGCGATCGGCACGCGCCGCATTTCGCTCTTCACCGCGCTGGCGCGCAACATCACGCCGGCCGGATCGGCCGCGACACCCGGGCTCGTGCTTCCCGCGGGCCTCACGTCCGCGGGATTACCCGTCGCTCTCGAGCTCGATGCACCGACCGGCACGGACCGGGCGCTGCTCGCGCTCGGCATGAGCGTGGCCGAGCTCCTGGGCTCCCTGCCCGCGCCTCACATCGGGGGAGCTTGAGCCTTACTTCGACGCCGGCGGGAGCGCGGCGGGGGGCGGAGAGTTCGGGTTACCGGCCGGGTTCACCGGCGCCTTACCCGTCGGCTTCGGCATGGCGGACTGCGGGATGGCCGGCGCGGCGTTGGCGGGCGGTGCCGGGACCGCCGACGGCGGCGGCGCCGGCTTGACGCTCAGCAGCTCCACGTCGAACACCAGCAACGAGCCGGGCGGAATGCTCGGGCTGGGCGGGCGCAGGTCGTAGGCGAGTCGCGGCGGAATGTAGAGCTTCCACTTCGCACCCGGTTTCATGAGCTGCAGCGCCTCGGTCCAGCCGGGAATGACGCGGTCGACCTCGAAGGTCGCGGGCTGGCCGCCGTGCTTGGAGGAGGCGTCGAACTCGGTGCCATCGAGCAGCGTGCCGCGATAGTTCACGACCACGGAATCGCTGGCCTTCGGCGCGGCGCCGCTGCCGGCCTTGAGCTCCTGGTACTGCAGCCCGCTCGCGGTCGTCACGATGCCCGGCTTCTTGCCGTTCTCGGCGAGGAACTTCTCGGCGGCGTGATGGTTGGTCTCGACTCCGGAAGCGAGCATTGCGCGGATGTTCTCCCGGTCCTGGTCGGACATCGTGACTTTGCCGCTCAGCGCATCGCGTATGCCCTGGTTGATGCGCGCAACGCTCACCGAATCCGGTGTCACGCCGGTGCTGCGCAGCTGCGTGCCCCAGAGGACGCCGATGCTGTAGCTCCGCTCGCTCTTTGGTCCCTGTTCCGCAGCGGCTGCAGTACCCTTGGCCGACGTCTTGCCGGCCTTGGAAGCGCCCGGAGCCGGCGTGGCGGCGGCGGGCGCGGCGGCAGGTGCGGCCGCGGGCTGCTGCGCGGCGGCCGGCAGTGAGGCGAAGGCACAGGCGGCGGCGGCCGCCGCAACGACGAGGAGAATCCGGCCGCGGCGGGGCGCTGGCAGTATCATGGAACATCCTTTAAGGACTGCGGGCCGTGCACGGCACGGCTTCGGGGGGCCGCAGCGGGGCGAGAGTGTCGCCGATCCGGTTGCCGGATGCCAGCGAGGCCGGCTCCTGCCGGGTGCCCGCTGAAGCGATCGAGTGGCCGTGCAAGGCGGGCATCTCGTCGCTGCAGGGCTTGTTTGCCGGCCGGCAGCTCGTACCCTCGATGCGAGCCTCCCTGGAGCCCATCGCTGCATGATCCGGACCGTTATTGCGCTCTCAATCTGGCTCGCGCTTGTGGCGAGCGCGCAGGCAGCCACTGTCGCTCCCGGGGTGTACGTCGCCTCCGGGCGTACGATTTATGTTGGCGTCCAACATGACCCGCCGGATGCAGCGTCCAACGACTTCTTCGACCCGGGCTCTCAACGCACCGGTGATCTGCAGGCGACAGCCGGCCTGCGTCTGCGAAGCGGCATCCTCGAGGCGCCGCGGGTAATCGAAGCGCCCCAGGGGCGGCTCGGATTTTCGCTTTTCTACGCCGGCGACAGGCCGCGTGCTACGGTGATCCTGATTCATGGCAACGATCCGGAAACGCGGCAGATGGGATTCATCATCCCGTTCTTCGTGTGCAACGGCGTCAATGTCATCAGCTACGATCAGCGCGGCGTGGGCGAATCAGCGGGTGACTGGTTCCTCAATGGGCCTCCCCAAAGAGCCGCTGACGTGGAGGCCATCTATGACGTGATGCTCGGTGACCCGCACGTCGATTCGCAGCGGATCGGCGTCTGGGGATTCAGCAACGGTGGTTGGACGGCGCCACTGGTAGCGATCCATCGTCCGGTTGCGTTCATGCTCCTGAAGAGCGCGCCGACGGAATCCCTGGTGCAAAACATCGACTACGAAGTCGAACAGGTCATGCGCCGGCACGAGGTGGCAGCCGCGGCGCCGCAGGCGATCGCACTGTGGCATGCGTTCGAAGGCTCACTGGATGGCAAGGCGTCGTGGAGTGATACGAAGCAGCTGTACGACAGCGACGCGCAACAGCCGTGGTTCAGGTACTCGCTGCTGCCCGACCTGGGCATATCCATTCCGCCGCCCCCCTCGAAGATCGAAGGACTGCGGCGACTGGTCACATTCGACCCGATGCAGACGCTGCTCAGCGTCGCGTCGACTCCGACGCTGGCGCTCTACGGCACGCTGGATCGAAACGTCGATGCGGCTGATTCAGCCGCGCATTTACGCCAATACCTGCGGCGCGCCGGAGATCGTGACGTCACGATCAGGATGTATCCGCACGCCGGACACCAACTCATCGTGTCGCAGAGCGGGTACAACGGCGATCCGACACCGCCGGAACGGTTCGTCCCGCGCTACCCGCAGATAGTGATTTCCTGGCTGGCGCAGCGCGGCTTCACCGGCGAGCGCGTGCGCTGAGTCTCCGAAACGCGGGACTGTGCCGGCCTCACGGCCAGCGCAGTCCCGTGTGGGCTTCCGCGATCAGCCTCTGTTGTGGGCTTTCTCCGCGGACGCCACCAGCTGTTTCACCTGCGGCATCGCCTTTTCCGCTGCCGTCTTGGCGCACTCCAGCTCGCTCGGCGTCGCGTCCGGGTACTGCCGGCTGATCTCCTTGCAAGCCAGCGTGGCCGCGTCTTTCACCCGCTGCTCGAGGACCGTAGCTCCCGAGTGGGTGGAAAGATCCAGGTCCGAGGTTTTCACGCCGTAGCTCACCGAAATGTCCTGCAGGGGTATCCCGCCCTCGACGCGCTCGGTGACTTTCGTGGTGAGAATCCTCTTGGCCTGAACCGTCACTTCCGGCACGTCCTGAGCGATCGCTGAGCCGATCACCAGCATCGCACCGGCGACTCCAAGGACGACTCTCCCGAGAATGGTGTTCATACTTAAATTCCTCCGCTTCTGTCAGGCATTCCCTGGACCAGCATAGGAGTGCGGCCTTCGATCTCAATACGTACTTATGGCCTCGCCACGAGCCGGTCGCGGCGACGGCAGAGGTCCGTTGGCACACGCTGTGGGCGTTGCACCGCAGCGTGTGAGTTGGGTGGACCCGGTGCTGCGTCGGGTGCGGTGTGCAGAACTCTATCGGCAATGCGCCTTCAGGCCCCGCCGACGGCGCCGCGGTGTCTCGTGAGGAGCAGCACCCCGGCACCGATCACGAGCCAGCTCATGCCGGCGACCTTCGCCGGCGTCGCCATGTGGATGAGCACGTAGGCGAGAACCACGGACCCCACCAAGGGCACGAGCAGGTGTCGCAGCCAATCGCGGCTTCCGCCCCGCACGCGATAGTGCACGATGACCGCAACATGCAGCATCAGGAAGCCGAACAGCGCGCCGAAATTCACCAGCGAGGCGAGCAGCTCGAGCTCGTGCGCCAGCAGCAGGCCCACCGCGAGGTTCACCGCGCCCACCAGCAGGATCGCCCGGTCGGGGATCCTGCGCTGCGGCTGAACGTGCGCGAGAAAGCGCGGCATCCGGCCGTCGCGCGCCATGCTGAACAGGAGTCGTGCCGTCGCCACCTGCGAGGCAGCGGCCGCGGCGGTCCCAGCGAACAGTACCTTCGAGGAAGCGAGGAACCTCAGCCACGGCCCGCCGATCCTCTCGGCGATGCCGTAGATGGCCGCATCCGTCGGCTCGCCGGGTGCGAAGCGCGGCAGGCCGAGTACGAACAGCGAGGCGAGCCAGGTCAGCGTCACGAAGATCACCGTCGCCAGGCACAGGCTCAGTATGGTGGCCCGGCCCACGGCGGCAGCTCCGCCGCGCGCTTCCTCGACCAGCGTCGCTATGCCGTCGAAGCCCAGGAAGGCGAGCATCGCGACCGACAAGGCGGCGAATATGGCGCCCGGCTCGAGCGCTGCGGGCTCGAGGAGCGGTGCCCACGAGAAGTGCGCGCCGCCGACCCCGCGGCCGAGAGCCACCAGGGCGAGGGTCACGAACAGCGTGATGAAGCCGATCGACACAGCCAGCCAGAAGGCATTGAGCCGTGCCGTCGCTTCGATGCCGAGAAGATTGATCGTGGTGTTGAAGCCGAGGATGACGACGATCGTCAGTGCGCGCGGCACCGCGGGCAATACCGCCTGAACCGCGATGGCGCACAGCACGTACACGAGAGCCGGCATCAGCACGTAGTCGAGCAGCATGCCCCAGCCGGCGAGGAACCCGGCACGCGCACCGATGGCGCGCGCGGCATAGGCGTACACCGAGCCGGCGATCGGGAAGGCGTGTGCCATCATCACGTAGCTGTAGGCCGTGAATCCCATCGCGACCAGGCCGACGAGATACACGAGCGGCACCATGCCGTGACTCAGGTTGTAGACCACGCCGAAGATCGAGATCGGCGACGTCGGGCTTATGAACACGAGTCCGTAGACGACGAGCGAGGCGAGGCCGAGCGAGCGCTTCAGCTCCTGGCGGTATCCGAACTCCTCGAGTGACTTCTCCGGTGGAAAGCCCTCGGGACGCGAAGAGCGGGCTTGTTTTTCGGTGGTCATCGCGCCGGCGCGCTCCCAGGAGGCCAGCGGCAGCATGCATAGCGGCTGGGGAAAGCGCAAACGCAGGCTCACGCGGCTATTTCGCAAGCGCGTCGCTCATCGCCCTTGTGCGTCTCAGGCCTTTTCTACATCATTCAAACTCCACGATGTGGGGATTCTCATGACCGCCTTCAACGCTGTGCGATTCCGGGTGAAGCCCGGGCGCGACAAAGATTTTCTCGATGCGCACAAGAACATGGCTGCCGATTGGCCGGGGCTGCGGAGAGTCAACCTCATCAAGGTCTCCGACCGCAGCTACTGCATCATTGCCGAATGGTCCGACATGGATGCGCTTGCCAAAGCGCGTCCGAGCATGATCGCCGCGCTCGATTCGTTCCGAGATACGCTGGAAGACCTGGGCGGCGGTCTGGGAGTTACCGACCCCGTCTCCGGTCCGGTGGTTCTGGAGTTGAAATAGCAGATTTCTGTGCGGCCGTGACCGATTCCGGGCCGGAAGCGGGCTAGCCGGGCACGCGCGCAGTGTCTATGTCGTTGATCCTGCCAGCTACGGAACGAGGTCCGACATCCACACCTTGCACAGCAAGGCCTTCAGGCGCCTGAAGTCCCTTTCACCGAGGGTGGTTCGCCACTCAGCTTCGATCTCGGCGAGGATCTCGTGGATCCTGGCCCAGGCGGCGCGTCCGCGCGCGGTGAAGTGCACGAGTCGCGGCCTGAGGGCTGATCACGCGCACTCGCGCGTGCGGCAGGTGGGTCATTGAAAGAGTTTGAGGCGGTTGACGACCGCGATGTACGCGAGCGCCAGGATGAAGAAGACCCCGAGACTCGCAAGAATGGCTTTGTGGGAGCCGAGCTTGGGCGCGAGGTACGCAATGGCGAGCATGTAAGGCACCCAACTCACCAGCGTGCCAGCCAGCACCCATTTCGCGTGCTGACTGACCGCATTGGCCCCCGCAGTCTGGCCGATGAAGAAATATGCGACGAGAGTGAAGACCGGAACCAGTGTCGCTAAGCCGGACAAGGTCCGCTGACCCATCTCCTCCAGCGTTACGATGATCGCGGTAAACAGGCCGCCGGTTATGAAATAGAGGATGAGGCTCGACAGCTTCATGGAGGCCCTCGCCCTCGGGCTCGCGTCGGCATGCCGGCTGGCGTTCTCTCAGGGGGATGCCGTGTGCTTCGGCTCCCAGAGCTCGATCTTGTTACCTTCCGGATCGAGAATCCACGCAAAGCGGCCGTTCTCGTCGTCCGCGCGCTTCAGGATCTCGACCTTCTTCGTGCGCAAGCGCGCGAGGAATGCTTCCATGTCATCGACCGCGTAGTTGACCATGAAGGCGCCGGTGGACGGCTCGAAGTAGTCCGTCGAGGCAGGGAAGGTACTCCAGATGAGCGCCGGAGGATGCATGGGTGCGTCGTACTTGAGCGCCGCCCCGCCCCAGGATTCGAGCGGTAGGCCCAGCACGTCGCGGTACCACGCCGCGAGCGCCTTCGGATCCTTTGCCTTGAAGAACAGGCCGCCGACGCCGGTGATGCGTCCGACGGGCTCGGCGGCCACGGATTCACCCGAACCAGCCATCATGAGAACTCCCAGGCACAGAACCGCGAACGCTCGCACCGCCACCGCGGCGTCCCTCAGGTACCGGCACTTGCGGCCGGGTACTGGTGCTCACCGCGCGCACTCCAGCGATACAGATCCTCGTTGCCGCAATGCGGACACTTGAGCGCGGCCAGCTGATCGTCATATTCGCCCGCCGCCGGCTTGGCTCCGGCGGGCGGCAGCGCGATGGCCATGACGAGCCCGCACGCCTTGTTCTTGCACATCCAGCCGAGGTAGGTATCCCCCGGGACCATCTGGCTTCGTGGCCGCAGCTCAACGTGACGCAGGCCCGGTGAGGCCACGGTCTTGCGTACCGGGGTTCCCATGCTCTTGGATGGTCGCTTGATTGCCACAGGTGCCTCTTTCGCGTTGGCGCTGATCAGAGCCTACCGCGGCAGCCCGCGCCGGCGCCAATTCATGCCAGGTCGGCGAGCGCCGCCGGCACGTGCCGGCGCAGCAGCTTGTTACGCGCCTCCCACTGCTCCGCGGCGGGGAGCTCCGCGAGGAACGTCACCTCGCCGCCGGCGAGCAGCGCGAGCGGCACGCCGTCGCGATACAGAACCCGATTGCCGGCGAGCGCCGGCAGCCGCGCGCCGGGTGTCAGGATGCCGACGAGGTTCAGGGGATCGGAGCCCGAGAGCGATACGTAGTGTCCGTCGCGAGGCCTGCGGCGCGCCTCGCGCAAGAGGCCGATCGCCTCGGGAGCCGCATACTGCTCGCCGGTGACCGAGGCGACGAAGCGCCCGCCGCGAATCTCGCCGCGCGCCTCGAGGCGCCGGCAGCACATGAGGAGCTCGCGCCAGGGCGGCAGCCAGTCGGCCTCGCGCGCCAGCAGCCGCCAGAAGATGACTCCCCAGCGCTTCAGCAGCGTGCGCACCACGTGCTCGATGAGCTCGTCCTCGCGCGCACGCTCGGCAGCGGCGCTGGCCGCCGGTGCCGCAGCCTCGCGGACGCTGCGCGACCAGCGGCCGGCGGCATCCATGCCGAAGAGGGCGATGCGACGGCGCCGGCGGCCAGCGGCGGCGGCACGGCGGCGGTCCGCGGGAACGAGCAGCGCCCGCAGTCCCGCGAAGCTGTCGGAGTTGACGAGCCCGAGCGCTACCAGCTCGGCGAGCGCTTCCTCCGCCTGCGCGGGCAGGAGCCCGGTGCCGCCGGCGAGCTCATCGAAGAACGACGCGCCGTGGGTCGCGAGGTATTGCGCGACGCGCTCGCCCGCGGCGCTCAACGCGACGGCGGCCGGTGCACCGCCGAGCGCGGACCACAGGCGAAAATTGCGCCGCGCCAGGAGCACGATGGGTGTGGCGCGCACCGGAGCGGCGCGCCGTTCGGGGTCGCTGCGCCGGGAGGCGAGGCGCGTCCAGGCGAAGCGCCCGGCGAGACACTGCTCATCGAGCCACGCCGGCTCGTACTCGCTGATGCGCTCCGGGAGGATCTCGGTCTCCCAGGCGCCGGCCGCCGCCTCGAAGCCCTCGAGCTGCGCGAGGATCGCGCCGACCGCATCCGGCCCCTCCATGCGACCGGCCGGGGTGACGCGCTGCCATTCGAAGAGGAAGCGCAGGAAATCCCGCGCCTCGATCGGCTCGATCTCGGCGCGCAGCCGCCTCACCGTGTAGCGGTGGATGCGGGCCAGCAGCCGCCGCTCGCACCACTCGAGCGCGGACGCAGTCGCCGCGGGGGTGAAGAGTCCGCGCATGGCGAAGCCCTCGGCCTCGAGCGCCGCGAGGGCCGAGTCGATGCGCGGCACCGGCAGGCCCATGAGGGCCGCGAGCCTTGCGGCGGTCACGGGACCTGAGCCCGTGAGCCGTCCGCGCACCACCTCGATGAGTGCAGCCTCCGCGGTCGGTGTGCGCGCGTGCGCCGCCGGAGTCGCTACCCGCGGCTCGAGAGAGGCCTCGCCGTAGAGTGCGGTGAAGAGCGGCAGCTGCTCGGCCGTGACCCAGAGCCGCGTCTCGCCCGTCGACACGAGGGTCGCGCGCCGCGCCGCGGCGAGCTCCCTCATGAGCTCGGGCCAGCCGGACTGATGCTCCACTTCCGCCGCGCTCAGGCAGGTGAGCCACACCAGCGCATCGTGCAGCTCATCGGCATCGCCGGCGTCGGGCCAGGCCTCATCGAGCACCCGCTCGATGGCTTCCGGGTCGAGCTTGCCGATGTCGGCGGCGCTCTCGGGATCGAGCCAGCGGCGGCTCATCACCGCCTGGGTGCGCCGCTCCTCGAGCGGCGCATCGTCGAGGAACGCGTACGGCCGTGCCGACAGCACCTCGAGGGCGAGCGGCGAGGGCTCGGTGAGATCGCGGGCGAGGCTGCGGATGCTCCCCGCCTCGAGGCCGCGCAGCAGCCGCTCGAGGCCCTCGATGTCCATCGCCTCCTCGAGACAATCGCGGATCGCCTGGCGCACCAGCGGGTGGTCCGGAATCTCGAGCTCGCCCACCAGGTTCTCGGCGCACGCCACCTGGTCGGGGA
>Ga0335079_10006676_pt1 | contig 13198 bp, 12 predicted proteins | sample Lox_Sample_33_FD_206719 | JGI IMG/M metagenome (GOLD analysis project Ga0335079, IMG submission 206719) | Soil microbial communities from Loxahatchee National Wildlife Refuge, Florida, United States - Lox_Sample_3.3 | ecosystem: Environmental > Terrestrial > Soil > Wetlands | place: USA... | reverse complement strand
CTGTGGGGATTTTGGTTGATATGGTTAGCTCTTATATCTAGCGTAGTTTTAGAATATAGGTCAACGAGAATTAAATTCAATGAAAATTGATCTCAACTGCGACATGGGCGAAAGTTTCGGAGCATATAAACTTGGCAACGATGAAGCCGTGATGCCGTTCATCACATCCGCTAACATCGCTTGCGGATTCCACGCGGGCGATCCATCAGTAATGCAATCCACGATTCGACTCGCCAAGAAATATCAAATTGCTGTTGGCGCACATCCAAGTTGGAATGATTTGCAAGGATTTGGTCGACGCGAGATGAATTTATCAGCGGAAGAAACGGAAGCGCTGGTTCTTTATCAGCTTGGAGCATTGGCAGGTTTTGCAAAAGCAGAGGGCGTTGAACTGCATCACGTCAAGCCGCATGGCGCGCTTTACAATCAAGCCGCGAAAGATCGAATGCTGGCAGATGCAATTGCACGCGCGGTGAAAGCTTTCAGTGTGGATTTGATTCTGGTTGGGCTGGCTGGTTCAAGCCTGATTGAGGCGGGAATCGAAATCGGCTTGCGAGTCGCGAACGAAGGATTCCCGGATCGCAACTATAACGCCGATGGAACTTTAGCCTCGCGCAAGCAGACAAATGCAATCGTCGAATCGCCGGAGGAAGTTGCGGCGCACGCGCTGAGGCTTGCTCAAAATGGAATTGATTTCTCCAGTCAACGCATGAAAGTAGATACGTTATGTTTGCATGGTGACAATGTTCATGCGGCGGAGAATGCCAAAAGAATCCGCGAGGCTCTTGCTAAAAACGAAATCTTAGTGGAAGCGTTATAGACGGAAATTCTTATGAAGTTATTATGTTTACAGGGGTAACACTGTTACAGCGCGGTGAGTCTACCCAGCATAATCATTTGTTATAATTTTGGTGAGGAGCGAAATCATGTTTGGTTTTGAAGGTCCTGATCGTCGTAAAGAAGAAGAGCGCGTGCGCAGTGAAGGTCGTCTGCCGCCGGGTCAATCCTTGACCTTGAAATTTCCTGTCTTGCATTATGGCCCCGTTCCGCATTTCAATCCCGCCGCGTGGGATTTTCGCGTGTGGGGTGAAGTCGAGGAAGAGAAGCGCTGGTCATGGGACGAGTTCAATAAACTGCCGCGCACAAAACTCAAGATGGACATTCATTGTGTAACGCGCTGGAGTAAATTCGACACGGTGTGGGAAGGCGTATCGGTTAAGACACTGGTAAATGAAGGCTTCTTTAAAATCAAGCCGAATGTAACGCATGTGATGCAACATGCCGAATATGGATTCACGGTCAATCTGCCGCTCGAGGTGGTGTTGCAGGATAATTTCTTGATGGCGACTCATCTCAATGGCGAACCAATCACAGCCGATCACGGTTATCCGTTACGCGGCGTGGTGGGATTCATCCCCGGATGCGAAGGCTTGGAGACACCGTATTTTTGGAAAGGCGCCAAGTGGCTGCGCTCGCTGGAATTCATGCCGCGTGACCGGCGCGGCTTTTGGGAACAAGCTGGTTACCATAACCGCGCCGATGTTTGGCGAGAAGAGCGGTTCGGTTAAATCTAAATGGACAGGATAAGAACCCTGTCCATTTTTTGTAGCGAGCATAAGTACTTAATTACGGTCGCTTGCCTAACGTCACCGTGATATCCTGCTTCTGACTTCCGCGCAACACGGTCAACACCACTGTATCGCCGGGCGATTTATTCTCGATCAAATATGCAAGCAAGTCATCGAATTGCATCACGGGGTGACCGTCAATCGCGATGATCAAATCGCCGCCCGCGTTCAGGCCCTGAATGCTGGTCGGTTGAGTCCCGGCTTTGATGCCGGCCTGATCGGCCGGACCGCCCGCCACGACATCTACAACATACGCGCCTGTATCCTGCGTCAGGCCCAAAGCCTGGATCACATCCAGCGAGAGGCTGGGAAAGAAATTAATGCCGAGATATGGATAGTCCACTTTCCCGTTGCTGATCAGCAATGGCGCGACGCGTTTGAGAATATTCGATGATACGGCAAATCCAACGCCCGAACTGACGGGCCCGCCGGTGGGTGTGAAGCTATTCGTCGCATCAGATTCAACAATGCCAACCACTTGTCCATTAAGGTTAAGCAAAGGTCCGCCTGAATTGCCAGCATTGATCGCCGCGTCGGTTTGGATGAAGTCACCTGCTGTAAATGTCTGACCGGTGCTTCCGGGCACAGCATGGAGCGAGCTGACTGTTCGAGTTAATCCGGAAACGATGCCGACGGTCATCGTTCCCATTTCTCCAAATGGATTTCCGATTGCAACAACAGTCTGCCCTACTTTAAGCGCACCGGAATCCCCGACGGGGACCGGGTGCAGCTCAGAGGCAGGCGCATTTACTTTAATGATCGCCAGATCGGAGTCCGGGTCGGTGCCGACCACAGTTCCATAGACCTTATCGCCGGAGTTGAAATCCACTTCCACTTTATTATTCTGCGCGCCTTCCACCACGTGATCGTTCGTCACGATGTGGCCCTGCGTGTCGTAAACAAAACCGGAGCCCAGCGCGCTTCCCTGCGAGAGATTAACTTGTATGGTGACTACACCTGGAATCGTCTGTTGATACAACGCGACCAGCGCGTCTTGCTGTACCGCAGGATTATTCGGCGCCTGTACTTGAATCGGCGCGGTTTGTGTCGGTGCGGAAGTTTGCGGCGCAGCACTTGGTTGCGCTGAAATAATTTGTGCATTGCCAGCCTGACATGCCAACGCGGCCAACATAAGAATGGTAAATCCAATCAAAATACGTTTTGTTTTCATTATTTCTCCTGCTCTGAGATAATATCCAGCCTCACGCCGATTTATGGTGCGAAGCCTCTTCCAATAAAGACTTCTGCTTCGACGATAACTGCTTGGGAATCTTTACTTTGACGCGCACGAATAAATCTCCGTTGCCTTGCGAACTTTTCAAACGCGGCATGCCGCGTCCAGCCAGGCGAAATACCTGTTCCGGTTGTGTGCCAGCGGGAATCTTCAATTTGACTTTTCCTTCCAGCGTTTCCACTTCGGCTTCGCCGCCCAGCAACGCGGTGAACACATCAATTATTGCAGATGTTCGCAGATCGTCGCCATCGCGTTCGAAGCGCGGATCATCTTCAACTTCAACGATCAGATATAAATCGCGTCCATCCGGAGCCGCGCCCGCCACGCGCACCTTCGAGCCGGTCCTCACTCCAGCCGGTATGCGGACCTCGACGCGTTTTTTATCCGTTTGCAATGAACGCCGCGCGCCGTTATAAGCCTCTTGTAAAGTGATCTCGACTTGTTGTTGATAATTTGGCATGGCTCGCGTTCGCGTGGTCGCAGATCCCATTCCCGACATTCCACCTAACCCGCCAAAGATGGATTGGAAGAAATCGGAAAATCCTCCGCCGCCGAACAGATCATTCAAATCGCCATATTCCACGTGCACGTTCCCGCCACCGGGTTGTCCTTGCCCACTGAACCACTGACTCCAATCGAAGTCGCCGGGCGAGCCGCCGCGCTGCTGCCAGTTGGAGTACGCGCTTCCAAGCTGGTCAAAGCGTGCGCGCTTTTCCTTATCACTCAGCACCTGATACGCCTCATTGATCTCTTTGAACTTTTCCTCGGCTTGTTTATTGCCGGGGTTGCGGTCCGGATGATATTGCATCGCGAGTTTGCGATACGCCTTGCGGACGTCGTCCGCGCTGGCGGAGCGTTCCACACCGAGAATTTGGTAGTAATCCTTGTAGTCCATCAGCTTGATTTTATGTCTGTTATGCGAGTCGGGCAAGCGCTTAAACGGCGGTCTAACAGAACTCTAACCTCAGTTATACTTACGCTCACTGCGAGATGGCGTTGCGAGAATAACTTATAACATTTTGAGATGAACATCCGATGAATTCTATAAAGGGAAACATGCAATCCATCTGTGTCTTTTGCGGATCATCCGACTCGGTTCACCCGGACTATCTGTCGGCGGCGCGTCAAATGGGGCGGACTCTCGCCGAGCGCGGACTCCGTTTAATTTACGGCGGAGGCAAAACCGGTTTGATGGGAGCCGTTGCCGACGGCGCGTTGGAAGCGAACGGCGAGGTCATCGGCGTGATCATTCCATCCATGAACATATCGGCGTTGGCGCATCAAGGAATCACGCGTATGGATGTCGCCGCCGATATGCACGCCCGCAAAGCGCGCATGCACGAACTTGCCGATGGATATATTGCGTTGCCCGGCGGATTCGGAACATTCGATGAATTGTTCGAGACGCTCACATGGGGACAGATCGGCGCGCATGAAAAACCGATTGGCTTATTGAATGTGAGGAATTATTACGCGCCGCTGCTCGCCGCTCTTGACCACGCCGTGGACGAAGGCTTTATTTTTCGCGAGCACCGCGAGGCGTTGTGTTGCGAAGGTGAGCCTGAAGCCTTGCTGGATGCGATGGCAAATCATCAGCATCCTTATGATGCAGTGAAGAGGTGGATGAGAGAAAGTTAGCAACTAGCTTTTAGCCAATCACTATTCATTTGATGAACGATCCTAAGGGTCCGTTTGGATCAATCAAACTTTTCAATTCACTATACGGAACCGTCACTGTTTGCGGTCCGGCAACGTAGGCCGCGACTTGATATTCATCGAAGGTGATCATCAATCCATCCGGTGTGATATTCCAATTTTTATAATTCTCGGTGGTTGGGTCAGCGCCTTGCGAGAATTGCTGAAAGTTAATATCGCGCGTGCTGAGTTGCGCGGCGCAATATTTCGAGAGCGCGCCGAGATAATCCGCGCCGGGCAAGAATAGATCGCTGAGGGCAATATCCTTGCCTGCATCAAGATCATAGTTGAATGTGTAATTGAGATGGTACGGATGCGCCATTCCGGCGATATATCCCTCGGTTTGATATTTAATGCTTAGTATATTCCCAGATGGCGAAACCACTTGATAACGAACGTCCAGATAACTGGTCGCTTGAATAGGCGGCGGACCCATCGAAGCCATGTTCTTTTTGAAATCATCTGCCAAGTGCTGGACAAAGTTATTCATCTCAGAATCAAATGCCACCGCACGCGGATCATTGTTATTTGCAATGGTGGGAATTTGAGCCGTAAGCTTGTAAGCCGGTGACGTTCCCGAATCATTGAAGTTCGTGGTCGAGACCATGACTTGTTGATAAAACGGAACGGCAGTCGCGGTCGGCGCGCTGGTGGAAGTCGGCGCGGCGGTTGGTGTCATTGTTGGAGTGGTTAACGCGCTACAAGCAGACAAAGCCGCTATCAACATCATAGCAAAAAAGATTGTTCGATTGCGATTCATACAAACTCCTTCCAAAGTCAATCCACGTAATATTTTATCTCATAGATGAGGCACATTCGCCCAAGCTTTCTCGCTAAAAGCTGAACGCGAATAGCCAACCGCTAATATGCTAAAATCATCCTATGCAATTCGAAGTCTTCACGCTCCTGCCCGAAGTCTTTCCTGCATATCTTGAAAGCAGTATCCTGCAGCGCGCCCGCCAGCGCGGACTCATCGAAGTGCGCGTGCACAACATCCGCGATTATACGCGCGACAAACATCACACCACGGATGACATTCCTTACGGCGGCGGCGGCGGGATGGTGATGAAGCCGGAGCCGGTATTCGATGCCGTCGAATCAGTCCTTGGACGCTTCGACACGCTCAGCGCGACGCCGAATGCGGATTGCCCCATTATTTTGTTGACCCCACAAGGACGCGTTTTCAATCAACGCATCGCGGCCGAATTTTCCCTTCACGAAAAAATTGCTTTGATCTGCGGACGTTATGAAGGCGTGGACGAACGCATCCGGGCGCATTTGGTCACCGATGAAATTTCCATCGGCGATTATGTGCTCACTGGCGGCGAACTTCCCGCGCTGATTCTGATCGATGCTATTTCGCGTTTCATCCCCGGCGTGCTCGGCGATCCCGATGGCGCGGCAGATGACTCTCATGCTTCAGGCTTGCTCGAATATCCGCATTACACGCGTCCGCCTGAATTTCGCGGCTGGACTATTCCCGATGTTTTGCTCTCCGGCGATCACGCCAAGATCAATCAATGGCGGCGCGAACAATCCTTGCGCCGCACGCTTGCGCGCCGACCCGATTTGCTCGATAAAGCAAATTTGAGTGAAGCGGACAAAAAGTTATTGGAACAAATCAAGAAACAAAAATGATCGGGTGCCATTCCCCTTCGGGGACGATGTGCGAGTCTTCGAGAAGCAATCCCAAACAAACGAGGAGACTGCTTCGGGGAAGAACTCCCCTCGCAGCGACATCTTTTCTACTGCTTTCTGTATTACTGCTTTTTGCTTGCGCCCCGCGTCCGTTAGATTGCGCGCGTCCCGATGTGTTTTGTGTTGGGCTGGTCACTGCTTCCGGCACAATTGATGATGGCATCAATCAACAAGCCTGGCTTGGATTGCAAGATGCCAAAGCCGAAGGCTTGGCTGATCGCATTGATTACATTGAAACTGTAGACTCACGCGACCGCGAAGCGAACATTCAAGTCTTTATCAATGATGGCTATGATGTCATCATCACAGTGGGTTCTGCGCTGACCAACGAAACCATGGCCGCGGCACAAAAGTATCCAAAAATAAAATTTGTCGGTGTTGAACAAACACAAGATGAAACATTGCCAAATCTAACAGGCTTAGTTTTTCACGAAGAACGTAGTGGATTCCTAGCAGGCGCGTTAGCCGCGTCCATTACGCAAACGAATCATGTCGCCGCGCTCTGCGAGGCAAAATTCATTGATGCCATGCGGCGATATTGCGATGGCTTCAAAGCCGGAGCGCAGTATGCAAATGCAAACGTAATTGCAACTGTCGTTTATCGAACTGGTTCCAATCAATATCTTTTCAATGATCCGGATTGGGGAAGCCAAAACGCGCTTCAAGCCGTCCACGATGGTGCGGATGTGATCTTTGCCGCCGGGGGAAATACAGCCAATGCTGCGCTGGAAACCGCCGCGGGACAAGGCGCGTACGTGATTGGATCGGAAACAGATCAATATGAAAGTTTACCGGACATCCGCTCGAAGCTGGTATCCAGCGCGCTGAACGATGTCCGCAGCGGCGTCCGCGATTTGATGCGGCTGGCTCGGACCTATCCACTGCCCGCTGGAAATTTTTTCGGTCCAATCGAGCTTGCACCTTTTCACGATCTCGACAAACAAATCCCACAATTGGTCAAAAATCAATTGAACCAACTTGAACAAGAGCTATTAAGCAATCCCGTCATTGACACAATTCCTTATCAAAAGCCATAAAGACAACCAGACTTGCACAATGATAGAGTTGGCTTTATACTTCGTTGGCAATGATCCGATTAGAGCAGGAGGTGCCTCCCTATATACGAGATGATATTTGAATCAATGTCCAAGATATTACTTCCTCAAATTCAAACAGGAGAAGAATGATGAAAAAGTTCTACAGCCTTATGGCCATTGTGTTATTGGCCTCCATGTTCTTAAGCGCCTGCGGCGGCGCGGCACCGGCCGCACCGACTGCAATGCCTGCCCCAACTCAAGCTCCCGCTGCCACTGCTGCCATGCCCGCCGCAACTGCTACGACTTCAGCCACTGCACCAGATTGCACACAGGCAAATGTCTTCTGCGTGGGGGATGTGACGGATGTTGGTCACGTAGATGATAAATCCTTCAACCAATCCACTTGGGAAGGCGTACAAGCAGCCAAAGCCAATGGCACTGCCGATTGGATTCAGTTCATCGAGACCAGCGACTCGAAGGATTATGCCAAGAACATTGACACCTTCGCAGAAGCCGGCTACAAAGTGATCGTAACCACCGGTTTCAACTTGACTGATCCGACTTATGCAGCTGCCAAGCAATATCCAAATATTTTGTTCATCGGCGTGGATCAAGGCTTACAGAAGGATGCCAACCATCCCGATTGGCCCTTGCCAAATTTAGTTGCTTTGATATTCCATGAGGATCAATCCGGCTTCCTCGTCGGCGCACTGGCCTCCATGATGTCCAAATCGCACAATATCGGCGGCGTGTTCGGCACCGATGCAGTTCCAGCGGTCTGGCGCTATGGCGAAGGCTATCGCGCAGGCGCCGCCTATGAAGATAAAAAGAATGGCACCACCACAACCGTCACCAACGTGTATCACAACGATGTCGGTTTCAACCTAACCTTCACCGACCCAACCTGGGGTGCGACCACTGCCAACTCGATGATTGACAAGGGCGCAGATGTAATCTTCGGCGGCGGTGGCATTACCGGTAACGGCGCAGTGGATGCGACCGCTCAACGCAAAGTGCTCGCCATCGGCGTGGATACCGATCAGTATTACACTCTGCCTGAGGCAGATGCCTATCTGCTCACTAGTGCCATGAAACCCATCCCGGGTCCTCTCGGCGACCTGATCGGAATGGCAAAAGCCGGTAAATTCCCGACGAACGGACAATATTACGGCGCGTCCGGCTATGCTCCATATCATGATGTTGCCAGTCAGGTTCCAGCTAATGTAGACGCCGAAATGCAGGCGCTTCTCAAAGCTCTGACCGACGGAACACTCCAGACCGGCGTACCTGACGCAAAACCAGCTCAATAATTTCATAAGAGCATTAAAGAGGGGAAAGAGCTTTGCTCTTTCCCCTTTCTATTTATAACGAGGTAATTCTTTCCAAGATAGCGGAGATTGCTTCATGCAAAAATCTGACGAACAGGGATTTTTGAAGACTTTACAGCGCTGGCTAGAACCGTTGCTTGTGCCTGTGCTGGCGATTTTGACAGCGGTAATCCTTGGCGGAATTATTGTCAAAGTGGTAAACGGCGATCCGATCGCCGCCTATCGAGGACTCATTCAGGGCGCTTTCGGTTCACCCAGGGCCTTGAGCGAAACAGCCGTTTGGGCTACACCTTATATTTTTGCAGGGCTGGCAGTTGCATTTGCTTTCAAGGGAGGATTATTCAACATCGGTGCGGAAGGCCAGATTGCGCTGGGCGCTGTGTTCGCGGCTTTAATTGGTTATGCTCTGCCGGGCTGGTTGCACACGAGCCTTCCTGCATATATTCATATTCCATTAGCGGTAGGTATGGGAATGCTGGCTGGTGCGATATGGGCGGCGATTCCTGGCGCTCTTAAAGCATACACGGGCGGACATGAAGTCATCAACACCATCATGATGAACTATATTGCACTCAATCTCACATCGTTCTTGCTTAACGGGCCAATGCGAGACCCTGATCCTCTGGATCTCTCTGCCCGCACACCGGAGATTGCCCCAAGCGCGCGTATTCCACCACTCTTCAACATCCCCGGTATGCGCGTCCATTGGGGATTCATACTGGCGCTGGTTGTGGCTGTAATCATCTGGTGGGTTCTCTGGAAGACCACACTTGGTTTCGAGATTCGCACCGTTGGCGCAAATCCAGATGCGGCCAAATATGCAGGCATCAACGTTAAACAAACCATCATAACCACGATGGCGATTTCTGGCGCGCTAGCCGGGCTGGCGGGCGCTATCGAAGTGACTGCTCTCAATTACCGTCATGAACTCGGATTTTCAACCGGTTACGGTTTCGATGCGATTGCCATTGCTCTGTTAGGGAAGACTAATCCATACGGGGTAATATTGGCCGCTATTCTGTTCGGGGCAATGCGGAATGGCGCTACCCGCATGCAGTTCCTAACGCAAATTCCAACGGATATCATCTCGGTGATCCAAGCGTTGATCCTGCTCTTTGTCGCGGCAGATGCGATCATCCGATTCATTTATCGCATCCGTGCCCGCGAAGAACGCGTGGTTTTGACGCGCGGCTGGGGCGGTTAGGAGGATTCATGAACGGAAGAAGATTCGCTATCATCATATTCATAATCGCCATTATGTTCGGGACGGTTGTGCTGGTTGGCATATCCAAGAATTCACCGTTGGTTATCATCACCAGTATGATCGCAACCACGATCGCCGTAGCCACTCCGTTGACTCTCGGCGCACTTTGCGGCTTGTACTGTGAACGCGCAGGCGTTGTGAATATTGGTATTGAGGGCACGATGCTGGGAGCCGCTTTCTTCGGATGGCTGGCATCGATTTATATGAACACGATCTTCCACTTCCCCGCCTTGCCAAGTTTAATCGTTGGGGTGATTGCGGCTGTAGTGACTGGAGGTTTATTCGCTTTACTTCATGCGGTTCTGTCCATCACGTTCAAAGTGGACCAAATCATCGGCGGGACGGTAATCAATATTCTCGCAAGCGGCATTACCGGTTTTCTAAACCGTCAGATGTTCTTTGGCGCTGGCAGTGTATTTCACGGTAATATACCGGATAGCCCCGGTGTATTACCGACTATTCGCATTCCGTTGTTGGCTGATATTCCGGTCATTGGCCGCGTCTTTATTCAACAACCCATCGCTTGGTCTGCAATCGCTTTGGTGATCATTACGCAGGTGGTCATTTTCCACACGCGCTGGGGATTACGAACGCGCGCGGTAGGTGAGCATCCCCGCGCGGCAGACACAGTTGGCATCAATGTGATTCGCATGCGTTATTTCAATGTGATTATCGGCGGCCTTCTGGCCGGATTGGCGGGCGCTTATTTCACCCTTGAATCCATTTCATCTTTTCAACCGGATATGACCAACGGCCGCGGCTTTATTGCCTTAGCCGCCATGATCTTCGGCAATTGGACGCCGTTTGGAGCGTGGTCGGCTGCGCTCGTTTTCGGCGCAGCGCAAGCTTTGCAAATTAACCTGCAATTCTTCCGGGAACTGATCCCATCTCAATTGGCAGTCCTCCAAAACTCCTATGTGGTTGGTCTAGCTCCTTATCTTCTGACCATGCTGATTCTCACCGGCTTGATCGGTAAAACCATTCCGCCTGCAGCAGATGGCAAACCTTACGAGAAGTAGGAGACGGAATGGCAGACAATAACATTGTTCTTGAAGCTAAGAACATCACCAAACAATTTCCCGGCGTGCTTGCGAACGATCATGTCAATTTCGATCTTCGCAAAGGCGAAATCCACGCTTTGCTTGGCGAAAACGGCGCGGGCAAGACCACGCTCATGAATATCCTGTATGGTTTGCATAAACCGGATTCGGGCGAAATTTTCGTGGACGGAAAATCCATCGTGATTCATTCGCCCAAGGATTCCATCCAAGTTGGTATCGGCATGGTGCATCAACACTTCATGTTGATCCCGGTCTTTAGCGTGGCAGAAAATATCATGCTTGGCGATGAAACCACGCACATGGGCATGTTGGATACGAAGGCGGTATCTCAACGCGTTCACGAGCTATCCCAACAATATAGTTTGGAAGTCGATCCGAGCGCGCTGGTGGGACAACTATCCGTGGGCGCGCAGCAACGCGTCGAGATCGTTAAGACTCTGTATCGCAATGCCAGCATCCTTATTCTGGATGAACCGACTGCGGTGCTGACTCCGCAAGAAACGGATGATCTCTTCCGAGTCATGCGAAAATTGACCGGGCGCGGCGTTTCGATCATTTTCATCACTCACAAATTAAAAGAAGTATTAGCAGTGGCAGATCGAATCACCACCATGCGAGCCGGGCGCGTGATCGGAACCGTCAAACCCTCTGAGACCAACGAAGCAAAATTGGCATCCATGATGGTGGGACGCGAAGTGATTCTCACCGTGCACAAAGGAGAGGCGAAGCCCAAAGAAGAAGTTCTGCGCGTCGAACATTTGTGTGTGCTTGATGATCGCGATCTCGAAGCGGTGAACAACGTTTCCTTCGAAGTGCATGCCGGTGAAATTCTCGGCATTGCTGGCGTGCAAGGCAACGGGCAGACTCAGCTTGCAGAAGCGCTGACTGGCTTGCGTCCAACCAAGAGCGGTAAAATGATTATGGGGGGAAAAGATCTTAGCGGCAAGCCGCCGCGTCCGATCATTGAAACAGGTCTGGCTCATATTCCTGAGGATCGTCAGCGTCACGGTCTCGTGCTTTCTTATACGGTGGCGGATAATATGGTTTTGTGCAATTACTATCTTCCACCTTTTGCGCGAGGCATGGTACTTCAACAGGAAAAAGTGGATGAGAATGCCCGCAAGCTGATTAAGGATTTTGATGTCCGCACGCCCTCGCCCTATGTGCCAACCTCCAAACTTTCGGGAGGCAACCAGCAGAAGGTAATTGTGGCGCGCGAACTAAGCCGCGATGTAAAATTGGTTATTGCATCGCAACCGACCCGCGGTTTGGATGTCGGTTCGATTGAATACATCCATAAAGAGATCGTAATCATGCGCGACCGCGGCGTGGGCGTATTATTGATCTCTGCCGAACTGGATGAAATCATGTCTCTTTCGGATCGCGTTGCGGTGATGTATCGCGGTCAAATCGTCGCAACCGTTGATGCCAAGCAAGCAGATCGCGAACAATTAGGATTATGGATGGCTGGCGCGCACGCCGAAGCGGTTTAAAATATCGCGTCTTTCAGAGGAGGAGCCGGTTTGCCCGGCTTTTTCTTTTTACCAAAAGATAACTATATCCATATAGGAATAAACGGGGGTATGCGTTTTCTGGATTTGCATTAGAATTTGGATATCAATTTGAGAGGAGAATTCCCCATGCGAAAGAATCATATCATTCTGGTCATTGCAGTGATCATAGGCTCCATTCTGGCTTGCAACCTGCCCTCCAACACCCCCAACCAGCAAAACCCTAACGCAATTCTGACCGCGGCCGCTTTAACCGTGGAGGCGCAACTTTCCGCGAATAATACGCCGACCTTGTCTCCCGCAGATACCGCGACCGGAGCACCTCCTACAAGCACGCCGACATTTACAGCGGCCCCTCCAACGGCTACATCCCTGCCTGCCGCGACAGCTACGTCAAGCTGCGACAGCGCGCTTTTCGTTACAGACGTGACCTATCCCGATAACACGGTTGTACCGGCCGGCTCAGCGTTCACGAAAACGTGGCGATTGCAAAACACCGGCAGCTGCTCCTGGACGCCTTCCTATGCGCTGGTATTTGTGAGCGGCAATGTGATGAACGGTCCCACCGTTCAGGCGTTGAGTGGCAACGTCAATGCGGGACAGACGGTGGATATTTCGGTCAACTTGCAGGCACCCTCCAGCAACGGGACATACACAGGCAACTGGGGGCTGCGAAATGCAAGCGGCGTGATCTTTACGCACTTCTATGTGCAAATAAAAGTAACCAGTGGCGGAGGTGCTA